>Ga0182211_1000157_pt1 | contig 20299 bp, 25 predicted proteins | sample G5R1MG_20_FD_129660 | JGI IMG/M metagenome (GOLD analysis project Ga0182211, IMG submission 129660) | Switchgrass phyllosphere microbial communities from Michigan, USA - G5R2_MAIN_03OCT2016_LD1 MG | ecosystem: Host-associated > Plants > Phyllosphere > Phylloplane/Leaf | place: USA: Michigan... | reverse complement strand
TATGGTATGTATAGGTTGAACGTGGCGCCCCCGTCATGACAAGTCGATGCCAATCCATGCATCTTCATTACCAGGTCTATGCAACTACCACTATGAAAACTTAGTACCTGGGCAAATTTTCTGCTTCTCTCAGGGCTGGTTTACTGGCTTCACGAGATACCGGGGCATCAGCAAGATCCTGAAACAAGCCACAAAGACTCCAGAATGGGAGCTTGCAGTAGTAAACGCATTCCGCGATTGCAAATGCATTTGCTGCGTCAGGTTCCTTTTCAGGGTCTTGGTGGCTTGATTTGGGATCCTCCTCCTGCTGATACCCCAGTGTTTCGTGAAGCCTGTAAATGTGTACGAATCTGGAAACGCGTCGAGGCGATTATAAAAGTTATGTATGCCAGTTCATTCAGTAGGCCACTACTATGCGGTCAGCAACGGTCCGGGAATTTCATGTCAACAGTACCAGTCGTGATTGAGCTCAGACAGCCGTTTTAAATCAAGCGCCTGCCACCGGCTTCCCGTTGCGACAGCCCAAGACGGGATGCCACGACCTTCAGCACGAAGACCACAATCACGCGTTGCTGGACAAGCCAACAATGCAACTCCACAACCCATCCTCCCAGTCGAGACTGGTAGGGTGCGGGAGGTTGGCCCGGCGGCAGTTTGTCATGGAATGGATAGACTAGGTTTTCTTCCTGGCGCAAGATTGATGAGATGGCATGCTTACCTGATGCTGAGTTGGTTGGTTCTCGATTCTCGTGCTGCATTCATGTATTCCTGTCTGCGTGCTTTGTTAGCAACGGCTCTCAGGGTAGTATTTCAACGAATTGTAGCAACAAAAGCTTCGAGATCAGACAAAGGTAAGCGGTATAAGCTATCTTCAAGAAAATTCAGTAGCAGAACTGTATAATACGTTCATCATTGGAAGTGGGGGGTGAGGGTAAAACGAGGCCTGAGGCACCTACTAAAGGGATCGGCGGGGAAGCTCCGCCTGGCCGCGGCAACTGATCAAGTACATTGCACAGTGATTGCTTGTAGTAAGGAGCGCCGCTGAGGAAGACTGCAACCAAGCTCTATGATGCGCCGCAATCGGCGCTGTACATGCCGAATTCACACAGCCGACGCCATTGGTACAAACCGATCCGTGGCGAGGCCCAGGGTGCGACACAGGTTCCGAAGGGCACCGGCAATAGCTGGCATCTGCGAAAGTCAGTCAAATGCCACTACTTTTGATGCGAAACCCGAGTCTAGCAAGAAGCAGATCAGACGGTGGTGCATGTTGTTCGTTGCTCATGTGAGATCACCAGAACGGTATTCAGTGGTTATCAATCATGAAGGATGGGAGCTGGAAGAAAGGGAGGTGTTGACTTGCCTTTGCGCGCGAGTGTGGGGAGCAAAGGAAACGGGAGCTGCGCGCGAAGAAAATTAAGTCGGCGCTCAAACTCTTGGCGGCTTAGTCACCATGATGAATTGCTGCAATGAGATCACAGCGCGGAACACCCCGCAATCCACACACACACACACACAAGATGAATCCGGATCGACGGAGGAACAACGCGCCAAGCGGCGGAACGAGTGCGCCAGTCTTTGCGCAGACCATCAGAGATCCGGCCTATCTGCAGAAACTGAGGCCTACGAGGTCGCGAGGTCCAAGTGAGCTTCGCAGGATCTGTGAGTACTACCCAACCGGTCCTTCGACTGTGGGCGAGGCCTCTCTGGACCTAAAATTCAGTTTCAGGTGCTTCCGTGTAGTGTCGATTTGTCCGCCTGCAGAAGGGACGCGCAAGTTGTATGCAAATCCTATACTGATATGGAAACTAGTCCTCCAAACCGCCATCATACCCTCTGCATCAGGCTCTGCCTATCTTGAAATACCCTCATCCTTTCCAGCCTCCAAATCAACCCTCATATCGCCGACATCGTCTCTCAAGATTACCGCCGCGATTCAAGGCCCCAAACCCCTTCCGCGCAGCGCCCCGTTCAGCCCCTCTCTCCTTCTTACAACCACCGTCAAATTCGCGCCTTTTGCAACTCGTCAGCGAAGAGGGTACATTCGCGATGCTGCAGAACGCGATCTGGGCGCACATCTCGAGACCGCACTTCGAGGCGTCATCCTAGGCGAGCGATGGCCGAAGAGCGGGATCGAAGTTGTGATTACCATACTGGAAGGTGACGAGGATGGCTGGTGGGGTGACTCAGAAGCGGAAGGACTCTCCAAGGGTAGTGGCTGGGGACTATTGAATGTCCTATCAGGCTGCATAACCGTGGCCAGCGCTGCGATCACGGACGCTGGAATTGATTGCGTGGACGTGGTTTGCGGGGGTGTCGCAGCCATGGTACGAAATCCAGATTTACAGAGCGAGAAGCAGTTGGCCCGCATACTCGACCCATGCCCGGCGGAGCATAAGGAGGTTGTTGCCGCATGCGTTGTTGGCTATCTTGCGTCGAGAGATGAAATCACGGAGATCTGGATGAAAGGCGATATTGGATCGGATCCAGATGCTCTGGTTGAAGGTGCTACGCACGCGGCAGTCGGCAGTCTTGCCGTCGTCAAGGAAGTGCTACTCGAGGCGCTGCAAGCCAAGTTCCCACAGCAAGTCGATGGCAGTGAAACTGGGGTCAAAAGAAAAGCGCAAGACGTGCAGATGAGTGGATGAAAGATGCTTGCCAACCGGACGTCACTAGACGCGTAAGAAAGCTTTATACATGGAGATATGCCACCTTCACGATTGGGGGCCACGGAGCTTTGGAAGCGGTGATTGGTGGGCGGTTGAAAGCGACTCTTGTTACATTCCTGGAACCCAAGAAAAAATCCTGGACAAAGACATTGTCTCCACGAAGTGAGCAATTCAGTGCCATCAATCATCACGCTCTTCAGCTAGGTAGGCATGGCAACGGCGGCACCTATTTTGGGATTAGTTAGACCATGGGGGGAGGGAAGTTGGAACTTGCCATGTCAGTGAAAGCCACTTGCTTGCGCTTCGCAGTCATGTCATGGCCAAGCGCTTCTCCTACCCATGCCTTCCTTCTTCCGTCTGCTACAAGTCGTTCGCTTTGCAATTACTCCTTCGCTACAGGCCGGAATTCTGCGCCATCCTCTCTTCATTTCGCCTCGGGTGCCTGACTAGCCAGTTGCCTGTAACCGCCTAAGCACCGGCAACTAGCTTGGTCGTCGCGGACGATAAAGTTGGACCACCCGCGCCACAGTTAACCAAGCAGAGCCCCGGATTTCTGTCCGTTGTCGCAATTGTAGCAGTCGTTCGCTATGCCGTCTGTAAGTTGTCGAACCCAAATACCCTCTTGTTGACGAACAAATGTACCACATGCACGTCTGGAGATGCTGATTTTCAATGTCTAGTTCACGCGCGCATTCACGCTCCTTCCCGCGTTATTCGCGACGATCGCGTACGCCGTGCATCCCGTCGAAGTCCGTGGCCAGGACTTTGTTGATACAGTCACGAACAAGCGGCTTATGATTGTTGGTGTTGATTACCAACCTGGAGGTCAAGGAGCATACAAGCCCTCGCAAGGCCTCGATGCCCTAACAGACGCCGACATCTGCCTGCGCGATGCTACGCTTATGCAGAAGCTGGGTGTGCGTACATTGGCTGCAGCACCGACTGAGCCCTGGGCGCTGACCTTGCCCAGGTCAATACGATTCGCATTTACAATGTTGACCCCACGCTCGATCATTCGAAATGTGCTTCCATCTTCAACGCTGCTGGAATCTACATGATCATCGACGTCAATTCGCCTCTTCCAGGCGAGAGCATCAACCGCGCGGCGCCATGGACTTCTTACAATTCTGACTACCTAACCCGCGTTTTCGGTATCATTGAGAATTTCAAGGGCTTTCCCAACACGCTAGGGTTCTTTGCTGCAAACGAAGTCATGAACGACTTGGACACTGCCGAGTTCAACCCTCAGTACATTCGGGCAGTTCAGCGTGATTTGAAGAACTATATTGCGAAACACTCAACCCGCACAATTCCTGTAGGCTACTCTGCCGCAGACGTACGTGAGATCTTGCAGGACACGTGGGCGTACATGCAATGTGCACACGAGGATGATCACTCATCTTCTGACTTCTTTGGTCTCAATTCGTATGTTCAGGCCGACTCATCAATTGCACTTGAGACATACGCTTACCACATATGCCTGATGTAGTTATAGCTGGTGTGGCGCAGATGCCACATTCCAATCGTCTGGTTACAGTGACCTGGTTGTTATGTTCAATCAGTCAGCGATTCCAGTCTTCGTAAGAAGTCGCAGTCATGGTTGTCCCGCCTTCAACGCTAATCCCACTCAGTACAGTGAATACGGCTGTAACCGCGTACAGCCGCGTGTTTTCAACGAAGTTGAAACCCTGTATGGCGACAAGATGACCTCTCTCAGTGGCGGTCTTGTCTACGAGTACAGCCAGGAAGAAGCAGATTATGGTCTCGTAACCCTCAACACCAATGGCTCCGTCTCGCTCCGTCAGGACTATGACAACCTGCAGGGCCAATTTAACAAGCTCAACACTGGACTCCTGCAATCAACAAACCCTTCTTCAGCCTCAATCAAGGCGCCAGAATGCAATGACAAGCTTATCGCCGCGAAGAATTTTAGCAAAAACTTCACGATCCCAGCTGTTTGCCCTGGATGCCAAAGCCTCATTGACAATGGGATCAAGAACCCACAGAACGGCAAACTGGTTCAAGTCACCGAGACGAAGGTTAAGCAGGCAGTCTATGGGTCTGGTGGTCAACAGATCCAGAACCTTGAGCTGACCATCGTGGCAAATGACGGGTCTAACACACCCGGCGGCCAAAGCACGAGTCCAAGCTCGGCGAGTGGTATTAGCAACGCACCCAAGCCATCCGAGACAAAGAAGGGCGCTGCTGAACGCCTTGGAGGCAGTGCGTGGATGTGGGCTGGCATTGCCATGAGCGCAATATTTTTGTAGGAGTTCCAGTCTCCTATTTACCGTAGTGGTTTTCATGAGGAAGGGGCGGCGACGTAATGGCTTTGATGTAGGTCTGTTGCAGGCCGGGATTTTAGGGAGATTGATTTCAGTGTATCATACTAGGGATAGATATACCCTTTACTTTTGAAGTGAGGAGCTGGAGATCTGGAGTCATTGTTTCATAGCTACAAGTAGCATAATACAGAGATCTCATACTAAAGTAGAAGAACTGACTTTCTAGCATGATACCACAGTACCTTGGATAACAGTAGCTTAGGTATTCAGCCCCACCATGGCCGCGCTCATCTGCACTTCCTTCCTTATCATGCCCGTCTCCGCATCCGCTCCTGCTCCCTCAACCGCATTCTCACAATCGCAACCATACTGCTTCCGAAACTCATAACGCGCCAAGCCGTCTAGTTTCTCCAGTGCCGCATGGCTGACCCTTACCCTTGCATATCGTGCACTCTGCCCAAGTCTATGAAACCACACCTTGCCATGAATCAGCACCATAGCAGCAATCGCCTTGCTCTTGCCCGGAATCACCGTCTCCGTCTCCAGCGCGCCTACGCGCCAGTCGTCACAGCCGAAATGGGTGTGCAAAACACGATGCAGGCGGGTAAGGGGGTGGTTGGAGGCAAAGTTCTCGTAGGCATCCAAGGTCATGTCTTCAAAGAAGGGCTTGAGGTGGCGATGGAAAAAGTGCAGCACGACGTTGAAGTCAAACTCGGCGTCGACAAAGATGGCGGCCACGTAGGCTTCTATGACATCGGCGAGACACTTGGGCGGGTCTTGGCAGTGGACCCAGTAGGTGACGGCGCCTTCGGCTTCACGCTCTGCTTCCTCGACTTCCAGGACGTAGTTGCGGATCTGGCTGCTGAGGATAGCTGAGTTGGACTTGAGGTGGCGGTGCCAGCCTAGTTTGACGCAGACGGCGCCGAGGAACTTGTTGGATACCATTGGGGTCTTGTGCTCGGTCAGCCAGTGCGGATCCTTGTCTGGGTACTTGTAGTAGAGATGCATTATAAATGCCATGTCCAGAAGAGAGTCGCCGAGGAACTCAAGTCGCTGGTAGTTTGGAATATGCTCGAACATGAAAGCGTAGGATGGATGTGTAAATGCCGATCGCAACAGGCGGGGGTATTTGAAGTGGTAGGGATGGACTGCCTCAATCTGTCGAGCAGCGTCCAGCATTGCTGCTGTAGGTTGGTCGAGCTGGTATTTAGGCTTGATGTAGGCAGCATAGTAGTCCACCCACCGAGTCATTGGATGGCCAGAGGAATTGGCAAAGAGTTGCACGGCTTTGACAGCCAGGTCCCACTGGCCTGGATTCCATAAACCGTCATGATGGTGCTCCATGAAAGCAGCGCCTATAAAGGCTTCACACACATCGGCAACACTCTTATCGCCCAGATTGTGCGTGAGTTTAAGCCAGTCATCCTCGCTTTTGTTCAGACCTTTACCCCGAATGAGTCTAAGGCCTTCAGGATACCAAGTCCGCCTGTTTCGGTTCAGCTATTGTTATTGTAGTGCACCCTGTTGTAATTACCGAGAAAAAGCTTCTGTGCGTATATATTTTGGAAGTTGCAGATCTTTCTCAACTCCATCGGGACTTGTGACCTTCTTGATGCCAATAGCCGTCTCCATAAGGTTTTGGTTGCAAAGCATGAGCATACGGCGTACATGGTACTCAAACTCATTCTCTTCTGGCTTATGCACAAATACCGCTAGAGAGGTTGCCATCTTCAGGAAACAGTCACCTAAGAACTCAAGTCGTTCATAATTTGGGCCCATGCCACTCTTGAAATTGATCTTCTCCTCTCCATGCTCATCAGTATTATCGGAGTCCTTCGTCAATGCTTCCAATGCTAGAGCAGGACTGATTTGGAGGTCAAGCGCCTTGCATGCATCAATAGCAATAAGATAACTCTCAAAACGGTGGATAACAGCGGGGAGAATATAACACATCACTACAAAGGGAGTGGCAAGCTGCCTAATGTCAGTACAAAAGAAATGCAGTTATGCATTGGCTCCACTTCCACTCACATTAGATATATTGAGTGGCTGCGGACAGATATATGTTTTGAGATCGCTTAACTCTTTTCGCTCTTTATCCTCCACATGAGCAAGGTGGTTTCGACGAAACGGTATTTTTTCAACTTCGAGAACGGGTTGCGACTGATCCCAACGAGAACTATCCCGGCTCCTTGTCCATCGGCTGTCAGTGTAATCCAGAATAGTGCTCATAAATTTGTGATTTTGTCGTGGTACATGTGCTGGAACCGGGTCACTTGGCTTAAGGTGCGGCGCATAGCAATTCGAGTAGTATCTCCGGCCGCCGTTCATAGGATCAACAAAGTACTTGTCTATTAGGTTATCTGGGTTTGTGTCTGGCGTCCATTTCCATGTTGGTTGATTATAGACTTTGCAGATCTGTTGCATGTCTAGGATCTCCTCAATGCTCATGCAAGACAAACTTATATGTTCCTGATGTGCTAAAATGGGAAGTACCCAGTAGGAGAGCTTTTGGGTGTTGTACTCGTATACCTTGTTGTATATGTCTTCATAAATTCTTAATGTGAACCGGGTGATCATTTCCAATGTCTCTGACGATAGAGAGAATGGCGTGGCAAAAGGCCGGGATACCACATGAGAAGGTTTACCATTCGCCAAGTAAACAGGAAATCTTGGCAGGCTGGGAAAAGGTCTCCGAGTGAGCAGACAGAGAGGTTGGTGTGGTCGATCCAAACCCGCTTCCACATCTACAATCGTGAGATAGAGTCGATCAGGGACGGTATCGCGACCCTCTTTCCAAAAGTCTGGCTTGATTAGCATCGGGTAATTGCCTTTCTTCTTCTCGCTTAATGCAAGCAATGCATTTCTCATCTCTGGTCCGACCCTCCGATGTGTTGGAAGAAGGTTCTTATCTAAGTGGCCTTTGCTGCGTAGCTCAAGACACATGATAAAAGCTGCGGAGCATTTCGCTATAACTTTCTTGCTTTCCACTTTACCAATCGCGGAGATGACAGGTGAGTACTCTGGCAGGATCACCTCACAGACGAAGCCAGTTCGGAGAGAATCTCGACCGTCAGAGTTGATTCTTGGACTGATGACGTAGGTCGGCTGCGCCATAGTCTCTCTATTCGGAGAAGGCATTACCGCAACAAAGTGACTGAGTATAGACAAACTCGAACGATAAGTGAGTCTGGCGCCGGATTCGGGATCTGTATATCTAGGATATAGCTTATCCTCGAGCGACAACAGTTCAGTCCCATCCTCATCAGTGCTACCGATTCTGCGATCGTGAGAAAGACCTTGGCAAAATTGACGCATCACAATCTCATCGGCTCGGACATCCAGAATTCGCTGCCGTTGATCATTGTTTCCGTCCTCAAGCATATGGAGATACTTTGAATTGGTATGCCGAGCTCGACCTCGGGATTGGACATAGCTAGAATCACGATTAGTTAGTTCATTATAAGTAATCAGGCCGGGGTCAATTTCGGGTGAAGGCCAGGGACGTACCCGATCATTGTCCGATAGAGGTCGAAACGCACCACCAGATTGCACTGCGGGATGTCGAGACCTTCTTCAGCAACTGATGTGGCAAAAAGACAGTTCAATTCTCCCTTCCGAAACTTGGATACGGTTAGGATTTGGTTACGCAAAGAGACATACTGTTCGCCTGCACGATTGTTGATACCAACGAGCATATCGCAGTGGAGATTGGGACCCCCAATTTTCTGAAATATGAGCTTCAGCAGTCGAGCTGTCTCACGCTTTTCAACAAATACGATGCACCGAGGCTCATCAGTTCGTTCGTAGTACAGATTGAGCCAATAGTGAAGCAGCCGGACCTTAGAACTCAAGGCCTCATCGCATAGGGTCGGAGGTTCAACAATGTATTGTTGGACAAACTCTGCCGCCTCCTTCAGTCTCTCAACTTTGGTATCCCATTCCTTTTGTGAGTTGTTTAACTTGGTTTTGTTGTATTTGATCTCCTCGCGCTGTTGCAGCTTGCGGCTCTGTTCATCGGCGAAAGCAAAGGACCAGTACATATCTGATGCCCAGCGGCCGAGCTCAGAATTGTGACGTTTAGAGGAAATAAAGAACTTTTGGAAAGCAGTTATATCTCCATACTTGGCTTTAATAGCCTGGTGGAGCAGGGTCTCCTGCGCTGACTCGAGTTTTGCGTAGACTGCTACCTCTTCATCTGGCCGACTGATAGAATTGTTAACAAGCTGTTCTCCACTGATGGTAGCTATCTTAGCATGCAGAAGCCTTTCGAGGTCGCTGGCCGCTTGTTTGATATGGTCTGACGATTGGCCACGGACGTCTATGGGTGAGGCTGTCATGCCAAAAAGACGAGGTCTTTTTGTCACGTCCAATTCCTGGCTATAATAGTCCTTCATTATGCGTGCATAGGGATGGTTGTTTTTCGCATGGTGCGCTTCATCGAATATGAGGAGGTTGATCTGGCTCATGTTGATGAACGAGTGCATTAGACACTGCACAAGAACTTCGGCGGTACAAACAATAGCCATATTCTGCTGGAAGTGCCTGTCCCAAGTCGTCTTATGCCACAGAGATGTTCCCATGGAGCCACAAATGCTTTCGACTTTTTGGTCAAGACCACATCTTAGCACATTCGCTTGTTGGAAGACGAGATTCACAGAATCCACCTAGAGTTATTTAGCGGAGAACAGTCTCGGTACACACTTGCCCTCCATACCAGGAAGAAGGCGATTCTGTGAGCGCCACCTTTTGCCCGATGCTCAAGCTCATCCTCTAAGACATGTTGGAGCAGAAGTGTCGCAATATGCGTCTTACCAGATCCAGTGTCCAAGACTGCGATGGTATTTTGACTTCTTGCTCGTTGATAGAGCTCAGTCTGATAGTCACGAGGATTCGTAATGCGCTTAGCCGTCTCTTGTGTTGCTAGTATTTCGCGAATCGAGAGCTCTTCTTCTTTCCCACTTTTGTTGCTAACCTCTTGGATCTCTTGATGGGTTAGGTTTGCACTGATTTTTGAAGCGTAAGCTTTGAACACTTGATTCTGTGCCCTACGCTTTTCTGAAGTAGTCCCGGGTCCGTGGCCAGGAGCAAGATCAGCGTCCTCATCTGACTCGTCATCCCCAGCCTGCATATCCGTTCTCGCAGCAGGTGCGGCCTCATTTCCGGATGAGTACGAAACCGACACCTCCTCGCATTCGACAAAGTAGTCATCCTGCTCTTCTTCTACTTGGGCCCACGCCATGATTGTGGTGTGCGAAGGACCCGCAGCTGCAATCCGAGTAGGGTAGGAAGAGCTGGTAGAGTTTCACAAGAGATGGAAAGTAGAATCGAAGGTCGGGAGGTTTGTATAGGGGGTTGCCTGAAGTTATAGGTGTCTCTTGTCGCCTGCAGCTTCAGCAAAGCTTGGACGTGCAAACAGTGCAAGTACCTACCCTATCTACCAGTAGGTACCCTTCCCTCACTGCGAAATCGCAATTTTACCTAGAACGCGACATGATTCAGATTTCAGGTATGAACAGTGAGTTGACGCATGACGCTAGGCCGACCGCCTTTTCGATCCGATAGGAGTGTCTCATTGTAAAATCTACGCGCCACCTGCCCAGTGATTGTGTTAACGGCGTGGTGGGGTCTGTTAATATCGACGCAGCAAGCGTTCTTTGCGTTGCTGAGTCATGCCGCACCAACGCCAATTCACGTGGACGCAACGCCCTACTCCCTACTGCAAGTGATACTTACTTCAAAACCTTGGTATCACATGTACCGCAGAAACATGGCGGACGAAGCCCAAAGTATACGCGGGCTCTTCCTTACTGCGGAGCGAGTGCGGCAGAACCTATCGTCATCTTACGAGCCAAACAGTTCCGGCTTCCAAGAAAACCTGCGAATGACAATCGCCACCTACGAGGAATGTCTCAAGCTTGCAGAGCAGGTTTCACTCTTCAGTCCCAACGAAACACTGGAAGATATCTCATCATCTGAACTACAGTCTGTCTACACGTTTTCCGCGCTACGCTTGGGTCTTGGCTAACACGATGTCAGGTATATGGCAATTCACCATCATCTGGCAGAACTCGTGCAGAAGATATCGAGCACAGATATGGCCGCTAGGAAAGAAAATTTGCTTAGATCACGGATCCATTACGAGAAATTCTTGAAGCTTTTGGACTCTTATGACTTGCTCCACAAGGGGAATGCCAAGCTCCTTGAGGCATATACCGAAGACAAGGACAACTTTTCCACAGCAAGCACACAGGATGCCGCAGCAAGGCGTGAAACTAAGGTCAAAAGGTTCAGGGAAGAGAAAGAGCTGAAGCAAAAGCTTGAGGTACGGCAGGTCATGATCGCTATTTTCTGTGAGACTAATGCACGTGTAGTATTTGCAGCAAACCCCCAAACTTGCGGAGCAGGATGAACATGCTGTCCGTGAACTTCATTTGACCAATTTGGCATTCATGGTACATCAGACATTCCAGTCACTGGAATCTTTAGCCCAGGAACTGCACATAATTTCATTGGCGCCTCCCACACCGCTACAGGGACAAATCGGGCATCCAGGAGACAATCGCCAAGATGAAAGAAATAAAGACGGCTATTCTGAGCGTCTTGATGGTAATTTTGCTGGATTGCGATACTCCGGGCCTATCCTAGACAGTGGTGGAAGACCAATGCGTCCGTTCACCCTCCTAGACAGCCGGCAAACCCTCAAGAAAAACGTATTCCGCCCAGACCACAGTCTCCCTACTATGACCATCGATGAGTACCTTGAAGAAGAAAAAAGGAGAGGCGGTATGATTGAGGGTGGAGGCCCGCAATCGGAAGTCCAACCAGAGCCAAATGAGGACGACTTAGTCGCAGCAGATGCAGAAACCATGAAGCAGCGCGCATGGGATGAGTACGTGGAGGAGAATCCCAAGGGCTCTGGGAACACTCTGAATAGAGGCTGAGCATAATGATATAATGGTGCCATATATGTTTCTGATAGACGACGCAAGGCTCCACGTCAAATACGTTCAGGTGCTAGCTCTGGCCACTTCTCTGTGACCAAGGTAAACAGCGCATTAGACAACACGCCATAGCCCTTGACATCCAAATGCAGCCCATCTGTGAACCATCCCTTTCCGAACGCTCTCGATCCCAACAGACCACTTCCGGGCGGAAGTTCCTCGTCGTACACGCCTCCTTCTTCCCTGTATAGTGCATCAACAATGTCTTGCCAAAAGTTCAAGCCCGCAACTTTTCCCGTCTCCTCATACTCCTTGGCAATGCGCATCATGCCCTCTGCGTATCTCTTCTTACTCGCGTACGTCCTATACCTCTGACCGAGCCTCAACAAATCATTGGTGTCCCCAATTTCCTCCTCTGATGCTTCGGCCCTCAGCGGAGTGGGCGAACCGTCGATGGGCGGAGGGCCGATCAACACGATCTTCGTATTCGACATTTTGTCCTGCGTCAAGATCGTCTCGACAAAGGCCCGGATGTTAGCTTCGAACTGCGGCCACGGAACATACTCGGAATCGCCCATGATGCAAGCGTCGTTTGCACCGATGAAGATGGTGAAGAGTAGCGTGGGCGCGGCATTGGGAGCGGTGGCGCGATCGATGATGCGGTCAAAGTCGCTCTTGAGTCTCGAGGAGGTAAATCTAGATGCTAGAAGTTAAACTTCGAACAATTGCGACGTTGGAAATGCTGTATTGTACCCGGCTTGCCCTGTTGATGCGGTTAGCTTGTGTTCTAATCACAATACATACTTGACAGACGGCTGCTTGCAAAAAACGCCGTTTGTAATCAGCCAGGAGAACTACCCTCGTTCAAGACCTCTGCTTTGCCTGCATACGCATTCATTAGACGCCACCCTAGGCCCTCTGTCTGCTCCTCAAAGCTCCACTCCACCATTGAGGCCCCAAAAACCACAATATGGGGCAGTGCAGAGGAAGATGTCATCGTAGGAATCTATGGACACGAAAACTGGTGCTTTCGTCATGTGCGGTTGGGGATGAGTACTTGCCTTCGTTTACGATGTTGACACTGCTATAATAGTGTTGCCTAAAATACCAGCCGAAGCCCTGTGTCTCTTCATCAAAGCTCCACGCGGTCAGAGAGTCGCCAAACAGCACAAACTCTGGTATCGGCTTGATTAACATGGTCGCAATCTTGCCTGGAATTTGTGAAAGTACGATAGAATGGTTGAGTAGTTGGACTGGTAGGTACACAGAACGTTGTTGCGATGGCCTGTTGGCCGAATGCAGACTAGTTAGAAGGGGTACCCCATGGCACCGCCCACAGCAAGTGGAGCCTGCAGTGGAACTCATCTGGCTGCTCTGAGATACATCACTTGGTGCAATCGGCACGCTGTAGTTTAGAGGCTATGTTATAGAGGCATCCACAAACCCATTCTTGATACCCATCATTATAAACCCAAATTCTCAGCAGGCGTTAATCTCCCAGATCCATCCTCAAGTCAACCTTCGTCCTCCATGGCTGAGCACAAATGGGCAATGATCAACCAGTCATGCAGAAGCATTGGGAAAGGAGGATAAGCGGAAGCCAAGGCGGTGGATGAGAGATTATCGGATATTGGAAGTTCTAGACTGGACTAAATGCGTTAAATCTTCTCAGATTAAGAGGCGGCTTTTATAACCCAGCTATGCCAATTTGATGCTCACAGCCTTTGCGTCTACAATGCCCTAGCAAAGACGGCCAACGTTATTTTCTCGTATCCCGTAGTGTGTGAAGCTATCGTTGCTATCGTTGCGTGGGAACTCTGGTTTATCGCTCAATGATGCGGGCCGAAATAAAGCCAGCCGAGAAGCTGAACACAACCAGTGTAATTATCCGCAATGAGAGGCTATGCCGTCGTGATTAATGCCTAGCAATTCACACGCCTCTTACTTCATCTACGTACTGCAGCCCCTGTAATCGTAAGGCAAGCGCAGACGCCCTTGTCGAGTATCAGGTACAGAATCACCAGCATCATTGGTGGCTGGCCACCCTTGCACTGTCGTTGCACCTTTCAACATGGCCGTAGGTAGGCAACAAGGTAATGCGTCGCAAGCAAAAATGTACATTTCTGCGAATAATCTCTTTGATTGAATTATGTGGTGTAATGGTATCCCTCTTGTGGCGAATTCTACCCTGCGACAATGTGTTTTCGTTGATGAATAATGAAGTATCCACAGTGGGGCATCGAATGCTCACTCAACCATGCTTGCTCAAAGTGCGCGTTGATTTCGTTCGACCAACAACTACGGCTAGTCAGTTTCGCAAGGAAGAGAGAACCCAGGAACCGAAAAATGTCAAATCACCTCTTGCTAAAAAGATTAGGGAATTACATAGTGATCCATTCCGTGGGCTCTTCATAGTGAATGCACAACTCTGCGAAGCCTATTCGAAACTTGCCTACTATTAGCTGCTCAGCTAGAGCCCACGTGGTACTTAATCAATATGAGGTTACTGTTATATACCCAGCTGTCTATATATAGAAAACTTCTCCGAATGTATAAAAATATGCATCTTACTATCTTTTCGGGGGCTGTGAATCTAGCACGTTCCCCTACGCTGCACCGTACTCGGCCCCGCGGGTCCCTCCCAAAAGGCCCTACTATATACGCGTTCTCGAATCATATTTGTTGGATAGCTCGCGAGATTTTTTTGACTCTGGTAATACCCAAGGATAGCGATCGCGTGCTAACCAACGGGTGACCGCGCAGTGAGGTTCTCGTCTTGATCAAACTGCGTGAGGGGCTGAGTACTTGTTGCGATGAAGTATGGTGATGATGCCCCAAGCACTGTGGTTAAATGTCAGTATCTTTACCAAGTAACCCAACAGTCCTTCCAAAGGAAATTGTACGTGCGCGATTGACAGCAACATTCGGTCCATTTTCACATTATCTGAAACAACTGCTTCGCAAATTCCGGTGCTTAGGTTACAAGGAACTGAGTACACCCAAGCAAGCTAAGGAAGCGTTCAATCCAGCAGCCTTCATAAGCCGCTGGTAGCCTAGCTGCCGTGGCTGATAGTAACGACGTCCACGGCAGTCTCTTGTCCAGCGGGATCCAATTTGACAATATGTTCTACACATTGCCTTTACAGCTCCTCGTAGCTGCAAGCGGTGTCCTCGCTTCGCCTCTCGAGCTTGCCAGCCGAGGCCAAGCACCAGCAGGACAGCCTTCTGCTGTGACTCTCAAGGAAGACATTCCTCAAGGTCTCATGAAAGACTTGGCCCTCAAGTTCAAGCCATGGCTCAAAGTAGACCTTAGCAGCTGCTGCACGTCCTGGCCCGCTGTTAGCCCTGAAGGAATAACAAGGCAAGTTCTTTATTCCACTCGTTCACACTCGCTGTTCCTCGTAGCTGACTTTTCCTTCAGCCCGGGTTTTGGTGTTCTTGGTGATAAGATAGCGGACTGTCAGAATAGAACAGGTCAGGTTTACGGACGTGGCATCAATCGCCAGGATTCTACATCCTTCAACAACCAATACGCGATCATGTATACTTGGTACTTTCCCACGAGATATGTCAGTCCGATGGAAGGCCTCAGACACGACTGGCAACAAATCGTTGTATGGTTGAATTACAACGGCACGGAAACCAACGCGACTGCCGACGATTTCAGTATCGACAGGATCGCATACAGCGGGCCCTCGGGCTACAATGTGTGGTCCGGAAAGACGGATTCTGGCACGTCAAGACCCATGGTTCAGTATTACAGGAGAGATAACACATGGGGTGTGGAGCAAGCATCTGAGAAGGGTGATGAACAGGACCTTGTGATGTGGGAAACGTTCACCAAAGCTGCCAAGGACGCTGTTGGCAACAAGTCGAATTTTGGTGGGAAGACGGCACCTTTTTCGGATGCCACAGTCAAGCCAGATAATCCGACATGGACGAACTTTCTGGACCACCTGCAGGCTGCGAATAAGCCTCTACTCGGACGAGTTGTTTGAAGGCGATAAGAAAGGATACAATACCTACGGGAGTTTGAAGTCGGGAATCACTGATGTGGAGCAACTGGCTTGATTTAATTTGATTTGCAACCGGGTAATTCTTCAATTCAACAGAAATGTTCTTTATGATTTTCTTTTCGTCCGATCAGGATTTTTGTAGGGCACCTAGCTCCGTTCGATCGTACCAAAATCGTGGTCAATTGGAAGTCCATCTCAACCTATCCGACGGCTGTGTCGTCAAAGTCCATGGCGGAGTTTGTGATAGCATGCTTTCCATAGGGGTAAAGCAATGTGACCGAGGTTTGTTGTCGATGCAATGTCTCCCAAGCAGTAAGGCTGTGCGATCTGGGACCCAAAAATTCATTGCTTCGAAACGCGCCGCGCACGGGCCATTTTCACTGGAGCTGGCAACAGCCTGCAGATCGGTGGTTGGGGCGGGGGAGACTGGACGGGCGTTAACTTGCGTGATGCGACTTCGACTTTTGCTCTCTTATGGCAGATTTCTTGGGGCGAGCAATATCTGGATAGCGCTGCAGCATGTGCAATGAGTTGAAGCTGCTACCAACTGGGAGTTAGCAAAGCACGGCCACATCTCTTCTCCACAACCACTGCGAGACCCCACGCAAATCCGCAGCCATTACGCCCCGGCTTCCTCATTTAGTCGACGTATCTACACGCTGTGGCGTCGCGTCTTTCTGGGGGCGTTGATGTTGGCGGGTGAAGATTCCGTCGCTGTGGCCTCAAGCATATGACATCATTCACACCAATCCACCTTGTACCTGTCGCGAATAAACACAAGTCCGGGGTGTCCCAAAGCAGCGGTACGCGCCAACATGTCGGGGTGAGTTCTCTGCCGTAATACTGCCTCCGCCCTGGGTGCTCGAGACGACATCTGACTGCTGCCTGTAGGTCCATGCGAGAGTCGCTCAGGGCGCTCAACACGACCTTCGCCGCGACCTCCGTTCCCCCTGCGCTGCCCGAGGAGCTTCTCGCCATCATACAACCCTTTCTCGACCGCTATGACGACATCGACGACTACGACGCACAGCGCTTCCACGAGGAGTTGCACGCGCTGTATCTCCGCCATGTCGCCGGCCAGCCCGACAAGCTTGGCGCATTCCTGTCAACATTGCGCCTCCTACGGCCTGTCATCACGGGCGATACACGCCTCACGACATGGTGGGACTTGGTCCTGAAACCCATCATCGATGGCGTTGGACATAAGCGGCACGAGATTGAAGAAGCCCGTGAATTCGTGCTGAGCATTCTGGTCTATGATCGGGACACTGATCCCGACGGGCAGCACGCCCGCGTATCAGTCCTGTTCACCAATAAGCTACTGGATGCATATCTGACTCGTACGAATTCTTTCGGTCCCATCGGTATTACTCTATCGCCTGACAATGAATTTGCATCTCATGAGCTGGAGTCACTCCTAGTGACCTTTGGCCGGAGAATGCCAAAGGTGGGAAGAGACATCTCACACCCGATCCCAGTTCTCACACTGATAATTTCAGGCGCTTCTCTTTGCCCTTGACAAGCTTTTCGTCCAAAAGCAACACCGTATCCAGGCTCTGACTCTTTTGAGCGAATTCGTTCGGCTGCAGCCACCTCATCTCCATCTTGTCCTGGAGACCCAGCTTATTCAAAATCTCGAGAAATGCCTTCTCATAGACACGTGTGCCACCGTTATAGATCTGGCGCTCGTGGTGCTTATCATGTTTCTTCCCCATATCTGCGCGGCGCTGACGTCGGATCATCATCTGCAGAAGATGTTTCTCATCTATTGCCGGATACTCTGCTGGGACAGATTAGGATCTGTCGAAAATTCCGAGGTAGCAAATCAGTTTGCTGAGAGCGACGATGACCAAGATGACGAAGTTGATTACGATGACTCTGAGCCGGCTTGGGAGAAAGTACAACAATCTGCGGAGTACCAGGACTCTTCGCCACAGACACTGATTCATTACTTCACGTTTCTTTACGGCTTGTTTCCCCTTAACTTTACGAGCTTCATTCGGAAGCCAAGAAAATACCTCAAGTCACTTAATTTTCCAGGGGCGCGAGATTTTGACCTGGACCAGGACCTCGTTCACAGAAGGACGGAGCGATATCACAAATTCCATCTTTTGCACCCGAACATGTTTATGATGACCGTTGAAGATGAATTGAGCGAAAATCGTTGGGCGAAGAGCGACCCCGCAGACGTGGTCATGGAATGTATGGACCTCTGTGTAGGCGTACCACTAACAGAACACCCGTCAGAACCGCCGCCGGTAGCAGCACTACCCTTGGTGCCAGGATCCTCTGCAAGTCTTGACCTAGATGGGGAATGCTCTGCTTCTGACGCAATCGATAATACCGAAGCCCTCGAGATGTCACTCAAATCCAAGTCCATCAAGTCGGTAAGATCTGAAGTATCCATGGCTTCGCCGCTTTTAAAGGGCCGTGACATGATGGAATCACCAATAATTTCACCGACAAAGGAGAACAAGAACCATGATGTGCTTATTGCACATATGGCTACCACACAGCGTTCTTTAACGCAGCAGCCTGGCCCCGACCATTTTGTTGAGAATGTTACTGAAACAAATCCCTCTATCACAGAAGATTCTCAGAGCATCATCATTGCCTCTCTTCAAAGGGAAATAATGCTACTTCGAAATGATCTGAGCTTTGAGAGATATCTTAAGCTGCAACACCAGGGTCACATCGGCCAACTCCAACGAAAGCATATTAAAGAAGCAACGGCTGAATCTGAAACCCAGAATTTAATCAACAGTAACAAGACCTTGAAAGCTAGACTTGCAAAGGCAAACGAGCTGTATGCACAGCTGAAGAAAGAGACATTTACCAGCAGGAGTCAATCAAAGAAATGGGAAACCGATCTCAGCGCCAAAGTCCGTACATACAAGGATAGCGAGAAGTCATGGCAAATTAACGAAGGAAGCCTGCGCTTCGAATTGCAGAGAATACAAACCGACTATAATCAGCTCAAGCAGATTGTTGAAAGAGCTGAAGCGCAGCAAATCAAAGCGCAGCAAAGAGCTAAGGCCCTTGAGTACGAAGTTGAAAATTACAACAAAACTCGCCGTGAACTTGAAGCTGCACAAGACAAGGTTCTAGCCTATGAGGATCAGGCGCGGGAACTTCACACCCTCATGCAAGAGCGGATTGATCTGCGCAATGATCTCGAAATTGCAAACATGCGTTTGAATGGCTGGGAGCAGGAACGTGAAATTTCGATCAAAGCTTACGAGCGCCGGATGATGGAATTGGAGAGACGCTTACAAATGTCAGAGCACAATACTGGTAGACCAGGACAGCTCCCATCCTCCGTGCAAGCAATGCTTGATTCTACACTTGCGGCCAGCAACGCCAAAATACAGCACCTCAAGAAGACGCATTGCCATCTGCTGGAGAAGTACACTGAGCTACAAATGAGATTCCACGATCTCGAAGGCCAATACCACGCTGAGCTGGGACAAGCATACTCTCAAAAAAAATCTAAATGCATAAAAAACGAGGGCGCTTCACCTGATACGGACATTGAAAAAGAGCGCGATCGCTACTCCTACCAGCATTCCTCTGATATGATGAAAAATCCCGGATCAGCCGCTCCGCCAATTCCATCGGGTTCTGAGTCTCAGCTCGACGCACAGAGGCCTCAAAGGGCCCAGACAGCGCCCCTACCATACCCCGGCTTCGGAGGTGCTGTGTACCCAGAGGCAAACCCGGGTTATGATGCGTCGCTAAAAAGATTTCGGTCACAGCAGTCATGCAGTATCCCTCAGTCTAGCGGGAGCGGCAGCCTCTCTATCGATACAGACGGCAGCGGTGGCAGAGACAAGAAAGACAAGGCCGATACTAAATCAGAGGTTAGGTACTACGGTCGAGGTGAGTTTAAGTTGACACATGCTGTGATGCGGTGTGCTAACGCGCCACAGGTGGAGCGCAAAACAATAGCAAGTGGAGGGAAAAGGAAAAAGACAAAGATTCAAAGAAGCCCAGTTCGTCAAAGAGTGGCGGCTTCCGCGGGCTGAAGGGCATCATATGAAAAGCTCATGCCCATTTTAACGCCTGTTTCGACGTGTCTGGATACAGCATCCATCATCCTAATTGTCGGCGCCCTATATCCTGGCTTTCCCCTGTTTGAGCTACCGAAGTGATGACGATCGCCCTACTGGAAGTGACGCACTATGTGGCTCGGTCTAGACGAACGAAACCCCTAGCAGTCAGACCCGGAAGAGCACAATTTCTTTTTTTTCGCTATCGGCGTCCAGGCTCTAGTATATGAATTAATGAATTAAAGTGGAATTCGGTGTGAAGGCAGTTCCCAGACATGCGGGGCAGTTTCTGGGAACTGCCTTCACACCGAATTCCACTTTAATTCATTAATTCAT
>Ga0182211_1000156_pt1 | contig 20307 bp, 19 predicted proteins | sample G5R1MG_20_FD_129660 | JGI IMG/M metagenome (GOLD analysis project Ga0182211, IMG submission 129660) | Switchgrass phyllosphere microbial communities from Michigan, USA - G5R2_MAIN_03OCT2016_LD1 MG | ecosystem: Host-associated > Plants > Phyllosphere > Phylloplane/Leaf | place: USA: Michigan... | reverse complement strand
TTTAGACTTTAAGGAAAATAAAATTTTCGGTTTTTTCGGCAGCAAAACCCCCCCCCCCCCCTTCAGCCTATTCCCTCTCCTATTATCATTGTATACAATAGGCTTGCTTTCTCTAGGCAGCAGTAGATGACTACACTCATTACCCAGGTAGCTGTACTAATCGCTGCAGCACCAGCAACTTTTTCAGGGCTGCTCCAACCAATTTGGCCTCTCCGAAGACCACAACAAGTAAAGACCGAGTAGCGTGCATGTTGAAGCATCTATGGATCAGAGTTATATGTCTCTCGCCCCCATACCTAGCTTCTTCTGCTTCTTCTTCTTCTTCTTCTTCTTCTGTCTGCGCGCGTGTTCTCCTCGTGCGAGCAGACATGGCTCCCACGGCGCAAACCCAATACAACACATCCGGAAACTTCTCCCACGTATCGACAGAATCTGCTAGCTGTAGTGCTTCGAATAGCAAAACACTGAGGTACAGTTGGGCGGGAGGCTCGTGTCCAGACTGTTGTAGAAACTGCTTGTAGATAGCATTTTGCAACGGGTTGGCAGCTTCGGAAAACGAGATGCGTTGGAAGATGGCGCCCGCGTATATGATAGCTGCGATACGACATGTCTCGTACATCCAGTCAGCAGTCATCGGGTGTTCCGATGCAAAGGCTGAAGGCAAAGAACCCAGGCGTCTGACAATGTTGGTAGCGTGAGCGTTGTACTCGGCATCCAGCGCAGTCCTTGGGCGGGTTGCATGAGATAGGAAGAGATCCCCAAGGTGACACATGTCGCGTAGCAGTAGGCTGAGAGGGCCAGATTCCAACAGAGTCAAACTGTGCCAAAAGAATGGCGAGGGTGGGAGGGCACCGTGCAGGCTCGTATAGGTAGTGGATGGCTCCCACGCCTCAAACATTGGAATCGTTGGATGATCGCAAAGAATATCACAGTGGTAACAGCATCTAAACCCACCAAGTCAACGAGAGTGTTTCTTGTCGACAAAGGTAGGTGACCTACACTGCACCCACTTCGAATATCGGTGCGGCGCTCGGGGAATTCATTCCTCCCCTCGAAAGCACACAGTCAGCAATAGCTTTCTGGTGGTCCCGGAGCGCTCCTTCGCCGCCGTTCCATATCTCGCCGATGAGAAGATTGATATAGACCATCATGGAAGCGTCATCAGTCCCCGATTTCTTGTCACGCAGATATTCTCGCGTGATAGCAAGGACCTCAGACTTGACTTCTTGCGTTTGCAGGCTTTCAACCTCGCGGCCATTTTGCATGTCGAGCCATGTGGATGCAATGAGCTCCGAGCTGAGCACTAGGCGTGGATCATTCATAATCGATGGCAACCAGTCCACCACTGCCGTATCAGGCACAAATATACGGAGGCCTAGGATGATGTATAAGTATACAGAGCGCTGTGCATGGGTTGGCAAACGTACAATTGCGCATAAGGAATTGCGAGTCAAGTCGCCAACTCCGAAAATAGGTTGACAAAATTGAGGTTTCATTGACATCACGAAGGCGAAAACGGTCGCTCATACGGCGGATCAATTGTTCCATTTCGACCTTGTCATCCTCATCATACTTGTCGTCTTTGGCCCTGGTCTGTACCACTTCGCCAGTTGAGACTGCGCAGTTGGAAGAAGTCTGCGCAGACACATGGCGATGTTCGCGGCAAAAAAGCGGTGTCCTATCTTGCGGGAGGTGATTTAGCTTGTCTTGGACAATGATACGTGAGTCAAGAGAGTTGACCGTGTTCGGCTCATCTTCGCTTGGAACTTCTCTGGACAACGGTTCGGGGGGCTGGCGTTTATACCAGCCCATGGCCTGTGAATGGACTCTTTTAATCACGTCGTCATCTTTGACTGAGAATGAGACCACAGTCAGTGCCCGTATGAAGTACTTTTGCGTGGTCTTGTAGCTTACATCTTGATAGATCGGTCACTGTAATGAATTGATAGGTATGTGAGTAACGCCGCTTCAATCTCTTTTTGGATTTGGTAGTCGAGGCGTGTTGGCCTGGGAGGTGTTATTCATTATCCCATACTCGCCCGTCGTAGATGGTCATACGACCTGGTACTGTCATGGCTTGTATTCGACAAACCTGATAGTGTGACAGCCGGAGGCTCCGAAGCAATATGAGAGGTGCTCGTAGTGGAGTCTCTGCCCTTTTCAAGTCAGTGTAGTTCTTCCGCGAGAAGCGCATGGTCACACGTACTAGGCGCTGCAGTCGACGGCTCGTGCGGCAGATGCGGAGGGACGTCGGATAGGCACACAAGCTCGCCATGACTTTTCGTTTCACCCACATACATAGCATCCCCCTTCCACGACGCTCTGACCGAATCAGATGTCTAGACGCTGACGCGCGCTATAGCTTGCCCATTCTGGACCGGTCCGCACGGGTCGTCATGCGACACAGCAGCCGGCCGCCCCTCCTTCGCCGCGGCTTCGAGTGTCAAGCTCCGCGGCATCTCGTTTTTCATATTTTATCTATAGCATTAATCGACCCTATCTACGGTAGTAGTATCCTATCTCCAACTAGCCATGACGAGCCAATCTACTGATTCCAGAAGTACCCGGGAATGCAGTGACCAGCCTCGCATATGCAAGAGGTAAGTGCACCACGAGCGATTCTGTGTGTGTTTATCCATGCTACACGCTTCCTATCACAGACCGACTATCGCTGCATGTTCGCTCCGGTGGAATCCCTACATCTGTCTTCGCGGTGTCGAACGGATATATAACCCTGCCCTACCATATCCAGACTAGAGAAGCATCTCTCTTCACATCAGACTATTTCGTCATTATACCGTTTTTTCGGAACAACCTTGAATGGCACACCTCATTGCTACATCATGGTGCGCCCTCGGCTTAGCTGTGATAGGCACCATATTAGATTTCCAAGAGAAAGCAAAGCCATTCCGAATGGCAATCGCACGACTTTGCACGCCACATAGATGCTGGCCCACTGCACCGTAATCATCCAAAATCTTGGTTGTGAGCGTTAAATAGGTTTTAAAGAGAGTGTGAGGAAGTAGGATTTGCTGCCAGAAAGGTCTGCCGTCGAATAACTACGGAGACAATGGCAACATTGTGCTGTTACTTTCAGGCGTCTGGCACACTGACCTCGTACCAGGTTCTGCATTCGCTATTACGCATACATTCATCCTGGACAACGGACACATAACACCCAGATGCCGCTGCGGGGGTGCAGCGCGGATGTGGAATAACCACCGCATAAGCGATGACAGGCAATATACCGCCCGAATGGCTGGTAGACGGCGCTATAACTAATTCAGTCCATTCATGCACCACGTTCGGAAACGATTCGCCGTCTACTGTGAACACAACGGCATAATTTGTGGACCCCAATTAGTGGGCACACGCAGCCCTTGAACTCCTTTGACAACTAGGCATATCGTAGGCTGTAAGGCTTGCTGCTTTCTTCCAAGCAAACCAATGTTACCATGCACTTACTTCACCCGCTTTTCACTTCACCCCGAGGGCCTTGTGGCTACCCATTCGATGGAATGCAGCAAACCTTGTCCAAGTACCTTTGCATTTTTCTTTGATGAGTACATATTTACTGGGAATATATCGTCTGCTATCTTACACTCTTTAGAACACGCTCACACAACAAGAGATTTCTGCTTATATTAGAAGATGATAGTTTGATAGACTGAGAGAATACTACCGTCGACTGCGTCTCCTCGCGTTGAATGGCACGTTGCATCAAGATCAGCCCTCATCCGAATGTGCCTCCGCGGCATTTGAGAAGTAAGGATTTTGTAAAATATCTCGACGCACATTCTTCCAAGAGGATCACGGATTCCACGCCACAAATTGTTGCCTTTTACCACTTCTAGACCCGGATTTATCTGTCCTTGCATTTCAGAACTGAAGGGGGAAAGCCAAACAAGTATCTGCTTGACAGGAGTGATCTCAACTGGACCTGGCGAGAACGGAGATCTACCGGAGAAACAATGTAACAGTAGCTAAAATCGTTGAGTAAGGGAAAAGTTCGAGGCCCCAATTTACTTTCAGACAGTGTCAGTCCAAGCCCTTTCATGCTTACTTCAACAAAAATTCCTCGTAGCAGTGGTGAGGCACGGCCTAGTATCTTTCAGTGGTTGCATGAAGGCATAAACTGACTGAAAAGTGAAACTTCACGACCTCTGCGGAGGTCTACTTTGCTTTTCCGGATTTTCTTCTAAAGTAATCTCATGGATCCATTGGGCTCATCAACTCATCCTGAAATCATTAACTTGTATCATCAACACATCTAGTCCCACGATTGCATTTATCTCGCTTATCTGGAAGTTACAAGACTCAGTTATAGAAGGGCTGGACGACTTGGAGTTAGGCACGGTTATAACGTCCGAATTTGCGATTTTCAAGTTGAAGACAAGGAGATGAAGTAGCAACAATATTTGTGCTAGGGAACGTGGCCTGAGAGAGTGCGTGATAAGACAGAAGGGGCTCGCATAGGGCATATACTGTTCAATCTACCAATGACGGGATACCATGCCGGTATCCTAAACGAAACACCTTGAAATGACTTCGCCGCCCTGAGACCCGGATCTTAGCCCCTGTAACAGAGCATGGATATGTCAGAAATGAGTACACCGGGTGAATATTCATTCGTTTTCTAGATACAAAGAAACTTAACATCCAAGCTGGCTTGGCACGTTTCGCGTTCATGCGCTGTGTTGCAGAGTTTCCGTCGTCGGCTGGGGCGCCAGTCATGGCCGCAGATCCCATCAACCGATGCGACAATTACGAACCGCCTATCTCCTTTCCAAAACGTCCTTGGCCCCATCCTTCAGGCGCTGGGCAGCGGCGACTACAGCGTCTCTGTTGAGGGCGAAGTGTTGAGCCATGCGATCCTGCTCATTGTGTCAGTTCGCTCTATCAAATAGTTAAAGACAATGACGTGCCTGCTCCGCACCCGAGCCAGAGCCTGCCAACAGCTTTGCACGCTGTTGGCCATCGTAGCCAAGACCGTGGTAGCTGGCATGGGAAGGTCCCTTGGCGGCATAGCTCGCGGCAGCCTTGCTGACCAGCTTTGCATCTAGCGAGTGCAGCGAGGGCGAGAAGTGTGCATTGTAACGATCCTGCTCAGCACCATTGCCCTTGTACCTCGCGGCGTCCTGTGCGTATCCCTTTGCGTCCTGTGCGGCGTCCTGTGCGTAGCCCTTGGCCTTATCGACGCCCCTGTTGATGCCCTCGCTGATCTTCTCGGTAGACCGCGCAAAGTGCTGACCGTAGCGGTCTTGCTCCGCGCCGGAGCCGTACTGGCTGGTGATGTCAGGGTTGTTGGGATAGCGCTCGACCACGCTCTTATCGGTTGGCGAGCTGAAGAGACCCATCGTGTATGTGATTTATCGGGGAGTAGGAGCGGGGAGCTTGATGGAGCAGAGTGAATAGACGATTGTGACGGGTGGTTCAATCGACTGTTTCTGATGTTTGGTCACGCAAGTGATGGGAACGCGTCTAGCGGCGGGGATGACGTAGTGATTCTCCACCACCGGTTTGCGCTTTCTCTGTGCCTGGCACTCGTCATGCAAATGTCACTTTGCCCATCGCTTCTGCAACACCCCGCCTGCCGTGGCCAGCATCCAAAATATCCCTACCTACGAAAGCTATACCACCCCTTCTTGCCCCCATTCTTCTCTCTTTCATCCCACAGTGGTGCCGCCACACCTTCGAATTCACCATATTGACTTGTTGCAACAGACTCAGTAGATGATCTTTTGTCTTCCTTCTCCACCAACACCTGCCTCTGCTCGATATTTTCCGTCTTGATCTTCTTCGGATCAAGACCGACAGGTACTGATCTCTCTAGTCCAGAGAAAACTCCTAGAGGTTGCGAGGAGAACCGACCTTGATCAATCACCGTCTCCATGGCTGTCTCGGCAAGATCGTCCGTACCATCCGAGTCGATGGCAGCAGACTTGCTCGCATGCTGAGCATTGCGCTCCGACTTGCGCAAATGCGACTCCGCAGAAAGTTCTAAAGTTCTACCCAACTCGTGCAGTTGTACAGACCAATCTGGGTCGGAAGACTTCATGTATGGGAGCTTGAGTTCCTCAGCACGTAACTGACGGACTTTGTCAAGAGTCGCCGAAGATGTCCGCTTATGCTTCTCAGGCCGTATTTTTCTCATCTCCTTGTCAGTACTCGGAGATAGATTTTTCTCAATGGGAGGCTTCTTGCGCTGCACTTTATGAGCAGTATCCTGCTGACCCTGAACGCGGCTCATGGTCCGCGCTGGCTGCAATATGGGAGACATGGGCCCATACAGCAATTCCGCAACTCTACTCTGTGACTTAGCCGCGTCTTTCAGACTGATAGATGCCAACTGCACGGTCTCACTCTTCTCTAGCATTTGGGTCGTACACTGTGCCGTAAAACCCGTGCTCGCAACAGCCTCTGCATCAAGCCTGGCCAGACGGCCCAGATCCTCAGCATTGCGCACATCCCTTCTCTCCAAATAGGAGATAAACCTCTTAGAAGAACATCGTGTTTTGAATTCCAAAGGTGTTGGCCGATGTGTGACGCCGATGTGCGTCGTGTTTTCATCATTCTCCTCTCCTCGCCCAGCCCGAGATCCCACAGGTGGCTGCACGGCATCATCTGTGACGCTGTAGCTTCTGCCATTGTCAACGTACTCGCACACAAGACTGCGCGCATATTTCAGGGATAAATTTCCCCTAGCTACCCCAGCCCCAGTATGGGCGCCCGCGGAGCTGCGCTGGGGTATGTCAGGGATGGTGTAGATGGCGCCGTTAGAGTCATCCCACAGAGGAGTGCTAGGAGTCTGAACAACATGGGAGGCGTACTCAGGGCCGTTTCTGAGGTTCCTGAGTGTCGCGGGTACTTGACTGATTATAGGCGGAGTAGTAGCTTGAGTTATGGCTCGAGACTTGTAAGGTGTAGAATCGCTCGAGCATTGACTATCCCGTGGACGGGTCTTCCTGCTGTACTCTTTTGGCTTGCTATTGCTTGGTGTCATCATTAAAGCTAAGGTGGGATTTGGCTCTATGGCACTGTAATAAACAAAGTCTTAGTTGAGGAGGGGATAGGTATGCAGAGGAGCTTTTGTAGCGATTGGCTTTGACTACTGCTTGTTCATGCGCTGGCCGATTCATTGAAGACAGTGCTATCAAGGCAAGGAGGTGAAGTGCATCCGACGCCTCGACTTGAAGAAAAACACTTCCATTTCACAGGATATATCCGTGATCGCACACGCCAATTTGCAGATACATACACGGTAAGTATGGCGGCAGCATTTGGACATGGTATTCCACAACATCGATCCCTTTCTGGAATGTATTCCTCAGGGATGAATGGGGAGACTCTGTACACCTTACACAGGTTAGGGACATTTCGGAAAACAAGAGTTATGAATCCGGTGGGTGCTTTGCGCCAATCCCTACTTCTAATCTCGTAGTATTGAATGGAAGAACGAGACGGCAAAAGCGACACGTCATACAAATTATCCAGTCAATACGGATTTGGCAATGTGACAATAACGAAATTCGGTTGCGCGTGATTTGTTTGATGGACAGGAGCGATGAAATGGCATTCCCACGAACGTGAAAAAGAAACAACTGTCTCGATTCGGTAAAACTAGCATGCAAGCTATGCGTTCATTGTGGAGCCCTCGCTCAAAACTCCGGAATACAATATTGACAGCCGTTTCGAAAAGTGAAATAGGACTACAGAAAATATTATCCGTCCACCACCGCTATCGGGTATCAATCATCTTCTCATAGCAGCACACGTAAGATGTCAGCGTAGACTCTAGCGTGGAAATACGCGAAGAAAAAAGTGTACGCCCAACATTTCAGTCCGCCGCGTCTGCAAAAAGTGTAAGCAAATGCCGACCTCCTCAAACAGCCCACTTCTTCACAGCCTCACCGAGATTCTTGGCCAAGCCAGTCCGTATACCGAGGAGCTCTTTCTTTGTAGACTCTGTATCTTTCTCCATCTTCTCCAGCCTTTCCTGGAGTCCTGCGACTCCCAATCGTAGATTCTCCGAAACTTCCTCCACTACCGAGAGTCGTGATCTCACATCATGTAATTCCTGTTTCGTGAGCTCCATTTCGGCCTTGAGGGTGTGGTAATTTCGCGCATCTTTGTTTGCGCGCTTTTGCAAGCCTTTTTTCTCAGCCTCAATGTCGCGAATGGTGTCTTTGAGTCCCAAGTTCTCGTCCTTAAGATGCTGTATTCGGTCCGTTAATGCTCGATTGACTCGTTCAGGGGCCGGACTACGTGGGCTCATGGTCGCTTCTTGCAGTCTTGGTATTGTGATTTGTTCGCTCAATGTTCGCCGCGGATGTTTCTTTGGTGGCGCAGAGACGTCATCGTCCCTCTCTCGTTTGATGTTCACATTCAAACTGTCGGTTGCTGATCTCCTCATAGGCGATGCATGGGCAACCTCGGCGCCGTTGAGTTGGGCAGTAAATGCTATGTCTAGAGTCAGCCGATTTATAGCATTCCGGGGGCTCATTACACCGCGGTACGTACGGGTAGTCGAAGCTTGTTTCGGTTTGACGGGGGGTGTTTCTTGAGATACACTGGTGGCACCAGAGGACTGTCTCGACGGGAGGAGACCGGGCCGTTCACCATCGTTTTCCACCCACGAGCAAGCTTCGCGAAAGCTTCTCGTGAAAGCGGTTGGGAACAATGGCGTCCTGACCAGCTCTTTTAAGTGGCCCGCGGCGAGGAAGTAATAGTGAATGAGCGCCGAGACACGATGGATGGCTGAGGAACCTCCCGTGTCATCACCGAGATCACAAAACGGGGCATGGAATGCCACGGTGCTTGTTGAGTTGACAGGAAGCAGCTCGTTTTCCCCATTGGCATTCTTGGTGATGCGATAGAAGCTGACGTCGGTCTCATTGGCGTGGACATGTGCAGTCACTAGATCAGAAGACTCGTCCACCTCGGGACCAGGAGAATAGCCGCCGATGACGAGCATCTGCTTGTGCGCCGAGCGGCCCAGAGAGCGCCATACTGCACGGCTCATGGTGAAGCTATCTTCGACTTCAATCCACCTCAGCGTCGTCACGCGCGGCAGGGCTTTGAAAGAAGCGTTGAAGCTTGCGCGGGCCCAGGCCTGCACATTCTTCCACGTCAACGGCGTTTTTGTCTCGTTGAAGTCGGCCATGGTGACCGTCGCGCTGCGTCATCTACGGACGTGACTGGCCCGGACTAGGATGACGAGATGGCAAATGGCCTACGGGGCTAAGGTTAATATAGGGGCGTACGGGGCGCGATCAACGCCATAACCGTCGGTGCCCGGCTGGGACTGATAGGATGATTGTTGGTAACTTTGTCGACCGAGGGCAAAAGCTGTCTCGCGCTGGGCGCGTGAGGGTTAAACAAGAACAAGTGTGACAGACGGCACGCTTCCGCAGAGGATAATAGCGGGGCTGGCCCATGCGTGGCTGGAAGCGGAGGCCGCCATTTCTCGATTTCTTGCAGCGTGCAGGAAGAAACCTGGCAGAACCCTCGAATCAGATGAAAACTGTGCGAGCCGGGATGTCATCGCAACAAGCCGGCGAAAAGGCGCCAGATGGGAGGAGTAGGACAGAGGTCTGTTGGAGAGGGAGAGGAGAGAGAGACAGGCCAGTCGCCTTGTGGTCGTGTGTCATGTATCATGTGTCATTGGGTCACCTGTGTCACGTGTGTCCTTCGCACGTGCACTGTCCAACGGCCTCACCGCAAGGCTCAAGCTACGCTACCCTGCCCAACCGTTAACCCGCCAAGCAGCCCTGGGAAGAGGCCGACAACTTCTCTTATCGACGGACGGACTATGTACAGCCAAGTCATGCATGGTCATGCCTATTCTCCCCGGTGCATCGTCACGGCTAACCTTCCTCAACTAGGTAAGCCCATGGCATGGGAATTAAAGGACGGCGAAAATGGCCGGCCTAGCAAGGCTTCGTACAGTTCGTCCAGTGCCTGCAGGGCAGGTACGCGTATACCGACTATCGGCCACGGAGCTTGATCTTGATCCAAGTTCTCCCATCCAACGACTGTCCACGATGGCCTCCATCAGCCACGCTCTATGTACATCCACCGTGTGCCAAACATGGGTTGGTACTCTTCGTTGAGTCTCGCATCATACACACGCGTTTTGATCTCGACATTCGTCTCCAGAAACACAGTCATCTGATCCGCCCATGCCAGCTCCTTCGCGGGTCCAGCAGCATCCAGCGCTCGAATCCGATTTCCCACGGCTTTGATCGCGGCATAAACGTACTTGCTGCGCTCCCCAAGGCAGTTCCAAAGCGTCGCCAGTTCGACTGGGAAGATAGGTCGCACCAGCTGGGTCTGCGATATGGAAAGATCGGCCCTGTACGCGTCTCGATGTAATCCGAAGAGCTCCATCGTCTGCGCCAGCGAACACGCAGCGAACAAGTTCTCCGGGATGCGAATCTGCTGCATATCTTCCATAGTGCCTTGTCGGCATGCTCGGCTCATCCACGCTACTAGGATCCTGACTGCAGCCCTGCTAGACTGACCTCGCGGCAGAAAGAGTATCTGTCGTGTCGCTTGGCCTGACCAGTTGACGTTGTCATAGCGCTCAGTGGTTCGGATGAACTTGTTGATCACGCGCCGGCCCAAGAAGAGGACGAGGAGCTTCTTTGGGACGGTGTCCGCCAGGAGATCCCCCGTGTCCTGTTCAACGATGTCCAGGCACATGCCTTTCAGAGAATTCAGTTTCCGCTCAGGCTGTATGTAGGAAAGCAAGCTGTACATTGTGTGTCTAGGGCGGATGGTGTCCAGATTAGGCCAGGCGACTTTCCCGGATCGAGACGCAAGACCCATGTCGCCAACAGTATCTGAGAAGAGATTCGACGCCCAATTTGGTGAGTCATTATTTCCATCGAATCCATGGCCTCGTTCGATCCTCTCGCGCAAATCAACTGCGCCATGCTGCTCATCAGTCCTGAGAGGCGATTTCTGAGGAGGGAGGTCCACTCTTTGACTACCATGAGTGGGATGGCACATCGCCCGTCGTGCGAGGTACGCTCCAACAACGTCTCCTCTTTGTTTGTAGGTATCTAGGCTCTGAAGCTCACCAGCGTATCGTGCACTCGGGCAAGAGAATGAGGTCCCTACTACCCTGCCTTCTTTGTAAAGGTAATACGTCGTCATTTTGCTCCCTGGTATTTGATGAAAGCGGTTTGGATAGAATGGAGTTGGTTCGATGTTGACAGCCGACACAACCGTAGTTGGAGTGAGAGATCTTGCGCAACCAACATCAGTCTCCAGATCCGTAACGACCGACGTGTCAGCTGACTCGCTCCTTAAGTGGCCACGGCGGGGTATGGGGAGCCCAATTGTCGGGCTGTCTCGAAGATTCTCTCTGGCCATCCGGTCTGGTATGAGAAATATCATGGTGGCAATAGTAATTTTAGACAACTAGCGGCCAACGATGGGTTTGTGAAGGCCAGTGAGACTCGTTAAGTCAGAAAGACGAGGAGTGGAAGTAAGGATGAGTTCGGTCCTGTAGCTACCTGCGCGCATGAGCTTGGCATAGGTAGACGCAGCTGGAATTCGAGAGGTGAACGCCATGCCAAGACGCGGGTCACGTGGTAAGCATACGCTTCAGAGGTTCCGACGCGGGGAAGCGTTACGAAGGAGCTATACATGATTTCATACGTCAAGAGCGGTTGAAGAAAGAATATTCAACATATCCTGAGTTCGAAATGTATTTGTTTTCCCGAACACTGCACGTATACTAACTCCTGCCTGTAGTGGCCTTTGAGGAGGAACTATACAAGCCACAATAGTCATTAATCAACCTCATCTCCTTGATGGCTCGCCGCAAATGAACACCATCTATTACTGATGGCCCTCGTCCGTACATTGATCGAGGAAACCCTGACATCGGCAAAGGCCGTACGGGCTCAGAAGATCGGGATTGCTATTCAGGATGGTCCTGTTTAGATGCGGCCGTTGCGGTTTTGGCATGTGTAATAGACCTTCTCGAAACGCACATACCATGTGATTGTCGTGTGAAAGCCAGTCTGGACACTGATGGCTGTTTTGGGAGGGGGAAACACCAGCATAGGCTAAGACCTCGGGTCGCCAATAGGTAAGCATCAAAGACCCTTCAGCGCTTCCTGGAGCTCCACCGCGATGGCCTCGACTTGCGAGCCACTGCTGGCTGACCGATGTGGTTGTAATTCTATCTGGCTTGGGCCTTTCGCGTTGCCCACAACCCTGAGACTCCAGGTAGTATCCACCGCTCTCGTCGATCCACTCTAGCTGGTACGTTTCAATCGCCGAGCACAAGTCCTGCTTCACGGTGACCTTCTTGTTACATACGGCCATTTCCCTCGGCGCTTTTCCGAAAGAGAGCTCTTTCTCACCAGTCTCAATAGCTAATACCCACTCTGCAGTACTGGACGGCCTGTGTTCGTGATCGATTTGAAAACGCGTGTACAAATTTGGTTGGCGACTATTTCTGTACTTCCCAAGGGCAGCTTGGAGTGATGCTTCGGTCAGGATCCAATTCGCGAGACAGTTCACATGCGACAAATAATTGGGATCTCTTGATTTGCAATAACAGCGCTGTCGTCGAGCTTCGCGTTCATATATAATCTTGATGCCATCTTCCACGCAGTCCAGCACCCTTTCAGTCCAGTATGTTCCTCTGGGTATATGATTCCAGACAGGTCGGAGATGTTTGACGGAGATAGTGGCCGACAAGTAGTGCGCTTCGATGTAGTTGTGGAGGATTCTGCGCTCTGGTTCAAGACAAAAGACGTTCAAAGCCCGTTCAGCGCCACATAGAGTGAGCATCCCATGCTCCGCCTCAACTGGTGGTAGTTCGTAAGCCTCATTTTTGTACGCCTGGACTAACTACGATACGACAGTGCGTACACCCGCCGACTCGCATTCAGTAGCTGGCAAGATGAGACACATGGTCTTGTCCGGAAGATGTACAATATAACGAGCGATGTTTCCAATGACGCGGGCGTGGAAAAATATCGCTAATGGAACTTTGCGGCAAACAATCTGGACGGGTGTGGTTGACAGCAGGACGTCGATGTAATGGCATTGAGCCCGTCGCTCTGGAGCGCCATGTGTACTCCTGTTGGCAAGCCTATAACCATTTACTTCTGACAGTATATTCTTATCCCAAACATCTAATATTGGTATTGTGACTTCTGGACTATGTAGTAGAGTAGTCGTCAGGCGTGTCCGCATTCGCGATGAACATGTCATATCGGCGGCGATGTCGGTGGCAATCAGAAGGTACAGACCCGTAAAGAACGTGTGCCTGGAAGGGTAAAAAATAGTGTAGAGTGGTTGCTTAGCATATGGAAGCAAGCAAGAGTAACAATCAGAAATTGGGTCAAATGTGATGATGTGTGATGATATCACAATTGAAGCTGCAAAATACCGACATATGTGCGAAATCCGGTATGATCCGTACCTTCCCCGGCAGTAACACTACTACTGGTCGTGAATGCTAGCCATAAAAATGAAGCAGGACTGCATCTTCGCACCATGATTCTTGCCCCAATTTCTGCGCGCCCCCCCACCAATCTCTTAGTCATGAATCACACCCTATAGCACTTGCATCTCATGTTCGACCGCTGATGGCTGCAGTTCGAGCATGGTCTTCAGCTTCCTTCAACATTTGCATCGCCTTAATTATTTTATCCTTGTACAATTCTTCTGTAACATATCCTGCACCCGCCTTCTTCATGATTTCTTTCACTCGCTTGGGTCGTGCCACAAGGTCCATAGTCTGAACCGGGCCATCTCGATCCTTAACCTCTACCATTATGTGCAGCACCCTTCTGGGCAACACCCCTGTGGTCTCATCAAGACCAGTATATAGAACCCACTTAGCCTTGATGCGGATCAAGGTTCTCTGCGCAATCTGGGCATTGGAGTACTCGATGATGTCGGGTTTTGATTCAAACAAACTGCTGACAAATGCGGCCATACGCTTGAAGATAGTGGGCTGCGGAGCTGTCTCTAGTGGCAGTGACTTGTGTGCAGAAGGAACAGAGTGACGCCTAGGGACAATAGTACGCTCACTAGTTGTGTTGGCTGCTGTCTCCATCGACGCTGTCCTCCGACTCAATGGGCCTCCACTCTCTTGTTTCTCTTGCGGCCTAACACGTTTGTTATTCTGATAAGCCTGTGCCGACATGCGCTCTTCGAAAGAAGGTCGAGATACCCTAGTTTGGGGTACTGATGGAGACTGCGATCGCGGAAGATGACTGTGGATAATCTTGTTGGTGACATCAGGAGTCATTGCCGGTGGAGGTAGCAGATTCTGTTGATTCATGACCGTGTGTGTAGGCAGCTGATATAGAATTAAAAGGCGAGGTATAAATGCCTAGGTGTGTTTAAGACTGACAAAGTGGACTGAGTCCTAGAACTAGAGCTCAGGCACTGACTAGCGTTAAAGCCAATGTAAATCCAGGAGCGGGACCTTGTGACCAATTGGTTTTGCTGCGATAATGACGCACTGTTTATATACAGTAGAGGAAAAGGGGCTGTCAGGTGAATTAATAACAGTTAATGAACAGTATAACAGCATAATCTATTAACAATAGGCTTAAGCATAACTTGATATAGAATAATCACTATACAAGTTAATAACCTAGACTGCAAAGCTTTTTAAAGAAGATACCTCTGTTCAGCATGTATATATAAGTAGAGACAATAGCGGCAGTACACTACTTTTACCTAAGTCTTGATAACAGAAGATCTTTATATATACTCGATCAACTTATTTGGCTCTCTGTTTGATCAGAGTAAGCGTTGTGTTTGTCTGATAATAACAATTACTTATGTGAATGCACAAAGGTGTCGTGCGGAGCAGCGAACAAGCGGGTCTTTGCCAAGACTGCTTACCTACCCATCTATTCTCTGATGACTAGCGCGCCCTCCAGGCTGTTATCAAACTCCGGGATGAAGGTTTGCAGACATGTTGAACAGCAACCCTCAGACACATGTTCTTCGCAACAGAAAGATCCACTCAAGTCCAGACAGTCCTCATGAGCCGCTGGACCTCGTTAAGTCACAGACCCCAATCCCTTCCGGTCCCATTGCGTCTTTACCACCAGACCTACTCAAGTCACTACCTCTAGTACCTAAAACCAGATGTGATAACCGCAGTCGCATTACAGAGGCAATTTACAAACCACTTCCTCCACCTCCCAGGAACGCTCTCGTTCGGAACACACTGTACTGGATTACTGGATTCTGTCTCTGCTTCTTGCTGATTGTGGTATTGCTACCTGTTATTACGGAAAAGGACGCAATGCCTGGCTTCAATCAATGGCTACAAAATCTTCTGTAGAATGAACAAGGGTCACAGGACTAGACGAAGATAGACCACGGTCAGCCTCGAATGCGGTTGATGTTACCGTACCATCGAGGTTTCCAGGCGAGAGGCCCGTGCCCTGTTTCCCCGCAGTACCTATGGCATAGGTAGTTATGCCAATGTCAGCTGGAGTTGAGCATGTCTCCACGATTGAGAAGAAGTGAGTCGTAATTATGTATGCAGAAGTTGTACAAAGGTCCATTGATCAGGCCTGCACTTCTATTCTTTCCATACCACCTATATCGCTGAAAAACGGAGCAACCTCTATTCTTACCCAGCCGTCTCCTTACCATCTCAGCTCGCCATCATGAATTTCTTTGTTCTCGATAATCCAACAGCCTACCTCACCTCCCTGAACGAATTCACTGATGAAAAAAATCACCCTTTCCCAAATGAAAGACGAGAACAACCGCATCTTCGACCACCGCCGCGAGTATGCCCACACTGATTGGGACCACCACAGCCTCCCCAGAAAGAATGAAAAGATCTCTTTGCCAAATCGCGCAAACTCGCCGACGAAGCCGGCCTCTACCGGATATCGCTTCCGCTGCAATATCGGGACCAAAAGATTCCAGATGGCCGCGGCGGCAACCTCTGAATGGCCGTGATACGTGAGTGCCTAGCCGCAAAAGAACTCGGACTGTCCAATGATTTGCAAACATAGTGAAATTTTGGAGCGATGAAAAGAAGCGTGTATTGATCCCGCAGCGACTCGCAGGGGCGGTTCGCATGACGGCTGGGTGTTGAACGGGAGCAAGAAGTGGCAGACGGGCGTACACAATGCGACACACTGCGACTTTCGCGCGGACGACAGGCAATCACGGCGATTCACATGGCATCTCGTGTTTTCTTGCGCCGGCCGATTCTCTTGACTGAAAATCGAGTCGTAAGAATTGTCAGGCCACGGGAGCCCGAGGGCCCTGTGAGCTGAGACTGGCCCAGTGTGTCCCTTGTTCGGGCATAAGATACTATTCAATCTAGAATCTTCTAACTTGGTAGAAGATTGCTAACCTTTTGCTCTTGCTGGCGTTGTGGGAATTGACACTACGTCTGACAAGAATGGTGCCTGCCCAAACGCCTCCATACTCGGCGCCTCTCACGCCAACCTCGCCGTCGCCCAAGCCTTTGTGCACGAAAATCGCTTGCGCCAAGTAGCCTCGTTCTCGGCGCCGCGCACTACTGCCTCACCTCGTCCATCGCCTCATCCATCGCCTACGCGCGCGCTCCCTTCGGCACCCCGGTGGCCCACAGCGAAGCCATCCGATTCTCACTCGTAAAGCTCGCAATAGAGATCCGCATGCTGCGCCTGCTCGTCCGCGAAACCGCCCTTGCCATGGATGTCCTACCGCACGCCCTCGTCCCGCACCGCCTCGCGCATAAGATCAGCACATACAATTGCTACACTAATCGGCTGTGCACTCAGCCCGCTGACCAGGCAAACCTAGTTCATGGCGCTAATGGGTATAGCCGGCATTGGCCGTTTGAGCACATCCTGCGCCATCATCGTAGGTATCGGATGACTGAGGATGCCGAAGAGATCCAGATGCGCAAGGTGGCAGTATATTTGTTTGGGTTCGGGGGAAGTAGGAGCGAAGACGAGGCCGGTCAGGCGTGAGGCTGTATAGCTGAGTGTACTCTAGTGAAGTGTAACATATGGCTTTAACAGGGTGTTGTTGCGCCTTCTATTGGGTACTATTCGTCGTGTGGAACAAATTACCAAGCCCAGAGTATTCCTCTTCTTATTTATGCATACAGTCCACCGATCCATAACGCCAAACACCCACGCCCCAGCCAAAAAAGATACGCACAACACCCCATCTACACCCAATAAACCTAGCCCTTAAACCCCCTCAACGTCCTCTCCCCAACCTTCCTAATGCTTCTTGCACTCACGCCCCGCTCGTTCCGCTGTTTACTCAGAATGCGTGCTTCTTTCATTAACCTAATGCAAAGTGCGTTAGTACACCACCAATTCATTATCCAACCTATCCCACCCAGCAGAAGCCCAGAAAAGAAATAAGCTTACTCCTGCATGAAAACGATGTAATTCAGATAGACCTAGATGGACCACCAGTGCAGGCGCCATTATTGGTTAGCATAGGTAGGTTGGGCTAGGTGAAGGAAATGAAAAAGTAAGACATACCAGGATATCGACATTTTTACTCAAACTACGGTTCGTGTGTGCTTTGATGATCTTTCGGAGTGTGGGACGAGGATATAGAGTTTGGGGCATGTTTTTGTCTCTTGCTCTCGTTTTGATTTACTGGTGGGAAATGGGCGGGTTGGGCTGGCTTTTGTCTTGTTGATGTTGTTGTGGGTTCGAAGGCGTGGGTTCTTTCGTGGCGAAGCTACAGTATTATTGTCTTCTGGGCGTCGCTTGATGTTTTTCCGTAGGAATTGGTGTGTTCTTTTTCCAAAGTAGAGAGAAGTGTTGGGGATGTAATTGTTGTAGGTTGTGGTGTCGTTAGTTAGACGTGTAGGGGTCTGTGCTCGTGAGGTCCTTGGAGCGCGTTGGCACGTGTGTGCTAGTGGCTTGGCATACACTAACTTTAGTCAGTGTAATGTCTAGTAGACGGCATGCAGTCTCACAGGAACATACAGGATAGTCAGTTCCAACAAATCCCCTAAAATGGCATCTTTGTACCCCTGTACACACTCTTCAATGATATAAACTTTCCTATGACATGACATCTATCTGGGACTATCACAGGATAATGGTACACAAGCCCGACCCAAACGAGCTTTTCTCCCTAGACGGCGCTGCAAAAAAGAGTATTTACACCTTCAGGCCAAGGTCCTCTGCATAGGGCAAGACGAAAAGGTCTCCGACGGCGGATACGGAGGCTTTGCTTTCGAGTAATTGCTTGGCAGCCTGTACCGCGGTTAGTATGGGATTTGTCAAGGACGGGAAACTATTGAAACGCACCTTCTTAAGAGCCTGTTCTGATACACCATCAACAGCCTTGGCAACCTCGTCCATCTGGTAGGGCTTGGTGTTGTGGATGAGGCCATTACCAGTGAGTTCGAGACCAGCGCGTAGGTCCTGGCCGTGCTCAAGCTCCTTGAACTTGGCGGCTGCCTTTGCCTTTGTGATTTCTTCGCTTGAAATCTCACCAGCGGCAATCTTCTGGATGGCGTCGACAGCGGCCTTGGCGGTAGCAGCGACGGCGCCGGCGGAGCCCGTGATGGTGGTGTAGAGGAGGCCTGCGTCCGAGTAGATGGCGCTGGTGGTGGTGACCTTGGCACCAGGGGCGGCGACGTTGCCAAGCTTGGTGAAGCCCTGCGACCACTTGATGGCCGACTGGCCGCCGAGCAGGGAGCTGAGGACGGCGAGCTCGGGCTTGTAGAAGCTGCCAGTGAAGGAGCTAGAGCCGGGGAAGGCAAGGACCATGGCGTTACCGGCAGCGTGGGCAATGCGCTCCTCTCCGCCGTAGTACTTTGTCTGCGCAGTACCAGCCTTGGACTGAGCGGAGACAGTGTTGGAGACAGGCTCAAAGAACTCGGCGACCCACTTGGCAAACTCAGCGTGGTCGACGCCGTTGGCAACGACGGCGAAGTTGGGCTTGGCGTAGGCGATTTGGGAGTAGAGGGCAATGGTGGAGGCGTCGAGGTACTTTGTGTAGGGAATAGTCGAGGACGAGGCGGTGGGGACGCCGAGGCCGCGGTGGAAGGCAAGGCTGTGGGCCGAGTTGGTGGCCATGGCGGCGACGTCGGCGAGGAAGCGCTTGTGGGCGAAGTGGATCATGGGCAGGACCTCTTCGTTGTAGACATGGGCTGGGCGGAGTCAGCGGGGCGCCAGGGCGATGCAGGAGCGCGGCGTACGCTGGTACTTCGTGGAGCTGGCGACCTCGGCCAGCAGCTCAACGTAGTAGGGCAGGTCGTCGCGCAGGAAACGGGCCTCGAGCACCAGGTTCTCGCGCGAGTGGCGGGCGGAGAGGGCAGCGCCGAGCAGCTCTGATTCGCGCACAATGCGCAGTGTAGAGCGGCGCGCGGTGCTCTGGGGGCGGCGGTCAGCGACAGGCACGCGTACGAACCTCGGGGGGGTGGGCGTACGCGGAAGGCAAAGTTGGCCAGGCCCTCGGTCAGGCCGGGCAGCGGCTGGAAGCGGGTGCCTGCTTTGGCTACCAGCGCCAGCGTCGACGTGGGGCCCGCAATGTCGCGGCTGGCGAACTTGACGCCGCCGGCCTCGCCCGCCTGGTACTGGAACGAGCCCGAGGCGGGCGCGGCGAGCCCACGGCGCGGGGCGGGGCGGAGTGCCGCGGGGCGGACCGCTCGCTGGGCGCCGCGGCAGGCGGTCGATCGGGAGAGCATGGTGGAGGGCGGCGGCGGCGGGTGGGGGACGGGCAATGGCTGTGGCAGGCGGAGGGCGGCGGCGAGGTGGTGGGCGGGCTGAGGGTCGAGGTTTCGTGCCAAGGCTTTCTTTCGGCTCGGTCACGCTTTTGGCTGCACGCTCAGTGGCCCGCTGTCCAACAACCTGCCCATCTACACTCTCTCGTCATTTCAGGCGCCGCTCTGTCCTCCCCCGTTTGATGTAGCCCGCCATGTCGTACACGCAGCGCGAGACGCCCGTAGGTCCCCGTGTCCGCTCGTCCGCCTGCCCCGCGCCAACCCCCCGCAGATGCTCGCCGCCCTCTGCACCCGCCTGGTCGAGGACGTCTATGGCGACCTGGCCGCGGTACGTCACATGCCCTTGTCTACTCACGTCGCTGTCCGCTGACCCCCCCAAGCGCGTCTACTCGGTCCTCGCCCGCCACGGTCGCCAGACGCTGGCCGCCATTGCGCGCGCCTCGTACCTCAGCAGCCGCCAGATCAAGGCTGGGCTCGTGATTCTGCTGCAGCAGCACCTCGTCTTTCACTCGGCCGCAACCGCCCCCGTCGCCTACTACGAGATCGACTGGCAGCACTCGTACGCCATTGTGCGCTTTGGCAAGGTCGCCAAGCTCGTC
>Ga0182211_1000155_pt1 | contig 20317 bp, 26 predicted proteins | sample G5R1MG_20_FD_129660 | JGI IMG/M metagenome (GOLD analysis project Ga0182211, IMG submission 129660) | Switchgrass phyllosphere microbial communities from Michigan, USA - G5R2_MAIN_03OCT2016_LD1 MG | ecosystem: Host-associated > Plants > Phyllosphere > Phylloplane/Leaf | place: USA: Michigan... | reverse complement strand
CGCCAAAGTACGCTGCAACTCGACGCCAATTGCGATCTACGCTGACCTCTGAAGATGCTCGCCCGTGCTACCTTCCGCGCCGCCTCGGCCCCAACTCTCGTCGCCCGCCGCGGCTTCCAGTCCACCCGCGCCCAACTCTCCAGCCCATACCACTACCCCGAGGGCCCACGCAGCAACCTGCCATTCGATCCCCTGAAGAAGGGCTTCGCCTTCAAGTACTGGGGCTTCATGGGTGAGTGTGCTCCGCTCGCCATGGCGCGTCTTGGCTAACCGTCACAGCGACCGGCTTCTCGTTGCCCTTCCTCATTGCCGGTAAGCCTCCTCCACTACTCCATCGAGTCGGGCACAGCCTTCTGACTGCGCTCGAACCACAGTCTGGCAGACAAAGAAGAACAAATAGAGGCTCTGCACAGCCGTCTGGCCGCAGACTACGAGCATCATTGGGGGGCCAGGGGATTTGTAACATAGAGCGGGGTCCCATGAGATACTGCATAGACACTGTCACACCAATTCCGTTGTTTGGCCTGACGCTCCCTCCCTCGCGAAACATTGTATTCTCTGTGACGAGATGCTTTTGTCCACCGAAGCCCGCGGTGATGACACCACGTGCCCGTGCAGTGAATTTGGTGGGCCGAGCCGAGCATGGACTACGTACTGGTAGACAAATGAGGTTATCCCATAGTCGACACTGTGAGAGAAACTCACACACGTCAGCCCAGCATAGGTCTTGTGCACATGATCAGCCTCAACTGCCCTCGAGTGCGTTTGATGATGCAGTTCTTGGCAAAACTTCGGCTAGCTTTTCCAAAAATTCGTGGACCGCTTGCAGCAATCGCTTGAGCCGAGCAGCGCAACAACAACATACTTGCAACACATGAACGCCCAGTAATGCGAAACCTCAAAATCGTGGCGAGGTCGCTTCTGCGATTCTCGGGAGAAGAGCCATTGCCTCTCACGGGAACAGCGTGGGATCCCGCCACAAACGCCTTGATCTGCGCTTTTGGGCCCTCGCAATCACGTGCGACCATCGAACTCAAGCGACTGCACTATACGCGCAACAGTGCAGAAGAACGCCTCGAGAACATTGCTTCATGGGATGCGCCATGTCCGCTGCCCTCGCTTGCTCATGACTCGGTCCTGAGTCTGCACCATTTCTCCGACACAGCGACATCATGCCTGATCTTAGCAGGAGGCGACATTATCCTCGTCCGTGAAAACCCGCTGTCGAATGAAGAGCTGGTAGAGATTGTGGGATCAGTGGATGTCGGGATAGCAGCCGCCGCTTGGTCACCAGACGAAGAGCTACTTGTTATCACCACGCTTGCGGACACACTATTGCTCATGAGCCGCGAGATTGAGAATATTGCGAGTGTTGATCTTACCCCGGAAGATGTCAACGCGTCCAATCATGTCTCCGTGGGCTGGGGGAAGAAGGAAACCCAGTTCAAGGGCAAGAGGGCAAGAGCACTGCAAGACCCTACCGTGCCAGAGACCGTGGATGAAGGTGTTCTCAGTGCCTTTGACAAGGGAGCCGTGACCATCAGCTGGAGAGGGGATGGTGCATATTTTGCAATGAGCAAAGTGGAGGAAAAACGACGTCGCATGATTCGAGTTTATTCAAGAGAAGGACAGCTTGACAGCGTCAGCGAACCTGTCGACGGTCTAGAGGGAGCACTTAGCTGGAGACCATCGGGCAACCTAATTACAAGTGTCCGTCGTTCGAGTGATAAGTTGGAGGTTGTGTTCTTTGAGCGGAACGGTCTTCGTCATGGTCAATTCGATTTGCGTCTGCCTGAGGGAGCGCTAGCAAGTCTTCAAACACCCTTGACGCTCAAATGGAACAGCGATTCTACCGTCCTCGCTGTATCATATCCAGAAAAGGTTCAGCTTTGGACTATGGGTAACTATCACTATTACCTCAAACAGGAGCTGCCGTTCCCAGAACCTAGTTTACAGCCTGTAGCATGCACATGGCACGCTGAACGGCCCTTGGAGGTAGCGATGTCGACTCCAGGTACGTTGATAGATATGCGGCACTTTGAATTCAACTCACGAAGAGACTGCAGAGGCACTACAGATACTAGAATATGCTTCCACCGTAGCGGCTGGCTCCGTTGCTCCGCCTAATGACTTCGGCATGGTTGCGTCAATTGATGGACGTGGGTCAAACAGCATTACATCTTTGCGGGCTACGACTGATAATCGCTAGTATCACTAAAGCTTACGCCACTGAGGCTTGCCAACGTACCACCTCCCATGTCTCTCCAGACGCTTACTCTTGAGTCGGTACCTGTTGATGTCACACTATCAAAATCCGGAACTCGTCTGGCTGTGCTTTCGGCCCTTGACATTGCCGTCTACGCACTTGATATGCACAAACGGCCCATCCCAAAACCGGTATTGCTATGGCGCAGCAACGCTCTCAAGGGCTATTCACCACGCCAAGTCGCATTTGTCGGTGATGAAGATATTCATATTCTTATCGACAATTGGGACGAAGAGGAAGCGTTCCTGTGGCGTAGTGAGGGTGAAAACGTGGTTCCTCATGGGCCTATCATGGAAACAGAGAATGTTTCCTCGTTGGTATCCAGTGTTGGAAGTTCTGCGATCTACGCACAATTCAAGAATGGATCGTTACATCAAGTCGACACAACTGCAAACATGTCTCCCCAAACTCCACTCATCCAAAAGTTGCCTTCTTTTTGCTCTGAAACTCAGGTCGCAGAGATTGAAGGTCAGGTATGGCACTGATTTCTTCGGTCTCCGCCGATGCACAACTGATTTCTCCAGATACTAGCCTTTGGTCTGACCAAAAGTGGAGTACTGTATGCAAACGAACGGATACTGGCGCGAAGTTGCACTTCGTTCGTAGTAACCCCTGCTCATCTCATCTTTACCACCACTCAGCATTTGCTCAAGTTCGTCCATCTTAGAGAAGTTGATGGTAGGACTCATATCTAGAAGCTGTAACACATTTTACTGACTACGAGAAGAGCTCGAAGTACCTGCCGACGAACCACAAAAAGATGAACGGTGTCGAAGCATCGAACGAGGTGCCAAACTTGTCACAGTCATACCAACAGCCTATTCTGTAGTTCTACAAATGCCGAGAGGCAATCTCGAGACGGTATATCCGCGAGCACTTGTACTGGCAGCCATTCGGAAGAGTATCGAGGCAGAGCGTTATGGTGAAGCATTTCTTGCTTGCCGAAACCAACGCGTGGATTTGAACATTCTGCATGACCATAATCCGGAGCGATTTATGAAAAATATCGAGAATGTCGTGGCGCAAATCAAGAGAGTCGAACATATTGACTTGCTCTTGGCTCAACTTCGGTTAGTTAACAATTCCCTCATGAGGTCTGTGATAGCTGATCCAAGCAGGAATGAGGATGTTTCCGAGACGATGTACAAGGAAACGCTGAAGACCAAGAATGTAGCCAACAAATCCCAACTATCGCAGGACCAGGTGGCCAACAAAGTGAATCGCATTTGCGACGCATTCTTGGCTGTGCTTGAACATTCTAAATATAAGGACACTCATCTGCAGAATATCATTACTTCACATGTCTCGAAAATACCGCCAGCTCTTGAGAATGGCTTGGAGATGATAGGCAGACTCCAGGCATCCAAAGATCCGCTCACAGACAAGGCTGCCGAGCACATCTCCTTCCTGGCCGATGTCAACCAGTTATATGACACTGCTCTTGGACTGTATAACCTCGATCTAGCCCTTCTCATTGCACAACAGTCACAAAAAGTATACCTGGTTCTTCACATGTCTTTGTTAAGGTCTAACAAATACTAGGATCCTCGAGAGTACCTTCCCCACCTACAATCGCTGCAGGATCTATCACCACTTCGTCGCCAGTTTACGATCGATGATCAGCTCGGTCGTAGGGCCAAGGCATTGTTGCACCTTAGAGACCTGCACGCATTTGACGAGTTCCTTGAGTATGTGCAGAAGCATGCTCTGTACTCGGAAGCACTGAGTATATATCAATACGACACCTCTCGACTGAAGGAAATTATGCGTTTGTACGCCCAATATCTCAGCGCAAGAAACGATCACAAAGAGGCGGCTTTGGCATACGAGTTTCTGGGCGACTTCTCTTCTGCCTGGCCATGCTACCGCTCTGCAAATCTCTGGCGTGAGGCACTCTCTTCTGCCTCCCTGGCTGGAGTCTCCGACAAGGAAATTGAGTCTATTGCCATCTCTCTCGCAGAAGGCCTTACAGAGTCTAAAGACTATTTTTCTGCCTCCACCATAACACTCGACTACCTCTCCGACCTAACCTCGGCGGCTCGCCTCCTCTGTCGCGGCTGCCACTTCGCTGAAGCCATCCGCATCGTCACTCTCCGTCGGCAACCTGACCTACTGGCCACAGCCATCGACCCGGCGCTTATCGAACGCAGCGCCGACATGACTGAATTCCTAGCCGAAATGAAATCACAACTGCTCGCTCAAGTGCCACGGCTCCAGGAGTTACGCACAAAGAAAGCGGAAGACCCGATGGGGTTTTACGAAGGCCTGGATGACAGCGCAGGAGCTAACATCCCCGATAATATATCTCTCGCCCCTACGGATACAACATCTGGCGGTACATTTATGACGCGGTATACGAACCAGACCGGGACCGTCAATACCGCGACGACGCGCAAGACCAGCAAAAACAAGCGGCGCGAGGAGAGAAAGCGGGCACGAGGCAAAAAGGGGACGGTATATGAAGAGGAGTACCTCACCAACAGCATTGAGAGACTCATTGACCGAATCAATAGCATGCAAGACGAAATTCAGCGGTTAGTCGAGGGCTTGATCAGGAGGGGCATGCGAGAACGTGCAGATGCGGTGAGTAAGGCGGTTGCGGAGGTGCTGGACCGGTGTCGCAGCGCGGTGAGGGAAATTTATCCTCCCGCGACCGTTTCTGACTCTCCATGCACGGCACCAGAGGGTGTCATGCCTGTAGAGGGGGCTCTGAGGCCCACGGGAGCTGATGCCACTCTTTGGGACAGTGTGCAGGAAGTGGGCAAGAAGAGGGACGCCCCTGTTATCAAGGGATTTGAAAAGTTGAGGCTTCTGAGTTAGACTGAGATAAACGGTGCATACTGCGGAATTCCGCATTTTGTTTCACCCGGTGTATAGTAGGCGAAGTGGGATCTTGAAATCCCGTCTCGCCCCTATGCTTTCTTTCTGTTCAATAAGGCAACCCAAGCTCGAGGGAGGCACCATTTTAGTGCAGGTACTCCACAAACCAAGCCACAGCGCTTCTCTTCGCTCTCTCGAGACCCTCCTTCTGCTTCGGATCGTTAGGGTTGCCCCGTACCGCGAATCCGTGGTTCAGACCGGGGAAGTAGACATACTCCCACGGCACACCCGTCTTGGGCAAAGTCTCGTGCGTGTACGCCTTCAACGCCTCGGTGTATGCCTGGTCGTTCTCTGGGGCCAAGAACTGAACCGGCACCTTTACAGCATCCATTTCGGACTTTTCCAGCAGCGAGGGATGCGCAGCGGACACAGCGTCCATGAGCGAGGGGTCAGCCGCCAGCTTGAGGATGGCCCAGCCGCCATAGCAGAACCCGATGGCACCGAGCTTGGTGTACTGTGATTTGAGGGTTTTTGCGTGTTGCTTGATTTCGGGCCAGCGGATGTCCTTGCTGTTGCGGCCGATAAAGGCCTTCAAGTCAAAATGCTTGGATTTTTCTGGGTTCGAGAGGACATCGGGTTCGAGGACTTCGCCGTCAAAGCTGGGCGATGATGAGCTTGGGCAGGAATCAAGTGGTGAGGAGCTTACACATCAGGTATGTAGACGGTAGCGTTGACTTCCTTTGCGTAATGGTCGGCCAGAAGACGGATATTGGGCAGTGTCCAGCCATAAATGTCGGTGATGATTACTGAAACAGATTAACAACCGGCTCGCAAGCATTCCACGACCGATTCCTACAAATCGCCCGCTCCGCATTGTCGCCCGTCACGTACGCCTTGGCACTGTCGAGGGTGGTTTCCTTGCCCGTCGCCGTCCCATCCCATTTGAAGCCTGATTTACAGTTGTCGCAAGACATGGCGGGTCTACGGGGTGAATTGATGCTGCACAGACGAGCGTCTCTTTCCGTTGGCTGGTGTTGGAAGACAAGAGCGAACAATGATGCGACATGTACGATGTAAATCGTGGGGCACGGGATAACTGCCCCCTCGATGAGCCAATGATAGCTGCAGCAAGATTATACATAGTATGCGGTGATGCAAGTGCGGAGATAACCGTGTGGGTCCTAACTCCGGCTATCCATGCTGATGTGTGGCCCGCAAATGGACTTGGACTACAGCAATAAATTGGCCATGGTTTGGGTTTGGGGACATCAGCGTGCCATGGGGTGCAAGCCTACGAGATCACATTGACCCGTCACGTCCCCATTTCGGAGAAAAGAGAACGAGGTACAGAACTTTCGCTCAAGAGAGGTTGTACTTTTGGCCTTGGGCATACAAACAGCAGGGTCGGCCAACATGGTGCCATAACCGAGGTGTACATTCTCTGATCTACCCAACGTTGAGCGTAGTACTACCTAGCCGTAGTTACCTAGCAGTAGTACGAATCGACAAGGCTTCGCTTCTGGTGATGAAGAAAACGCAAGATCCACCCAAAGTAGGTGCTTCCAATGGGCCAGGAAACTAAGACCTGTCGTGTTTACTATGCAAATCATCCTTGTGAGCCTGGGCATACCTATCGCTTGCGGCGGCAAGCTTTGCATCCGGCTTCCTTTGTCGAGTGGGTCACTTGAGCGTACTGACGTGACGTGTAGAATGATCGGCGTACATGGTTCTAGCGTGTGTCCTGGGTGTGTAAACCCCCCCTACTGCATGTGCATTTGCATTCTACCCCAGCCGGGTACTGGGCGATTGATCAGAATGTCACCGTTTGATCATTGGATGGTGGATGCCACGAGCAATTACTCGTACTACCCCTTTGGTTCGATGTCACTACGTCGCCGAGGTAGGCAGTGCTGATGTACCTGCACAGGGTCCAGTCTTATTTCGACCACTGCCGAATTCGATGCGGCTACCAGAGAGGAAAACACGGGAAGCATGCCATCGGCTCCGTTGGCGTGCTCTGCTCCCGAGAAGGCAAAGTTGGACATAGGCGATCTCCGCATTGTAGCCCCTTTCGGTGGCCCTGTATAGTTCCACTTATCAAGATGAGCAGCCCAGTCCTGTTCTCGTCCAAGACCCGATTTTATGACATAGAAATGTCGTCTTGATGCAATGCAGGCATGATAGCGTGTGCGTCTACTGTGTGCTTCGGACTTGGGTCGAGCGTACTCGATTGCTCTACGGACGGGAGATTGCGTGCAATGGCAGAGCCGACGACGGCGTGCTGGCTGCTTTGTATCCGCGTAGAAGCCATCTTATGCCACCGACAGTGCTTTTCATGGCCATTCCCCAGACGGCGTGGGAGAAGAGGATGGGAAAGCATGGCGTCTCCGCTGGGCTGAGCTGTCAGGACGCAAGTGGAGGAGGACGGGCTGCCAGGCCCCTTGCGTGCTCGGATCGGGACGTGGGGAGCTCGGCGCGGACCGCGTTCGACTCGCAAGCGTTGTGCCGGGAGCGGCGCCGAGGGGGCCATGGCCGAGATGGAAATGCGTAGTACCGAGTGCGTCGCCGCTTCGGCGTCCCGGTACGCACGCTCAGGACGACAGTGGTGACGGCGGCGGAAGCTTCTTCCGGCGAACTGGTTCCACGCTGGAAGATGGATCGTGGCGGGCCCCGGCGCGTGTTGTGCACATTCCCCAGCCCGGTCGGACGCCCGGTCCGGCCAGTCAAGCGAGAAAGTCAGCCTCGCACGGTGTATCTACAATCCACCGTACACGGTACCTCAGCACCCATCATGCCACCCCCTCGCTGCGTGGCAACGTGCCGCAGCGGACTTGCCCACCGCCGCGTCGCTGACGAGGGTAGGACGGCGCTCGCGGCGGCATCGTCGTGGCATGCCCTTCGCCTCAGCCGGCGCGGCCGCATCGCCATGGCTACCAACCTGCCGGCCATTGCGTGTGCGATCGACCACGTCGTGCGAGCCTCGAGGCGTACAGCGCTTAGCAGCCCCATCGTCCGCTGCGTCATCTCACCTCCTCCCGGCCGATGCAGTCGGCGGACCCACAGTGCACCCGCGACGTGTCTCCGTACTCTCCAGGCTTGACATGCTCCTGCTGACACCCCACCCCGTACGAAGCCGCCAACGCGAGCACCGCTCACCGCCGTCTCCCTCCTGTGCGTGCCCTCTGCGGTGTTTGATGCGACAGCTACAGGCGTCGTGCAAGCAGCAATCCGTCACAAGGGCTTCCATGCACCTGGTCGTAGGGTGCACGTCGGTCTGCACCAAAGAGTCGTCGATGGCACTGTGGCTCCCTGCGACGGGACGGTCATGTACCGTGTACCCATTGACCGTGTGCCTACGCAGCAGGGCGCCGTGCGCCGTGGCCCCTGGGGCAGCTTGTCGTGGCAGCCCAGCGGTGGCTTCGGCCACCCCCCCCCCGGGCCCGCCAAATCTACCTACGACCATCGTCGGCAGTAGGCACTGGGGGACGTCAGAATGTCAGCCCGGTCTAAAAGCGATAGACGAGGCCAACGACAGACGGCCGTCACGAATGGCCTGAACCCTGCCCGACTGGCATCTTCTTCTTCTTCTTCTTCTTCTTCTTGGGCCACAGCACACAGTGCCTGTTCCCGAGCTGCAGGGCGCTGTCGTCTGACCTCTGCGCCGGCGAGCGAGGAGGCAAAGCTGGCCACCAACCCGTGCCGTGCCCCGTTGGTTGGCTCCCCGACGCCCAAGCGGCCAGCGAAAGGGCTCCGCTGGTCTACCGCGGGCGCAGTGGCCGTTGTCGCGTTGGCGTTTGCGCGAGGCAGGGCAGACGGGGAAGCGGCTCGCAACGTGCAACGAATGTCTTTGCGAAGCACCACGGGCGTGGACGCGAGCCTCAGATAAGCAACACTAGCTGGCATGGGCCGGGGAAGCGGGCGGCAGTCTGTGCGACATGAAGACGTTACCAAATGTGGTTCCTCGCCCTCTCGGTCCGTTCCAAACGTCGAAGCGTGGCCCGCTGCCCGCTGCCGTTACACAAATGCACTCGACAGCGCCTTGCGGTGAAGGGGCAAAATGCCATTTTGTACTTCACGTCCTGCGTGTTTGCTCGCCCGCCGTCAAGGGATGTGTGACTCTTTTTTCCAGCTGTATTTCCATGTCTATACCTATTTATATTCATACTCACTGCCCAAGTCTCTCACCATGATAGACCTCCCGCTGGTACTGCGCAAGCCCTGGCCTTTGGAGTCCCTTGCTAGCAGCGCCTCTTGCCTGGTCAAGATGATTGCCAAATCACCATCTCCACCGCCCAAGCGGACAAAAGCCTTCCATCTATCCCACCTCGATCAGAACGTGGTCCGCGTATACACACAGACCTTGTCTATATTCCCCGTAGGTGACCCCAGGACCCCCACCCCTTGCCTCTGGCCTCGATCCGTGCTCATCACCCTTGTGACGCCAGTTTCCAAATCAGAATGAAGCCGAAGCTGCCATTCACGCGCTAAGCGCTGGCCTCCGCCTCTCGTTGAAGCGATATCCATTTCTTGCCGGCACGCTTACCCTAGCCGATCGGGAATCTGGGAGACTTGCACTCGAGTACCCGGTCGAGATATCCGACGAAGAGATGGCATGCATGTTTCGGTCCCGGCAAATCCCATTACACCCCGTTACCTTTCCACACACCTACGAGCAACTGAAACGAGCCGGCATGCCACCGAGTGCCTTCAAAAGCACCATGTTTGTGCCAGATGACTTTACCAACTATCCGGGAATTCCCGCTCATGGAGAAGGCAAGGTCGACTTCGAGAAGAGCGATGCACCGGCCATGCGAGTACAAGCGTACTTCATTCCTGGGGGGCTTGTGCTTTCCATGTATATGCACCACAGTGTACTGGACTTCTCTGGCGTCACGACCTTTTGGCAGAACTTTTGCGCAAACGTCTCACGCGTCTCCGGCTTGCGGACACTCGAGGACCATGAGTGTTTCGGTATTTGACCCTCTTGTCGCTACGCCACCCATCACTGATGCAGGCAGACCCATGCAGCGCAGCGGATGTACAGTCAAACATGCGGGTCGCCATCGACCATGTCCCATCGAAGTCGAGTGATGGCGGTATAGGTGCAGACTGCTACTGCGATGGGACCCATGTCTACCCAAAGACCCTGCCCGAGGACACCAGATGCACGCAACGACTCTTCGTCATCCCTGCAGCGCGTGTCCGAGCCTACCGGGAACAACTTCGACCTTACTTTCCCATCGACACACCTCCAACCATGTGCAACGTCCTGGCCGCTCTCGTATGGACGCATGTAACTCGCGCCAGAGCAGATCGCTTGATTCAAACCGGATATACGCAAACCAACATGGGGATCGCGACAGATCTACGCAAACGGCAGCAACCACCGGTACCAGCCGGATACATGGGCAACATGGCCCTCTTCTCTCGAGCCACACGTAGCCTATCCGACCTTACAGCAGAGGACCGGTGCGTACCGTCTCATCATTTACGTTGTCGACGAGCCGTACCTTGCGTGACAAGAGGCCTCGTGGCCACATCGCAAGCACTGAGTATCCCTGAGAACGCAACTGACATGCAAGGCAGGGTAACGCGAAGTACCATTATCGACGTCATTCGGACGATTAAGAGCACAATACTGGGCGTCGACAACCACTGGATAGCTCGCCACTTGACATTCTTCAAGTCAATAGAGCAGATCACCGACACGGAATGTGCCTTGGGCTTGCGGTTTGGCGCCGACATCTACATCACCTCGTGGTTGAACTTCGGAGCCGATCTTCGTTGGGGTATACCTGGCACCGATCTGAGAGAGAAATTCCTCGGCGGCCGGCCCGAATTCATCAGACGGTCCTACGGTCCGGGAGACGGTGGCATGATCTTCCTTCCGCGTAGACGACATCTGTCCGACGACGGCATAGAAGCGCCCTTTGAAGTCTTGGTGCGGCTTGCAAGCGAGGACATGGGCCGCGTTCTGAGAGAAGAAGGTGGCTTGAGCAGCTGGGCAGATGCAGTGGTCGAGTGATGGTGATTGCTCCAGCGACGACCGGTATGTTGATGATTGGACCTAGGCAAGGATCTCTGGTGTGCCGGCACCACTTTGTTGATGAACTTTTCGCGGTAGTTGGCCCTTTTCCTGGTCTCAGGGTAGGAGAGACATGGATGATGATGGGAGGCGTCACGGCTGGTTTCGACGATCTTGGTTTGGACGTCTGATATCCTGTACAACTACATTTGTTTTCTCGCGGGTTGGGAATGCATGCACCTTGGCAAGGTGGTTATCTTCACACACAACCCAGCAACCTGTTTGTGATGCTTATGTCTCGCGGCATCGCAGCTTCCCAAAGCGGCCGGATACACTGCTTTTCTCTCTCGTGTACATGATACCCTGTTCCACAATCTCCAACCCGCCAACACACTATCCACATCCCTGAGCATCGCAAATAGCCCTGGCCACCGAGACTTTGCCACCGCATCGCCGAACTGCACCAGTTACAGGAGACGCCCGCCCACCCCGCATTGTGATGCGCGCCATCAAGTACAACGCAGACGACCCCGTCCAGAGCTACGCTTCAGACATACCCATGAACGACGCTCTCGCGCCATTGCCGCCTCAGCCTGATTGCCGGCCATTCATCTAAACCCCATCTTCGCGGAATTTGTTGGTTGCCTGGGTCGCTACTCAAAAAGCAGTGTCGCATTGAGGTCGACACGCTGGCGTCTGCACTTCGCTTCGTTTGGTCATAGATGATATGCGCAACGAACCAGGTACTTGTGCACTCATCGACTTCACCGATCATCTGTTGATGGTACCCAGCTCGCCAGGCATCGATCTCCTTGGCCATGATAGCTTTTTGAGGCGCCCGGTGAAGGTGCTGCAGGTCGTGACTAAAGAACCCGAGAGAAGAATCTGCTTCCAAAGGACCAACGGCTGCATCTCTCTCGGCCAGAGTAGGATCCTCTGGGGCAGGCGCAAGCAAAAGCCATCCAGCGCCTCGTTAGAAGAGAAGTCTAGAGCCAAGAAGAGTCTCCGATGGCTAGTGATCTCCAAGATCAGATAGGTCCGGATTTTTTTTTTGTTCTTTTTGCAAAAGGGCAAGCTGGGTCCGTGACATGTTGTTCAGTCAAGATGGCTTGCATGCGTGTACAACGTGGCTGTTGGCTGACAGCCTCTGGCAGCCAGCCACCATCGTACGCGAGCACGCTTCTGAAAAACCACAGAGGTACTGTACAAGATTCCCAATTGTCTTCGGGGTGCTTACTGTGATTAGTCCAGGGTAGCAACGTACGATGCTTGGAAACAACTGCATAGTCGGATGCCGTCATCCAGGAATTCGTTCTCCACCGTCTCTAGCCGACCGCAAGCAAGTGGTGGAATGGATTGAAGGGTTCTGTAGCAGGTACCGCCACGCATGTTGTACGTGTCACAATCCTTGCTACCAAATTCCAACTTTAAATCTGACGCTCGGCATCTGCACATCGTGGTTGCACGACCGGTTTCGCCTAATCCATCGAAACTACAACGCCACTGACCCACCTTCCGACGCTCTCCGCGCCTCCGCATATGATAATCGCGGCCTGCAAGACCTTTGTCCTCTCGATCCGGGACGAGAGCACGCATCATGCGGTTTCCGGTATTTCTGTAGGCAACGTCGGCCCGAAGTATTGCTCTGAATGGCCATCTGGTACCATGTATTTTCGAATTCCACGTTCCCCATTGGTATCGGCTATGCGGTTCCGGTATGCAGATGGGTCGGCCTTGACAGTCTCACGCAGCTGGATGTTTGGGCAGATTATCCTCCGCTACCCTCGCGCTGCATTACACAGGCGAATAGAATAGGTACATGCTGTACAACAAGTCGCGTGAGACTATCGAGAAAGGTGACTTTGGCCCACCGGCAGAGTTACACGGCGAGAGTAGCGGGTCGAAAAAGTCTCTGCACCACACTGGCCACTGGCAATAGGCATCGAGACGGGTCGTCGCGCAATGGGGTCACGGCTTTGGTGGCAGTGGTGGTGGTAGTGGTCTCGCCGGGCTCAACTCCGACTTATCTAGCTCAACCTCTCCAAGCTCTTTGCGTCGTACATATATAGTACATGGATAGTTGGAGAACAGACGATTGCATACGTAGATATCCCAGAGCATGGTCGTCCATGATGGGCTTGTTTTCGACGTGTTTTTGTCTTTGGCGCGCAGCAGACCTGTTCTCTCTACCGCGTGTTGTGAAAAAAAAAAAGGCGCCCTGGACAAAGATTTATGATAGGTTCGGTACACCTGCACAACCGTCAATGGATGTGCTGGGGTGATTTCGTGTAGGTTCAAGGCGGTTGGCCTGCCAACCTACCATGCATGTACAGCCTAGTGTTGCCCGTCTTTGATGAAAATCTCGAAAAATCCCGCTCCAGCCTACACTTACTGGGGCAATGGGCTGTCCGGGCCGGCGGGGACTACTGTGGCTCCTGACGTAATCAGCGGAGGTAATCTGGTCGTTGAAAGTCGTTCGAGTACCCCTATAGGTACCTACCTACCATGCCCTGCGTGAACCTCGTACCAGGATCTGGTACCACGTGTCAATCGGGCCGGGTCTCTTAGACCTCCGGCGCCGGACCAAAGGCGCGAATTCAACATCTTGTTCTAGGTAGGGTACGTGTTGGGTTCTCAGCAGCATGAATGCTCGTAGAGAGAGAGAGGGGCTACGATAGCGTTAGGTAGTTACGAATGGGTTGGAACGATTTCGTGTGGATATCAAGACGAAATCGCTGCCGCTCAGCTGCGACCTGTCCACGAAGGGGATTATTCTATACCCTGTCGGGCCGATCGGGATTCTGGGCTTTCAGACGGGCATTTCTTGTTGCTATGTATGTACCTCGTACAGCAGAATGTCCACCGTCGGGAAATGTCCGTTTTCCAAGAGTAAAAAGTAAAAAAGAAGGTAATCACCGACAACCAGGTATCGTTTACCCATAGCACGTGGGTACCGCGGATTTTATAGCATACGTTCTAGACAGGGTGTCTCTCCTAGCTTCCAGCGCATCTTCAAAGCCTAGGTACTCGTAGGTAGTGAGAATCGTACACACAACGACATACCGTATCCCGTATTCGCATAATTACGACCTATGCGGTACTGGCCAGCCCTGGTCGCAGCAGAGACGTTCCCTGTTGAGCGACCAGCACTTGGCTAGGTGTTTCGGCTACGACCATACCCTGTTCAGATCATTTTAGTGTCTCTTCAGAGGAGTTTGGAATTCCGATGGTGCCAGGGGCCGGAAAACTATGGCTTCAAGACGAAAGGCCGCAATGCACAGCTGGCTTCTTCGTACGAACCATGTCCGTTGCATCACGGCTGCTCCAGCGGCCACCGCCATTGCCGTTGCATCCTGAACACCAAGGGGAAGCGCACGCTAACTGGGGGATGAGGTCGATGATGATGCTGGCCGACAACGGCGAATCAGCAGGCCGTTCTCTGCCAAGCCGCTTTGCTGGGCGGGCGTGAGTCAGCATGAAACACTTGCAACCTCGGGACTTCGCACGCATGCATTCACACGCACGTGCTCTATGCATAACCGTTGTCGCCGGGCACTGCCTTGAATAGGCAGGCGACCTCTAACTTGGACTGTATGGCAAAATAGGTGCGGCCAGCTATGTGGATTCGGCTGACGTGCCCCTCAGCCTCGTCGTCCCGTCGTGTTACACATACCATAGGTCCATCGGCCCTTCTTTGCTGCTCAGGCATCGTCGGGCCACCGACGGCGTAATACAAGGGAAGAGAGAGGTCCAGCTTCTTTGATCTAAACACCAACAGTCCTGCCAACATCGCCCCAGGGACGGTCCTCAGCCTGGAGCCGTGTTGCGCTGGAGTTGCCGCCCTACACATCGTTGCTCCTGTTGTCCACGGCGCGCACTGCGTACGATCCTCGAAAAATGTCCTACCGCGGCCGGCCGAGCAAGGGCTGTGAGTCTTGCCGAGCGAGGAAAGTCAAGGTCAGTCTCACCGCGGATGGATGGGCACGCCTCCACCCTGCGCTAGGGCATGTGGTGGTGCTATGGGATCTGGGTTTTTTTTGCGGCCCATGTCCGGTGCCAGCAGCTGCTAATGTTTGGCATCAGTGCGATGAAAAGAAGCCCACGTGTAGTCGATGCGTCAAGTCGAACCTCGACTGTAAATACCGTGATCAGGGAGACTTGCTCTTCCGCAACCAGACCGCTTCAGCAGCCCAAAGAGCTGAGGAGTCATGGAGGAAAAGATCAAAATCCAATCAACGAGCCGTCAGTGAGAGCAGTGCAAGCAATCCGTCTCCGCCAAGCAACATGTCCCCGCCGCCAAGCGATGAGTCCTCACCAAGTACCATTCATCAATGGACCGCTGGTGGACAACAGGGCCATTATTCTCCATCTCATGGCACAATTGACGAACACGCTCACAATCCGTCCGATGGAGTCGTGCAAATGCCCGATCTGGCGCGTATGCACCTGACTCCGGATGTGGAGCCGGATCTTCATCAATTAGCATTCGAGCGATTCGTTTATGACTTCATCGCTCTCGAGAGCCCCAAAAGGCCGTCGGAGGAGCCGGTGGATGTCGCATGGTCTTTTATACCTAAAATCTACCGAGCCGCTGCCAAGGGCTCGTGTTACCGTACAGTAGTCGATGCTGTCGCTTACGTCAACTATGCGAATCGATGTCACGCTCCGCAGGCAATGGCTTTGGCCGAGGACTGCATGGCAAGGGGAATCAATCTCATTTCGAAAATGGTTGCAGATAAGAACATGGCGGCATCTGATGAAACTCTAGGCTCTGTGTATCTCTTGGCAGTCTACGAGAATATGACCACCGTGCAGCGAAAGGGGACATTCATCGCACACCAACATGGTGCAAATGCATTGTTACAGCTTCGGACAATTGAGCAATTCTACAGCAACCCTGTATCTGCCAAGCTATATGATGTGGCCTATTCTCAGATGGTACGTACCATGTGTCCGTCTTCTATCCATTCTTGTTACTGATTGCACCACAACAGCTGTTGGCAAATATACAATCTGCCAAACGACCTCAATTGAAGGAGCGTACCAACAGCGAGAACTATATTCCTCGTCTCTACGGCGATCCCAATGCTTACGTCATTAGCCTTATATCCCAGGAGGCTAACGTGCATGCGCAATGGCATGATATTAAACGTAGTCACACGCTACCTGCTAGTCGGCTAGAACTACAGAAGCTCCTACAGAGTGCTCTTGATCTGGACATGGCGTTTCAAGCTTGGGATGCTGATGTCCCACCGACCTGGCAATATCAGTCACAGCTCAATACACCCGAGGCACGGTCGAAGATTGATGCAAAATTGCAGAGGCTTATTTTTGATTGCAATGGGGCGCCACGGGAGATGCACGCATATCCTGACTTGAAGCAATGCTGGATCTGGGGATTCTACCGCACGACCTGGTTATTTCTTATGCGTGACATACTGGAGATGATCAATTGGATGCTCCGGCTTCCCATCCGGGTACCAGACACAGTGAATAACGATGCTATGGATGGCACGAACAGCCCTGCTCATCTAGACGACATGACACTGCAAATTCAATACTCGGTTGCTACGATTAGTCTAGTGAAACTCGTTGACAAGAGCTGCTCCGCCGTATCCAACTATTTCACAGTCCCACTCCGCAAGAAAGAGAATGGCGATATCAGCGGGATGAGAGGCTACCTCGGTCTTTGGCCACTTGGCTGCATGGATGCAATTCTGTCAGCCGGTCTGATACCTGACTCACAGGATTTCTTCGACTCTCCGGAGGTCTACTCGACACCGCAAGCGTTGCCGTATATGCACACCGGGCCGCATGTTCCAGTCATAATGGCAACCCCTCCACAAGAAGCATCGGCCATAGTTCCAGACACGTACGCCTCAGCTCCGCAATTCTCCGAGCTTTCTAAGCTGCCACCGAAAACACCTATCGAGCGCTCTCCATCACCTAACCCATCCTCGCCCCAGGAATTGAACAGTCCGGGACAAACGACTTCAGCATCGAATACGACCGCTATCAAAGGGCATATTTTCGACTCAAGCCCTGCACACCCCTATGATCAACCTGTTCACCAGCTACAACTTGATCCCATCCATTCAATTGATGTGGCAGCCAGGCGTGAATGGATCAACACTCTATTGTATTACATTGCCTCCGATCTTGGCATTAAAAAGGCGTTTTATGTTCCGGCAACAGAGGGCTATCTACAAAAAGTTAAGCCCAGGGTTGATTCTATCCTGGGCCGATGAAGAAAGACGGATATTTGGATCCTCTGGCGAATGGATAATACCGAGACGGAGGCCACACAAGTAGCGCCAGAATTACTAGGCCATTTGCTGCATTTGTTGGCTTTTCGCTTCTGTCGTACTTCCGACACACAGGATTGTTGTCCAGGCGTGCTAACAGTGGGTTGGTAGCGTAGTCGACAGATCAAGCTGGCCATTATCGGGGGAATAAATGAATGACGAGTTTTACGCACATACCGAGATCAAAGTCACATTCGGATGATTCATATATACATTACATAAGCCAAACAGAGCAGATTGCAACAGCTCTGGGCGTCATTCTTGAGGGGTTGAGCGAATGTCAAGAGCATCCTGTGTTTGCAGTGATGGCATTACAATTTTGTAGTCGGAAAACCGCACTCTACACCAGCCCCATGAGAAATTCGAAATGTTTTCCACATGGCTGATATCAGCGCGTGACCTGCACTGTGTAGCGTGTACTGAATTTCGTCGTGCTCCTCACCACAATCTAATCTTATCTAATCGCCGCAGCCGCCCTATCCCTCAACCCCGCTTACATAACCCAGCCCACGGCACCTTCTCATCAACTCTGATTGCACATGGCCACGCACAACACACACCCACGGTACACACACACACACACACACACACGAAGGACGCTTCTCTCTTAACCATGGATATCCGAGTACTACGGCCAAGTGATATACCGCATGTGCAGCTTGCGAATATTACCAACCTGCCCGAAAACTACTTTTGCAAGTATTACCTGTACCATGCGATGAGTTGGCCGCAGTTGAGTTATGTGGCCGTTGACGTAAGTTTTCTTTTTTTTCCTTTGCATCAAGCTAAGAGATAGGGTGTCGTTGTCATTAATTGTTGTTTGTCGGATTTTGGAGGCGAAAAAGAAAGGAAGAAAAGAAGTTGAGAAAGGAAATGTTTTTTCCATGTCGATGTACTACGTACTCCACGCACAACGTGACGGCGTCAACACGCTCTTGATGGACTCATCCTATGCATATCTTACGCACAACACACACATACACATACATGGGAAGTACTTGGCAGAGAGACCCCAGGCTGACCAAGTGAATTTGTAACCCAACCAACAGGTCTCACGCCCGCCGAAAACGCCATACGACCCCCCCAAAATTGTCGGCTACGTACTCGCCAAAATGGAAGAAGAACCCACCGACGGCGTCCAACACGGCCACATTACCTCGTTATCAGTGATGCGCACGCACCGGCGTCTCGGGCTTGCTGAAAAGCTCATGAGACAATCGCGTTAGTATTTCCTTGCACACCCTTGCCGACCCATCCCCCTTTTCCCCTCTTTTTCGGCAATATCTGTTTGCTTGAAAACCTTTTCCCCTCCTTTTCGGCAATATTTGTTTGCATGAAAATATAGACATGATACTATATGTCCCTGGCCCGATGACTGACGACTGGATCGGTTGCCGCCGGCCCCACAGAGCGCGCCATGGCCGAAACCTTTGCTGCACACTATGTCTCGCTGCACGTCCGCGTGTCCAACACGGCGGCGCTGCATCTCTACCGCGATACGCTTGGCTTCACGGTGGATAAGGTCGAGGCCAAGTACTATGCCGACGGCGAGGATGCGTACAGCATGAAGATGGAGCTGAGCGAGTTGAAGGCTGGACTGCGCGAGGAGGAGGCGAGGGTGTTTGGTGGGGTGGATGAGGGGGATGCGGTTGGAGAGGATGGCGCGGCAAAGCGGGAAGAGGGGAAGAGGGTGAAGGTGGGGAGGGCAAAGGGTGTGGTGGAGTTGGTGGAAAAGAATGAAGTGGTTGCTGCATAGCGCGAGGTGTGAGAGACGGTGTGTATGGGTACGTAGGATATATACATGGACAGGCAGCTTTCAAGATTTTGGCCTTGTACTTTGTCTTTTTTCTCTATTGTACATGTGGAACAACGCCGAAGCCGAAGCCAAAGCTCAAGTACCAGCCTAACCCTATCGCACTACTCAAACAACACATGGATATCATGACATGGAAGCAACAGCAGAAGAAAGAAAAATCATGTCGACCCCAGGATACAAAACCGCCCACAACCAATGACGAGGTACACTACACAACATATAACAAAAACACACACACACACACTCTCTCTCTCCTACATCAATCCGCCCAAGACGACCTTGCCCACACCGCGGACCTCGCTCTTGAGCCCCGCGCGACAACTATCTTCGAACTCCCTGACCACGCCGGCAAGAATGATTTTACGCACACGGGCATCTGCCTTGGTGAATAAGTCGCCCACAATGCTGGGGACGCCGCTGCCGGCGGCGACGACGCTCTCGGGGGTGCTCAGCATGGTTAGAATTCTGGTGTAGCAGTCAATGAGAACGTCGCAGAGGGTGGCAAAGGTGTTGAAGAAGTCCGGCTCAAAGGGGAGCGAGGGGGTTTGCAGGTGGGTATAGGATTCGTTGGGGAGGAGCAGGTCTGCGTCGAGCGAGGCGGCAGGGTCGAGGGCGCCCAGGTCGCTGTTGAAGGAGGTAGTGGTGGCGTTGCCTGGGGTGAAGTGGGGAAAGTCGTTGGCGGCGCTGCTGGTGCGACGGCCCTTGCTGCCCATATTCAGGTTGGCACGTTTGAACATTTGGGGAAAGCGGGCGCGGCTGAGAGTCGAGGGGCCGGTGCCGTCGGCAGGGTGGATGGACTGGTATTGCTCAAACTCTAGGAGCAGGGCGTTGAGGGCTCTGAGGTAGTCGGCGGGGGAGTTTGCGTTGAGGTCGAGGATAGTGGGTAGGGAGAAGCCGAGAAGCAGATAGTGGGTGGCGCGACGGGCTTGGTTGCGCTGGCTGAAGGAGGGCAGGCGAGCGAGGTCGGGCTTAGAGAAGAGGAGGGTGTTGAACCAGTAGATGCGGCCCTCGTGCGCCTTGCGCAGGTAATCGAGGGTGGAGATGCGCTTGGAGGCAAGGTCGTGGATGTGCTGGAAGACGAGGTT
>Ga0182211_1000153_pt1 | contig 20405 bp, 22 predicted proteins | sample G5R1MG_20_FD_129660 | JGI IMG/M metagenome (GOLD analysis project Ga0182211, IMG submission 129660) | Switchgrass phyllosphere microbial communities from Michigan, USA - G5R2_MAIN_03OCT2016_LD1 MG | ecosystem: Host-associated > Plants > Phyllosphere > Phylloplane/Leaf | place: USA: Michigan... | reverse complement strand
GCGAGACAGTCAAGCCAGAAAAGCCAAACGGTATCAAGCTCGAGCAGTTTGTCTTTGACTGCTTCCCATTCCTGCCACTTGACAAGTTCGCATGCATGGAGGTCAGGCGAGAGGACGAGTTCTCGCCGCTGAAGAATGCACGAGGAACTGGCGAGGACGATGCGGACACGAGCAAGCAAGACATTATGAGCCAGGGCAAGAAGTGGGTTCAGGCTGTTGGTGCCACGGTGGTGAGCGAAGACCCAAAGGCGGGCATTGAAGTGTCGCCCCTAATCTCCTACGTACGTCGTGGCCCGAAGATACCATGTGCTCAATACGTGGCTAACATACACAAACAGGGTGGAGAAGGTCTTGAATTTCTCAGGACAAGCACCATCAAGGCTCCTGCAGTCATTTCGTCTGAAGAAGGTCAGGATTAGGAGTCTATCGTTGAAGACCAGGAATCGGCATCCGAACCGAAAGCGCTTGAGGACTAGGCATCGATCAAAGCTCGACTTGGCATCGTTTCGCCCCGGGATTTCCTTTTCGATTGTAGAAGGTTCTAGATAGCGGGCTTCTGTGTTCATTTGCGGGAAGTGGACGTCGGCTGCCAGACTGTAGCCCTAACAAGGAATTATCTGGGCTGGTGGAAGCAAAGAGATGAGTGGACGACTCGGATGATGCAAAGCAAGGTCTGTCTGATATGGCGGCCAGGGAGGGCCATTCATTATCCATGCAGCAATCATCTCCCGGAATCCATGTGTAAGTGACGTCATGGTGCTGGGCCTTCCTTTCGAGGTGGTCGAGTCGCCATCAGTCGAAGTGGCATTCTACTGTGGTACATAGTAATGCATGGACAGCAGACAGCGGACAGCGGAGATCGGCGGTCTCCTCCATGGCCAACGGCTCGCTTCCAGGTTCCCTGTTGATGCTAGTGCACTAGCCTAATTAGTAATGCGCCTGGACTCGTTTGGGGGCGATTGCGTGCATGTCGACCTCGGAAGGAACCAAATGGCGCATTGTCACTAGTTAGTGCCGGCAAGGACCACGGCACTGCTGGCTTCCATCCAGCCTGGTGTTTGTTCAACCTTCCACCACGACGACGTATACACTTCCGACGCTGGGCGCAGCAGTTTCGCTGAGGAAAGAAGGCCTGGAAGCTACAAAGTTGGGGCGGTACGTCACAGCCCGGTCACACTGCACCACGCCCCGTACGTCGCCTGCCCGCATCACCGACCCCCTCGACGCCCTAGAAAACTCTGCGGCTAATGGCATCCACAGGTGAAGGATACCGAAGCAGGAATTGCAGCAGGTACTTGCGCCCCCATTCTCCCCGCCCGTCCTCGTCACCGTTACGCTCACTAGCAAACGCTGGGGGCCCGCAGGCCTTGCGGCGGATGCAGCGCTCCGACGCCCAACACCCCCTCCTTGTCGACGGCTATACACTCTACTTACACAGGGGGCAGGTCAACGAGGAGGAATACCTACCATGTCGTCTCTGTCTCGTCGCGCGTGCTTCAAGTGCGGAAACGTCGGCCACTACGCTGGTAAGCTCCACGCGCACACTGGCTTTGGCATGCGCTGCCGTGAGACATGCGCCGAAGCAAGCCGTCGTGAACCGGTGCTTCAGACGGCGGCATACTCCATGTGCACAGGAAAATGCGACTAACGCAACCCCATAGAGGTGTGCTCGTCCTCAGAGAGACTTTGCTACAACTGTAAGGCTCGGCCGCAGCCTGCGACGGCAAACACGCACTGACCTTTGCTAGGCAAGCAGCCCGGCCACGAGTCCAATGGATGCCCGCACCCTCGCACAACCGAGAGTAGGTTACACCATCGCTGCTCCTTCGCCGGGCCAGCTACAGAACGGAGAGGCATCGACTGACGAGTAGATAGCCAAGCAGTGCTATCACTGCCAGGGACTCGGACATGTCCAGGCTGATTGCCCGACGCTGCGCTTGAGTGGGGCCGGCATCAGTGGACGCTGCTATAGCTGTGGTCTGTCAGGCCATCTCGCCCGCAACTGCCCGAACCCAGGCATGGCCGGCCGTGGCGCTGGGGCTCCTGCACGTGGTGGCTTTGGGGGAGCCTTCAGGGGCGGCTTTGCTGGCGGTGCGCGCCCTGCTACCTGCTACAAGTGCGGCGGACCTAACCATTTTGCCCGTGATTGCCAAGCGCAGGCTATGAAGTGTTATGCTTGTGGAAAGCTCGGTGAGTATCTCGGTCACTCTAAAGGCATGGTAGCTGACCGCTGGCAGGCCACATCTCCCGCGATTGCACGGCTCCTAATGGCGGCCCGCTCAACACCGCTGGAAAGACATGCTACCGATGCGGTGAAACCGGCCATATCTCCCGCGACTGTTCCCAAGCCGAAATCAACGGCGATGGCTCTGCCACCGCCGCTGCACCTGTTGCAGGCGTTGCTTTGGTCCAACCGATTGTCCCTTCCACCGCTGTCGCTTAGACGGTGAACAACGACTTGGCCAGGTTGGACGGCGCGGAGTGCCGCAGTTTTCCGATGAGCCATCAACACCACAACGCAATGTTTTTTGTCCCTTGTACGCATCACGACAATCGTTTCTAGCTCCAACATTTCTTCAATATTGTCATCTCTCTGGCTCTACAAATCACCGACGAGCAAGACAAAAGTTTCACGATTCTCATGCTTATACCCACGAACGATCAATTCTCTTTCCTTGCCTTCAACAATCAATCTACCATTTTTTGAAACAGACGACGGCTTGGCGAGTTGAGTCAACAATTTCCCTTCTCTGCAAATACCATGGACAGACCGCTTCGTTATTGAAGCTGGGCTCCTCTATGCACGTTCCTGGTTGGAGGTAGAATTGGCGACGAACCTGGAAGGCGACTGTGTGGTGTGTGGTAGCGGAAAGACACTGAGGGGCTGGTGCATCCCTGAGGAGAGGTGAGGTTGCATGTGGATGTGTGTATGTGTGTCTGTTGAAGCTGAGTTGACAGCTTTCCCGCCTCCTTTGACCCATTTTTTCCGACTGATGCTTGCATAGATGTATGTAGTCTTTTTACACATTCCGTTGCAATATATGAAGTTCGAGCAACATGCTCAATTTGACATTTCTCTAGATTTTTGTGCGCTTTGATTTCTTGTGTTGCAGTGCTTCTCTCCATGACGAGTTTGTATGTATAACGAGGGTTGACAGTCTTTGGCTTTTGGGCCTACGAATGTCAAATAGGCTCATCGTAACCTTTTATCTGCACTATGGCTCATCTTTGGTGTTGAGGCAATCACGGCAGTCGCACCTTCCTTCAAGCCTCAGTCAGCACGTGCTCTCGCGCATCTCTCGCGCCCCTGCACCATAATATCTCCTCCTTCTTGCCGTCTCATCTACTTTCATGACTTCCTTGTCTTCTTGTCTCCCAACTCATTCCATTGCATCGCACCGCACCACATCATTCGAGCGTCCGATTCGTCTTATCCCAGCACTGCATTGATCACTCTAACAGTTTATCGTGGACACGAGAACTCGCTTCGAGGGTGATCGCAAAATGGCGCCGTCATCTATTGCGAGTGATGATTCGGGAAACGATGCAAGTTTGCCTCACTCCCTCGCTTCCTCACATTCTGCGTTACCCAACTATCAACATCTCCGCTCCCACCACAGCGCTTCCATTCATTAACCCAACAATGCACAGGAAAGCTTCATTGTAGATATTGACAGCATCCAAGCCCATGGAATCGGCGCGGTGGATATTGCGAAGCTCAAGGCGAATGGGTACTTTACGATTGCGAGTGTACACTCGGCGACGCGTAGGAATCTACTGAAGATTAAGGGGTTTAGCGAAATCAAGGTGGATAAGGTAAAGGATGCGCTGGTAAAGTGTATGGTATGTTGCTTTCTCTAGGGCAAAGTTGGCTTGCTCACTGGCTCGTGATTGATCGCTCAAACCCACTGACATGTGTTACAGCCGTCCGGCGGAGGCTTCCAGACTGCCCATGAGCTTGGCCAGCAGCGGAAGCGTGTCATAAAGATTTCAACAGGAAGCAAGGCGCTAGACGCTGTGCTGGGAGGGTGAGTACGTCCCTCTAGTATATGTGCATTCACTTATGCCCGACAGGGGCTTCCAGACCATGAGCATTAGCGAGGTCTTCGGCGAATTTCGCTGCGGAAAGACTCAACTATCTCACACCATGTCCGTCATTGCGCAGCTTCCAAAGGACATGGGCGGTGCAGATGGCAAGGTCGCGTACATTGGTACGTGGCACTCTGACTGCCAATTAGGTGACTCTAACACATTGCCATAGATACGGAAGGTACCTTCAGGCCGGAGAGGATTGCTCAAATTGCTGAACGTTTTGGAGTAGATCCGGAAGCCGGTGCGTTCGTCTACCTCTAACAGGCAGTCTGTACTAACAATGTCGTACACAGCGCAAGACAACATCACATATGCTCGCGCAGTCAACTCTGAACATCAGATGGAACTTCTGAACAAAGTTGCGGAGTTTTTTGTGACCAATGAGTACCGCCTCCTCATCATTGACAGCATCATGGCTCTATTCCGCGTCGACTACACCGGTCGCGGTGAGCTCAACGAGCGACAGCAGAAGCTGAACCAGTTTCTCTCGAAGCTAACACATGTCGCCGAAGGTATGATTTTGCACAATTTCTAGATACATTGTTGACCTTGAATAGAGTTCAATGTTGCCGTACTCATGACCAACCAAGTCCAGAGTGATCCAGGGGCCAGTGCCTTGTTTGCTGGGGCAGACGGCCGTAAGCCAGTTGGTGGGCATATCCTCGCGCATGCTTCTGCTACGAGAATTCTCCTGCGGAAGGGACGTGGTGAGGAGCGAGTTGCTAAGATTCAAGATTCTCCAGGTCTGTTTCCTATCTATGGCCTAAATTCGAATATTAACTCTATCATCGTAGATATGCCCGAAAAGGAAGCAACCTACATTATTACCAATGGTGGAATCAATGATCCCACGACGACCTGAGTAAAATACAACGCTCGGTTCGCTGTGCATGATATTTTGGTATCCACGGGTGGGTGAATATGGTCCATTTGATTTACATACATTCGGATCTGAACAACTCTGAAAAGCGTAACATTCAGGGTAAATAACGTGAGCCGTATTCTAAGAAATCTGAAGCGGTATTTATTTTCCCCCACACCGTCCGAATTGGTCGGGTATATCAAGAGTAATAGCATGCGCCGTTTGAAATGCCAGCTTTCATGTACTCCGTCGAACCACCATTCCCCACTCAAATTTTTGGCCTTCCCATCGGAGCCACTTTTGGTCTTCCCAATGTGTCCAACGGCATCCACCACGGATACTGGGTCAGCTTTGTGTTCGCCAACGAGTCCGTGAGTTTGGCCTGTCTCTTTTCCATGAAAGACTGCACACCCTCGTTGTTGTCCCTGTCATATGACATGAGCCGTTACCCGTCAAGCCGCAAACGGGATATTGGCCCTTTGCGAAGTGAAGAATTAAATGAAAAATGGGGGGACGCTTCTGGGCTCCCGTACAACTCAAAAACAATCCTCGAGTCCAACAAGTGCTACCCCTCCGGACTTCCAGCATCCCTCCACATCATCTCCTTCATCAGATACGTACTGACAGCACTTGTATTCCGCACCACATCGGCCGCCATCTCCAGTGCTCTTGGCAGCACCTGCCCCGGATCGTCCAGCGTCTCGGCAAAGAGGCCACTCCAAACCGCGTCGTCGGCGCGGTACGTGGACCCCGTGGTCACGGCGCGCATGGCACGGTTGTAGCCGATTCAGCGGGGCAAGAAAAACGAGGAACACGCTTCCATGACGATGCCGCGGCGGGCGAATACAAAGCCTATCTTGGCGGCCGAGGGCGCGAGCCGGATGGCGCAGGGGAGTGTCATGGTGATGCCGATACCGACGGCGGAGCCGTTGAGGGCGGCGATGGTGGGCTTGCGGCATTGCTGGATATCAAGGGCTACTCGGCCGCCGCTGGAGTTTGAGATGGCACATGTTAGCCGGTGCTGGGTAGTTGTTGTCGTGATGCATGGTATTTTGTCGCTGCGTGCCAAATAACCACGTACCTACCCCCATCCCGATGGTCGCTCACGCGCTCTGCGTCCTCGCCATCCCCTCCACCCTCAAATCCAATGTCGAGATCTGCTCCGGCGCAGAATATCCGGCCACTGCCGGTCAATACTATGCATTTTACCCGCGCATCAACGTTGAACATTGCGTACACAGCTTCTATTTCCTCGCGCATAGCGTCGGTAAAGGCATTGTGTGCGTTCGGGCGGTGGAGCGTGAGGATGATGATCGAGGGCTCGGCAGGGTGGTGGTATGTTTGGATTTGAGTAAAGGGGAGGCTATCGTAGGTGGCCGGGAGGGTGATGTCCGGGTGTCGTAACTAGCAAGGCAGTAACAATATTGGAGGCGCCATATTGAGCAACGACCGAGCATGTCGGCTATTCCATGACTGGGGATGATGCAGGGAGGCGGCAGCGCATGGGGTACCTCGGCCCTCGCAGTAGTTCGGTATTGAGGGATCAACTGTATTCTAGCTGCGCCGAGCCAATAGGATGCTTGATTTGAAGAACTTTAGCATTATCAATTTCAACCGAAATTTTGAATACCCATGAACCACGATGGACCACGAGTGGCTGCATGACTTCAATGCCTACGACGCTCGCACTAGTGCGGTGTTGTATGAGTGCTCCGCTCGCCCGAACGACTCCCTCTGTCCCTACGCTGGGCGCATTACCAAACCTCCCACAGGCATCACAAAACTCAAAGATTCGGATGGTGGTATCAAGGGATTTCATTCGTTCCTAATGTACTTCTTTTCGTGAAGCATGCATAACCGAGGGAACCCCATATTGTTCCTGCCCATTCAGACCACACTCCGTAATGAGAAACACGCTTAGAAGAAAGTGGATGGTCGGGTTGCGGAGAAGATCTTCTTGCCGGCCTTCTTGTTGATGCGGTGAGGAAGAGGGAATTTGAGGTTCTTGACCATGAGCTGCTTCAAGTACGGTCGGCGGACATCGTCGGTCTTCTCAAGCTCAACAACCTTGAGGATCTGTTGTGTGTTAGTGGGAATTGGGTGTTGTCAGAGCCAGAGAACGTACCTGTACCGACCTGAAACGCGATCGGTGACGGGCGGCCATATCCTGGTAGAGAGCATCGACGGCGGCGACGCGAGACATCTCACGGTACTCCTTGTACATGTTGTGGGTGCCAGAGCGCGAGTCGTACCTGATCCAGATACCGAAGTTCTTCACCTTCTGGGGGCGCTTCTCGTGGATCTAGCAGTTGTCAAATCCCAAGCCCCAGTCTAGCCAAGTGTCTGTTACACACCTGATTGACGGAGACGATCTCGCCGTTGGCCTTCTTGATTTTGCGGAGCTTGCCAAGGAAGTACCAGAACCGTGACTTTGCAACGACCTCGTTAGGCGCAAAGATGCGCATGCGGTAGATCTTTGGGGCTGGGTTGGCCTCCGAAGGCAGATGGCGCCCGATGATTTGGTATTCCTGGAAGCGAGCTATTATATAGTTAGTATAGCCGCACGCTGAGACAGGTAAATTGAAGCCAGCAGTTTCAGTCCCGGGTCCGGTCATTCCAGGTGCATATGAGCAGGCAGCATTTCGTTGGCGACAGCTTGGAGACGGGAGGCCGCTGCGATGCTAGCCTGTCTATGATTTGAGATTTTCCCACGACGCTCAATAAGCCTCCCAGCATACTAGTAAATTGTCCGACGTTGTTCGTAGGCATCGAAATCTTTTCGCTGGTTGTGCGCTGACTATGGTCGTAGTGAGAGAGAGCGTCTGTTTGCGCCGGGCTGATTCGAAATTTCCAGGGACTGCAATGGCTGGCGAGACAGGGCTGCGGAGTTGAGAGTGTGCTTACCCATCTGCAAAAAGTAAGCCAGTATGACGGGAAGTAGAAGCGATCGGACGGACCTTTGTTATGCTGCGAGGTTAGTACCCTTGGAGTTGAGAAGGAGGTCGTTCAGCGGTCGGGGTTGTGTGAACGCCCGAATTCGCTATGTGGGCGCTAGCCGAACAGACGGCTTGGCGGGCGGTGGATCGGCGTGCAAACAAACAGCCCAAACACCGCGCATCCCACTCCGCTAGGAACAACACATGCGCGTACACATCCACGCCCCTGGGATTCTGTGTCTCGCCTTATTACCCCACATACTCAAAGGAAGCAGCCATGCAAGCCGCACTGGCTCCTTTCCATGAGGCCTATGCCTCTGCCCTCGCGCAACCTGTTGCAGCCTTTCTAAGCCCCTTTGCCCCAGCTCATGATCCAGGCCGACTATACGAGTTCTTCCGTGCCTCGAATGAAGAGAAAATCGAAGGGGATGTCCGATATGCGCTTAAATCCAACAAGAGCACGCGCATGACGAACAAAGAAGCGGGTGCTTGGGTTGAAATCATCGCAAGCTACTGGCGCGCAGTCAAAGAGCTGATTCAATTAGACGAGGCTGTGAACCAAGGCAAACTGGTTGAACGCAGCTATGTTGCTGTATATGAAGCATGGAAGGACTTGACCAGCACCTTTATGAAGCACATTTCTGGTGGACTTATGCCACCATGGGCTATTTTCACTCTGTACTTTACGGCAAACCACCTGAGAAAACTCGCCATACAAGCCGATGAGCACTCGTTTAGGTCCAAACCAGTGGCCTTCGTTAATATCAGCTACTCCGATGATGTTGTGGGTACAACAGTCGCGCACTACCAGAAGCTAGAGGAAGCGGCACGAGTGTTCAATAGGATATTCGCTCTTTGTCTAGGTGACAGGTACGTTTCGTAGTCTCTTGAAACCCCCGTATCTAACGTGCCTCAGAAATCCAGATCTGTCGGAGTCTCGAAAATGGGGAGTTTACTGTATCGCTAACCTGCAATTCAAGACATATTTCAAAGTAAGGAGCTGCAAATAATCATTCAAAGTCTCTGGCTGACTTGGTTTTACAGTTAAAAGCCATCAGCCTGTCGAAGAATGTCGTCCGATCGATCCAAGCGCAAGCCGACTTACCCCCCTTTGAGCTGTACCCACGGGCGCACAGAGTAACCTACCAGTACTACACCGGGGTGCTGGCTTTCTTGCAAGAGGACTACACACAGGTATTCCTAGACTTCTAATAATTAACGCTTTTGCTAATATTTCGGAGGCGGAGAAGAGCTTGCAAGAGGCCTGGAAGTTGTGTTGGTCACGATCTCAACAAAACAAGTCGTCAGTATGGCCACGCACCAGCTTGACACGATATTGATTACCACAGGCTTATACTCACATATCTTATCCCCTGTTGTCTCATCACACGGCACAAAATACCGTCTGCTCGTCTGCTCTCGGAAGCTCCGCGCCTCGAACACCTCTTTAGACCGCTCATGTCATGCATAAAGCAGGGCGATCTTACAGGCTTCGACAAAGCCCTCGCCGATGGCGAATCGGAATTCGTAAGACGGCGAATCTTCCTCACCCTTGAGCGGAGTCGCGACATCGCTCTCCGGAATCTACTGAGGAAGGTCTACCTGGCTAGTGGCTATGATGAACTCAAGGAGGGCCAAACCGAAGAGGATAGGATACGGAAATCACGCATACCGCTCGCAAACTTTGCTGTTGCGCTCAGAATGGGTATTGCGGGTAAGGGTAGCGGGCAAGCTGTGGAGGATGAGGAGGTCGAATGCTTGCTGGCCAACCAGATCTACAAGGTACGTCATCAAGCCAATAATGCCGTGTATCCATGTCACTCCCTGCAGCTGTCTAATAATCGCAGGGGTTGATGAAAGGCTATATTTCACGTGAGCATGCCATGGTTGTACTGAACAAGAAGGGTGCTTTCCCTGGAACAGGGGTATGATGACTGAAACTTTCATCATGATATACCTTTCTTGGGCGACTGCACTATTCAAGCACTTGTGAAAGCTCACTGTCAAGTGCCCCTGTCATACAACCCTCAGGACCCTAATCGGACCCTAAATGACGGTCACAAGTACTTGATATAAAAAAGTGTCAACATGACTTCTGCGCAGCGTGCTCCCATGCTAATTCAGGAGACATCGGACGTATGCCGCGCCCAGAAAAGTGTTGACTGCCGCACAGACGCTAGACATGACGCGGTGTCAGCTGATGTCGCGTTTGCCCGGCCCCTGGTGTGACGCCATTTGTAGCTAAAGCCACTGTCGGGGTCGAGTCAACTGGGATCTTCTTGCACAATGGCGGACACCACTCTATATTGTAACCTCTCACCCAGGCCGGTTGTGTTGCCTTCGTACTCCCTATTGTCCTTCCACGCCTCCCACCACTGTTGGTATGTAGTGGTACTTACGGTATAACGGTTGCAATCATGGGTTGTACCGTACGGGTTGCTGCGTTGGTCGCGTCTGACTTGCTGTACTTTGCGGAATAATGAGAATAATGAGAGTGTAACTGGGAAGATAAGAACACCCGATATAAAATGAGGCATTGGGCAAGCGGAATCAGGCCGACACTTTTGATGCTAGCGTGTGGCTTCCAAGCGCTTCTATTGATAAGTAGGATCTAGTAGTGTGAATACAGGCATTTAGCCGATGACGGTGCAATCTGAGGTGAAGAAATAGTGACGACAGACCAGCTAGCTGCAACGACACGGGCATTCCGTTCATCTTTGATCCCTTTTTTTGTGGCGAATATACGCGACTGGCAACCTCAAGTGAAGACAATCGCTGTGGTAAAGTGATTCACCAGCGTAGATGATATACTGAGGAGTGACCAAAAAGTAGGACGAGGTAAAGAAGTGCGACTATAATACAAAGAAGTGGCCACGCACTGTGCCTGGCCAATATGTCTGACCCGTGACGCCCTGAGAAGCATAAATATAGAGCCTGGTAGTGCTAAATTGGCCATGAGACCCGAGAGATAAGTATACATGCAAGAACAATGGGGCGAAAAAAAAAAGAGCCGACGGGGTGTCAATAGTTCCGGGGGTCATTAAGAAGGAGTGGCTTTCAAATTCCGACTGATGAATACGCTGACAATGAGAACCACATCCATGTCGACGGAAAATGTTGGAGAAGGAGATGCCAGCAGGCTTTGGTGATGGGTGGAGAGCCTACCTCGAGCAGAAGCCGCTGGTAGCCTAGCGAGGCGACTTCTGCGATAAGTCGTCCATGTGGTTGACCATAGCGACGAAGAGATCAAAAAACAACTTTCCACCAAGCTCCATCTCAATCTGCATTGTGCCGCTTCGTTTGAAGGTGTGCCGTGCTCGGATGATGAGAGCGAGGTAATGAGCTCGAAGTTTGGAGTCATCGTCGGGGGTATTGTTGTACGCAAAGCGAGCAGATGTCAGGATGGTGGAACATTGGATACCAGACTGGAGGCCTTGTTTTTTGAGAGCGAGCTTTTTCAGTTCTTGCAGGCCGTACTTATCAGCCTGACAATAGATAATCGTGTCTTTTAAGATCGGACCAGTAGAGGACTGGAGTACGGCTTCATTGGGAGCGTGTCCATTGCCACCGTCTTCAAGATACCAGCTGTTGCGCTTTTTATCATACTCCATGCGAGGATAGTAATCGCCCTTGTAGAGATATTCCAGGACCGATGAGAAGACTTCGGGATCTTCGTCGGGTAGGTCGATGCGTTTATTCGCGGTTTGGTAGAACTGGCCTTGACAGGCGAGTTGAAGGTAAGGCGAGTGCGACAAAACGTCTTCGTGCGCCGCAAACAGGCGTTGTTCGCGACCGACAGAGATGGTGATGATCGCACTGAACAGACTGTCAGCAACCTTGTCAGATGGTCATGAATGTACCGGGCACTGACCTGCCTAGCAGTGGTGATGTCTGGGTTGACTGCGGTGATGATAGCCGGGCATGCTGTGCGAGCCTTTCTACTTTTCTCTGCGAGTCCTTGAATGAAGGGTTCTTCTTTGACGATTTAGACTTGCTTGCTCGGTGTTTTGAGAAGCTGCCTTCTTGGTAGCGGGTTCGAGTCGATGAGAACATGATGAGCTTCGGTGCTTCGGGCCAGCATCCAATCGAACGACTACGGTATTTGCGTTGTTTGTACCTTTCGTGATGGGTAGCAGTACCAAGATAACTCCACCAGCAAATAAGGGAAGGGAACTCTTAAAGCAGGAACCAGAAAAAAGAATTTAGCGAGATGTGAAATGAGCGGACGTAGCTGGGTATATATACCTGACTCTCCACGGAGGCCGCTCTCTGGCCCAGCATCCAGGCAAATATGAAGGCGACGCGATTGGACGCGTCAACGGACCTAGTGTCTCAACGCGATATCACATGTTGAGGCTAACCTTTTCGGGGTTTTAAGAGTCAGCCTGAAAGCAAGCCAAGGCCCCGGACCTGGAAGGGCTTGTGAAACGAGTGGGAAAAGCCAAAGGGTCGACAGATTGCGCTGGTCATGTATCTGGGTAGCAGACTTCTTACCTGTGCGTGCTGGAAGCCGCTGTGATCCTTCACCAAGCTCCAGAGGCTCTGCATCTCCACCTGCAATGTCTCTGGATTCCATCGACGAGTTCTTCCCCCCCCCCTTGCGCAGGAGTCCTCTACTATGTATACCTGCTGGCGCTTTGGCCATTGGTCCAGGGAAACCTTGAGATGGAAGCAAGCCGATAACGCCGTGCAACAGCCGCCTCATCGATCAAGGAGACGTGGCCGTTGATTGACGTCTTCAAGAAGGCGCAATACCCTCGAGAGGGTCCATATTCGTCTTGGAGGGCCGAAGCCTTGTATGTACTATTAGGTACATTCATATAACTTCCTACTATGCATGGAGATAGAGTTGGTTAATTCCGCGCGATGGACGGTGGACCTCGGAGTAATATCAGGGGCCATGACACGGTACTACCTGTCGCCGCGAAATTGTGCACTGCAGATCAAAGTTTGTTAGGCTCCAAGCTCATGTGAGGGGCATACAATGAAGCAGCCCCTCATCACGCAGTCACGTTATCACTTTCGTCCTGATTCGGACGAGCCTCCGACAAATCCCCCGCCTCCCCTGACATGACATGCGACTATCCACTTGGGAGTTACTAGAGTTACTAGGTGGTAACAGTCTGCGCTTTGGTTGCATCATTATGCTTTCATCGGTTGTCAAGACCGTAGAGCCATGCTGTTGCTAGGTACTGCATGCGACCTCTGCCAAAGAAAATTCACTGCAAAGCGCAACGTTGGTGACAATTTGCCTGGAGGCTTACGCACCTGGTACTGCTAAACCCAACGGGACCTATTGTTGCAAATTATGGTCTCTGACTCGTCTTAATAACAATTCTATCGTACACGCAGTCTGAAAATCAAGTACATACATGCATACGTACTATGTACAGTAGGTAGGTAGATGGACCAGTGCAGTCGCGAAACTCACCCCGCACGGCCCTCAGCACGAGCCAAGCTTCCACCTCCCAAAAGCTCGCGCCGACATCATCATCGGTTCCCTCGCCGTTCCAAAAAATCCAAACAGCACCAATCCATACCCACGCACAGCCACCTTCGCAGGGCAATTAAACACGACGCTCCCTCCGCCATACGCCTATTATCGAATTCTCACACGCAAACCCTCGACATGTCGTTCCTCTTCGGCGGAAAGCCCCAACTCTCATCCGAGCAAAAGATTGCACAGGCAGAAGCAGAAATCGACATGGTGTCTGATATGTACAGCCGGTAGCTACTCCCCGATCTTTATGGATTATGTCTCCTTCTGAAAACACATCACTGACACAACCCTCCCTCACTCACAGCCTCGTCAAATCCTGCACCGCAAAATGCATCGACGCCACATACCGCGAGGCCGACCTGAACAAGGGTGAATCCGTGTGTCTTGACCGTTGCGTCGCCAAGTTCTTCGAGGTCAATGTCAAAGTTAGCGAGAAAATGCAGGGCGAGGCGAATAGAGGACAGGGCGGAGCCGGTGGCGGCATGTTTGGCAGTGGCATGTAAAGAATCACTCGCATACGAACTAATGGACACTGGTATCCCCATCATGGCCTACGATCACGTTTCATCACAGGGTCTGGGGCCTCGCGTACGATAAGTATCTATCCAGGATTTCATTCGGAATTGGCCGGTATGGCCAGGTGCATTTCAAAGTTTGTGACACATGCTGGCGTGACGCACCAGCTCAGTCACCCACCGCGTAGTGCGGCAAATTTCGAAATCTGTCCACCATATCCTTCTGGATCGTAATCAAGCCATGCGCTTGTGGTATCCAGGGAACATCGAGTCGTCGAGCAACGTATACAGAAACAATTCGAAAAAAAAGTCTTGATACAAGTCATTTCCATAAGCGCCGTGCAGTCATACGCTTCTGAATACATGAGTAAATCCAAATCTGAGTGGAGTGATGATACCGGGCATTTGAAGCATGGGCATACAATTCATGTGGCCTGTGATCAGTTAGTACATACCGAAAAGAACCTAACAGTGGTTGACTTTACTTCGACTGGTGTCTCGTCGAGGCCGCACCTTAGGTGCCATAAGAGTCATCCTCAACTTTCTCGGTATCCTTTCCAGAGAGACTAGCACTCTTGATCATCTCGCTAATAGAGTCGATAGTATGAGCGTCTAGCCTGTGCTTGCATAGCTCGCGCAGGCGGTCGATTTCGATAGCTGCTCGCTTGGCGTGCAGCTCTGCGTCACGCGCGTGCTTGCTTGCTTTCTCGGCGCTCAGCTGGGCCTTCTTATAGCATTCGAGCGAGTGGACAACGGCCTATATTAATTGGACGTTAATATACTTTTGGCTCATGCGATGGAGGATAGAAAAGGGTAAGAACATACTTCTGCGACTTCAAGACCACCCAGACGATCAGGCGCCTCAGAGGGCATCATCATAACGGAGTTGATGATTTTATTGACAACTTTCTCGGTGTCAAACTGAGCGCCATTTGCAACATGCTGCGCTGGACTGGAAGAGGCAGCCTCAAGCGATGATAGCGCAGCTTGACGATTGGCATCCCGGATAGTTGCATCTGCGTCGGGCTTTGCCGGGGCCAGAGAGGGCTGTCGCGCTGGTCTTAGAATAGACTTCGACTCTTGTGCCCTGGATAGTTGGAGTTTGGAGAGACTCTTGGTCTCCCTCAGGTGCTTGGCTAGAGTACTGCGTGTTTCCGTCATGAAGCTTCGCTTGTGCTCGAGAATTGGCTGCGGTTTCTCGGACTGCTTATTATCGCGTTTGAGGAAGATATCACGTAAGCTACGCTTGGGTTTGACCTTCTTCTCAGTAGGAGCCTGGGCCTTGCGGCCGACCGGAGAGACGAACGCTACTGATCCCGGGTTCCTTGCAAAATTCTGTGACCTGCTCAAACGTGTTGTGCGAGTCGAAATCCTGTCACCAAGAATGGGTGTAGCACTCTCCGTAGCCCTCAACTTAGAAGGACCATGGCTGCGAGTTGTATCCTGTGGCAGAACTGCGCGACCCGCCGTGTATGAGCTGGAACCAGAGATACTAGACTTGACAGTGGAATTGACACCACTGCGAGGATCGTACGAGCTTAGGGATCCAACCGTCTGATTGGTCTTTTCTGCAACAACAGAGTCGGCTGGTGGCTCGATCTGTTGCCATGGATTAGATATATTGTGTATCAATCGGCAAGCGACAGCACTGACCTTGTCGGGAGAAGTGGACTGGCTTTCAAAGTCAGGCTCATCTCCGCTAGCTGGCCGAGACAAAAACATGTTCAAAGTGTTAACATGCCTGCGAATCGATTTGACTGGGGAAGCTGTTGTTGTAAACATTGATTAGTCGATTGTCACACTAACGCTATGAGGGGAGATTGATTACCTGGTGATAAGGAAGGCGTGATGTCCCCCATATTAGATTTACGCGTCGGCTGCATTGATCGAATAGGATTAATCCTCACGGGAGTAATCGTAATTGGACTGACGTCTACGGAGCTTCGAACTGGTGACTCTGCGACTGAGCCACTCGACTCTCTGAGCTTTACCTCTCTCGAAAAGTCATCTTCCAAAGCGCTGAAGGACCGTTCTGATGGGAGCGTGCTTGGTGAACTATTCGGCACGACAGATGGAGGAATTTCAGAGATCTGGTCAGTTGGACCACGTAGCAGGGCTTCAGCATCTGGATATATCGTTAACACAGGACCAGTAGCTGGCGAGAGCCAGTTCAAATATTTGATGCGAGTACCATCACCGAGACGAAGTTCTACTTCTGCCCTAGCTATGGATTCTGCACCCAAGCTCCAATCTGAAACATTGCTCGAGCTGGGGAGAGCTGCTACTGGACTATGCGTGGGAGATAGGCTGACCACCACCTGACTCGAATCCCGAGCGACGTATTCTAGCTCATGTCTATTATCGAGGACTGGCGTGTCTTGTGGCTCCACAGACCGAAGCTCTGGCGATAATGGTGTAGACGACGTGACCGACATAGCTTGAGCAGACAGAGGAAACGATATGCGGTTTGAAATGTGGCGAGGCGGAACTGTGGCAGCCAAGGGCGCGCCTATCTTTCGGGAAAGTGGGCTTTCCATGGCCATGTCGGTGCCAGTCGAGATGGCATGGAACGAGCTTCCGTATGGATTCCTACTACTGAGCATGCGCCCATCCGTCATTTGCTGTGAATTTGGACGTCTAAGATTGCTCTGTTCTGCGAAAGACTGCGTCGCCAAAATGGATGCTGCAGCAGCGGATTTGAAGTTCCTATTCACAAAGTACGCATTAGAATTTCTCCTGGTCACGGCGCCATCAGAAACACTGCGATGCGGTGGCTGCTGCTGGTGGTTCAACTTTTCTGTGTCAAAGTGAGTGTCAGTATCTTTTGTTTGGTCTGGGACATCCTCAGGGCGCAAGATGGGCCATTCAGTGTTCGAGAGGTTGCCAGACTCTGCGTCAACTAGCGTACGCTGAGCCTCTGGTGTGCTGCTCCTGTCGACGAATTGCGCAAAAGGTGGGCTGGGTAGAGGCTTTTCTAGACTCGATAGTGGAGTGAACTTGGCAGTATCCTGAAGAGTTAGCAGAGTTCGCCTCCAAGCATGTATATTTTCTCACTGAGTTTTCGGGCGTGTCAATCGCAAGCGATGTACGAGCGCTACGTGTTGGTAGGCTTGACTGTTTGTGTGGAAGACTGCTACGATTCTTGTTGCTCCTCAAGTTCGGTGGCTGTGACGGCACTGGTGACTTGCGAGGAAGCTTTGAGCCAGCCGTAGGCAATGCGGTGTGTCTCGTGGGTGGGGATATGATGGTGACGCGAGGAGATGCAGAAGGGCCGACCATGACTGAGTTGTGACGATCACCTCGAGGGATTTTAGAGGCTACGGCAGGTCTGGGATCAGTTCGTCGCGTGCCGGCGTCGTCGTCGGAGGGCATCGACGGCATTCTGAGCGTTCAAGCAATGAAAAGAAGGTGGTAGTTATCTCAAAAGTATTAGCTTGCGGAGGAGGGAGAGGAGGGAGGTAAGCATGGAGCTTTATGTTGTAAACAGACGAGGTTTCGTTTACAAACGCGTCACGTGTGGGAAATGAGGTGACGGTGAAGGAGAAAGAACGGAGTGGAAACGCTTGGCAGATCCATGAGGGCGTTTTTACAGCAGGGTGAGAGTGCTCTATGAGAAAAGAAGAAGAGAAGGTATCATTCCTGACGAGACGTGGTGTTCGACGATGGGTTACTTCCCTCGCAAACATGGAGGTGGTTACTGCTGCTGGCTCCGGAGCAAGTGCAGCGACCATTGACGAATACCACCTCGGGTACAAGACAGGAATGATTCATCGAATGCTTTGAACGAGCATTCAAGGCCATTTTCCAGTGTCGCGCATGAGACTATATGCTAATTTTGATGTTATTTACCGCTCTTTTTGTGACTCCGCAGGTACAGGGCTCGTTGGAAATCTGTCTTCCTGGCCATTTTGTTAGGGAGAAGAGACGAGATGTTCCTTTCTAGGTCAGAACGTTTGGCCTCAAAGGGAGGAACTTGGCCGTGTACAGTGTATAACGTCTTTGCTGGAGGGCAGGAGGCATCCTACACTACATCCCGGGCGGCACAAAGGCTGACACGAGCAGTGGTGAAGGCGAGTATTCGCATGTAGTACACAACCATGAGTTCCAGGATTTGAATCAACACCAGGCAATGGCGGTAGAGGAAGAAGATCAACGCGAACCTCGATTGCATGTGGTCGCTCAGAGCTTGGACCACCTGTTCATAGGTACTCCTCCAAAAGACCAACAGCCATCACCGTGATGGACTCACAACCACCAACTCGCCTCATCATCCCTTGGACAGCATGGCCAAATCGTACAAAGAGCTGAAGGAGGCTTGGGTGTCTGGCCACACCGGTAGCTCCGTTGCTGACGTAAACAGCGTGTCGCTCGCAATGCCTGTACCGTACACACGCCCCAGGTTCACGCGTTGCGCTTTCGCTGACCCAAGAATTACAGCTGAGCATATTTCTCTGGTCTGTAATACAGTCGCGCATGCGTATCTTCACGCCCTATACATTCCCCGCGATTTGTGTCGACTTCTTGCTCAATTGCGGAGCAACGCTGTTTGCGACGACCGTCTACTCGTCGTCACCATGGGTTCTGAACATGTTGCTACTGCTTCCCGCAATCATACAGTATGCTCTGGAGGCGCCAATGCCTGAGAAAAAAGCCGCGCATCGGCCGCCCAAGAAGGACACACATGAGAAGGATACCCAGCTCGATCCGTTGCCGGTCAAGCCATTCATTACGAACTACCGTGGAGCAATGATGATCATCACTTGCGTCGCAATTCTCGCCGTCGATTTTCGAGTGTTTCCTCGGCGATTTGCAAAAGTAGAGAATTGGGGGACGTCGCTCATGGACATGGGCGTCGGCTCCTTTGTCTTCACAGCCGGCGTCGTATCAATTCGACCCTCGCTGAAAGAGCCTACCGGTCAACGACCGCCCTTTGCAAACCGGTTCGCCGCATCCATCAGGCACGCGATTCCCCTCCTCGTCCTCGGGGTAATCCGCCTCATATCAGTCAAAGGATTGGACTACGCAGAGCACGTAACTGAATACGGCGTACATTGGAACTTCTTCTTTACCTTGGGATTCCTCCCTCCCTTCGCTGCGCTCTTCCAAAGCGCCTTTGATCTTGTACCTTCCTATGCCATCCTATCCTTCACACTAGCCACCGTGTACGAAATCATTCTGGACTGGACCCCGCTCGGGTCCTACATACTCATAGCCCCGCGCCATAACCTCTTCTCCCAAAACCGCGAGGGCATCTTCTCATTCCTAGGCTACCTTGCCATTTTTCTTGCTGGCCAGTCGCTTGGCTCTATTGCGCTGCCGCGGCAGCAACAGCTACCCAAGAACGTTACAGCTGCCACTTACCTCCGTCAATCTACGCTGGGAAGACTGCTCACCATGTCGCTTGCCTGGACAGCACTTTTCTTATTCTCAACAAGCTACTATGGCCTCCGCCTCTCTGTCTCTCGTCGCCTCGCAAATCTCCCTTACTTTTTGTGGGTCTCGTCCTTCAATAGCTATCAAATCACACTCTGCTGCGCCATCGAGACACTCTTGTTTCCCAACCTGTACAAAGCACCTACAAAGCACGAGGAGCGAGCTCGCAGCAGAGAAGCCACCAGTACCGTGTTGTATTCGTTTAATCGCAATGGATTGGTGGTGTTTTTGGTGGCGAACTTGCTCACTGGCTTGGTCAACATGACGATGCCAACGCTGCATATGAGTGTGATGCAGTCTATGGCGGTATTGATGGGGTATACAGCAGTGGTCGCGGGGGTCGCGGTTGTGTTAGACAAGTGTGATTTGTCAATTAAATTGTGAGCTGGGGGAGGACATCTGTAGATGTACGATACGCGCTAGTAGCAAAATATCAACATGTCTTATGACTTCTCAGCCTTTGCTATGTTATATGCATGACGATACGTGAGCATTACTATTTCCCTTCATGGATATTCTATAGCACACGTTCTCTCGCGTCCAACTACACCGCACCATCAACCCTGGTAGAATTCCCCAGCCAGTCAACCATCCGTCAAACCTCGGGCCTCAATCCCCCCCTCCTCGCCCTCAACCCCTCTACCCTTTTTGTATCCTCATCAAACCGCCTCCTCAACTCCCCTTCCCTCTCCTTCCTCTTCTCGCGGTTCTGAAATCGGTAAAAGTCATCCTTTGCGATACTCTTTCTGCGCTCATCGAGTTGCTTCTTCTGGCGCTCTGCGGCGTCGACGCGCGCAGGGCCTGCGCGGCCACCGCGGGTAATAGTAACGAAACCATCGGCATCGGGGAGAGTGGCGATAGAGCGGCGGTGTTTAAGGCGGGCGGATTCGAGGGCGGTAAAGGCGGCTAGGTAGGCGTTTGTGGTGGATTGAAGGAGTGTGGGGGCGGGGTAGGTGAGATTGAGGTGGGCGTGGTAGCCTGGTAGGATATTTAGTTTTTTGTGCTTTGCTTGCCTCGTATGCCTGAGCGGTAACGAGTATGACAGGAGAAGGGGGGGGGGGGGGGGG
>Ga0182211_1000151_pt1 | contig 20454 bp, 11 predicted proteins | sample G5R1MG_20_FD_129660 | JGI IMG/M metagenome (GOLD analysis project Ga0182211, IMG submission 129660) | Switchgrass phyllosphere microbial communities from Michigan, USA - G5R2_MAIN_03OCT2016_LD1 MG | ecosystem: Host-associated > Plants > Phyllosphere > Phylloplane/Leaf | place: USA: Michigan... | reverse complement strand
CTCCTGGATATGCTGCTCCGTCTCGGTGTCCAGTGCGGCAGTCGCCTCGTCGAGCATAATGATCCGTGGATTCTTGAGGATCGTGCGCGCAATGGCAACACGTTGCTTCTCACCCCCAGACAGTCGCAACCCACGCTCGCCAACCTTGGTTTCGTACTTGTCCGGAAAGCTCATAATCTTGTCATGGATACTGGCCGCTTTACATGCACTGTGGACCTGCTCGTCAGTAGCCTCGGGATTGGCATACCTGAGGTTGTACATGAGTGTTTCATTGAACAAGACAGTGTCCTGGGGTACGACGCCAATGTGGCTACGCACCGAGTCAATGGTGAGATCTTCGACATTGTGACCATCGACTTGAATGCTTCCGGACATGGTGTTGTAAAATCGGTAGAGCAACCGGAACACGGTTGACTTGCCGCCTCCCGACTCACCAACGAATGCAGTGGTCGTTCCTGGCTCGCAGGTGAAGTCGAGACCCGTCAAGGCGGGCTTCCGTTGATCGTATGCAAAATGAACGTCGTGGAATCGCAGATTGCCATCGCATGATGGCAACGGTACGGCATCTTTCTTGTCCACCACGGTGGGTTGTTCCTTGAACAGCTCGAGCATGCGCTCCGAGTTGATCATGGCAGACTGGATCATCCGGTAAAATGTGCCAAAAAAGTTGAGCGGACTCTGGAGTTGGCCCATGTAGGTGATCAACGTTACGAATTTCCCGACTTCTTGCTCGCCGGTAGCGACTTGATAGGCGGCGATGAAGCAGGTTACGAGGAGGCCAAGCATAAAGACCATGTTCTGGGTGATGTTCATAATGTTCAGGGAGAACAAGACCTTGTACTCTGCGTTTTGGTACTTCTTTACGGCTTCGCGGTAGCGGTTGAACTCGTAGGCCTCGGCGTTGAAGTACTTGACCGTCTCGTACGAGACCATGGAGTCGTTCTTGACGGCGTCCTCTTCACGATCTGCATTGACCATCGCACGGCGGATCTCAGCGCGCCACTGGGCCATGCGGATGGTGAGATAAATGTACCAAAACGTGACAATGGCAATGACGAGCGCATAGTAGACGTCGAACCGAATGAGGAAATAGCCAATCGCCACGGCCAGGTCGATCAGCATGGGAACGACGGAAAACGTCACCTGCTCGAGGAAGGTGTTGATGGAACTACCCTTGCCAAGCGCCGAGAGGACCTCACCCGTCTTCTTGCCGAGGTGAAAGTCGAGACTAAGACTGTGCACGTGCTCGAAGGCGGCAATGGACAATTCGCGATACGAGTACTGGGAGACTGGGATCCACAGGGCCGATCGGGCGGCACCGAGCAGACCGTTGCTGCCTTGGAGGAAGCGAAAGGAAATGAAGATGATGATGGCAGTCCACGGATTGCCCGTGGACCGGTCTCCCAGACGGTTCACAATGTTGCCGAGCTGGTCGGGAACGAGCAGATTGACGACGCGCTGGGCGAGAACGAGGAGGAAGCACAGGATGACGACCACCTGCAGTTTGCGGTCCTTGGAGGGCCAGAGATAGGGAAAGAAGACGTGGTAGCCCTTGATGTACTCCCACCAGCTGCGGGCCGGTGCCCCCGTGGGCCGGCTCCAGGCAGGCGGGGCGCCTTGGGTGTGCTGCTGTTTGGCGCCGGCTGCGTGCAGCGAGCCGTACGAGCCGTTGGCGTGGCCGTGTTCGGCATGGCCGTTGGCGTGGTCTGCGGCCAAGAGCGACGTGTGCTCGGCAGGGCTGCCGGTGGAGTGTGCGGCTCGTCGCTGGGGCACGATGACGAAGACGACGTAAAAGGCCATCAGGGCGAGCAGGAGCACGAGGCGGAGCAAGTCCATGGCGACCTCGGCAGCCTCCCAGTCGGTCATGTGGAAATAGGTGCGCTGGCTCGGGGCAGCAGCAACCGAGGGGGCGGTGTGGGCGTGGGTGTAGAGGGCGAGGGAGCAGCCGACCAGGAGGACTTCCAGGGCGGTGGCCAGGGCCCAGGTGGCCAGGTGGGCGAGGGTGGGCGAGGGCTTGGAGTCGAGCAGGGAAATGAGGAAGAGGCAGTAGACGAAGAAGCCGCCGACGAGGTAGATGACGACGGCCTTGCCGGCCCAGTAGTGGTCGGCCTGGTCGACGAGGGCGTGGGCGATGACGACGACCGAGTTGGCGACAAAGGTCAGGGCGGTGGCGAGGGACAGGCCCTCGAAGACGCGCTTCTGGGCGTGGGTGACATGGTCGTGGGCGGTGTGCTTGACGAAGTTGCGCGTGGGGTCGGTGGCGGGCAAGGGCTTGCCGCCGGGGCCGGTGGTGGTGGGCTGGGCGATGTTGGCGTTGGCGTTGGAGGCGGCGATGCTGCGGATGGTGAAGGCGGCGAGGAAGAAGAAGAGCAGGACGATGGGGTAGGCGTATTGGACGGCGGTGACGGTGGCGCGCAAAGGGGCGGCGTAGGCCCAGCGGACGGCGTCGCCCATGGTTTGGTAGGTGGCCGGGGCGAGGGGAGGCGGAGGGAAGGAAGGTGCGAGCGAAGGGGAGGAAGGCGCGAGCGGAGAGGAGGAAGCCGCGCAGGGGGGCGGAGAGGGGAGGAGAGGAGAGGGGAGGAGAGGGGAGGAGAGGGGAGGAGAGGGGAGGAGAGGAGAGGGGAGGAGGAGGTTACTGCGAAGGAGGCGGCAACATGGCAACAAGAGCAGGCAGGCAGGCAGGCAGCACGCGAGGTCGAGTGCAGGACAGCAGACAGCGGAGGTGGGGCGTAGGCGTGGGTCGTAGGCGTGGGTCGTGGGTCGTGCAGTTGAGTGGGTCGTGGTTGCGGCCATATGGCTGAGCGAGAGGAGCGTCTATCGGCTCTCTACTTAGTAAGGGCGATCCGTCTAGTCTAGGCCGTGACCCGCGTCTTCTAGGCCATCTTCTAGGCCCGGCCGGCAAAGCACGTCGCGCAGGGATGCAGCCATGCAGCCATGCAGCCATGCAGCCATGCAGCGACCCGCCAGCCGCCCTGCAGAATCGCTGCAGCTGTCGTGCGCCCAGTGCTGTACCGGCAGCTCCGGCGTGCGCAGCATTCGATGGCCAGGCGGAGCCCATGCATGCTGCGATCGTGCTGGCCGCCGACCGGCTCGGTGGCTCCGGGCAGGCTCCGGCGCACCGCTATACGGCATGGCGCCGTGCCGTATCGATAGCGGGTTATAGCAATAGTGGGTGATAGCACGCGCACTAGTCCGATACGATACGGCGCTAGGACGCCTAACCCAAGCCGTACTAGCCGGTCCGACCCACGCGACCCACACCGCCGACTCGCCACTGCATGACCGTGCAGCGGCCGTATCGCGATCCACCGCACGATCCCTCTCCCTCCAGCAATCGACGAGCGCCCACGACTCTCCTGCCATGTGTGGGCGAACACGGTCCTGCACTACTATGGGAAATACCTAGGCAGCACGCTACAGCGCTCGCCCTGCCACATGACGGACCGCCGTTCCTCGTCTGCCCACGCCCTCGCCCTGCCCTCGCCTGCGCCCCCCGTCTCCCCGCCGCCTGCGCCACCGCTGCCCCCGCCCAAGCCAACGCCACGCTCCTACTTTGAGCGCTTCGTCGCCCAGCCCTTGACCGCCTACGGCGGCTCACGACCCCCCTCGATCCCGCCCAGCCGTGCCGACGGGCTACCCAACCCCCTCGTCCCCAGGCTGCCCGGGTGCGTCGCCTCTCTCTGCCTCCCTCCGTTCTCTGCTGACCGCCCTCCTGCAGCATCCGCACCGCCTCCTCCCAGGATGCCAGCCACAAGACCGGCCTCGGCCTCTCCGCCCTCGACATCAACCGCGAGCGCACCCATGCCGTCCTGGCCGGCAAGGAAATCCTCAAGACCGTCCGCGTCCACGACACCAACATCGTCGACGACGTCAATCTCCGCGCCGCCGTCCTCAACGGTGCCGACCCCCACGCCCGCCAACGCGACGGCCTGGGCATCCATGACGTCAAGTGGTCCCACGGCCACTTCGCCTCCCACATCGCCACCGCCGCCGCCAACGGCAAGGTCATCCTCTACGACCTGAACCGCGCCAGTGTCGAGCTCACGCGCCTGCACGAGCACACCCGCCAGGTCCACAAGCTGGCCTTCAACCCCCACCAGGGCCACCTGCTGCTGTCCGCCAGCCACGATGCCACCGTCCGCATGTGGGACTTGCGCGACATGCGCCGCGACGTCACCACCTGCCGCAGCCGCGACCAGTTTGCCGGCGTCAACGGCGGCATCCGGGACGTCCAGTGGTCGCCCACCGATGCCGTCGAGTTTGCCTTTGGCACCGACAATGGCACCATCCAGCGTTGGGACTTTCGCTACAACAAGGGCCCAAAGCAAAAAATCACCGCCCACGACCAGCGCATGTGCACCTCGATTGACTGGCATCCCGACGGCAAGCACCTCCTCAGCGCCGGCGTCGATCGTACCGTCAAGGTCTGGGACTTCTCCATCACCCATCGCCGACAAAAGCCTGCCTGGACCCTGCACACCCCCTACCCCGTCTACGCAGCCAAGTGGAGGCCTCCCTATTGGTCCGACGACGCCTCCCAAGAACAGGGCGCCTACCAGTGCACCCAGCTGGCCACCTCGTATGACCGCGAGCATCCCGTCATCCATGTATGGGACTTTCGCCGCCCCTTCTTGCCTTTTCGAGAAATCAACCGCTTCCCCACCGCCCCTTCCGACATGCTCTGGCATTCGCGTGACACGCTTTGGACCGTTGGCAAGGAGGGCATTTTCCAACAAAACGATGTCCACCACGCACCCAAGACCGTCGACCGACGCAACTTGCAAGCCATTGCCGTCTCGCCCACCGGCCAAGTCGCGGGCGTCGCGCAGAAGCGCCCTCGAAGGCACCCCCCGACGGGCCCAGCCTATGCCGGCGAGACGGCGTACAGCGAGATTCCACGTGCCAGGCGCAACAGCCCCGAGAAATCCAGGCTACGAAGCTCGGCCGATGACAGCCTCGATGCCAGCTTTCTCGTCTCCTCGATGAAAGACCACCACGGGCGCACGGCCAGTAGCAAGTCGGTCAAGTCCTTTGGCAGCACCCCTCCATCGGATACGGCTCCCAAAGTCATGTTCCTGACCGGTTCCATGGTGACACATGTCGCCTCCTCTAAGCCAGACCAGGTCGGGTTTCGTGGTACGCTTCCAGGCGCCGTCAACCCGCAGATAGTCGCCTATCTTGCTCAAAAGTACAAAGCCATTCCTCTGCCAGACCCTCCTGATGTAGCGTCATTCATGCATCTGGAACGAGTCTTTAATCAAAACGCAGACTGTGCACAGCGAGCTTCACTCCATAGATTGGCACAATCCTGGAGGGTGGTCGGTGCGTCCATCAGCGTCGCAACAAGACGCCGTGCCGAGCTGCATTGTGAACAAAGACGACTGCGCAAATCGGCTCCGAGACCACCTGTGACCCCTCTCGATCCTCCTGGAGCCGTTGCTAACCCGTCCATCGTACCACCCAATCCTGCTGTACGTGCCATTCTCGGTACGCTTGACAAGCCGCGGTCTTCGCCGCTACCGCCTGCTCAAGCGACTGCGGAGAGCACATCGAACTTGCCCACACCTCTGGCCCGGCCCCAAGCGGATAGCCACACGAACACCAAGGTCGACGGGTCGTCCCAGCCCACTCCTCTACCCGACCTTGACCAAGAACCTATCGATCAACTCCCACCGGCTGTCACAGGACCACCGTCTCACCCTCAATCCTCGTCGGAGCAGAGCAGAACAACAGCACACGCCAGGCTCCATGTACCACCGTGGCAGCATGCTGCCGATAGGCTCGAGGAGCGTCGTGCCCTCATTGGTAGCTATCGCGCGTCTCCACGTGTGCCTTTTAGCTTTGCTCCCCATCCTGTGTCAGACGCCCATGGCGATCTGCTGCCTCCACTGGAGCGGCAAGACTCGAGCGAGAGCTTTACCATGTTTTCTGCCTCATCCGACTCGCAAAAAGGCAACTCAGTGCCGAGCTCATGCTCCTTTGCGAGCGTGAATTCGCATTCCCGTAGTGTCAGATCATCGCCAGACAGCCGGCAAGGAGAGCAGGCTCGTTCAAGTTTTGGAAGGCCTAGACCCTCTACTTCTACATGGGATCAACCATTCGGTTCAAGCCAAAGCCGCCCCACATCTCCTACTACGATGCCCGTCGACACGGAAGTGCCCAGTGACAGGTACCGGGACCCGGGTAGCCAACACACGCTCGACGGTGCTGGATCAAGACATTGGTTCGCATTTGGTAGCAGCGAACGAGTCGTCGAAGACATGGAGCACTTGCGGCGAAATAACCAATTGCTTCGTCATGACAGCTCCGAGTCGGAAGCATACGCGAGCGCTTCGGCGTCCTCTTTGATTGATCAAAGCGCTGATATGGAGGCAAGCGGAACCATCATTGCTGAGGTAGAGGAACCACTAGACCCAGGATTGTCAGTGGCTGCACTGGATGTTGGCGGCCGTGCCTCAACACCATCACCACCACCACCACCACCACCACTACTATCTGCGGCAGCCAATGATCATGGGGTCACACTGTCCGATTTCCAGGCCATGCATGTTGACGCAGAGGAGGGTTCAGCGTTTTCGGTCATTGGACTACTGGGGCATTTGCTTGCCTATCACGCGAATGCTGCAGACGCCCAGTTCTCGGCCTTTCTCCTCTTGCTTCTAGCCCCGCTGCTTCCCCAGACGCATGGTCCGATTCATACGCCCGGGCTAGACGTGGCCGAGGTTCTTGGCGCATTTACGGAAACATTTGTCTCCCTCGGGTTGACTCCAACGCAGGCCAAGGCGATTCTTGCGACGCAACTGGGTCAGCTCATCGCCACGGGCATCAATCCCTACCAAGCGGAATCCATCCTCCACACGTATCACGCACAGTTGCATAGCCTGTCTCTGTACAACTCAGCGGCTGAATTACGTCGACTCACCTACCCCACCTACCCTGCGGTTTACGAGCAAGCCTTGAAAGATACCCAGATCGGCCTCCTCTGCCTGAGCTGCAAGAGCCCCATTAACAATCCAAAGAACAAAACGCGTTGCGAGTCGTGTAGGAGAACGCAAGCGCCATGTCCAGTATGCTGGTCCAAGTATCCTGCCTTTGAATCCTCCACCTGGAAAAAGAGGCCAAAGCCAAAGCCCCGCTCAAGTATCAGTGATCCAAGCGGCCCTAGAGGCGTACAGGCATCTGTTGCATCGATGCCAGCTTCCGAAACGGAAGGTCACACCGACTCGCCGGCTCTTCCGTCAGGCTGGTCTCCCCCGGCCGCAATGCTCTGGACCTGGTGCCCGCTCTGCGGGCATGGCGGCCATACCAATTGCCTATCCACGTGGTTCGCCGAATCCTCCCTTTCGGACGGGGCTTGTCCTACCGAAGGTTGTTTATGCGATTGCGTGACGGGCCAATGTCGCGAGACCAAACTCGAGGAGGTGGCACGCAAGAAGGCAGACAGGGATAAAGCAAAAGTTGTCCGCAAGGGTGATGATTGGAAGGTCAACGAAAGCCGAGCGGTGACGGCAGTCCGCAGCGCAACGCTAGACGCAATTCCAGATCAACAGCAGCAGCAGCAGCAAGGAGATTTCGGAGCTGGAGCCCGTAAACGAAGAGGCTAGGGAGGAGGGCTCCTACAATCCTCCTTGATCAAGGCATTACCAGTACCTACTATGTACATATTTCCATGAAGATGCATTGTACCGTAGCACTTGGCACACACCTGCACCTACCCTCCTCCCTAGGTACCCTGCTCTCACCACGCCATGTACCATTTTTTCTTTCCTACATGCCTACCAATCCCCCCTATATACCACCCTTGCTATCTAGGCACATCGTACACACCCAACCCAAGAAAGTCGGAGCTGCCCGCAACCTGCATGTCCATGTCCATGTTCATGCATGCATGCCAGCACACCGCTTACGCTCGCCCGTTGGCTTTCCCCGGCACCACCACCACCGCCGCCGCCGCCGCCGCCCCACACGCCTCGACTAGACGAGTATACATCTATCTTCGTTTCGTCGGCTGCCCGCCCGTTTCCCCCGGACGTTGAGAGGGGGGAAAAAAAGGGGGGGGGGGAATGGGGCGCTGAGAATGGATTGGCGGGAGTGGACCTCGACTAGGTATGTACTGTACCCAGGTACCTCTATCCTGCGTTATGCTGCTGGAGGTACGTACCGACCTACCTACCATTGATCCATCTCCCAGTGGGCCGAAGCCCGTCTACGCCATATCCCAATGCCATGCATGTTCGCCGTGGGCGTGCTTCTCGCGCAGGACCACGGATGCACGTTGCTTGTTCTCATCGCTGTGCGTCTACCGAGCTGGCACGGTTTTTTGCTACCGGGTAGAATGGAAGAGAGGGGGAGCAAAAAGCGCGGGGTGGTAGGGGCTGTCTAGACGGTTTCTTGACTGAATGCATGCATGCATGTACCTACTACCTACCTACATATATAGTAGTAGTAGATACCTATGCATGTTACCTATGCATGTACTACGTAGGTGGCTAGGTGTGGGCGATACGAGCCGGCATTTAGGAGATATTGCGAGTGACTTGCATCCCATGTACGTCACACGCATACACCTACGCCAGGTTCTTCTCAAAGCATCCACGTACTGGCACCGATGGAAATCTTGCCGTGACTTGATAGCCAGCCCCTACGCTACACCCGCCACTTCGTTTTCTGCTGGGTAGCACACACAAGTCTACTATGGTAGACGAGGTTTCTGATCGGTGTGATGGATGCGCATTCCCATGGCGGACCGCCGACCGCCTACCACGGACGACGGATCCTTATCCTCGCGATCCTCGCGATCTCAGCGTGCATGGCTTTGTACTATGTAGCTTTCGACGTGTCATAGTGCATGTACCTGGTCGCCTACCTAGGGCAATTCCTTGTAGGTCTCAACGACGTTGAGATAAATAATTCCTTCGTGGCCTCTCAGTATTCTTCGATTCTCGTCAGGCGTTACACAACATAGCCTATACACGTGTATCATGCCGTGTAAGGTGACATCACTGAGGTTCTAGATGCATAGTGCAGGTGGGCTTACAACACGCGCTGAAAGACAGAATCTTCCAGTACATGTCCAGAGCCGGGAGGGCGCTTGCTCCGTCTTGCTAGATGCTGACTGCCAGCAGTGAAGCATCACCGAAGCCCCTGAAGCCTTGATACGAGTACGTAGCAGCCTCCATGATCGAGATGATTCGCTGTGTTGAAGTATCGTTGATTTGAGAGTATGGGCTGGCCAAGTCGTCGACATAACGAAGCCCGTGTTGTGATGGCACCCGAATTCGCCTTGCAGTGCTTTCAGGAGCTTCGTATGGATATAGCAAGGTCTTTCCGGCCTGGCCGCAATAGTCAAGAATCGCATCACGCCTAGAGAACGGAACCGCATCTCAACAAGTGTCGTAAAGTTGCATTGGTGAACTTGATGGTATTCCTGTCTCATCCGACTGCCATCTCGTGGTACCTCAAATCCTCGTAAAAAAAGGCAATGAAGGCCTTAGTCACCGTGAAATGCGTGCCTGCTCCTTCAAGACGCAGTTCTGATGCTGAAATCCTGGGGCTTGTCAGCCACAATTCTTCCGTGTCTACGCTACGTTGTGAAAGGCATGACAGGATTAAGCATACCTCAACTCCATGTCCTACCATTTACCGGGACGCGCTCCAAACAGACTTGAGGAAGCCGTCCTTCTGTGTGAGCCTGTTGAAGCTGTCGTCGCTCTCGCCCATGGCGCGGATGAAGCCGCTGAGGGCGTACACCTGGTTCTCGCCGGTGTAGCGACCGTTCTCGTCAACCTTGCCCACGCTAAGCTGGACAGAGGCGTGGTCCTTGGCCTTGATGATGCGTCCGGTGGCCGACTGAAGGGACATCAGTATCGCGCGTCGACGGTCAGGCGTGATTGGTGTCGGCACTCACGCATTTGCGGGGGACGTAAACTGCGAGGATCATTAGCAATCTCGTCCCATAATGTGACAGTACGTCGGCAGCATCTGCCAGTCCGACACCAGAAAAGCCGGGTTTGCTTACGGTCGACAAGCTCTCCACGTTCGTTCTCCATTGTGATCGATGTGTAGATTAACGGCGGGAAGGTCTGAGTGTGGCTACGTTGAAAAGGCGATGTCGTATGTCGAAATTCGAGGTGCGGTAAGCGAGGGCCCCGTCGGTGACTAGTGTCGCCTATTGTAGCCTAGCGTTGCGATCACCAGTAAAAACCCAAGTGAGGATTTCGATGGAATCGATGCAGACGACCTGTTTGAGATAGCTTGGAACATGACTTGCAAAACTGAAATTGGTGGACCCAGTCTAGCATTGAGGAGAAAGTTGGCTACAGATAGGAAGTCTGCTCATAAAGCAGGGCTTCCTGGCACCCTCAGCAGACACATGTGGTCTCCTCCTAAAATATCCTCCGAACATTAACACACTGTCATTCCAAGTCCTCATGATGATCATCGGTGAGCTGTAGTACCATGGTACGCTGTTTATTTCAAATCCAAGGCTGCAGATGCCCACGAAGAGGAACGACGGCGGTCATTTCCATCGTGTATGGAGGGGATATTTCCAAAAGCTCCCAAGCAAGCATGGCCTCTCCCTTTCCCCACGCACTTCTTTTATGTTCCAAAAAAACGCGGCTTTACAGTGCCATTGCAGCGTCGCCCCCTCCCGAGCAAAAAGCAAAAAGAACAAACAGTGCATCGGCCGGGAATCGAACCCGGGGCTAGCCGAATTGAGCCTTTAGGGCATGGCAACGGCTAATTTTACCACTAAACCACCGATGCGACAAGTGAGTGTGCTTGATTGAGGCTTCCGTATATCATGAATATATTGGTTGCTAAAGCCAAGCTGAATGTGATGTGTAGGCTCATTGTCCCTCCCATGGACTTGATGGAGCGCTTTCAATACTAGAGAAAGCGGTCTTAACTATGAAATTAGGTGATCCACTCCATCACCGAAGCGATTTAGAAAAAATAGCGTTTCAACAGATCATCCACGGCTAGGAAACCCCAGTCTGCAAGAGCCTTAGTAGCGCATCTCTCTTTCCTAATCTATTTATCCGGGGGTGCTCTAAACGACACGGCAACCCCTGAATAGGTTGGCCATGATTAAGACAAACGGATTACTCGTCTTCTCAGGCAGCGAACGCAATACGAAGTCAAGCCCGACAAGACCATGCATGTTTCGCTGCTAACAAAGGGCTACGCACTGCCGCATCCCACCGTCGCTCTACGATGGGGCTTGCTGCGGCGAGTATCTATGCTTGTGACAGGAATTTTTCAGGGCGACTCCAAGAATTCTTTTGGTTGAAACGCAGCGTTGTTACTAATGTCAGGAATGAGAAACTAGAGAGATTCGCTGTCAAACGCGCTTGAATGAATCGACCGAAATCTTTTGCTGTCTCATCAACAACGCCTTGACTTCTTCCAAGCGAGTCCTGCTGTACTTCTACACGGGTCTTTGCTTTGGCGATAGGGTCGAAATAACGGTCGCTAGAAAGTGTAGGCATGTTTGCCAGCGCAAACCGACCTGCCAAAACTCATTCAAAGAAGTCTTCGTCGTCACGATGCCGAATAGTCCCGAAATCGAATAGCCGAAGCTGGTTGAGGTTATTGAGTCCATATGAAGTACTGTTAAATCCCTATGCGCATACCCAAGGTCTTCGAGCTACCTAACTGCTCAAGAATCGGTTAATCCTGTTTCTGTTGTATGGAGTCCTCAAATTTGGCTTGAAGAACAACGGGCTGAGTCTGCAGCCTTAGTAAGCCATATGAATTTGCTCGTTTATCTCGTCCGTAGGGTGCGATCTGGAAACCGGATGTGGAAACAGAAGCTTCGCTACAGCCTTATCCGAAAATTGTGTTGACTCTATCCGGGACGGTCCCAAACGTAGACGGAAATTTCCAATGTGCGATCCATGTGTTAAAAGGCAGTAAATGCAAGGTTATCTTTTGGTAGGAGTGGGAACAGCGAGGCCTCGTAGAGTCGCAACGAAAAAAAAGATGCTGCTCAGACTATTTGTTCGCTTGCCCTACGATCGACCGCGATTGACAAGTATGGATTCCGTGCTATGTGTGCGACTTTGAGCCGAGAGAACTTGCTTGTCGATCTTGCGCTCAACGGTCTTGACCATCTTTTCGAGCTGCTTCCGGAGAGTGCCACCGATGACCATCTGCTGTTTGTTCGCGGAAAGGTGGTACTCTCCGTGTTTGTGACCCGGGTATGGACCGGGAAGAACTTGGTAAGGCGTATGATTGATGATGGCTTTCTCTGGATGTTGTGACATGATTATGTGGGGTTCAGATGTGTAGGTCTTGAAAGTTTTGACTTGTTGCGATGACATGAACGGCGAAATAAAGTGAGCTATTGGTTTTATATACCTAAGACTTTTCGGATGATTCATGTGTAAGATCATACCACAGTGCTAACGAGCTGTCGTGGTCTCGTTCGTATGCCAACGTGGCTGAGGCTGTCTGGATCAAGCCTTGCAAATGCCGACCAATCGGGTCGATGCGCTGCTTATCTTACACGGACATGCTGTGGATGAATTATCGCTGTCGTATTGGACCCTCTAAAGTGTCGCCAAATACTCTGAATAACCCCACACCTATACGCGCGGACAAAGTCATGTGATATGGATACTGTGGTTGATCATTCGTATTTTTCCAATCTGCACAACGAATGCTTCGATAGCTAGCTGAAGTATCCACATGTACCGTAAAATTGTATTTTCGTCTAGGATAGATGAGTGTTATTACAGAGAGAAGATATCAGCTGCTCATACAAAATCATTGGTCATATGCCCAGCCGTAATCGTAAATGTGCCAAGTAGACAACGATACGAACCACATCGCAGAAACCACAGGAAAACAAAGCAATTCGCTAGCACGCTTCCAATGCAGAAACTATAGTAAACATAAAAAAGAAGACAAAAATGGCCAGACGAGCAGGCAAATCATCGACTCGGAAGTACGTACAAATGGATCACCACCACCACCCGCTAGACTTTCCGATAGTGTACGAATCATCAATTCACCCTCTCCAACTGCACCCCCAACGTCCACTCACATGTCGTCAGGATCATGTACTTGGCCTCGCTCTCCGTCATTCGATTTGTATCCGCGCTGTCATTCCACTTGAACCCGACCAGCTGGCCCGCGCCCTCGCCCTTGACATCCACGATGACGAACAGTTCTGCAATCTTCATGCCCGTCCAGCTCCCGTGAAAATGGATTTTGAGCTTGCCAGCCTGGTCAGGGCCCTCGCTGTAGATAAACCACTTGTCGGATAGGTCTTTCGGGAGGGCGCCGAGGTAGAGCGAGAAGATTTGCGAGGGCAGGAGTGCGATATTCCAGGGACGAATTGGGGGAGTTCCTGGGAATGAAGAGGTGGGTAGGGCATTGCAGGGAACGCGTTGCGGGTAGCGTGAGAGGCGTTGCTGCGAGTTTTGGTGAGGAAGTGGGGGTCGTAACTTGACTTCGTTTTGGCGGATGTGTGTGGGTAGGTCTGGCTTGAGGGAAGTGGGCGTCGAGTTCTTGTTCGTCTGTGAATTTAATGAGTCGGAATGTGCTGGGAGGCCGGCTCCGTCAACGGTCGTATGCTGCGGGCTTTGGTTCGACTGCGATTGGCCCTTGGACCATGGGCGAGGTGAAGCATAGCGATCACTCGGTTCTCGTCGCGAGAAGCGGTGGAAAAGGGAGGATTTACTAGTGAAAGACTGTGGTACTTGGACGACAGCCATGGTAATTGCACGTCTCTTCCTCGATTCTCTGTTAACACAATTGTTGAGGAGGGGTCGGATAATCACTACGTAAAGGGGGAAGCATGAAAAGTGACGTCGGAGAAGCGAAACCAAGACCAGTGAAGGAAAGCCACAGGGGATCCATAACTCAGCCGCACTGATTTGGTGCTGGCACGTTGAGTCTGGCTTTCTTTTAGGCTCGTATCCTTACGTGTCGTTACTGCCTGTCCAGCGGGCGTACCCTGAACAAGATACTCGCATGGCTCCAACATACGCTGCAACACCGTCTATTCCGTATCCTGTGAGAATGCGAGGAAGTGATAGCACTGCTATGGTGCTTGCTCATGGGAACTGCCATCTGTGATCTCTGGGGGGAGAGAGAAAGTTCGGGCTACTGGCCTGTCGGACTGTCGTGGAGGTGGAGTTGAGTCTAGACACCAGGAAGCGCACGGTTACGATCGCCAGGCGTTCACGCTATCGCTCTTGCGGCTGTCCTCGACTTGGACCATTGTCTACACTCTTCTTTTGCCGCTTCTCTCTCCATCGGAACGTTTCTCTTCTGTTTAGCAGGCCATCCCCATCTCAGTAACAGCTCAGTAATCATACCATTTGCCCCGGCCTCGTTCTCGATAACGACCAAGAGCCGATTGCGGCCCCTCGACGTTGAGATCACGAGAACCTATCTACTTCCCAATAGCGACCGCACTATCGAGTGTAACTAGTCGGGAGCACCTATTCATGCTGTGCCACTCGGCTCTTTTTCTTGGCCTAGGCGATCAAACGCCTGCCAGGCTAGGCCTCATACACGATTTATCCGAGAACCGCGGGCCAAGTGCAATGTGCATAACCTCTGAGTACTCTCCAAGGTCCTTCAACAGAGAATGCTGATTTCCTTACTCGATGTATTTCTTCTCATCGAAGTTGTAGGGGGTTTGAGTGGACGACGAGCAGCCGTCTGCACCACAGCCGGAGGCGCAGAAATAACCGGCATGGTGGCGTTGACTTGTGGTCCGCGCATGGCTTGAATAAACTTTCAACTCTAGTCCCTTAACCGTTAACTGGACCCGGGGGAGCGTTCAAGGCTGAGTACTAGGTAGCCTTCGAGATTCAGAGCCGGGGCTGTAGGAGAAGATAAGTAAGTAACGTGCGTGTATAGATTGTGATGGACTCATACCATGATCAAGACATATATACATCATTTCTCATGTGAGGCGAAAAACCTGCGTGAGGTAGAGAGTATAGATGTAGCGGCAAGGCTTTGTCTTTGTACGGTAATAGCAATGCCTTTTTTGGTAGACCAGCCTGCTAGCCAACTGTTTGGGATTTCGTTTTTGGGGGAGGGGGCGCAGGACTGGATAATGTGCTTCCAAGGTACGATGATACTAGGGCTCTATGTAGCCATAGATAGTAGTTTTTATCTGGCTCGCAGTTGTTTAAGCGGGCTGAGTTTGGCGAAATAGGCCGGATGTAACGAGACAAACCGGGTTAAAAAACAAATGCATAAGATGTGATGAATTGTAGAAGGGCCTGCCTACCATGGGAACAAACATGCCATACATGCATCTACCATCTATAGTCTAACCATCAATCAACACAACTTCACGCCTATATATGCGCCAAATATCCTTACAAGTTGGCCGCAATCCTGGTACTTTTGTGTCAACCTCACCGTAGCCCTACACTTACAACACGATCAAATTGTCAATCTTGACGCCCTGACTCCGGAAAAAATACCTCCGCCGAACGCCTATTCGACGCGCACGCTGGAGCAGCGCCATAGTTTTTTCGCCGCCACTCACCATGATAAGGGGGATTGGGTTAGGACGCGGCAGTCCCGACGGCGTGTACTGCGTCTCGTCGAGAAGCGGCTGCACGAGGGAGCTGCTGGGTGGGGCGTCTGGGTACGGAGGGTCAGCGCTATCGTCGGCGTTCATGTTGCGTGCCTCGTCGAATTCTGGGAAGTCGACAATGACGACGAGTTGCAGGCTAGTGCCATCTGGCGGATAGGCAACTATGTGTCTGAGTTTAGTTGAGAAGGAGCATCCGCCCCGCGGTATGACAATAATTTGGTGTTTCTTGGGAATGTCAATGGGCAGTCGCTCATCACAGAGTGGGTTGGGATGGATGTAAATAGTGGACCACACCAGGGGGTCGTCCTCACTATAATCAGCGTTGGGATCCGAAGTGTCCGGCAGGGGCGCTGCACCAGGGCCCACTGGAAGAGCAGCTGCTATACTATGTCGTAGTGTAGGCTGTGGTGTGCGCGATGATTTAGAGTGGATAGACGCTACCGTGGGTGTAGGCGCAGCCAAAAAAGCCTGAAACGAGGAAAAGAGATTGGAGAGGTACGAAAATTCGTTGTCTGCTTCTTCGGCATCGACCTTCCTTTCGATACTCGAATCGGAAATGTTGCCCAAGCCACCAAGGGCATCCTGCAATAGAGACGATAGCGCGCGAGAGGCAGGCATGGGCTGTGACGGGACGTCAACCACCAAATCTAGGTTTTGTGCGTCTCTCGTTCGCGTGAAGAAGGGATCGAGCGGGTTGAATCTGTCAATGGTAGCACGCGACATGAAAACCTTTTCGTCGCGTCCTAATGCAACGTTGGAAATAGCGTAGACGCGAAAATGCTCGTCCAAGGTAATGGGTCGGCCCGTGTCAGGTCGTTTATGCTGTTCACGCACCATGCCGAGCCGGAGACCGCTCATAGAATTTACCAGGATACCATATTGTACCCTCTGTAGCGCGCTTTCTACGGCCGGGTCAGGCGTGCCAGGAAAGGATAGATCAAACGTCGCGCGCATGAAGATGGGCGAGCTTGTAGCATTGTGGGGAATGAGGGTAGGTGGTAAAGTCCAGGGGTAATATGTATAATTTGAGGGTGATCGAACATTTGACTGCGAAATGCTGGGATGGTCGGCATTGAACTCAACGATAGGGGATTGCAGCGTTTGCAGAGCCGGCCTGAGATGCAGCCTTGCGAGGCTTGCTGCGTGGAACACATCAGCTCTAGCAGCCGTTGCGGAGATGCTGAAGGGTATATGAGCTGGTGGCTGTGGGCATGTACCTGGCGGCGTCGGTGGCTGCACCTCAGCGGATGGCCGCGTTTTATAGTGAGTCTTGAGCGGGCGCACGCGCTTTGGTATAATTAACGGATGGCCCTCTGTTGTGAAGACAAAGGGGGCGTCCCAGGTATTGAGGGGGTGTGAGGGATCGAAGAGGAGGAAGAGATACTTTGCCGTCTCGCCGAGGAAGAAGCTCTCCATGCGGTCACTCAGCTCGCCGGTGTGGACGTCGTGCAGACCGGCCCAACCGCACTTTGTCCAGCAGCGGCGCTTGATGTCGCGGAGAGCCATTTCCCCAGCATGCAGGTACCAGGGGTCCTTTGTGGCGTGGTAGAGATACCAGGTGGATTCAATCCACTCGGGGCGGCCCCCCCACCAGCGCAGGCCATGCTCAATTTCACCCGTGGCCGTAGACCAGCGCTCGGGAAGAGCGGCGTAGCGGGTCCATAAGGCGGTGTAGAGGAGGTGGGTTTCGGTGGCCTCGTCGAGCTGGCCGGCCATGGCCAATAGGCCCGGGTAGAAGGCACTAAGGCTGTCGATCCAAAAGGCGCGCAAGGCGCCTGTGTGTAGGTCTACCTGGGCATAGTGGGGGTGGTGGTGATGGGCGCCGCGGTAGATGTGGCGGCGGATGTGGGCGTGGGCGGCGTGCCAGGCCGCGAGGAAGGCATCGGGGGACTCGGTGGAAGAGTGGGCGGGGTCGTGCGGCAGACCGGACAGCAGGATGTACGTCTTGAGCGCATACTCAAAGAAGCTGTCGATGCCGGCGCCGATGCCCGTGTGCGACGAGACCCACTGGCCTGTCTCGGCATCGATGCCGGCGCCAAGGAGACCGATGCGGCTACGGCGCTGCCACACGGCCCAGAAAGCAGTTTTGGCGGCGCGCTCGTAGCGCGGGTTGCCTGTCAGGCGACTGAGGGTGGACAGCTCGAGCACAAGGCTGCCGGCGCCGGCACTGCACGTTTCGGTGATCTCGGCGGGCTCGGCGGACCCGGCGCCAGGGTCCTTTAGGCACTGGCTGGGCGCGGGGTCCGAGTTGTGCGGCGAGCGGGGGTAAAAGGGCACGCCATGACGCAGGTTGACGCGCGGGTAGGGCAGGCCAGTCGGGGTGTCGAAGGCTGGCAGCAGGCGGTCAGCCAGGTCGGCAGCCAGGCGCAGCAGTTGGCCGTCATAGACGAAGCCGTTGGGCCAGGCTTGGCCGGGTGTAGCATGATAACCGCGGATGGGCAGGTCGCCAATGGCAAACTGGTGGGCGCTGACGAGACCGCCGACGCCGCGGATGACCGTCTCGAAGACCTGGACCTTGCTGTCGAGGTCGAAGCCGCGTGCGCGCAGGCCGCGGCCGCCGGGGCCAGGAGAGCCGTCACCGTAGTGGAGCACCAGATCAGCGATGCCCTGCTGGAAGTCGTCGAGCGCGCGGTTTCTCGCAGGCGGCGGCGCAGGCGGCGACGAGGCGAGAATGGCGAGGGTGGACAGGCTGTCGACGAGGGTCAGGGAGTAGTTGCCCAGCACGTCGTTGACTTCGATGTGGGCGGCGTTGTGGCGGTCCCGTGTCAGCGGGGCGCATGTGAGTGGCCGCAGTTCGTCATCGGGGAAGGCGTGCTGCATGTAGTTGTCGAAGCCGTGATAGAAGACATGGCGGGTTTCGTGGCGCAGCGCGGCAAGCCCGGCGGCGGTCATGGCGCGGGCGGGCGCGGTCCATGGCAGGCAGAGCAGGCCGAGGGCGAGCCCGGCGGAGGGGGCAGTCAGTCGCATGCGCTGAGACGAGCGGCGGTGGTGGCGGCGGCGTCCATGTGGGGGGCGGGTGAAGCCAGATTGTAGCGCTTGGCATGGCAGCATGCCAATCCGCCGAGGTGTTCATGCCCTGGCGCTTGGCGGCACCGCCACACCCGGCACCGCCTTACACGGTGGCACCGCCACACACCTCGTCATTCGCCGAGCGCAATTCTTTCCTCGTCCACGGCTGGATTGCGTCGCTGTTGCTGCATCCTCCATCGCCATGCTGCCGCGGTCCGCCCTCCGCGCCCTCCGCGCCCGTCCACCTGCACTATCTATTGCCCGCGTCACACCCCGCGCTGCCTCGTCGCCGTGGGCGCGCGCCTACGCCGACAAGGCCAAGAGCAGGACGCCCTCGCATCCGCCGCCCACGCCCACGAAGCCCGCCGCCAACCAACTGCCCGTCCACCCCGCAGAGCAGCCCGAGGTTGACGCTGCTGCCTCTCCAGAGCGCAACACAGTCCCCAAGTCCCAGCCCGCTCGGCCCACTGGTACCGCCACAGAGGCCGCCACCGGTGGTGACCAACAAGCCTCCCCACACGCCCACGCGCCGCTACCCGACCTGCGCCACGGTATCCCCTCCACCTTTGCTGCCGAGTTTGCAGAGGCCGATGCCCAATCGCACCAAGACCCCAATGCCCCCGGCAGCCCCGGCGACCCGCTTAACGACCCACTGCCGGGCGGCAGCAGTGGCCGTAGCGGCAGCGGCGGCGAGCTCCCCAAATCGGCCTATGAGACAAGCACCGACCGGCGGCGGAACCGTGTCGCCAACCTGTCTTACCTCGCCATCTTGCTCTTTGGACTGACCGGTGCCGTCTTCATGGGCCGCAACTGGGACACTGAGCAGGAGGAGTTGGCCAACGCCGACGCCCCCAACGGCTGGTCACTCGGCCAGATGTACGCCCGCGCCGCCGCCCGCATCAACGGCCAAAAGGCCTACTACACCGAGCCTACCTTCCAGAAGCTGCTGCCTGACAAGGATAAGATCCCCGGTGGCGCCCCCGAGTTGACCCTAGTCCTGAGCCTCGAGGACCTATTGCTACACTCGGAATGGACTACGCAGCACGGCTACCGCCTGGCCAAGCGGCCGGGGCTTGACTACTTCCTGCGCTACCTCAGCTCTCAGTACGAGCTCGTCATATTCACCACGGTTAAGTCCATGGACGGCGATCCCATCATCCGCAAACTTGACCCCTTCCGCCTCGTCATGTGGCCTCTGTTCCGCGAGGCCACTCGCTTTGAGAAGGGCGAGTACATTAAGGTATTCCTGTCCCTAGCCCTTTACAATACCTCCGCTGACTCTCCAGGACCTCTCCTATCTCAACCGTGACCTCTCCAAAGTTGTCATTATCGACACCGACCCAGCCCACGTCAAGCTGCAACCTGAAAACGCCATCATCCTACCTAAATGGAAGGGCGAGCCCGGAGACAAAGGCCTTGTTGCCATGATCCCCTTCCTCGAACACCTCGCCATGATGTCACAAACCGGCACAGCCGGCACCCCCGTCGATGTACGAAAGATCCTCAAGTCCATGGAGGGCAAGGACATTCCCATCGAGTATGCCCGGCGCGAAGCCAAGCTGCGCGACCAGTTTGAGCGCGACTTGACCGAGCACAAGAAAAAATCCAGCAAAAGTGCCGGCAGCATGTTCATGAAGGGTTTAGGCCTGAATGCGCAGAAGCAAGGCATGGTACTCGGCGACCAGAACATTTCCCAAGGCATGGCTGAGGGCAAGATGATGATTGACATGTACCGCGACTTCAACCGGCAAAATTACGACCACCTCGACAAGCAGATCCGGGAGAATGGAGACCAATGGCTCAAGGAGATGGCTGACGAGGAGAAGAAGATGCAAGAAGCCCAATTGAAGGACATGAAGGCTGGTGCGTTT
>Ga0182211_1000150_pt1 | contig 20467 bp, 28 predicted proteins | sample G5R1MG_20_FD_129660 | JGI IMG/M metagenome (GOLD analysis project Ga0182211, IMG submission 129660) | Switchgrass phyllosphere microbial communities from Michigan, USA - G5R2_MAIN_03OCT2016_LD1 MG | ecosystem: Host-associated > Plants > Phyllosphere > Phylloplane/Leaf | place: USA: Michigan... | reverse complement strand
TCAGGTAGCCCCCGTACTCTTCGTGTCTCGACTTTTTCAAGTTTACGGTTTCAATTTTTCCACCCGGGACGGACGGGGAGGAGAGGTCGGGGCGAGCATGTACAGTCCAGGCATGGCCATTTCCAGTAAAGCACAGTGGAAGAAAGGTAAGTTGATGCCTGGGCTGCTACGTGCAGCGCTTAGCTGGAAGTGTTCCTAAGAAGCTCGACGAAAGAGGTCCAATCAAACACGGTATCATACTTGTGCACTCGTTGCAACGTGCTCGAAGCTGAGCAAAGGAAGTTACCGTCCAAGGGGGACAACTTTGTTTTGGCGGCGGGCTGGTGCGGCTTCATAGTCTGCCTCGTATTTGTATGGGTATACTAGAAAATATCACCCCGGGGTCCTCCTGTGTCGCAAGACAGCCTTCTCCGTTGAAGATTCCGCCTGTCTGATCGTACTGCCGGTGCCTATGTACCACTCACTACCTGGGCAGGGTTACGAGTGGCAACATTGCCTACACACAAGGATTTATCTTCGCCGTGCGGCCGTCAGCATGGCGGACCGTCATTAGTACTCCCTATTTGAATGCGATGCTCACACTCCCTCGTCTCGCTTCGTTGCTGACCACTAGTAAAGTGAGGCTCCCATTCGCCTCACGCGACGATCCTTCTTCCATCGCCACAACCTACCACAGATCGAGCTAAAGGAGATGCCGAGGCGCTCTCGGATTCTAGACCCCAGGAATCTGACAAACAAGGCCCTACGACAGGGTTGTTTGGGGTTGCACTGATCCAGCGTAGACACCGGTTGCATCTGCTCACATATCGTCTGTATTGGCAGCCTTTTCGTACTCGACCCCGGCCCACGTAAGCCCGCTTCCGGTATACCTAGCGGTAAGCTAGACACCTATCTACATGCTGTACCTACATAGTAGGTAGGTAGATGTTAGATGATCACGGGCGGTTACCAAGGAGCTCAGCACCCGTTTGTAGGGCACCACTGATGGGTCCACGGCCCGATCGGGAGCTTGCTGCAGCATCTGCAAAATCGATCCCGAGAGGGTGCTTGCGTACTACCCACTAGGCACAGCAAGAGCTTTTGGCGCTGCGTTGCAAGAAAGGACGTCTGTTCCTAGGCCGAGGTTCACACACGATGCCCTTTGGATGCGAGCTGCTGGAACGGGGAGAGCCATGTGGGCTCTCTCACACTGAGCGCATGGCGGGCTCGCGCCATGACAATCGGGTGCCGACGCCTCCGTTCAAGATCCAGGTGGCGACGGCGGGGCCGAAGGCACGCTCGATTGAGAGGGAGAAGACCTGTCGCCGGCTCGGAGTTGGTTCATATTGGCGAGACGCTGCATGCGTGCGTACCGTGCGCGTGACGCTATCCATGGATTGATCCGTGGGCCTTGTGTCGCAAGGTAGAACCCACGACGGATAGCTGTACATACATACTATGTATGTATATCTTCCAAAGCAAGCAAACGGAGGTTGGTAGGCGTCTCTTGGTTTGCGACACCTCGCGCACGCCACCTATCATTGAGGTTACCTACAGTTAGTTACTACCGTACGGGAACATGGCCGACATCAACCTTGCTCTTCTCCGGCCACAAGTACACACAATCACAGCAAGACTGGGGCCAAGGATACATAATGGAATTCTTCACTTCATCGAGGGCAATCGTTGAAAATTGTCAAAACGCGATTCACGTAAACCTGTCGCAAATTGGAAGCGTCGTTTCGGCGTACCCAACAGTCGTGATGATAAGAGCATTAACGTCATCGATGAAAGTGTACATGGCTATGCCCTGGATATGGTGCAAAAACACAATGGATCAAAACTGTTACCAATACCGTACTTTGTACACACCAGAACAAGCCCTTTGACTGCGCTCGGCATTGAGAATGGATATGTCTGAATTGAGCTGGGCCTTTGATATACACTTGCCATGCTACTCATGACACATGTTCCTGATCTGCTCGTGTGCAAGACTGGCAACCTTTTGCCATGCCCGTTCACTGAATCTCCGCTTTTCTGCCTCACTCAGCCCGACTTCGCTGCCTTTCCGCCTTTCCGCCTCACCCGCTTTTTCCAACCGTCTCAGCTGCCGCCGGACGATGATCCCCAAAACGCCTATGAAAGCCGTCGAACATGCATGCGGCGGTCTTTGGTGCCTCTCAATCCGAATTTGCGTCCTAGACTGATAGATCACCAAATGGCACTTTTTCCAGATGCCCTGCATCAGATTCTATTTTCGATGAGATAGGGATTCATGGAGGGAGATACAAGACCGCAAAGTCAATCAGCTTGCGCACCATGCCTGCAAATGACCACTGTATGTAGTCATTAGGATAGAAGCCAGTCGAGCATCATGTGAATCATCTGCGCTGCTCAGGCATTGCGACATTAGCTGAAGAACGCTCGCAACGGTCATGATGAAAGTACAAGATGGCGCGCAACAACACGGTCAAGGGGAGGAGCCAAGATAGGCAGGGTAGCTAGTAGATCCCTGACCGGGATAGCTTGGTCGTGAAACAGGAGGTGGCGGGCGGTACGAGGCATACGAAGCGCGTGGTGGGGGTGTTGAGGGAGGTCGAGAGTAGTCGGACCGCATGCCATGGGTAGGAAGCATTGCTCGGCTATGAGCGGCATGATTTGAACCCCCAAAAGAAGGTAATGGAGGATGACGGGGTACATCGGAGAGGCTATTCGGAGTACTATACGCTACCTTTTTAGCTGGCCGCATTGGCTCTTCATCATCACTCAGCGTCAGATCAACCACCTCTGATTTTCGTTTATGGCCTGATCGAGGGGCTGCTGATGTTTCTCGGGAAGGAAACGGTGGCGTGCTGAGCGAAACGGGTGTAGGGATCGCCTCAGCCTTGATGGACCGGACTCGATAATCAGGTATTTCGACGAGATCTTCGTCGTTGTCATTGTGAGTGGCATGGTCGTTCCGACTGGGGGAGGTGTCCTGCTCAAGGGTCCATTCGCCGTTTGGCTGAATAGTGACTTGGTCGACATCCCGAGCATTGTGGAGAAGTTCTTCGACATACTGGTCGACGGCAAGGTTTTCGTATTCCAGGGCCTTGTTACAAATCGGACATGTCCAGGTAGGTGCCTGCTCCTGAAGTTGGAGGAAGGACTCGGCGTCGAAGCACTGATTGTGGGTACACATGGTCGACCGGCATGGAGTGTTTATCCTTAGGGTAGAAATAGGGTCTTTTAATGACATGACGCTGGATCCGACTTCAATATCGGGATCGTTGGCATTTTTCATCACTATATTCGTCAGTGGGGAGCAAAAGGACGGCTGTGTGATCTCCTACTCTCTTTGAGCACATTTTCCCGGGTGATAACATTGTGCGACTTGATGCGCCGTGTCAGCTCTTCGACCGAATACTTCTTCGCCATGTAAACGGATAAGATGTACTTCTGAAATTACAGTCAGCCTCTGCGTTGCATGCGCAAAACGAAAGGGATAAGAAACCTCGTGTTTACTTTCCTTCTGTGTCAGAGCGTAGGTGACTTGGATCGTATTGCGGGAGTTGGGAGGGGTGATTCGCACAAATTCCGTAATGTCTGCAGGACGTGTGGAGCCTGGCTTGTTTTTCAAGCCCTTGTAGTTAGACTTGACCTCTTCCTGGTTGACGCGGACCTCAATCTGGGAGGGAAAGGCAACGTCTAGCCTGGAATACGGTGCCAGTGGCTGCTCGAGGGCAGAGAAGAGCAAAAGGCGCAATGACTTGTCGGCCTTGAGGCGTGCGGCAACCCCTTCCTTGATAGAGAAATTCTGGTTGACCGACTGCCGGTGGCTCGGCGATGCTGGGCTTGGTCAGCGATGGTGGGTGGAGAGACGCAGCAGGACAGACGGACGGTCGAGGGAAAAGCTGTTGAGCACGAGCTCGCGAATCTCGAAGAACGGGCTCTTCTTGAAGAAATAGGTTGGGGCTGCCGCATGTTAGTGTGAGTAATTGTGCTATGCATGTAGCGGACTGTAGTGCGTACGAGATTGTTCTTGGGCGTTGTGGAGCCTCGAGGGATAGGTGCCGTTGGCTGGGTAGCCGTTGACCATAGGGTAGCGGGAGGGTGCCGACGGGGAGGCGTGGGCGAGCGTGGGAGCGACGGGGTTGCTTGCGGCTAGTGGCGGCGGCGCATCGCCGTGGTGCTGGACGCGATACTGCAGCCGCCGCAGCGTTTCGGCGTTGCCCTGGGAGAGGGCCCCGTTGATGACTGGTGAAGGTGAGGTCAGCAGCGGGGCGACGGGCCGGGGCGGGAGACGTCGCGTACGGTCGGTGACGCGGCTCAAGAGGTCGGCCTTGTTGCCCTTCTGCGGGAGGCCTTCCTCGCGGAGCATCTTCTTCAGGTCGTTGTTGATGAGCGTCGTGGAGCGCTCGATGATGGTGGTGGCCATCTGGTGCAGGCTGGACGCCATGGCGGACGGACGGGCAGGCGGCTAGGGGGACTCGTGGGGTCGTAGAGGCATTGAGCCCGGCGCGAGCGCAGGATGTAGACGGGCAGGCGTGAAAGGCAACGGTGTGGCGGTGCGGTGGTGGTGCGGCCGTTGGGGGGGGGAGGGGGGCGTGGCGTTGGTCGCGGCTTCTTCTCACTGAGCGCGCCAGCAAACACGGGGCGTCGAGAATCCGCGGCGGCGATGAGGGAGTAGTGCACGCGGTCGAGCACGCAGGCAGGCCCAGCACGTCGCGGTGCGGCCCGTGGCAGGAAGTGGCGCCGTCAAACCTGGGCGGCGACTCTTGCGGCCAGCCGATGCGCTTCGAGAGTAGTAGAGTTGCTAGTAACTTGGTAGAGCATTGCGACCCGCGCTCGGGCCGCCGACCACCCAAAAATTAATTATCTGGATTACCACTCCACGCGAACACGCTCCTCCTCCTCCTCCTCCTCTCACCCACCAATACATCGCTCACCGACACCCATACGTCGCTCACACGTCGCTCACACGTCGCTCACACGTCGCTTACACGTCGCTCACACGTCGCTTACACGTCGCTCACCCACACGCCCCTCCGCCCTCCCCTCACACAGCCCATCATGGCCAAAAGCGCCCGAGCAAGCAGCAAAAAGGTCAACCACACCAAGCTGCGCGCCCGCGTGTTTGGCCCTGCGGAGAAAGCACGCGCCGAGCGCATCCACGCAAAGCTCCTCGAGACCATCAACCAGCCCAAGCCTCAGAAAACAGCCATGGACGTTGACAAGCGTAGGACAAGCTGCCCCCCCCTCCCTAACCATTACAATCACTACTGACTCGTCCCCTGCAGCCACCTCCTCCGAAGCCAAGGACCCTGACGTACCCAAAGGTTCGTCGTTTTTAACTGCCTCTATACCTCGCTCCCTATCCGATGTCACCACTACCACCACCACCACCACCACACACTCTGATTCTGCACATGACGACCGTGCGCTCAGAAACCTCTGCTTCCACCTCGGCCTGTGCTCCGACATCGTTGGCTTCAACGAGGCTGGCCGTCTGCAGTTTGCCTTTGACCCGCTTCCACCACACTGGTTGAGTGAGAATCAAGGGCTGACTACTATCCCCTAGACATGGATGTCGACACTGCCATTTCCGCTACCGCCGCTAAGAAGGCGCGCAAGAACAAGGACAGCAGCAAGACTCGGAAACAACTTCGCAGGAAGCCTCAGAACAGCGTCACGTTCCCCACCACGCGGGGTAAGGGCGCCTTGAAGCCCTACAACGGATCGCGCGTCGGTAAGAAGAGGTCATGACTTATGAATAATGGTGTTCTGGGATTGAGCATTTCACGGCGTTTTGGATTTTGTTGTCTGGAGAGGAGCATCAACGTTAGCATGATACCACGTCTGCAGAGGACATTTTTCACGAAGTACTGGGTATAGCGGGAAGATCCATGTGCTCCCACGCCAATTCTGGTCATCTGAATGGACATGTACTTTGTCGCCAAATCCTTTTTCTGCTCTCGCTGCTCTATCAACCATGCACCTAGTAAAAAGTGCGGCCGAAGCAAGGTCCGGGGCATTGGGAATGTGACCTCGGTGCGTCTGATCGATACCTATCCCCCGGCTGCCAGCTCCTTCGCGCCATATTCGTTCTCGGATGTCTTGACCTGGGCATACTGGGCACTATGGTTCAACATACATATATATGCAGAGCAAGGGTTCAAGCGCACACGTGCAGCGCACCGGCAGCAGCATTCTTTCCCCGCAGACTCGACTGATGCTGTCGCGTGGGCACACGCACACACAAACCCGCACACACCATTGGCAAGCTTTCTCACCCTCATTGCCATGCGCCACTATGCCCAGCTTTATGCCATGGCCGACATAGGTCCTTGGGGCCGTCGTCTGACAGCCTTCGCAAAGGGGGTTCCAGGCTCGTACCGAGGTCACGCGAACGACGGGATGCGGTCAAACCATCGAGGCTGTAGGCTCCGCCGTCCGAGCTAACTGGGTAGCTCCCTTCCCCGGATTCATTTAAGCTCGGACGATGCGCCTCCCTGGCGGTGCCCCCGCGTTATTGAGCATCTGTCACAGAGGGTCAGAGGCGCATCCAACAGCACCGACCTGAGATTGTATTATCTCTGTTGTTCGCAAACATGACGAAGCCTGCGCGCTACGACTTCAAGACACGCCCAGTGGCGCACCCTGATGCTACTGTGGCTGGCGACAAGTATCGCTTTACCATTCTGACGGATGGCCTGTTGCGCTTCGAATGGGCCGAAGACGGCCGTTTTGAGGACCGAGCCTCGACCTTTGCCATCAATCGTCGGCTAGCGATTCCTGACTTCTATGTTTGGGACCGTGGCCACGGTGGCATCGAGATCGTCACAAAACGCCTCCACGTCGTGTACGACAAGAAGAAATTCAGTGCCGAGGGCTTCAAAATTCATCTCAAGGGCACGGTGACCGGAACCTGGGCGTACGGTCAGCAGGTCTCGAATCTCGGTGGTACTACACGGACGCTGGATGGCGTGAATGGAAGGGCAGAGCTGGGGCCCGGCATACTGTCGAGAGACGGCATGGCCATTTTGGATGACACCAAGTCTATGCTCTTTGAAGACGATGGCTGGATTGCTGGGCGTAGCAGTGGAGACCGAAGTGACCAGTACATCTTCATGTATGGCCACGACTATCGCGACGCTATGCGTGCTTTCCATGCCGTGTCTGGGAGCCAGCCACTGTTACCTCGATACGCCATGGGTAACTGGTGGAGTCGCTACCACGCGTACGACGAGAAGGAATATCTCGAACTCCACGACCACTTCGAGCGGGATCATGTACCCATGAATGTTGCCGTCGTGGACATGGACTGGCATCTTGTATGGGGTATTCCTGGTGGTGTCAACGGCTGGACCGGATACACCTGGAACAAGAAACTGTTTCCTGACCCAGACAACTTCATGAAAAAATTGCATGATCGCGGGATGAAATTGACACTCAATCTACACCCTGCGGACGGCATAAGAGCTCACGAGGACCAGTATGAGGAGGTTGCAAAGTATGTGGGTATTGACCCTGCGACCCAGCAGACGGTACCTTTCGACTGTACCGACAAGACGTTCATAGATGCCTACTTTGACATTGTACATCACCAGCACGAAGCGCGAGGCGTCGACTTCTGGTGGGTGGACTGGCAGCAGGGCAACACGTCCAAGATTCCTGGCGTAGACCCGCTATGGGTGTTGAATCACTTTCACTTCCTGGATAGCGGCCGAGGAAGCCAGAGACCATTGATCTTGTCTCGGTTTGGCGGCCCAGGTGCACAGCGGTACCAGATTGGCTTCTCGGGCGATGCCATCATTACCTGGGACTCTCTCCATTTCCAACCAGAGTTCACATCGACCGCCTCCAACATTGGTTACGGCTGGTGGAGTAATGATATTGGAGGCCACACCCACGGCTACAAGAACGACGAATTGTATACTCGCTGGGTTCAGTTGGGGTGCTGGTCGCCGATTCTACGACTCCACTCTGACAACAATCCATTCAACACACGAGAGCCCTGGCGTTTTAACGAAGAAGCTCGCGTCATCGCCGAGAACACACTACGCTTCCGACACCGCCTCATCCCCTACCTCTACACCATGAATGCACGCTCAGCATCCGACGATGAGCCCCTCATCCAGCCCATGTACTGGGACTATCCCGAGAGCGACGAAGCCTATAGTGTGCCCAACCAATTCAAATTTGGCAGCGAGCTCATTGTTGCCCCAATCACCCAGCCCCGCGATTCCGTCACACGTCTCGGGGCGGCGAACGTCTGGCTTCCTGCTGGCCGCTATGCGGATGTATTTACGGGCGTTGTATACAACCGCAAGGGCAAATTGCAGGTCCACCGTCCTCTCGACCTCGTCCCGGTCTTCGCTCCCGAAGGCGCCATCATCCCGTTGGACGGTGCATGGCGCCCCAAGAGCGGCTCGCCCAATCCAGAATCTCTCGAAGTCGTCGTCGTCGTCGGCGCAGACGGCGCATTCACCATTCTGGAAGATGACGGAACAGGGTCCCACGTCGACGACGGCGGGTTCAGCATGATCGACGCCTCTGGCAGCGAGACTTTTGATAACAATGTCCGCTTTGCTCAAACGCCCATCACATTCAAACAGTCTACCGGCGTCCTTACGATTGGCCCTACCAGTCCAATGGACTCTTCCACACCCAAGAACCGAACCTGGAAAATTCGGCTCCCAGCCTATACGCCCTCAGCAACCCACGCGCAGCACCAGCACCAGCAACATATCCGCTGCCTCACCACTTCCCCGCACGCCAAACGCCATGCCAAACTCCTGTCTCACACAATAACCTCCTCCCTCACCGGCACGCTCATCACCCTCTCGGATCCCGTGCCCACCAACCACACACTCATTATCGAGCTGGCCGCGCACCCGCAACTCAACATCGTCGACCCGAACCCGCGTATCTGGGACATCGTCGACAAAGCGTGGATCGACATGGACAAGAAGTGGGACGTGTGGAATTGCGTCAACAACACCGAGCCTGTGCTCAACAAGGTGAGGGCGCTGCAGAACAAGGGGCTTGGCCAGACCGTGGTCGATGCCGTGTTGGAGCTGTTGCTCGCAGATGAGCGGTATGCGGGCGAGGGAGAGGAGGAGAAGGAATGATGTCTTGTTTGTTGTAGGTCGGCTGTTTGGAGTTATCTATGCGTAGGGTTGCTACGATGTTTATATGTAAGAGGGCAGAGTGTAGGAATCATGATGGACTTGTTTGAGAAAGGATATGCTTGTATTCCGAGTTGCTCGACACACGTAAACAGAGTGACAATGCTTTATTGCAGCACTTGTCGAAATATCGGCGTACACCACACCGTGCGTATACATGTTACGTATCCATCATTTGAACCCATATATGCAAAGAATCCACTCTGAATTTCTCATCCTGTCCTATCCATGCCCCGCGTCCGCCGCCGCGTCCGCCGCCGCCGCCGCCTGCGCCCTTACGGCCTGACTTCCATCCTCCCATCCGCCGTCAACGCCTTCTGAAAGTTCTCGCGTCCCAAAATCTCCTCCACCTTCTTCATCACGCTACCCGTTCTCCTCCTGTCATAGTTGCCCAACGGCACGTCGACGCCAGCGCGCGTCGCACTCTCCAAGCTCTCGTACTCCCAGATGTTGGCCTTCATGCCCACACCATGGTACTGGTGCTTTGTCAGAAACGCCAGCCAGGCCTTGACAACATCCGGGTGGCCGTCTTGGATCTGGATGAGGCGCCGCATGGTGATTCGCTCAAAGTTCTCCTGCGACTTCTTGAAGATGAAGTTTGCGCGGGGTACTGTCCAGCGTTCGGTGATGCGGGGCAAGGGAATGGGGCCGCGCGCGGGCAGGCCCATGTAGTACGCGGCGCGGACGGCGAAGTCGGCGAAGAGGAGCAGGTTGCGGATGCTGTAGGTGCGCAATTGGAGATCGCAGACGGGGACGCCGTATTCGGGGGCGCGGCGCAGGGGTCGGAGATGGACGGCGCGGACGTTGATGGGGGTACGGAGGGCTTCAAGCGCTTCTTGGGTCTTGGGGTCGAGCGGTTCGGGGTCGGTGGGGAGGGTGATTCCTCGTGTCCTATGCCAAGTGTCAGTACGGGTCATGCGCTGAGCGGGCCATAGGGTTGACTGACGCTGCAAGCTTAATGGGCTCGACGCCGGCTCTCGTATACATGTGCAGTAGTGTCATATGGTCTGGTGTGTCCTGCATCTCCTGCCACTTCTGCTGTGCTTCCTCGCGGGACTTGGGTTCCCATGCGGCCGCCCTCTTGTGTGCACGTCCTTGGCTCTTCCATAATCTGTCCTGGTATTAGTACAAAAGTCCACCCCAGCTGTCCCGTAGCATAGCTCGCTTCGTCGTACTCTCTGAATTTGACCGGATCGATACCCATGTCTGCTAACCGCTGGTCAAACGTCATGTCCCCTCCCCCCAAGTCGAGATTCCCATTCCCCACAGAGTCTCCGTCCTTTTCTGCTTTCAAATCCTTGTCATCTTCAGTCGCCCTTGACGATTTGGCCCGCGAGAAACTTTGGGTGTACGGTCGAGCGGCGTGCGTGACCTAGCCGCGCATAAGCACTCCACATGTTCCATGAAAATGGCACAGTTTTTCGGTCCTCACCTTTGCTCTCTTGAGCGGTCCCATCCAGGAGCGAAGACATCGTGGCGCTGCCATCGTTGCTGGAGTCGCAAACACCAACCGAAACTGACTTCGACATTGAACTTCTTGACGAGCCGCACTAGTGCAGATCCGTCTTACCGCCCGGGGGCAATATCGCCCCTCGGAAATGGCCGCTCCCCCTCGCCTCTAAATTGTGAAAGCGCACGGCAGGATCAAAGAATCTACATATCTTGCTCTGCTCCAGCTTTACCAGCTTTACCAGCTTTGCTGACGACATCTTGAACACTGGCTTGCGCCCTATATTTGAGCGATGGCAGACACACTCGCTGCAACCCCAAACGCGTTTGCCCGCGCTACAGCAACCGCCCACTATGTGCGTGCTCAGCTCCCTCCATCGCTGCAAACCCCAAAGGTAGCTATTGTCTGTGGTTCCGGGTTAGGAGGGCTTGCAGAGACTATCGAGTCAGACTCCAAAGTTGAGTTGGCATATGCAACCATTCCAAACTTTCCCCAAAGCACTGGTATGTAGCTGGCACGAGAAATCACTGGGAGACTCGATTTGCTCGGTATGGTCTTTACTAATCATCTATTCTGCAGTTCAAGGACATGCCGGGAAGTTTGTCTTCGGTCAGATCGGACCTCAAAAGACACCTGTGGCATTACTTGTGGGACGAGCACAGTCAGTACTCGGCGGATGCCGGCTATAATACAATGCGACCATGGTACTAAAAACCCCAGCTTTTACGAGGGCCACAGTATGGACGCAGCAACCTTCGCCACCCGTGTGTGCAAGCTACTGGGTGTAGAAATCATAATCGGTATGCCAAGTGTGAACCACCCATGAGTGGCGAATCTGACCGACACGTAGTGACCAACGCGGCCGGTGGGTTGAATCAAACTTACCGTGTCGGAGACATTGTGCTTTTGAATGACGTGAGCTGTGATTCTCGATGGTCTAATGATACGCTGTTGACATGCAGTAGCACCTGTTCATGGCTGGTCTTACCGGCGTCCATCCGCTACGGGGCCCAAACATTGATGACTTCGGCGAACGGTTTCCACCGCTTTCAGACGCATACGATCTCGATTTAAGAAGACGGACGCACAAAGCCTGGAGAAAGCTTGGGCTTCACCAACAAGAGAGGCGCTTGCACGAAGGTGTATACGCATTCGTGGCAGGTCCAACGTGCGTCCTGGAATCTTCTCTCCGGTGCTCTTCCTAGAGAGCAAATTTCACGTATGCTGACCTCCATGATAGGTACGAGACGCGTGCTGAATGTCGGGCACTTACTCTACTAGGTGCCGATGTCGTCGGAATGTCGACTGTGCCAGAGATCATTGTGGCACGGCACACAGGCATGCGAGTGCTCGCGTTCAGCCTGGTGACGAATGTAGCCGTTCTCGAAGCCGGGCCCCGAGGAGACGATGCTGAGATCCAGGGTATGAGCCAGGCGGAACTGGCAGCTCATTTGAGTAAGGGTATGGCGAACCACCAGGAAGTTCTAGACGCAGGTCGGGAGGCTGCCAAAGATATGCAGGCGCTAGTGAAGCAGGTCTTGTTGGATCTACCCGAGGTATAAGATCACAAGCTGTCAATGGAATATGCACCTTCAAGTCACCGCATGTGCCTGAAGTGAATATTTCATCCGCCTGGATGGAGTTTACAGGAATTCGCCAGTGATTTGAGGTCTTGAATGGCGCAGGGCTGGTCCAGCTACCCAAGTGCACACACCAGGTATGGAATGATGGGATAGGTGGTTCTTCACGGCTTTATCACCCGGCCCTTGCTTCGCTTTGCCTTGAGTGCTTTGTAAAAGCTCTTCTTGCCGCTGGCCTTGAGCTTCGAGATGTCGTCGTACTTTCTCTTGAAACGCCCGTTTTCTTGCTCTTGGGATATGATCTCTTCCAGCAGGGTCTGCTTCCGTTCCTTGTTCGTTAAGCGGCTACTATAAAATTCAGTGGCACCTTCGATGATGGTGCCAACCTGGGAATATTCGGGAACATCGTTTTTGGAGCTGTCCTTTTTGTAGTGGCGCTTTGGGTCTAATACACCTCTCATCTTGAGCAGCTGCAGATCACGGCGGAGCTCGGGGGTGAGCTCAGTCTTGGGCATGTCGAACCACTGTGCCCCCGCGCTTGCTTTTTTGGACTGTCAATCATTAGCTTGGTGCCTGACTGAGGGTGAAGTATAGACTCGATGTGTGTCGTGCCTCAGTGTAACTATGAACTAAAAAAAAACCTTCAGTTTAGCAGGAGGGCGCCCAAGACGGGACCCCGATCTGCTCAGTACAGAAATTGGGATGGATATCATCACAGGCATGGATGGGTGACGGGATTGCAAATGCACCTACTCCTTTCTGGTTTTTCTGGACTTGCAGAGGGTCGTCGATCTTCTTGATGCGATTGGCAAGCGCCATCTGCTCCTTGTCGAGGAGTTTGGAGTGGTCCAGACGTGTGATGTTGCCCTCTGTCGTCTCATGTGTGTCGGCGATGTGTCCCGGCCTCAATCTAGGGAGCCTGAACGGTGCGTCGGCAACAGGAATCGCAGGCGGCTTTGCCCGCATGCGTTGGGCGGCGTCGGTGAGCAGCTCCCTGATTTGCTCGTCATTCAGCTCCTCGTCGGTGTCATCGTCGACGACAGGCCGATGCGCTGGCATCGGCTCCATGTTGGGTGTCGGGGAGGGTTGGGGGCGCCTACACGGACGGAGGAAATTTTAGGTCAGGAAGTTTTAGTCCCGCAAGACCCTTGCAGCGCACGTGCCACATCGGCACAACTAACGTCCCGCGACGGCCCCCTCTGCCACGTCGAATTCCGTGGGCAAGTTACGTAGTACTTGGTATGATGAGTTGGTGCATGATGCGGAGCCATCGAGTCAACCTGGCCGATGAACAGCTCATCCCATTTCATCATCAGCGTGGCAGACGACCAACCATGGCCCCGCAACGAGGCCAATGCCCCTGGCAATCGGCGTGCTACTCCAGCTGGCACGGGACGCGGCAGTCTACTACCTACCATAGTATGTACTAGGTACTAGGTATCTTGTGCGTAGCGTAGGTGGTGCTCGCCTAGGTACTACCGTATTGACTGGCCCATGATCTCGATGGCGCTGCCGTTTGGCCGCGTGCGGGAGAGCAGCGCAAGAAGAGGTGTACTATGCAACCCCAACCCCAACCCTAACCCTAACCCTAACCCTGCCAGCGGCAGGTGTTGGCAGGCGAGCAGGCGTGTTTGCTGCCTGCCATGTAGTAGGGAGGCCCTAGTATGCATCTCCCTGGGTGCTCCAGATAGATAGGGGGTACTCTATAGTAGCCCTCGGGTACGCGCTGCGTCTCTCTACCTTCGTCTCCCACATCATTCGGCGTGCCGCACATGGAATCCAGCGCGTTCCTGCGTAACATTGGGTGCCCTTGCTTAGTCGGCGGAGCGTGGTTCGTTGACTCGTTAGTAGAGGGACGAGCATCCACCAACCAAGCATCAACTCCGCGAGAATATAATCGCGCCGGAATTTGATTCGTCGGAGCAGAGCACAGGTGAGTGGCGTTTCCGCCGTCCGAACATCGACGAGCACCTCGTGCCCATTGCTGCATGCTCATTCACAACATGGCAGCCCGCACACCGCACCGGACCAGGCGCAAAAGCCAAGTACCAGCGCCTCCCCCGCCAGCGCCCTCTGCCGCTCTCCCGGCCACTCAGACCGCCCCTTGGGCGCACCCACGACCCCACGCTCTCTCCACCACACGCGTCCACCCCCATCGCTCGAGCAGCCATTGGGCCTCGCGCATACCGACCCGCACTCGCTCGCCGCCTCCGAAGCAGCCCTAACGCAGCCCGGCCATTCCAGCGCTTGCCCCGACACGTGACGCCTGCGACCGCGTAACCTTTGCGCGACACAGCCACCGCCATGGACCCAGGCAACCTACAGGGCCACGGCCAGCAGAAGATGCGCCAGACAGGCGCTGCGCCGCGTCGCTATGACGGAAATGGCGTGAACCCGTTGTACGATTCCGCCCAGGGCGGCCACTACGGTACGTCTGCACGCCCGGCGCGACAGCCAGTCGCTCTCGTCGCGCTCGTCGCTCGCAATCGCATGCCTGCCTGAGCCCCCAGCTGACCTCATTCCAGGCGCCTCTGCCCAGGTAGATCCGCCCGCGCAGCCACCCAGGCCACCAGCTTCCAGGCGCTGACAACCACTCCAGATTGCCGCCCAAGGCCACGCCCCCGACCCACAGTTGTTCACCGGCTCGTGGCAAAATGTACAATGCCGAATCCCCGTCCTTGACCATGTACAGACGGCTAACCGTCCCAGGTCAATCAGGGCCTCACGGGCAACTACCGCGACGTCCTCAACACCTATTGGCAGCAGCAGGTCACGAAGCTCGAGACCGATGAGCACGACTACAAGCTCCACCAGCTCCCGCTAGCTCGCATCAAGAAAGTCATGAAGGCCGACCCGGAAGTCAAGATGATCTCGGCCGAAGCTCCCATCCTTTTTGCCAAAGGCTGCGATATCTTCATCACCGAGCTCACCATGCGAGCCTGGATCCACGCAGAGGAGAATAAGCGTCGTACCCTGCAGCGATCCGACATTGCCTCCGCCCTTTCCAAGTCGGACATGTTTGACTTTCTCATTGACATCGTCCCCCGAGAAGAAGCTCACCCCCACAAGAGGAGTGCTGGGCAAAACGCGGCTGTTCAGTCATCAGCGGCCGTCGTGCCGCCCGGGGGCATGCCCCAGCCCGTCCACGCTCAACATCAGATGCCTCCCCCCGATTACGGCATGGGGCAACATATGCCACCGCAGGAAGACTTTCGCCAACCGACCATGTACCCAGGCTCTGTCCAGGGTGATCCAGGCGCCTACGGTCAACAACAGATGTTTGATCCCAACGTCTATGGAGCGTACCCGATGGCACAGCAGCCACAAATGTACCCTGTTGGCCAGCGAGGACCTGATCCCAATGCGGGTGATCCCCAGGGCGGCTATCGTCACGAAGAGGCTGACGCTGATGCTGAAGGTGAGCGCGAGGATTTTGGTCCTTAGGACAGGCCAAGAAGCACTGCCCAAGCAGGCGACTCCTCGCAAGAGACGAGCGTTGCCGATGGCGCTGCGCCAGCTGGGAAGGTGATGATGGATGGATAGCAACTGGCGACCGACTCCCGTGGGGAAGGGTGCTGGTACTATTTGATTTCTGCGGATATGGCGTTTTGGGCTATGGGTTGCAGAGCGGCCGCGGAGGCCATGACCGGGCGTCACGTGGCAGATACCAAGCAACGGTTGTATGTATTGGGCGAGGAATAGAGTGGTTTTGGGTTTCTACTGGGTGGTGTACGCAGTTGAAGCCGTTCCCGCATCCGATCTCTCCCGACCAGGGAGCCGGCATGGCGAAGCTCCGAGGCTCCCGGAAAATACCATGGACATATTGCCTGCCGGTGAGCCGCGGCATATAACACCTCGTGCGCACGACGAAAACGCACACCGGGGCACTCACTGTCTCGCTGTACTCGCATCCACCGCGTGAAACGGTCGCGGTACTCCTCGTACCCCGCCCATTGGCCCGTGCGGACCCTAAACACCCCACCCCACCTTCTTGGAGCACCCACTCCGTCTCCACGCACCCTCAGATTTCCCGCAATTGCTTCCTTTGCCTCGTCACCGCCCCTCGAGTCTCTCTTCCAACCACCACATCCTACCGATTCCCCATTCATCCTTTGACAAGATGGTCAAGGCAGTTGTTGCTGGCGCGGCAGGAGGCATTGGACAGGTGAGTCGACTGTAAGCCACGGGTTTCTCCTGCACCTGTCGGAGCCGATGATGGCTTCAATTAGGTCGCGAAGACACCCAGGTCTGGGAACACATAGCTGACCACACACAGCCTCTGTCCCTTCTCCTCAAGTCCTGCCAGCTGGTCGACGAGCTCGCTCTCTATGATGTCGTCAACGCCCCTGGCGTTGCTACCGATCTGTCCCACATTTCCACCCCCGCGGTACGAAGCGTCGCAGACGTCACGGCCCATACAACAGTCCACTAAGTGTAGACAGAAAGTAACGGGCCACCTCCCCAAGGAGGACGGCCTGCAACAAGCCTTGACTGGCGCCGATGTGGTTGTCATTCCTGCTGGGATTCCTCGTAAGTTAGGCATGCATGTCCATCCCGCTGTCACCAGCTTACACGACGTAGGCAAGCCTGGAATGACCCGTGACGACCTCTTCAAGATCAACGCCGGCATCGTCCAGGGTCTGATTGAGGGTGTCGCCAAGTACTGCCCCAAGGCATTCGTCCTCGTCATCTCCAACCCCGTCAACTCGACCGTCCCCATTGCCGCTGAGGTTCTCAAGAAAGCTGGTGTTTTTGACCCTAAGAAGCTCTTTGGTGTCACCACGCTGGACGTCGTTCGCGCCGAAACATTCGTCGCGGAGATCACCGGCGAGAAGAACCCGGGAAAGCTGAGCATCCCCGTCATTGGTGGCCATTCTGGCGAAACCATTGTCCCTCTCTTCAGCCAAGCACAGCCCAGCGTCAGCATTCCCTCCGAGAAGCTCGATGCGCTCGTAAACCGTGTCCAATTCGGTGGTGACGAGGTCGTCAAGGCAAAGGAGGGCGCTGGTTCTGCCACTCTGTCCATGGCCTACGCTGGATTCAGGTTTGCTGAGAAGGTGATCAAGGCCTCCAAGGGTGAGAAGGGCATTGTTGAGCCCAGCTTCGTCTATCTCCCTGGTGTTGAGGGTGGTGATGCCATCGCAAAGGCCACCGGCACTGATTTCTTCTCTGTCCCTATCGAGCTTGGCGTAAGTCATTGACAACCTTCTGTATGAGTTGTCGGCCACTGATCATCGAACAGCCCAACGGCGCCGCAAAGGCAGTCGATGTTGTGAGCAAGGTCAACGACCACGAGAAGAAGCTCCTTCAGGCTTGCTACGAGGGCTTGAAGGGCAACATCTCCAAAGGTGTCGAGTTTGTCGCTAACCCTCCTGCCAAGTAAGTTCTCTTGTATCGTAGCTCAGTTGACACGACGAGTCTACTAGTAGCAGAGTACTGCCATATTTGCGGTAGATAGGCTGGAGCGGTCTGTTATATGAGTACACAATTCATCATGATAATGGATAGTGCATCTTAGCATAGTGCGGTGCGATATCTGCGACGACATCGATAGATTCGATTCCCCTGGTCAGATGGCTCTGAATGAAAGTTGCTGCTAGATTCTGATTTGACTCTTACAATTGCTCGGTAATTACTACGATGGCTTCCGACTCCTAAAACGCCCTGCAATGCCGCTAAAATAACGTGAATGCTTGCTTCACATGTTCAATTCTTGGCCCCCGTCGTGCGTATTTGAAAAGTCGCCCCCGGCAGCGCTGCAGACTCCGCAGTGACTGTTGCAGTTATTCCCAAGGAAGCCAGACATCCTCGGATAAGGCCTGCTGGAAAGTACAAGAAGGGCTGCACCCGTGCCAGACTATTCGCGTCTCGACCCAATGCCACATCTCCCGTTCGTGCTACTAACGCGGCTTGCATGGCCGCATCATATTTCTTGGTATCAAAACTCATTCGTGTCAGTGGCTTGAACGTATTGTCGGTGAGGACATAGATCCCACGGTGGTTCGTCTTGAGGTTGTCTATTTGCTTGCGGAACAGGAGGGTCCAGAGGTCCTTGCAGAGGAACTTGATTACATCCAAGGGGGCGGTCGGGCGTGGCGCATCGCGTGAGAACCTGAGTAAGATGACTGGTCAGAAGCTAGCCTGCGAGCAAGAAAGCTGAGGGCATGTGGGAAAAGATTTCTACGGATGGGTTGCACATACCGCTCCACAACCCCGAGTCCGACTCTGTACCCTAGGCTTTCTAACCGATGGAACACAGCCTCCCTCGAGTCCTCCTCATCCAATGTCGCTGTCCCTCCTACAGGTCCGCCGTCTGTGCCGGCGCCTTCCCGTAATGTACCTGCTGCGGTGCTCGACACATCATTGCTTGTGCCAGAGTGTCGTTTAGACTTCGCTGCTGCTGAGGACCCATGTATCCATTCGTCTTCTCGGGCAGCGAGGTCAGCGTTGATTCGGTAGGCCATGGGCACAAGCTCAATAAGGAGGAGATCGAGACACGAGGTGTTGAGGAGGGAGAACGTGGGGTCGGTATAGGAGCTGGATGGTTCAACGGTCGTGGGGGGCTGTGGACTTGCCATGGTAGGCGAGCCTTTTGGCGTTTTGCTTCTCTGTAGGGTGCGCGGTCGATTTGGCACAGAGCCAGAAGAAGCAATGTGTAAGGATTGTTGCGCTCTGGAGGAGCCTCGGGCGGACCGAAGGAGGGTACAGTGGGAAGAAGTGAGCGGGTGTCTTCAGTCGCCGGATGGATTGGCATGCACTTGCAGAGAGCCTCGAAATTTGCTCAAGTGTCGAATGCAAGAAGGTCATGCCTTGTGGACGTTTGTGAAGCCGCGGTAGCTTGCTCGGCAAGGGTCCACGATGTCATTGGCTTGGCACTAAGCCCACCTATCCCAGCTACGATGCACTCCATAACACTCCTGCAACCCAAATGCGACTACCCAAATAGTGATTCTGGGGGTAATGCCAATTCCATCATACGGTGTTCCGCGAGAGGGACATTGTTAATCTGTCACAGCCGTGCAAGTCAAGCGCGCATCAACCCTGCGCTAAATATGGCTCCAGGACTACATACAGGTCAAAGTAATAGATGAGAGCTCCTACTTGCGAAGGTGCCAAATAGGGGAGGCTGGAACCTTGAAATCCCGTGCATAAACGTTATTTATAGATCTTGAGTTACCGTTTGATTCAATTGCGTGCAAGCATCGTTCTGATGTGCACTTGATTCATGGGCGAATGGTCTTTTCTATTTGCATATATATATATATCTGCCTTAATCGGCCGGCGCGACGTTGGAAACATTGTCGAAAGCTCCGGCAGTCCCCTATTTGCACTCGCTCTTCGAACGTATGCAGCTCTACTCGATCATACAGCGTATGCTTTCAAACTCTGATCATTTATTTACGAATTAATGCACAATTCCCGTTCAGCCATGCTCCAAAAGGCTGGTATCATAAGTGTTTCCACTCTAAAGTGACCAAATCTTGCGCTGCTCACGCCTGATTTATCGACTCATGTATGGACCAACACGCAAGACTCAATGGAAGATCTTCTTCATCTTTAACCTGGCTGTATCCGTAGCGTAACTCTTTCCCACCGTACCCTCATATGCGAATTTGGGCTTATATGGCTGTAGAGATCAGACCATGCAATTTTAGTACCGAACATCCTGGCATAGAAATGGCCGCTAAATATACGAATTTCCCGATGCCTCAGAGTCCCGGGCAAGACATCACACTCCCCTAGCCCTATACTAGACTGTTTGCTAATACCTTAGCTAGGGATCCGATCTGCGCTTCACGACGTGATTACTTAAAGCGTCGATTGAACGGTTGTGCAACTCTGGTATCTCATTTAATTTTCTCTCCTTTCTATGCTATTCAATCTCTATATCGTGAAACTCGTCTTTGGGAAAAGACGGTTTGGAATGTGAAGCTGTTGCCAGTATAGCTGCTGGGATCAAAAGGAACGGAATCACATACACGATGCGATGTCAGTAAAATCAAGATTCAGTCGTAATAGCTAATGCTAGTAGGTAGGTACCAGTGTCCTCTTTATATCTCCTACACCGCTAGAAAATCAACCCCCGATTCTTTTCTTATAACCAGACCAGGCTCTTAAAAATAGCCATTCAAGTGTTTCATCATCATTATTGATACGGTGAACAAAACCGCGTTGTCCATCGATAGACTGGTATAAGGTGGTGAATCAACAAACTGTGCTCATGGAATTTGGATGTTAGTTGATTATATTCGACAGTGATATGTGGTGGCGCAGCAATAAGTACCCAC
>Ga0182211_1000149_pt1 | contig 20510 bp, 19 predicted proteins | sample G5R1MG_20_FD_129660 | JGI IMG/M metagenome (GOLD analysis project Ga0182211, IMG submission 129660) | Switchgrass phyllosphere microbial communities from Michigan, USA - G5R2_MAIN_03OCT2016_LD1 MG | ecosystem: Host-associated > Plants > Phyllosphere > Phylloplane/Leaf | place: USA: Michigan... | reverse complement strand
GACTTTGACTCGTTCATCGAGAAGACGCTAGTCGCCGAGGCTGGAAAGCAGAAACCGGGATACAACATTATTCGGCGACGTATCGCCATCATCATCTCCCAGTGGATAGCAATCAAGATTGCCAAGGAGAAGAAACCAATCGTCTATCAGATCTACCAACATCTGTTAGACAAGAGCGATCCACTGAACGACCAGGTTGTGCGAGTAACGGCAGGCAGAAAGTTCAAGGACATCGCGGATGAGTGGGAGTTCCATGCCGACAACTTCCTGCCATTCGCACCGGTGATGCTGGAGAGACTGATGGCATTAGTGCAGGAAGTGGAGCTTCCCGAGACAAAGATGGCGCTGCTGAATACGATTAGTATCATTGTTGAGCGTTTAGAGCACCATGTAAGTTCCACGAGTCTCTCTACGGATACAACTGACGTTCCAGATCACACCCTATGCGAACAGTATCGTCTCATTACTCCCACCGCTCTGGGAGCAGTCGGGAGAGGAGCATTTGATGAAGCAAGCAATCTTGACCATCCTTGCCCGTCTGACAAATGCTATGAAGGCAGATTCTCGGACATTTCACTTGTCATTTCTACCCATCATCCAAAGCGCAATTGAGCCGGGTTCGGAAACACAAGTCTACCTTCTCGAAGATGCGCTTGACCTATGGGCTTCGATTCTTGCACAAACACCGTCAGCGCCTGAACCTGCACCACCCGAGCTCCTCAATCTGCTCCAGTACCTGCTCCCACTATTCACCATGGACAATGAGACTCTCCGGAAAGCCATTGAAATCACCGAAGCATACCTCCTTCTCGCACCATCTGCTGTCCTTGCCGACGACTTTCGCCCTGCCATCCTCCAATCCCTCACTGAACTTCAAGGCACCCTCAAACCCGAAGCAAATGGAATCATGACGCATCTTGTTCAGTGCATCATCCGCGGTGCCGATGGCATGGGAGGAGAACAAGCTATCAAAGTCCTGTCCGGCGATCTCATCTCCACCGGATTTCTCGCCAAAGTTCTGGAGGGTCTGCACGGCGCATGGTCACACCATCAGTCTCACGGCCCCTACCGCGAGCTTCCTTCTCGTGCCGTTGATGGTGTCGTGGAAACAGACTACTTCAGCGTCCTCGCACGCATCGGCCTTGCATCTCCGACTACATTACTGGAAGCCCTGTCGTCTGTAGGAAGTGAGGGACTAGTCAATACGCTCAACTGGCTACTCGAGGAGTGGTTCAGCCACATTGAAAACATTGGCGATGCGCCCAACAAGAAGCTCATGACGCTTGTGTTGACGCGGTTTTTGGAAACGGGTCAGGAGTGGATTCTGGGCCGACTGCAGAATTTATTCGTCATTTGGACTGACGTGCTAGGCGAGCTGCTGGATGGTATGGATGATCCTAGTCAAGAGTACGTTGTTTTCCTTTTCCCTTCTCTTGTTCTACACCTTCACCAACGTACACTGACACTCCGATCCCTAGCTCCCTCTTCTGGCCTCCAGAGCCGTACAACCCAACCGAACCCGAGGCCCCGGAGGATCTGCGCAAGCGTGAACTCATCTACTCGGATCCTGTGCATCGTATCAATCTCGTTACGTTTGTCAGGGAGCATGTGCAGGCAGTCGTACAGGCCGTAGGCGGGGAGCAAGTGTTTCAGGAGGAGTGGCTTGCGAGAGTGGACAAAGACGTGTTGAAGGGGTTTGGGGCGTTGGGGATTATGTAGTGGACGCGAGGTGGGAACGTAGGGACATGAGATGCAGAGACGGCGCTTGCGAGTATGTATAGACCAGGGAGAATACGTGATAAGAACTGTCCCGTTGTTGCGAATCTCGTGTACACTTGCCACGAGGTTATTCCGTTCTCCACCTTGTTCGTGTACCATTTTAGGCTGCTTCGTGGTGGCGAAGTCAAAGGAGCTATTTTAGGGATTTGCATAGAGAGTCGAATCCTTCATATGAAATATCTCATGAAAATGAAAGAATTTGGCCTGAGTAGTTGTAGCAACTGTTGAAGTGGGATGGAGTAGTCCTCCTGTCATAGACATCACGTGGCGCTAGTCCTGGCACGACGTTAGCGCTTCCTCCGAAGCGCACACCACGAATTTCGAATCAACTCCACCCCAACCACGACAACGACCATCACCACCTCGACCTCACGACAACCCCCACGAAATCCAACACAATGCCGGACTCACGACTCACCTACCGCAGGAGGGCTTCGTACAACACGAAGTCCAACAAGGTCCGGTACGAGCGAAATACACAAGCTATCATTACGGCCGTGGTACTGACACGTTATTCTAGGGTTAGCCGCACGCCCGGTGGCAAGCTCGTATACCTCAAGGTCAAGAAGGCGGGCACAGCACCCAAGTAAGAGAAGCTCGACGGAGCGTTCTTTGTGAAGTCGCCGGCGGAATACTAACCCAAGCAGGTGTGGAGACTGCGGAACCAAGCTCGCAGGTATCCCTGCCCTCCGCCCCCGCGAATACGCCACCATTTCCCGCCCCAAGAAGACGGTCCAGCGTGCGTACGGCGGATCGCGCTGCGCCGGCTGCGTGCAGGACCGCATCGTTCGCGCGTTCCTAATTGAGGAGCAGAAGGTGGTGAAGAAGGTGCTCAAGGAGTCGCAGCAGAAGAAGCGTTAAGGCGCGTGCGTGTGTGCGGGTTGAAAAGGGGGGTTAACAACATGTCAAAACTGGGTCAATCGGTGTTCATGTGCATTATGGGCAGTCTCTCCCGGCACGGTCGGACTTTCACGATTTCACGGCGATTTCTGCGTCATTCCGTCAGGATAGTAGCTGCGTAGGGTCTCGAATGCATCCACAAGCTACAAACTGGTTTTCAGAGGGAACAAGTGTGCGACGTCCAGGGGCAGTGCGGTGCCAGCACGAGGTGAAAGCGTGTCGACTGAATTGGCCGGGTAGGGAGATTTGCTTGGTTGTGCATGCTGAAACGAGGCTCGCCAGTGATTGGAATTGCGTGTGGTATGTCCTGTGCCATGTGTGTCTTTCTCGTGGATGTACTCGAGACGTGCCGAAGAGTTCGTGGCCGATGGCCGGTGTTTGTGGTTGCCCTTTGCGAGAGTGCGTCCGTCCTCGATGGAAAAACTGCCCTGTGCCGCCAGGACAACGGTGTGCAACACCAGGAAGACGATGGAGGGAGGCTTCTGAAGCGATCGCGCTGCACGGCGGGCGTCGAAGGAACTTTCGCTTCGTTGGCCACGGCCACGACACTCGGCCAACGCGCCAGCAGTCGTGGGCAGGGGCTTGTCGGGTGTGAAGCGCCAACGACAAGGACATACTATGTAAGAACAGCGTGCCGGGTTCCCCGTGGGATCGGATCGCCTGGTAGTGGAGTGTGTGGGCGAGGCAGTGCGCCAGTGTGGGCGCCCAACCGAGTTCTCCGGTCCCGCACCTCTGATTCACTATCTACTATCTACCTATGCGACATCGGGCGACATGATGCAGTCCCCCACGACGCCAGTCCAAGGCACGCTGCTGCATCCCTTCGGCACCTCGCCCACGAGCGCCCACACGCACACGCTCACGCACACGCACACGCGCGGCCTCAAGCGCTCGGCCTCGACGGACGACGAGGGAGACCACGAGGGAGACACGCGCCCGTCGTCGTCGTCACGGCGTAATACGGCCGTCAAGCGCGCCTGCAACGAGTGCCGCCAGCAAAAAGTGAGTGGCGCCGAGGCGAAGCAGAGCATTCATGCCGCCGCCATGCGTCGCCCACGCACAAGAAAAGCTCCCTCCCGCTGCGTGTTTCATCGAGTGTTGCAAACGGCCGCTAATCGTTGCGTCTGCAGCTCAAGTGCAACGTCCAGCAGGACCCCTTTGTGAGCTGTGCCCGCTGCCAGAAGCAGGGCCTGCGATGCGTCATCGAGCCCAACTTCAAGCGCGTCGGCAAGCGCAACCGCAATGCCGAGATGGAGCGGGAAATGGAGTACTTGCGCGAGCGCCTGGCGCGGTATGAGGGCCGCCAGTCCACCCCCAGCACCGCCCAGCCTGTCCTCCATGCGCCGCCGGCCGCCGCAGAGAATACAAGCTTCACGCCCGTCCCCATGCCCAAGCCTGAGGACGAGGCGTTCCTGCAGTCTCAACACCAGCAGGTCGCCGCCACGTCGCTGCTCGACCTGCGCAGCGGCTCGCCCATGTTCTTCGTCCTGGGCGCGGGCGAAGTGCGCCTCAGCCCCAGCGAGGTCAGCGACCTGTTCGCCGAATACTTTCAGCTCTACCACCCGTTTCTGCCCTTCCTGGACCAGGTGCGCTCGCCAGACGAGTACTACTCGCAGGACCACAAGCTGCTGTTCTGGGCCGTCGTCGCCGTCGCCGCCCGCCGCTACGGGCCCCGGCCCTCGTTGCTGAAAGACCTGGCGAAGCCGTTGAGTGACTTGATCTGGGACTCGATCCGCAACCAGCCGAACCACCACGTCGTCAAGGCGCTGTGTCTGCTCTGCACTTGGCCCTTACCCGCAGAGCGGACCGTTACTGACCCTACCTTCATCCTGTGCGGCGCCATGATGCAGGTCGCTATGCAAATCGGCCTGCACCAGCCCACACATCCGCAGGATTTTTCACGCACCAATGTCCGGCTGCGGCAGGAGGATATCCACGACCGGCTACGGACGTGGGCTGTGTGCAATATCGTCGCGCAGACGTAGGTTGGGAGCGCCCATTCCGTGTGGCCATGGCGATTAACCGTGGACAGGGTCTCTACTGGAAATGGACAGCCTTCAATAACGCTCTACGATTCAACATTGGACTTCAAGGTAGATGACGAAGAGCACATGCGGATCATACCGCCCACGCTCTTCGTACGGCTCCGCCAGGAAATGGCTGCCAGCAGGATCAATAAGTTGCTGTACTCGGCGAATAGCCAACGCTTCGCCGAAGGCGCGGCATCCAGCTACATGACACTCGAGGCTGATCGCCTAAAGGAGGAACGCGGCAAGGAAGATCGTGGCTCACTTGATGGTGTCGACAACGGTACGCTCGTCAGAAATGTGTTTCGGGACGTTGGGCTAACCCTGGGTCAGATCTCGAAGAGCTATATCACTATGCAGTCGCACTTCACCTTCATTTGTACTCCTTCTTTAGCCAGGAGTCACGTCTGGAACGACGCGACGACTTGGTAGCCCTCTACTTCGCCGCAACTGCGTACCTCGAGCGCGTCTTCAAGCTGCAGCGCGAGAACAAGCTACCCCACGTCCCGTACTACATTATGCAAATGGCACTGGCTGCTGGATTTGCGCTGCTTAAGCTCCTGAACTCGGACTTTGCCACTAAACTGCCTGCAGAGCGAGGCCGCCAGTTTGTGCTGCAAACCGTCGACGCCCTGCGCAAGGCCAAGGTATGGTCAAACGACCTCCTGGATCGCTTCGCCGAAGTTCTGGCCCAACTGTGGAAGGAAAGCTCTCGCGGACGCAGTCTCCATAGCCTATCACAATCACCATCTCTGAGCAATTCTGGCATGGGCAGTATGTTCAACCACCACAGCCAACTGCAACAGCAACAGCAGCAACAGCAGCAACAGCAGCAACAGCAGCAACAGCAGCAACAGCAACAGCAACCCGGGCAACGACGAGATAGCACAAGCGCAATGGACGACCCGCTTGGCCTGATCATCCGCAGTCGCATGAGCATGAGCGTCGTGTTTGACTGCGCGTGGCGCTGGCGAGAAGCCCAAGTCAGCGGCGCTGCCGAACAGCTCGACACCACCGTCATGAACAATCCAACCAACCCAGACTCGTCGACGCACTCGACGCCACCCCCAGGCAGCAGCGCTGCAGAGAACCCAGCCCACACGCTGCCCACCTTCAATCCCCATCTCAACACCCTGAGCATGCCGCTGCAGCTGCCAAACGGTCTGGCTAGTGCTAACAGCTACGAGTTCTTCGACTCAGTCTCGTGGATGCTCGACACGCAGACGGACTGGAATACCTATGGTACGGGCAACTTTGGCAACGAGTTTGGCGCCTAGCACGCACCCACCTAATACTGTCGACCCAATGCTTATGACTTTTTCTTTCACCCTGATTGATCGATCCATGGGCTCATCATTCACGACGGCGATGCCGCATTCTGTGTTTTATTGGGACGGGGGGGGCTTTTTTTCGTGTCGGCTTTGTTTTAGCGAGGCGTTGGGGGGCTTTTCTTATTTATATAGCGTCGAGATCATGGGGATACTTGTAGGGAGAAGAAAGCTGTTTGCTTTGATATGATGCTTACCAACGTGGGAATCCACATACGACATTTTGCACAATACAATTCACGCGTACTGCTGCTGTAATGTGTTTCTATTTTATCGTACCCTCTGGCTCGAAATGGGTAGTTGGTTGAAAGGATGGGCAGGATTGTCTTTTTTTTTTTTGTTTTTGGAGAAGTTGAGCAACAAAAAAGCTTTGGGGTCGTGCCTGGCAGATTTGACGACGACGAAAAGAAAACATGGGGAAGGAGTTACTTTTCGCCTTGTGTACCGCCATGTCTGGCAAGCCTACTGCTTCCTATTCCTGCATCCGAACCTCGTCCTTGGACCTTGCAATACAATGCACGCGTCCACATCGGCCGTGATCCTACTCCACCTCCATACCATCCACATCATCACCACGCTCACGCTCATCATGCTCCTTATCTGGCACATCTCGACGACCTATCTCGTGGAGCGGTTCGGCATGCCGGAAGTATGGGAGCGGCTGTTCAAGCGGACAGTGCTGGGGGAGTGGCGGGCGGGTGTATGGGGCGGCGTGTTTACCATGGTGAGTGTGATTTTGGAGTTGTTCAGGGAAGAGGGGAGAGCAAATGAGCTGCTGCTGCTGCTGATGATGATGTGAAATCCAGGTGGTGTGTGATTTGGGATATGCACTACGGTGCCTGGAGGATGTGCATGCTAGACGGGGCGACGGCAGCGTCGCTTCGTTGCTGCGCCACGCGCCCGTCCACGTCGTCGCCGTGGCCATGTACACGGCGCACATGGCCTCGTTCGCAACGGGCCTCGGCCCCAGCGCGCACACCTGTCGGGAGAAGGTGCTGGAGACAGAATGGCAGCTCCGCAGCGCGCAGCATCCCGGGCAGCGGCTGCCGCTCACAGAGCGCTGCGTCCGGATTCAGTGGAGCATCTGGCTCGCGGGCGGGTTTTCCGTCGCAGGGGCATGTCTGGTGACCGTGTTGCACGTTGTGACGCTGGCCGTGAGAGTGGGTGGCGTGGCGCGGGAAGGAGGCGGGGCTGTGAGGGAGGGAAGTGGAGATGGTGGTGGGGATGAGGCGTGCGAGGCTGGTGGTGGGGAAACGGGGGAGCGGGAAGGCCAGGGACAAGACACAGTCCGGGGCAAGACAGACTGGAATGAGGCGTTTTTGGAGTGTCTGGTGCCGTAGAGGAATTTCCGAGTCGGGCGTATCTCTCTGCCTACTGATGTACATAAGGTGTATGATCGATCTTGAGAGAGGCCACGTGATGCGCCTGCCCCCATGCTGCCAAGACTGCACTATGTTATCAGGGGGTCTAGCTGCCGCGTAGAGGCCATTGCCATGATGCTGCGCTGAACCCTCGGCGAGGCCGCTCTGCTTCTTCTTTTTGGCCTTCGGATTCCACCGCCATGTCCAGCCCTCTCCTCGTGAATCGCGCCTCGTCTGACGTGTCGGGCGCCGGCGACCTTGCGGAAGAAGATGCCCTCCTGACGGGCCACCCGACGCAGCGGACGGCCGGACGCGGGCCGCGACCATGGAAGTTCTGGCGCGAGATGGGACTATGGGTGTGGGCAGTGGCCGCCACGGCCGCCGTCGTCGTCCTAGCCGGCGTGTACCACCAGAGCGGCAGCGGTGGCAAGACAGCGGCGAGCGGCAAGCGCAACCTCATCTTCATGGTGTCGGACGGCATGGGCCCGACCAGCCTCAGCCTGACGCGCAGCTTCATGCAACTGCGTACCGGCGCGCCGTGGAGCACGCAGCTGGCACTGGACCAGCACCTCATCGGCCAGTCGCGGACGCGTTCAGCCTCCTCCCTCATCACCGACTCGGCCGCGGGCGCCACGGCCTTCTCGTGCGCGCTCAAGTCCTACAACGGCGCTATATCCGTCACACCAGACCACCAGCCGTGCGGGACGGTGCTTGAGGCGGCCAAGCGCGCTGGCTACATGATGGGCCTGGTGGTAACGACGCGCATCACCGACGCGACGCCGGCCTGCTTTGCCTCCCACGTGCACATGCGCCAGGAAGAAGACCGTATCGCCGCCCAACTAGTGGGCGACGCGCCCCTGGGCCGGGTTGTCGACCTCATGCTGGGCGGCGGCCGATGCCACTTTCTGCCTAATTCGACCGGCGATGCGTCGTGCCGTGCCGACGATCGCGACATGGTCGACCTGGCGCGCGCCCATGGCTTCCATTATGTGTCGGACCGCGCGGGCTTCGACGGGCTCCGCGGCGGTGACGAGCTTGCGTTCCCCATGCTGGGCCTGTTCGCCGATACCGACATCCCGTACGAGATCGACCGCCGCAACGAGGGTCATGTCTACCCGTCGCTGCAGGAAATGGCCGAGACGGCCATGCGGGCGCTCAGCCGGGCCACGCGGGACAGCGACAAGGGCTTCTTCCTCATGATCGAGGGGTAGGCGGTTCCTTTGCATTCACGATGCGTGTTATGGCTAACGGGTGTGTGCAGCTCACGCATCGACCACGCAGGACACCACAACGATGCCGCCGCCCAAGTGCATGAAGTCCTGGCCTACGACCGCGCCTTCACCAGCGTCCTCGACTTCATCAAGCACGAGAAGACGCCCACCGTCATGGTCTCGACGTCGGACCACGAGACGGGTGGTCTGGCCGTGGCGCGTCGTAGGCGGCCCCAGCACCATGCCTACCTGTTGCAGGATACTGACCATCTAACAGAACTCCACGCCGACTACCCTGAATACGTATGGTATCCCTCCCCTCTCGCCAATGCCTCGCACTCGGCCGAACGCCTCGCCCTCGAATACGCGACCTACCTCCTTTCGTCGCCCTCGGAGGCGGAGAACCGTGAATTTGTTCAAGCATCTATCCGCAACGGTCTCGGCATTCACGACTACACCGACGATGAAGTCGCTGCGCTGGTGCGCGACCCGTCATTGGCTCTTTACCAGTACGCCGACATGCTGTCGCGCCGCAGCCAGACGGGCTGGAGCACGCACGGCCACAGTGCCGCCGACGTCAACATCTACAGCTCCGACCCCGCTGCGGCACGCGCGCTCGTGGGTAACCACGAAAACACAGAGGTTGGCCGGTTCCTGCAAGCCTACCTCAACGTTGACGTCGATGCGGTCACGAAGGAACTGCGGTCCAAGGGTGCTGATCTGACGGCGACGGGTGTGCATGGTGACGAGGTGGGTTGGATGGGCGAGGTGCCGGACGAGGGGCAGCGGTTGGACGGGCAGACGCACATGGCGAGCTATGGGGGGGATTTCAAGAAGCGGCACAACCTGCACGGTCGGACGTGTGACTGTGGGCACTGAGGGGTCCATGCAATGGGCGTTGGTTGGAGTTGGAGTTGGTATTTTCTTGTCGATAGTGTTTTCCGACGTGTCAGCGGACCTCCGAGATGCGGGTCCGTGCGTTGGAGCTACTGCGACTCCGAACTCTCTATTTCAATCTCTTATTTTTTGGCCCTGCAGACTCGCCACGCCAGCGTCCAGCCAGGGCACGCCGCCAATGATTGATCGATAGCACAACTTCTTCCAACGTGACCATGGCCTCGACTGCGGCGCCTCCAGCGGCCCCTGATGAGGACGAGCGCGACGTCAAACCCACCGCCAACGAAGTCGTCGCCAGCCCGGCCGATGCCCTCTACGACCAGTGCGCGCTGCGGCCGCAGGGCACCGTCTTCTTCCAGCGCGACCTGTCCAACATGCAGGTCGCCGAGTCCATGGGCGAGCTGACGATGCTGCTTCAAGAGCTGTGCGACCGCCACCTGATGAAGCTGATGACGCTCGACAGCGAGCCGTGTTGGAAGCTGCGCTCGCGCTCCGATGCCGACAAACTGCGCCGCCTGACTTTGGACGAGCGGCTGCTCTACCACCACATCGACCAGGCCCAGACCGAGGGCATCTGGTCCAAGGCCCTGCGCGCACGCACCAATGTCACCCAGCAGGTCCTGACCAAATGCCTCAAGAGCCTCGAGTCCAAAGACCTGGTGCAGTCGGTCATGAGCGTCAAGTTCCCCAACCGCAAAATGTATCTCCTGAAGCACCTGCAGCCGTCCGAGGACATGGCCGGCGGCCCGTGGCAGTCTGAGGGCGACTTTGACACGGCCCTCATCGACACCATTTCGGGCATCGTCGCCCAGCACATCGAGAACGAGACGTGCATCAAGGTCCCGGCCAACTGGAACGAGTATGCCCAGCTCGACCGGACGGCCGCCATTGCGCAGAAGAAGGCCGAGGTCCAGGGCATACGCGATATCGAGGATGCGCCGGCGTACCATGCCTCGCGGCTCGTGCACAAGAATCACCCGCAATACCCTACCTCTGCCTCGGTTTCCGACTGGCTCAACTCCAAGGAGGTACTCAGGGGCAAGTCTGTTAGGGAAGACGACATGGAGCAGTTGCTCGAGATGATGGTCTTGGATGGCCGGCTGGAGAAGATTTCGGGGACAAACTACCGCACTGTTCTGACGGCAAGCGATACCAAGGTGTACAATGGCTTTGTGGATGCTCCCTGTGGGAACTGCCCAGTCTTTGATCTTTGCGGTGACGAGGGCGAGATTTCGGCAAGGACGTGTGTGTACTTTGGCCAGTGGCTTGAGACGCAGTCAGACGAGCTCTGAGCTTTCCCACTTCCGAAACAAAAGGCATAGCGATGGCGTTTAGGAATTTTTTTTTTGGTGTTACCAAATTACATACATACCCCCGTAGGATTGTCAGAGGGTCGCCGCTCTCGTGGAAAGAATCATTTCATGCTTCAAGACCCTCCCTCCCTCTTCAAGCCACTGCATATTTACCGGACTTACTAAGCCCTGCTCTCCCTTCTTCCCGCCATCCCAGCATATCCTCCATCGTGTGACACAGCACCATGACATGATTCCTCTGCGCCAACCGCGCATCCACCACCGGCTCATTGGCATGGACATCGAGGCAGGGTCCTGCAGCATTGGACATGGAGTAGTGTCGGGAACGAGAACGTAGGGAGCAGGTATCTGTTTGTGCCTGGTGTGGCGAATCGAGTGGTATTGGATGAGAAACCCAGCCAGGGAAGGAGGGAGGATATATATATACTACATGTACCCATCTACCAAGGTGGGGCCAGTGCCTTTTCACAGCCGCGTTAACACGCATACGCAGGCCAATCCGCCGAAAGACGTGGCTGGGTGCCCTGCGGCACGATACACGGAATCAGAACCAGTGCAGCATGCCTAGGTGGCCTGGCCCGCTCGGTTTCACGGGATTCACAGTCTGCCCTTCAGTCCCGTACTGGGTTACCATGTCGTCCCAGAGCGTCCAGTCCATGCCACTGTTTTCTAAGACGCCGGTATCGAGCGGCGGGCTCCCTGTCTGTTGGCCCATGTTGTCGAGGGTGGGGGTGGTGGTGGGGATGGAGGAGAAGTCCATGGCAGGGTTGGTGAAGGGGGTGTTGGCAAATACGGGGCTGGTGACACTGGTGGTGGGATTGAAGCTGCCGTTTGTGGGCGCAGGCAAGGTTTGGGATGGAGATTGGCCTGATATGGGGAGTGCGAGTTGGTGCATTGTTGCGCTTGGTACGGTGCTTGCGTTGTAGTCGGGGGTGTGTGGGACTGGGTTTCCTTGTGCGTCCATGTCTGGCATGATGTCTCCTAGGAGACTGTCAAACCCGAAATCCGATAGGAGTTGCTGTCCGAGATCGTTGCCTTTAGCTGGACTGCCGTTGCACACGGTACGAGGTTGCTGCTGTTGCTGCTGTTGCTGCCCGCCTGGATTGCCATCTGCACGATTGGCAAACGCGTCGGCTGAGAAGGAGAGGTTGATACCAGCCACAGATGGATTATTTGGCCAAGTAGAATGTGGCAGTATCGACGGCTCACCCAACCTCGGTGCGACTGGCCGGAGCATCTTGTCCAGCATGACTGAATCCCATGGCTGAGCTCCAGAAGGTGGCATGCGAATTGGGTTAAAGCCCGGTGAACAGTATGCAAGCTGCCCATCGCGAATGGCCAGGCTGGCGCGTTCGAGCGCAAGCTCCTTCTCTCGCGCGGCTTGGGCTTTGGCTAACAGCTTCCGCAACGGCTTCCACAAGCAACCTTGCTCCGTCTTGCGATGGGGTGTGCTGTCGTTGAGGGGAAGCCACCAGCGGCCTGCTGTGATTTCCAAAGCATGCCAGGCTCGATCGACGGCCTCGCCCTTGGTGCGCGTGCACAGTTCAGAGAGGAGAAAGGCAATAGCATGCCACTGGACGTATGTACGGAAGAGCCAGCCCCATTTCATTGTCCTGGCTTCTGATTCGAGGAGGACGGAGTATTCAATGTTTTCAAGAGAGGTGATGAACAGTTTATCTCTAGTTTCTTGTGGAAGCGTTGCGCCTACCGTCCATCAGTCGTTTTTATATACAACTCACTTGAACGAACTTACCACCATCTTTGCGTTGATGGGGATGATATACAATCAACCACATCTTGGTCATGATGAGCCTTGATATGGTCGCAGTGACCCAACACAATGGTATAGACATATCACAGTCTTGTAGATATTTCTTCTCCATTGCTTGATGAACATCGGTAATCCACTTCTCTTTCTCTGGTATCGTGAGGCCAGCAAAGTGTTCCGTGCACTTAGTTGGGCCTGGCGGTATGTAGAGTATGCGTCGGAAGATGCTTACAATCTCGAAGCGCAGGCGGCAAAAGGTCATGTCGGTGAAGCCCTGTTTTTCTTCAGGGTGTTCAGTCATGCCTGGCTGTAGGTCGGTATCGTTGACGTTGAGGGGCTACATTGCACCTGTCAGAGCGTACGCAAGACTGGTGGATCAGCAAACCAACCATTTTGGTGTCGAAGGAGGCCTCCGAGATGGTGGGGTCGCATCCGTGATCCTCTGACGATCTTGCATCAAGAATGCAGACCTGCCACCAAAGTCTCCTCCGCATCTCAATCTCAAACGGCTGAAGGTCAAAATGACTCCCATCTCTGTGGATGCCCAGGGTCTGTGCGATTCTCACAACCAGGCCCGTCAGAGTCCAGATCTTGCGCGCGTCATCATTTCTCCGTAGCAGGACCAGGAAGACGACGAAAGCTTGGAGCACCACGATATCTTCGCAGTAGAGAAAGTTGGCGCGCGCGAGACCTTGCTCGATGCCGAATCGGTACCTGCCGAGCATTGTCGTCCGTTCCTCGCCCCATCTTTCCAGACACGCTTCCGGCGTTGTACTCGTTACTGCGCCGTAGTAGATGGTGAACAAGAAAGGCTCCAGTGTCTTGCCAACTTTGGTGAGTTTGCTCACCGCCTGATGGAATGTCATCTCAAACGTGGGTATGTGCAGCACTTTGACCAACGGGTCGACATTCTCCTTGTATACTTCCCAGAATTGCCGCGCCTGCTGCTCAGGAGGATGTAGTATCTGCATGTCGACATTGGAGGAGCTGTATCCGAAGACGAAGCCAGAGTATTGCGACGTGTTCGGGGTGCCGGGCGACTGCGCGTCATCTTCGTCGTCTGAGGGCTCGATGAGGATCGACTTGAGATCCTCGACCTAGTTATTTGACTCAGCCGATGCTTTCCTACTCCACGTCCAAGGGTTTTGGCGCACTTCGGTGTTCAAGCTTGCCCAGAAGCTATTGTTGATATAGCGACTCCGTCCCTTCTCCACGACCAGCCGACCAAAGCGGTTCTCCAGCCCCTCGACACTGTGGTCCACTGCGACACTTGGGCTCTGCTGGCCCTCACGAAAGGGACACCCCACCCCGCCCACACTCCGCTGTTGCCCCTTCTCGCGATCCGCAGCCCCCTGTTCATGTTCCTCGACCTGCGCATTCAGACTCGACACCACGCCCTCTAGCCGCCGTAGTCTGTCCAGCAACTCGCCATCTGGTGGTTTCCTGCTCTTCCGCGGCGCACGGCGCGGCCCTGGAAACACACATTCAATTCTAGCGCGCACGCAATGGGAACACGGCGTTTTCTTGTCGCACTTGACTTTTCTACGGCGGCACGTTATGCACGACCGAGGGTTTGGCGGAGGTCCAGCGCCTGCGAAACCTGATCCGTCCACCCTGCTCGTGGGTTTCTGGGCGTTGTTGGATGACGCGGCGGATGGGGGTGCGTATTCGTATGACATCAGCGCCTTGAGAGAGACGGAACACGATTTTTTGCGTGCCAGGCACCGAGCTGGACGTCTCCCCGAGGGTTGGAGACAGGCAGGTGTTATCTCGGCGGCCAGTCAAGATCCAGGCCCGACGCTTACCATGAACAATTCCGGGAGAAGAGTAGCTTGGTATGGTAGTGGAAACGTTATCACTAACCATCCATCTCTTGCAGATGATTGAACAGGAGCGCATAGAGTCAGTCCTCCGCCGGCAGCGACTGATGTAGATGAGTCTTGCCGAGCCAGAGAACAAGCAGCCATCTGAGCAGGCAGCATCACGGCAACGGTGGCTGCAGCGGGCACGCCGATCCGCCTGGTACAGTCAGTCAGTCGAAGGCTGAGTCATCAGCGGGAGTTGGTTACAAGGCCCCCAGTCCAGGCCGATGAGTCATCCATGCCCCAACGCAGTGATCAGCCACTTACTCCACGAACCCTTTTCTGCCGCACTTGGGGCGTCGCTCGGCCCCCAATCTACATGTACTGGGGGCAATGATCGAATTTTGTGAGAAACCCTAGTGGCCTCTGCGATTCCTAGCAAAGGCTTCCCCGTCTAGCATCTTCCCACTCGCAAGTCACCACGCCAACGGATCAAGACCGACGACATGCCACCATAACATGCCACCTGGGCCATGGGCGCCAACCTATCTTAGGCCCCTCTCCCCACGGCCGCCGATATTCCGCTCGCGTCTGCGCCGGTTGTTTTCTGCGCCGAGCTCATGTCGATCTTCCGCCTCGTCTTCCAGCTCCTGCTCGACCATTTCGCGCACCCGCATCAGCTCCTCCTCCCCGATCCCCTTTGTATTCACCACCACACTCGGCGCGCCCTCCAAGTAGCGCAAGTTCTCCATGGCTTGCTCCAGGATCTTCTGCAGCTTGGGCATCGAGTTGAGGTTGTCGTGGCGCTTGGTGTTGTGCAGATCGGGGTAGAGGATGCCGTCGCCGTTCTCTGCGCCCTGGAAGGCCTGGATGTAGGGAATGTGTGCGGGGAGATCGTTGTGCAGCTCCGCGCCTACGCAGACGGACGTCTCGTGGCACCATGTGCGTGCGACGTTGCGCGGCGTGTAGCCACCGCCTCCGATCAGGAGGAGCGGGCGGCCGTAGCCTTTGACTGTCTCGATGCAGTAGCCGTGGGCTTTGATGTTGAGGTTGAAGCGACCAAGGCGGTCGCCTCCCAGCGAATCTGCCCCGGATTGCAGGACAATGGCTTGGGGGTTGTATTTTTCAATGACTGCGCCTGTGACCGTTTTGAACAGCCACTTGTACTGGTCGTCGTCGATGCCATCATCAATGGGCAGATTCAGGCTGTGTCCTTTGCCCCGGTTGGCGGGATCGCTTGGCCCCATCTCGTTGATGTTGCCTGTTCCGGGGAAGAAGGGGTACCCGTGTCTGTCGATTCCATACTTGTGGTAGGACAGGGTGAAGACGCGATCAGTCGACTCAAATGCCTGCTCGACACCATCCCCGTGGTGAACGTCAATGTCAATGTACAGGACGCGCTGGTGCTGTGTTAGCAGAAGCTGAATGGCGATGACAATGTCGTTGACGTAGCAGAAGCCGGACGCGAGGTTCTTCTTGGCGTGATGTAGGCCGCCTGACCAGTTGATGGCGATGTCGGATTGTTTATTAAGCAGATTCCATGCAGCGCTCATCGAGGCACCCGTGTAGAGTGACACGTAGTTCCAGAGGCCGTCAAAGACGGGACAGTCGTTGGACTCGCCGCCAAACCCGTACGAAATGTACTGAGGATCTTCGGCCTGAGCATTCTGTGGCGTGATGTTGCTGAGATAGGCCAGGTAATCGCGATCGTGGAAGATGGCCAGTTCGTTGAAGTTGGCTGGTCGTGGTTCGTAAAGATCCATGGTGTATTCGAGCCCATAGGACAATACAAGCTGTTTTGTCAAAGTCAACCGCCACGGCTTCATCGGATGCGAGCTACCAAAGTGATGGTACTCCACGTGTGGGTTGTAGTGGAAGGAGACATTCCAGCCTTTGGGACGCTCTAGACCAAACTCTTGTGCCTCTCGCGCGATGACATTTTGCTTTTCTGCATCTGGGAGTAATTTGAAGCTCTGATAGTCCTCGACGTAGTCGTCATCAGGCGACAGATATTCCTCGACAATGTTGTGGGCCGCCCCGTTCGACGCGCCGTAGCCAGCAACGCGCATTTTGCGAAGATGGTAGACGGGGTCGTACTGGGGTACCTGGTGGTATCTTTCGGGATTCCCAAGTGGCGATGGTGGTTTCCCGTAGATTTGGCGATGAATTTTGCCGCGAGTGGCGACAAAGTTATTCACGAACGAGTGATTCTCGTCGTCACTCGTGGTACAGCGGTCAGGGGCTGTCGGGTCCGCTCCAAGATTGTTACGTTCCAAGCCGTGCTTTCTCTAGAATCATGTAGTGTTAGTAAATGTGTGCGGTTGTGAGCTCGTCACATCGGAAGCTCCAGCGTAAAATACAAACTTACTCTTGCATGCAACCCGGGAGCCGCTTTGGCGCGGTTGATAGGCCGGGCGATCCGTCGAGTATGCGAATAGCTTTTCTTTGCCCACCAGCGAGCTCCAAATGTAGAAGATAGAGCAAGTTCTGCGTCAGAATTCTCCTTGTCGTTATCGCTACTCTCAACCTTTTCATCTATCTCTTCGTCGTGTTTCTGAGAACAGTGTTTGGGCCGTGATCGCAAACAGGGCCTTTGCGGTCTGAAATCAGGCTCACTCGCGTAATCCCCGTCACTATTGGCACCGTATTCTTCCTCTTCCTCCTCTTCAGCACCTTCAGTTGATGAAATGAGAAGTTCTTCAACGTCCTCTGCCGATGAGCTGGCTGATTCTTCAACGCCCACCGTCGATGAGCTGGTTAGTTCTTCAACGCCCACCGTCGATGAGCTGGCTAGTTCTTCAAGGCGCCTTTTCTGGCGATCGACCACTCTGGCTACACCTCGCGTATGTGGAGTCTGTGGATTGCGCTGCAACGCCGGCGACTTGCCCGCCACGAGATGGAACCTACCAACTCTAGTAGTTCCGGTGGTTCCCTCACTGCTGCTACTATCGATGTTTTCTCCTTGCTCTTCTTCTTCTTTTTCTTCCTCTTCGTCTTCGGTGGATACAGATATCTCTCTGGGTTTCTTCTTTTGGCGAACAACAACGCGGGCGATCCCTCGCGTATGTGGCACTCTCTGTCGCAGCCCTTGCTGGCTCACACGGGCACGGCTGTGTGAAGATGCACCTGTATCCTGAATGGACTTTTTGGCGCTGCCGACTCGATCCTCTTTGTCATGTGCATCGATGGTCCGACCTGTGGTGGCCTTGCCTGGCCTCTCTTCTGATTCGTTGGATGCCATTTTCGCCGATCTATGCACGTGATGACGCTTCGTTACGCTAAGCACCGGCGGACCGTCCAGGGTTGAAGCTGTAATGGATATTGATGTTCAAGACCCATGTAAACGTCCAACTGCTTTAAGAAGACAATCCAGTGAGGTAGTAGTATGTTGTATGGTGAAAGACGGAGCGCAGATTGAGAGCAAGACAGTAGTAGGTCTTCGTCCTCGTGCAAAGCAACTGCTACCGGCAGAGTCCCCTTCCACCCGTGCCGTGCGTTCACTTTCACCGCTGTCGCCGCATACTCCCTCTGTTCATCTTCACCGCCGTCCTCAACGCCTCCTCCCGAGCCAACATCACACCTGCAACAGCATCACACCTGCAACAACATCACATCTACAGACGCGCATCACTGGCTGCTGCCTGACGCATGCCTCGACCGTAATCTGCGAATCATCATCCTACCAGACGCGCGTTGGCAGCCATGGCGATTGCAGAAGATGCAGCCACCGTGTTGGAGCAGTTCATACATGATGGTCAAGTGCTCAGCGACGAAGCGCGACATGGAGCAGTACTGACGTTCAGCAGTCGCAAATCTTCCCGCAGAAATCACACATTTGTACGAGGAAGTGCAGGCCAAGGATGCGCAAATCCAGGAGCTTCGGTCGGCGCTACAACAACGAGACAACAGCCTCCAGAAATTCATCAAGCTCAACGGCAGCCTGCTGCAGAATCCCAAAGAAGACCCGTACTCCAAGGTGATCCTGGCCAACTACGAAAAAGCGCAGATACTGCAGGAAGAGAAGATTGGCCTTGTCGAGAAAGCTGCTTCACTGGTAAGGGAAAGCGTAGGTGGGAAGCAGCAGGTTTGCTGATTCGCAATCTAGTTGGACCGCCATGTAAAGCGACTCGACATTAAGCTTCGGGACCTGCAAAGCGACGGGTCAATACCGGCCGATGCTCAGATGCCCTCGCTCCTGAGAGACTCTCCTGGCAACCTCGTGCCGCCCCCGTCTGCGTCCAACACAGGCAGCAGCACGCCCCTGGCGCCGGCATCCAGCAATCACGGCGGCGGTGCTCCTACTCTTGCCCAGGCAGCCGCCATTGCACGCATCACGAATGCGACCAGCGTGACTCCCAACCCGAGAGTGAATCCATCGCTGCCGTCCATGCAGACGCAGGCCTTGTTGAACCAGCAGCGGCTCACGAATGCACAGAGCGCCGCAGCCGCCAACGCACGACAAGAGAGAGAATCATCGGCAGGAAGCGACAGCAAGCGACGCCGACCGACTGGGAGTATTGGACCGCTCCCGAGCGCACCTTCGAACCTGGGCAGACAGACTTCGGTGGGGCCCGGGACGCCCAAGCCATCGACACCCGGGTCGCGGCCTGGCAGCGTAGGGCCACGGCCACCGAAGCATGCGCTGACGGTCAAGAAAGCGAAGCCACAGCAGCCGCTGCGCAAATCAGCGCTCACGGCCAAGTCGGGCATCAGCAAGAAGCGGCGCAAGGGGGGGTCGAGAGCGTCGCCGTCAACCACGGCGGACGACGAGAGCGCAGCCAGCGACGCCGGCACCGAAGACGAGGAGATGTCGGGGGTGGGAGGGGGCGATGGCGAAGGCGAGGAGTCGGACGACACCAAGTATTGCACGTGTCAGCGGGTCAGTTTTGGCGACATGGTGGCGTGCGACAACGACCATTGCCAGTATCAGTGGTTTCACTGGGAATGTGTGGGCATCAAGGAGGAGCCGCTGGGGGACTGGCTGTGCCCCGACTGTCGGAAGCAGCCAGCCGCCAAGATCAAGCGGGCGCGATAGACGGTAGGCAGAGGCTGAGGGGGCCATGGAGGCTATCGACCTAGGACCTACATAGTAGGCAGCATGTACGTAGGCGTTGTCGAGGCGGCATACCTTGCGGCATCGCGGCCGTCCATGGTGGCCTTTCATCGCTGCCAAGGCCGACGGTGCGATTGCATGCAGCCAAGGTAGTAGCCGCCCGATCGGGTTAGCGCGCCCCCGGGAGCGGCATGCAGGGCCCCGTTGGGGCAAGCGGGCCAAGGGGGGGGCGTCGCTCACCGAGGGCAAGGGAGCAAGAATGAATGCACGTCCAGCCTCATGTCGGATTGAAGACGCCGTGTCGACCGATCGGGGACGCTCGTGCAGGCCGCGTCAACCGGCCAGACAGCAGAAAAGACGCCCAGCTGCCTGGACGCTCGCTCGCTCGAAGCTGGCCGCTGTGCCGTCGCCGGATCCCTCCCGCCGCCGTGGTGTCGCGCCGCGCCCGTGGCCGTTTCTTTGTCGCCGTCGCTCCTTCACAGCTGCGTCGTCCCTCCGTGGGTACGAGCATACTAGTGGGTGCATAGTATACTAGGGCCTCTAGGCCCCGAACGCTGGCGCCATCCCATCCCAGTGCAGCCGCACCACTACCACCACCACAACGCCCCTCCGAGAGCATACCATCACCACCCCCTCGACTCCACCACCACTACCCCCCGTCGCCTCTCGCCCGCTCAGCAGGCTCCTGCCGGCGCTCAGCATGAACACGCGCAACGGCACGCTGTCGCCCGTGTCGACGGCCAGCCAGGACTGGTCGCCCCTCACGCGCTACCAGAACCTCACCGGCGACAATCCCTACTCGCCCACGGTCCCCCCGAGCAAGTACGGCTCCATCAGCTCCGAGACCGGTCTGCCACACGGCAACGGCATGGGCCGGCCTGCGCCCCTCGGCAACCCCTCGCCGCCCAGCTCTGTCGGGCGCGCCAGCGTGGGGATGGGCAGCGGTGGCGGTGGCAGCGGCAGTGACGCCGCATTGCACCAGCGCAAGATGGCTGCTCTCGAGGACACCATGGCTGAGCACTTCCGTGTCCTGCGCGCCTACCTTGGGCCTTTCCTCAACGACGAAAAGGG
>Ga0182211_1000148_pt1 | contig 20671 bp, 15 predicted proteins | sample G5R1MG_20_FD_129660 | JGI IMG/M metagenome (GOLD analysis project Ga0182211, IMG submission 129660) | Switchgrass phyllosphere microbial communities from Michigan, USA - G5R2_MAIN_03OCT2016_LD1 MG | ecosystem: Host-associated > Plants > Phyllosphere > Phylloplane/Leaf | place: USA: Michigan... | reverse complement strand
TTTCTATTTTTTATAGGTAAGTATACTACGCTAATTTATACCTAACCTAATAGACCTTATCTAACTATAAAATTAGCGCTTACTAGATATAAAAATGTTTTTATAGGGTTATTGCAGCTAATAGGGCAAATGCCTAGTATAACCGACGCTAATCTTATGGACAGATAACCTGCACCCTCGCTTGACAGCCCCACCAAAAAGTTCCAGGCGCGTCTTACGTGCGCCCTCCATTCACCTGCGCAGTCGACCATGTCTCCCAACGGCCATCATGTATTTGGCGATGAGAGCAACCAGATGAAGCCACCGCATTGTTTGTCTCGCAGCCATGAGCTCTACATCCGACTACCAAGCGACCGACTCATGCCCGTCGCCCAGCGACAAGGAGGCAATCAAGCAACCATCCCCCCCACCGCGCCGCCAGTCGCGCATGCCCATGACCCCGCGGAAGAGACGCCGCTTGGACTCGGCCAGCTCGCCGCGTGCGCGAAACTATGCCTTCGAGGGCCGCTACAATGACGCCTACCGCGAGCTCTACAACGCGACTGTCCAGAGTGCCGCTGCCCGCATCGAACCCCACGACGCTGTGCGGCTACATACCAGCCAGATTGGTTCCTCTACATGGTCTTCGGATGAGAAGGCCCGATTTTTTGCGGCTCTTGAGCGCCTAGGCAAGGACGACACGCCTGGCATTGCCCATGCCGTGGCCACGAAAAGCGTCCCAGAGACGCGCCAGCTGCTGCTCCTGCTCCATGATGCCGCCACCAACCACAGAGACCTGCGCGTGACGCTGCGAGATGTTCCAGCAGCCATTGAGGTGGGCTCGCAGTGCGAGGGCCATCTCGACATGCTGGCAGAGGCCTTGGCGTGGTACCAAGAGATGTATGAGGCAAGCCAGGAACAGGCTAGATTTGGCGAACACTGGCTGATTACGTCCGAATTGGCCAGCCGGATTGATGATGCCTTCTCGTCGGATCGGTCGCGAGCAGGTTCTTCGGTGCCGCCCAGTGGAAGTGAAGGGCGACGGAGGGGTGGCAGAGTTATTCCTGGGTGCGTAGAATGTTCCAATCAACAAAATTGTCCTCTGACCATCATATTATAGAGCCTGCGCCTCTTGTAAGCTGCATAAACAACGGTGTGACCGCGCAACACCCTGTGGAACGTGCGTGCGGCGCAAGTTGGAACCGTGCATCTATCCCACGCCTTCAAGAACACCATCAATACAGCCGTCAGTAACGCGGGAGCTGCAAAATTCAAAGACACCAGAAGTATCACCGGGAAAAAGTGCAGAAGACATCATGCAAGCTATCCCAGAAGCACATCTCTTAAGTGCAGAAACGATGCTCACGTTGTCGAGAAACGTCTTCATGAACCGCTCCCCGTCCATTTCATCGTCATGGCCGCATTGGTCTGAAATCAGGTCTGATTTTACGGATGAGCCTGCCATCTACCGTAGTGCATTTCACGATTTCCACACGCTGGCCGTGTCTGTCACCAAACGACTAATGCAAACCGCCATCATGCAAGCCACTTCCCGGCTTCGGTCGCAGCGCCACCGCACGAAGAAAGGCGCAATCCCATTAGTGAAGCGTAGAGACGTTTTGGCGGCTATTGACGTTGTCGGCATGAAAAGAAATGGCAAGCAACGTTGGCAAGGTGTTGCCCGAAGATGCGCCCTCCGTGTCTTCCAACCAGTTTCGAGACGTGGAAAGGGTAGCATTTCTAGGAGAGAAGTACCGTGGCATGAAGTTGAGAAGATGATGGCTCCAGCAGCACTATTTGCGGAGTCCTTTGCGACCGACACGGAGGCCTCCGACCATTCCTCGTCATCGTTTAAGCGGAGGGCTATGCGAAGTGGGACTCCGCTTCCCTTCCGCCGACTCGCTTTAGCCGATTCTCAAGAGGACTCAGATAGAGAGAACTCCGACAACTCCAGTGTGTCAACTCCCGATGATATATCACAAACCGATGCTCGCCCGCTGCAGCCAATAGACCTCTTCGGCAGACAGACGAGCGTGCCCCCCACAGCTGACCAAAAACCACAAAAAGCGAAACAGCAAACAATCGAACAGTTTGACCAAGCGGCAAGGCGGGAAGAAGAGCGTGCACTGTGGGAGATCCTGAAGCTCCAGGCCCCCGCCAAGCACGACGAAAACTTGTATGATGAGGATGCCGAAAACGACCTCGAACTCACGGAAAAGGTTGTCACAGATGCTGACGGATGGCGATCGTGGATCGAATATCGCCCTGAGTGGCAAGAATTGGACAATCCTATTCCGCATACAAAATTTTCGGCCAATATGAAGCCGTTCCCATCACTTTACCACATGGCCGGCGAGATGCAGCATGATCAAAGTATGTCCTCCCCCGACCACCACTCATCTTCAGGGGGAGATGCGACACGACGCAAGCGAAACATGTCCAAAAGCGTCGAATTGCGCACCCAGGACCCCCCAAACTATGCAGCCCAACAAGAACAAATTACAAGATTCGTCGATGACGACGAAGACTCTGGAGAGGAAGACACTAGTTCTATTGAGCCGCCTACGCAGTCCATTGAAGTTGCGAATGGACCGCCCTGTTCACAACATGATGACTCCATGGACTGGGACGCGTATATGGATCTATAGACCAAGCTACCGAAATGCAGGGTGTACGCGCTTATCCTGATAGCAGTGTGAAGTTCTGGCATGTGTGATTGAGAGCGTATGTCATGAGAACACCGAGGACATGGTACCATACACCTCGACACGGGATCTAGCGGTTCCATGGGGGAGAAGGAAGGAAGTTGGTCATGACGAGTTGGGGAGGCTGGTGTTTTGTGTACGCATGAGATGATGTCTTTTCTGGCATATGGAGATTACCGCCTGTTTCTTCACTTTGAGATGCTAACTCACATCTTTTCCGGAACAGCATCTCACTCGCTCGTATTGCCACACCCCTCTGGAAACTAGCTTGCCATGCCCAACACTCCCTCCCATGCCACATGCCGGACTGCGTTCCTGCAAGTACCTTCCATGGCTGTATTAGTAAGAAATCGAGAGCTTTGACTCACTTCTCCTTTCACACCGCCAGGCCGCGAGGCCAAGGCAGCCATTGTTCTTGGCGCAAACGGGCAGCGGGCACGTACCCTTGTGGTGAGTATATATTCCCGCCGCCCCCGCTGCAACGACACTCACCGTACCGTCAAACCACAAGCCACTGTCAAGATTTCAAGACTGAGCAACGACATTGACTTCGACCACGAGGATTCCTACCCGTCAAGTGGACAACAGCAAAGTACGTCGGAGGAACTCCTTCAATCTACCATGCCACTGGCACCCAGCTGACGGCCTTTGCTCATCCAGCCTCGACTTCACCGTCTACCCTCTTCAAGATCAAACACAAGCACAACGCATCCAACTTCACCCACGATGCGCTCCACATCTCCCTTCGTCATGGTTTCTCTTGCGCTCTTCTTCCTCGCGCTGCTCGCGACTCCTGCCCTTGCCAAGCAGGGAGGTGGGGATAGGAAGTACCCGGACTGCGGTGCCCCGTTTTGCGCCGGTGGGGAGGCTGGAGCTCGCCGTATGATGCGGGGTCGGGCTTGGGGTGGCAAGATCGAGCAGCAGGGACACGGCCAGGGACAGGAGGTCGTCGAGAAGGCTGGGTCCGGGGCTTAGGAACTGAGGATAAGTGCGAGGGTGCTACCAGACGAGGATGACATCTTGGGGATGAAATTGGGAAAGACTCGTGTGCTATGTATGGCATACTGTGGTTAAATCGTTCAGACGGGGAACTCTGCGTTGTAGGTCTATGCTACGACGTGTAGCAGCGGCTATTCCGGGAAGAGTGTGCGGCATACATGGCTTGGTAGACCTGCAGACAAACAACATCACTTCTTGACGAGACTTCACTTTGTATTCATCTCCTAGCATCCCCATGACACTTCTTGGATTCTATTTGACAACGACGAACCAGGCTGTCATTGCAAGCAGGCATTCTGATGGTGGACATGATAGAAGCCGACTCTTTCGGGCCTTGAAGAAAGTGTTTATTCGACTACTTATCCAGACGCGGACATGAGACGGGTAGCGAGGTACAAGTCATCAGGACGCCCAGTTCCCAGCCCGTCCTCTTCCTACTTCGATGCCCAGGCACCATACCATCGCTCAAAGAGCATGGTAGCACGCAGCCAGCAGACCAGGCTCGTACAACTTGGTCGTCTCACGCTCCATCTCGTCCGCGACCAAGACCCAAAAGTTCCTCTCGACGCGCGCGACAGCACGCAGGAGCTGCTCCGTCTTTTCGGGAGTACGCAGATCGGCAGACTCCTCCGAGCCCAGCACCTGGCGCAGATTTGTCTTGAGCTCCGTCGGGTTGAGCATGTTCTTGATGCGCTTCCTGCTGTTTCTGCTTTTGCTTGTAGGGCCCGCGCCGCCGTCGGCGGATTGGTGCGGGTCGTGCAGAAACTGGTAGTCTGTGGCGGCGAAGCCGATTTCTCGGGCCGGCAGGGCGACGCGCGCGCTGGCCTGGATGTAGCGACAGTACACCTTTTTGTCGGTGAAGTCGGCGGCCTCGCCTTGCTCGCGGCGTGCGTCGTTGAGGGCGTTGGCAATGACCGTCCACTTCATCTTCTGGTCGTTGCGCATGGCCATGATGAGGACGCTCTCTGGGTCTTCTTGTGGACTGTGGCGAGTCGCCGTCTGGCTGTCTGGAGGCGGCAGAGTAGAGATGTTTGTCTCAACTTTGCGCTTCATAGCACGGGCGTGCTCAAATCCATCCATGGCGAGCATGACGGGTGTGCTGTCTTGGGGCAGGGAGTTGATCTCGTTAAGAATTCTGTTCAAAAGATCAATCGGGGATTCGGATTCTTCGGATTCTTCGGATTCAATGACAAAAGGTGATGGAGATGAGGGGTGAGGTAAGGACTGTGGGTACCCTTTGTATAAGAGAAGAACTAAGCTTAAAAATAAACCAAGCATATAGACCGGATTGAGGTTCTTTCTCTTATCTTCGTTCTCAATGCTCTGGCCCACGTCAGAGTGTTGGTTGCTCTCGGCGCTCTCACTCGAGTAAGAGCGTTGATCCACTAACCGCTTGTTCGCTATATACAAACCTGATAGACCGTAATAATAGTTGCTGGGCGTCTAGTTAATAGAAGGTCAAACATTATGTTCCACCGTGCCGAAACAATTCAGATTACCTTCCCAACACATTTTTTTGTGCATCTCCAATCCATGTTATAATACTACTTAGTTGTATTTGTAATACTAGCTTATACAGCTTGTATTGAAGCCTAAAAGAGATAGGAACTTTTAATAGGAGAGTATAGAGATAACTAAGTAACTCAAAAGAAAATTGGAGCCTACCTATTGCTTATAGGTTAATCGAATATCATCCTGTCAATTATATATTATAATCAATAGGAACAGTTATAGCAAGATTAATAGAGGTAAAATAGTAGAATTAAGGTAGGATAATAAAGTGTGTGTGTATACTCACTATTAAGAGGTAGTTACCTTAATTATTCAGCGATATCAATGCAAGGTAAAGTAGACTTATAAACTTATACAAAGTTAAAATTCTATATATACTATCCCCTTTAATAAGCGAATATTAGTATAGAATACCTTGACAATTAGTGATTGTTTAGCTATTAGCGCTAAATATAGCCTTTATTCGAATTTTATGTAAAATACTAGCCCTGAATTCTTTATCTACCTGGAATGGGGAGAGATATAGATCAAGGTGCAATCAAGAAAACTTGGTAAGAAACCTCAGCTACTATTGCAAGATTGTGTCCTCAAAGGTTATTGTATCAGTCATTTTGGCGCTGTGTATAGCATCTGACCACTATAGCACCACACCACACTTCTCTTTCCCAGCACATTCTAATTCAAAGCATCCTTGTCTCAATCCCGCAGAATCTACGCCTTCCAGTACTGTCCTGAGCTGTTCGCCTTGTCGCTGTATGTCGAATCAAGTTCTCCCCACTTGATGTTGCTGAACGTGACCGTCGGCGCCTTCTCAACTTGAATAATCTCCTCTGGAAAGCCTTCCGTCGCACTGCATGGTCCCGCTACTCCTGATTCAAGCCAATTCATCCCAGTGCTCTTATCCCACCAGATACTAAGAGCCAGAACCATACCACGAGCGAGCGCCTCACCCATAACTTTGTGACCACCAAGGCGGTTGTAATTTGAAGCGCCAGGCAGCGCATTGCAGTACGGCTGGTCCATCTTGATGCTTGGAGAAGCGTTCTCGATGACGACTCCGTCCTGGACGTATTTGCGCACAATGGCTTGGAGATCTCCATTCTCATCTGCGGGAAACTGTGTGACGACGGTGAAGGGCTTCTTCGTATCAACTGTGAGGCCGGGACCGTAGTAGTTTGTTGCGTTGCGGTGGCGGTATGGGTTATCGCCGCAACCGCTCTTGTCGCATTTGCCGTTAGACTTGCAGTCGTCGCCAGTGCACGTGAAGAGACTGGGGTTTTCGCAGGCGTGAGGTGCGATTTGGGTGCTGCGACTGTTGGCTTCCCAGATGTCCATCTCGTTGCAGCATACACCTTGGCCTTTGACGTTGCCCTGTAGAAAGTGAGTGCTGTGTTGCGCTGGACGGGTAGAGAGACCGACCACACCATTGACCCATGGGGTGACATAGCATTGGGCGTCGCAGTAGCCTGATTGACTTCAGTAGGTGGACTTGTAACCTTTGTGCTGTGATTTGATTAACCTGTGCCGTAGGTTGCGCCTCCAGGGTTGAGGGGCTGCCGTCCCCCATCCGCCTCCATCTCTGAAAGATAAAGGGCACCGTTCATACCGCAAGGCAGCTTCGAAACGTCGACATCAAAGCTGAACTCGTTCCCAGTCAATTTGAGCATCTCATAGTTCTTCCTATCTTCTGCAAGCAAATAAATTCTCGGGCTCGCGGTACTGCCATCAGGATTGAGCATATCGAGTTCGAGATGTTCATCCTTGGTTCTCACTCCGTATGCTCCGTAGTTCTGGATACCTTCTATAATGCAGTTTTCAGCGCATGTCTTCTCATCGGGACAAACTGTGGGGTCCGAGCCACTGCAGCTAAGGAAGGTGTTGTTTATGAGGTGAATGGGATGAGCGGACGAATCTAAAACCACAGCGGTGTTCAAAGGTTGACAACCTGTTGACTTGGCACATTTGAAAGTCTTCAGTTTTGGGTGCTTCTCTGGGATGTGGCCTGGCGTTTGTGCGCCGGTAAAGCTAAGGAGAACAGCAAAGATAATCTTAGAGATAGCCATGGCAGATGGCTGCAATAGCATGAGGGTATAAAGCACAGTATCTTCACGCAGCTACTCGGTTTATAGCCATGTTTCTTATACTATATTTGCTTCGGGAGAATACAGGCTATGAAGCGTTTTCTCGTTCAGGGTATATGCTAATCGCGCTTCCGGTGGTAGATTTTAGGCAATATCTAGAACAGCCGAGACATATTGCCCCGAATATTGTACCTGAACCAGATTCATCACGTATATAGTATATGACCCTGCTGTTTATTGGCGGCATAATGTGTGTCAGCCCCGCTGACAGGGGGCAATCAACCGACTTAAAAGTCGAAACGCTACGAAGACCACGCATGAGATAGACCGTTGATGTAGTACAGTGTTCCCAAGAATATAATACGTTTTAATTGCTGTCTCTGGAAGAATGAACCAGTACCTGGTAAGTGCAATATAAGCGGAATATTTGCCTGGTTTTGCTTGCCAGCCAGGGTCATAGCAAAGAGTGACGAATCTGGGGGGAGAATGCAAGACGCGACAAATTGAAATTAACACAGTAAGGCATTTTACAGAGCTTAATTGTCTGTGTGTACATCCTATACCACGCTTGGTTTATATTAACACAGAAATCGGTCTCTAATGCATTGAATCGATATTTCTAAGCTGGACATTCTGTCATCTGGAAAAGTCTCTTTCGATTTGGGGAACTTTGATGCGAATTCGCTACATCAGGTAACAGAATTTCTGCAGAATTTCGATGAAAATGCTTTTAACATGCGATTTACATCAAGTCGGTTGTGGCCTACGCTGTTGAGGCTCATATACTACAGGGCAGGGCCCCGTCCAATCCAATGTGCAAATTACCATATCTAATTCAATATAGAAAGGAATAATACTTTTCAACGTATTCTTACTTGGAAAGCTAGATTCTATACCCTGTAGAGTTATTACAAAAGTCATAGAAGGGAGTTTCGTTCAACCTATCGCGTTAAGGGTATCTACGACGAACTTGTAAAAGCAAACCAGGAAATGATGTGCCGCCTAAGAATCTTCCTGGAATAGGGATACACCCCTAAGATCGATAACCCAAACCATGCGGCGACCAGCCTCTTACCGTCGAATTACTTGTGTTGAGAGGAGTTCGAGAATCTACGCTACGTCAGTGATACGCCTGACAGTCTGAGCTGCTATAGCACCTACGTTTGGCGAGATGACCTCCTGCTTGACCAGATGCTTACTTAGGATGCGCACTACTTCCATTTGCTCCTCATACGTTAGGCCGGTAACAGCGGCCTCGATCAAACCACCCACAGTTGTGTGGTTAACGGCAATAAAGCTTGAGTAGTAGAAGAAGGCAATGGAGCCCATGATGAACTGGCAGTCAAATCGATCCGTCATGCCTCCATGTCCAGGGATTGAGTCGCCGAAATCCTTAATCTTGAACGTGCGCTTCAACCCTGACGCAAAGAAGCCTCCGAAGGGCGCGACTAGCGAAGCAAATGTAGCGAGGATAAAGACGTGAAACTGCACGGGCATTATATCAAAGGTTCGGGGGATAGGGACGCCTTCGGGCACGAAGGGAAGCGAATAGTTGCGCGTGACGAAGACGGGATTAGGCTTGCACTCAAGCCCTGTGTAGATGTTGGCACCGAGGTCCTGATCACGTCAGTTGCGCATCCCATTTAAGCCCATGGACCATACGTACATTAACGGGGCAGATAAAGTACTTGTAGCGGGCGGTAAAGTGGGTAAGGACAATACCCCAAAGGATGGTAAAAAACCACGCGCCAAGAAATCCTTCCCACGTTTTCTTGGGGGAAATCTGGATCAATGGCGTGCGTCCAAAGGTGATGCCACAGAGATAGGCAAAAATGTCATTTGTAATAACCATGGAGGCAGGCAATATGAACCAGATAAAGCCCTCGAAGATGTTGTTGATAACAAAGTGGGCCTGACCGACAATGAGAAACAGGGCCATATGGGTCCAGGCAAACTGGGTGAATTGGAACTTGTAGTGGCCCTTTTGCAGGGTGGTGACAAAAAAGACGAAGCCTAGACGAGTCAGCGGGGCCCTGGGAAAAGGGCGCGCTCACCAGTAGCGGACCGGTGGGCAGGTACCAATCATGTAGAGCATAAATGAGATGAACCTATGATGCGTGGCTAGGGGCAGCAGCAGGCGGTCGACCATGAGGATGTGCTTGAAGTAGTAGATGACGCTCTCGCCGTAGAGAAAGTACATTGCGGTGCCGAGAAAGTACCAGTTAAGCGATTTTGTGAAGCGCAAGCTGCGTGCTTTGCTGGGCAAATTGGCAATGGCAATGACCTCTTTGAAGGAGATGATTTGGACGGCGGTGATGATGATGATGATGAAGAGGTGGCCGGCGCCGAGAGCCCAGAAGAAGCCCGAGATCATGACCAGCGACCATATGGTGCGCGTGATGAAGTTTGCCTTTTTCTTCTCATACTCGCTCTGGGGCAGTTCGGTGATCTGGGGGGAGAGGCGGATTAGTCAATGGGTGAGGGGCGCAAAGGAGACATAGTACCGGCGTTGGGGCGTGGCAATTGGCTGATGGGCTGCCGGGTTCGTGTTCATGTTCGGACTGGCTTTGCGAGAGGCGCCGGACACGGTTGTTGCTGGCGCTGCGAGTCTGATGTTGGAACTTGACGTCTTTGCGTGGACGCGCCATGGGTGTGGGTGGTGCTGAGGGGGTGGGGGGTAGGGCGGGTGTAGTGGACGTGCGGACGCGATACGATGCGAACGTCAGTGCGCGTCGAGTCGCAGCCGGGGCGCAAGACGGGAGACGACGTGCTTTGGCCTTGGCGGTGAATGGACTTGCTGTGGCCGAGATGGGCAGGGTGGGCAGACGGGGCAAAGCTGGGGCGGGTGAAGGGTCGAAAAGGTCGTTGGTGACTAGATGAGCCGCCGGGACAAGGCGGGAGACGTCATCCAGCCGCCGCGCTAAGGGAATGAGTTGTCCGCACCGCCCCCACGTTCCGCCGAGATGCCCACCACGAACACCCAGCGCCTTCACGCGACTGCGACTGCGACTGCGACTGCGACTACCCACCACTTCTTGGCCATGGAGCGGAGGCCATGGACGACGGCGATGACGACGACTTCGGCTTTTCGGACCCCGACCTCGACGACCTGCCCGCCAAGACGCTGCAGCACCTCGAGGCCACGGCAATCCGAGCCACGCAACAGCCGCTCTTGTTGCCCGCGGGGCCCGAGTCGGACTACGGCCTCGACGAAGGCGACGAGGTCGTCAATCTTGGCGAAAGTGAGGCCATTGCTCTTGAGCACAACGAGGCCATCCCTCTCCACTACACAGTCGACGACGACCACCACCATGGCCCACGAGAGACGTGCCAGGATGGCGTCCACGCGCCGTCGCAATCGCAGTGGCAGTGGCCTTCACAGACAGACCCAGCTCAGCTGCTGCAGCGCATCAAGAAGGTGTGACTCTCTCACCGCCGCGGCGGTCGCCGCCAGATTCTACATGTCGTCCTACGCACTGACACGCTGATGTCAGCTCGAGCAAGAGAAGGCACGCGAGCAGCGCGACGCCCAAGCCCTGAAGACCCAGCTACAGACCAAGTCGGGCGAAGCCGACACCCTGCGTCGTCGCCATGATACAGACGCCCGTCTTTACGAGCGCCGCTTGGCCGACCAGCAGCACGCCTACACGGCTGAGCTGGCCCGATTGCGCGCCGATATGGACCAGCTGCGTCGCGACAGAGATACGGCCCATACAGACTCCATGTTCAACCAGCACGAGGCCCGCGAGCTAGGCATGGCACGTCGTACCGCCACCACCAAGACCAAGACTATGGCATCCCGTCCCAAGTCGACCACAGTCGCCCCCGGCAGCCCCACCGTCCCCCGAGGCCCCTTAGGCAATGGCTTTGACGATGGCGACGACGTCATCATGGTCTCACCGTCCAAGCACATGGGCAAACGCAAGCGCCTGGTGGCTGACCAGAGTCCCATACCCCTGCCTATGCTGCAGCTCAGTGAGCCGCGCAGCCGGCCTCAAGACGCTGTATCAGAGACCACCCCAGAAAAAACTCTCTTGGGCGTCTTCCGGCCAGACGACGGCCGCTTTGTATTCCTACATCGACTGCTGGCACAGCCATCCTCCAACAGCCAAGATCGCATTCTCGAGGCGTTGACACAGTATGCATTCCCTTCGCAGCCCGACAAGAAGCTATCGTCAATCCTCTATGATGCATTGGCCACAGCCACGACAAGCACGCCTCATGTCCACGACCTCGCCTTGCACGTTGCCATCACCTTTCTTGATTTGTGGAAGCGCTGCCACAACGAAAAGTATTATGCTCCCACGCCCCTTATCCTCGACACCCTCCACTTCATTCTGGCATTTGAGCCCATCCAGACTGCTGTGCAGCTTGCAGATCGTGCCGTTCCTCTCATCATTGCCTTTGTCGACCTCGTTTCGGACCCTATTTCCAAAGCCGCCAAAGGAGGAAGCAATGCTGTAGCCGCACTCTATTCGCACATGCAGCAGGAGATTGCGTCGCACATTAACGTCTTGGATTGCCTGGACCTTCTGTATTTGATTGCCACTAGCTGCGTCTCTTGCTTCGACCCGGAGGCCATTATTCGTTTCTGGCAAGCTATACCATCCACTTTTGCTTGCATGCTGTTGGTTAAAGAACAGCCATGTGCGCAAATCACTCTGATGCTGCGCATCCTGAGTACTTCTGCCCTTGAAAAAACGCTTGGGCCAATCATCCAGATGGACTCCGCCCTAGAGAGTCAAGACAGTAGCGAGGATGCAATGCTCCACCGGCTAACCAACTTATTCACCGAGACACCGAGAGTTATTCCCGATCCCTCTGGCTCTGCAAGTACGACGGTTACGGTTTCCGAGGCAGATACGTGGGACTTACGACTTCATGTACTCTCGGTCTTAACGCAATTCTCCATCTCTACGTATGGCTCGTCACGACTGGCGCAGAACCGACTTTGCATTGGCAGGCTGATTAAATATCTCGACTACTGTATCACTAGCCTGTACAGACAACCCCTCTCACCCAACCAGGACCGCATAGTTGAGTCAATTAACGCAAACATGAAGCTCATCTACTACATTACGACTAATAACGCAGACTTCGACATCAAGAGTAAGCTGACCAACACGGTTGGTGGTCAACACGCTTATCTAGTCGCGTTGACACGTCTTGCCTTTAGCGAAGGGCTGCTGCTAGAATACGGTATCGAAGACGAAGTCGTTAACATGGCACATGATATACTGGACGAGGGACTGAGTATGGAGGAGGGCGATGCTTTTGGCAAAGTGTATGGTAGTGGAAGCACTGCCTGAAAAAGCTGTAACTTGAGATGAAGACGCCCATGAAACATTTGAGCAGGCCCAAGATCGTGTGCCGATGATGCAACTTTGATGACATGACGATGGCTGTGCATGCGCAGCGGCAAGATCATCAGGCTCAGGCGTCTTTCGGCACGCCGCATGGCCGTGTTTTAAGGCCCGCCAGGCGCAGCAAGGCAGACCAAGTCCGGCATCTTTTGATTTGACGCCACCGATTGACTCGGCCAGCCACTAAGATCTTCCCCATACCCCCATTTCCTTCACGTTTGCGGCTAAACTTCGCCACCTACGCTATTGGGGCGATTTCAAAGGTCAAGCGACTTGTGTATAATATGGACTATAAACACTACCTATATAATCACATGGTTCTAACTTTACCCGCTCTATCAGTTCCCTGAGACCTCATACTACAGCATTTCACCTTTACACTACTACCACTATTAAAAACAACCAACAGCAATGTTGTCCAAAGACACTTCAACCGCCCCGGACCATGACAATCCGCCCGAATACGCCGCTACTGCCCTGCCCCCAACGTACACCGAAGTCAACACTATCCTCTCCTCGCTTGCCACCGGCCCTCCCGACGAAACCATCCTCGTTCCCATGGTCATGCGCCGCGACAGCACCTCGCTCCATCGCCTCAACCCCTTCTCCCGCCGCGGTTATGAATCCACGCCCTCGTATATTTCCTCGCGCGCCATGAAACGCTCCATGTACCTCGCACACTACGCCAAAGACGCCTCGGGCGCCTACATCGGCACGGGCGTGGCTGCGCCGGACGCGGGCCTCGTGTTTGTCGCGAGCCAGGGCACGAGCGAGGACTTGTTGCGCCAGTGCGAGGGGGTCGCCAAGGAGATGCAGAAGCGGCGCGGCGAGGGCATTGGGCATTTCGGGAAACCGTTTGATGCGCAGGCTGGGCGGGTTGATTACAGCATCGGTCCAGGAGCGGCGGTGGGGGGCGGGATGATGTAAGCAGAGTAGGTCTTTAGATCATAATAGCCCTCAGGTAAAGTGGCTTGGCCAGTTACTAGGCAAACCGAATTATCGTTATTTGGTTCGAGTTGAGGTGGATCGTCTGGTTAGGTGTTCAGTCTACCCGGTTACATGAATGGATGTACACCGGGTCACGTGACCTATTGATCACGTGCTGAGCCGGCGGTGCTTCGAGCTTCAACACCATGTGATTTCCAATTGAAGCTCGTTGCATTGCATGACGATGGGCGGTTCCGGCCGGCGAGCTGTTGACCAACGTTCACGTGCAGTCATCTCACATGGCATCCGAGATACCGATACGCGCAGATGTGACGCCAAGCTTGTGTTACATTTCCGCGATTTGATAGTTGATAGGGCGGCCGCTCGCCCTGCCCTGAGAGTGTTCTGGAGGTGTTACTTCTCTCTTTTGGATTTTGAAATGTCGCTTGGCACTCCACGACTCTGCAATTTATGTTGTTTCCCTGTTCAGGCCGGCGAACGGATTCGGTCAGGTACGTATGCTCTTTTCTAAGAGTCAGACATTGGTAACTGGTTGCCTGCAGTCACTCGGCCTGATGCAGACGGATCTCGACCATTTCAGTATCACCAGTTTTGCGTGGATGCTTGTTCTGCCTCGCTGGAAGATGGATCGCTAGTCAAGCTCGGCCAAGCTCTGAGGCCCGCTCTCCCCGTAGATGATCCCCCTGGCCCGGAACACGCGCTCCAGATTCTCAAGCGCTCTTGTAGCCCGCAAATTTTTGCGCATAATGTTAAAACTCCTTGCCATCGACAAAGGAACTGCGACTGCTTAAAATGCCTGTGCAGGCATCTGTCTAAGTTGCCGCCTGAGGTCTTTACCGAGATCATTTTCATGGCCACACCAAGCACCATGTCACGCTTGCTCACGATCTTTGGAGAGACATCAAAACTCCTTTCTGAGCTCAAGAAAGAATCCGCTCGCCATCTTATTCTATCGTGCCAAGGCGATGTCTTCCAGACTTCTATCGAATACGGCAACAAATCCTATGTCACGGGACTTTATGATCATGAAGTTTCTCATTCAAAAAAGCTCAAATCACAAGATACGATATGTGACTATTTAGTCGTATGGGCCGATAGAATTGGTGTTACAAAAGTTGAATTTCTACGCTCCGATGTCTCTACTTCTGGGCACAGCATCAAGCCTACATCTATCAAATGCCGGAACTGTCTGTATTTGAACGCGAAGAATCCTCTTACTATACGTTCGAACCGTGAATGGGTACATGTTATCAATATCACCGAGGCTCGTATACATCTACAATCCAAGGTATGTGCTCAATTCAAGGGCGTTTGCATACTGCTAATTCGGTTATAGGGTGTTTTCATTGAGAAGATTTCGTCCCCACTCCTCAACAGTGGTCAAGTCTTTTGGGATTGCTCGAAATCATCGATGTTGCTTCCCCAACATGGCCAGAAAGATATTCCTTTTACGGCGCCTCGCAAAGATCTTCTTCTACACTACGTTCCTCTGCAGCACGCCTCTGCCATTTCGCTTGCGTTCACTTCTGGTAGAATCACCGCCGTAACATCCCATCAACAAGGAAATCCACAACGTTGCTTCTATGATGAAGCCGACAGCGATACAATTTGCATGTATTGTCCGTTATCAATGAATGAGAGGATCGAGGCAATATGGGTTCTTCGCCACAAAAACAAAAATATCAATCTGGGAATACGTTCATTGGTCGTAAGTCAAACTCTGCTTTACATGAAAGTAGTTGGCTTACCTAAGTAACAGGTTAGGACACAGACGAAGAATGTCTGGCTGGGCAACTACATCTCACCGGAAATGCAATCTGAATTAGAGCTAGAGTCGATTGCAGATGATTCGGTAAAAGCACTGTACTACAGTGATCCTTGGTTACCTGGTTTTATCATAGGCGCTCAGCCATATAGTAAATGGCTGTCATCAAACCATGAAATTTCGCCCCAATTCCCTGTCTATCGGACACCGTTGCCGGGTTTCGCCACATATGCATACAATATGTACTACTCAGAAGCTCCTCTGGAAGATTTAGTAAGTATCCAGGCTTGTATGGATAACGGCTACTGTCTCGGCATTTTGCTCCACTACGGCAATTATAGCAAAACAGTGGGCCAATACAGGTGCGACAGGGAGATATCGGATCTTTACGAACCCAATTGTATTGGATTGCTTCAAGTAAGGCACGAAGGAAAACCTCAAATTCGTCTCCAAGTGCTCGACGAAATATCGCCACAGAGTGAGCCTGCGGACCCGATTCTACGGTTAACGCACGGTATTCTTGTATGGTGGCATAGCAAAGATGTTTCTTCTGTTAGTATTGTTCCTATTTCCTAACTGTACATTCGGGTGTTGGTCGTAACGTAATATTGATGTAAGGCTAGCACAAGTTACATATATCCGACAGGATATGCTACCTTCAATGCCACTAACACGATGACCCTTGGTATGTACTAAGCGACGATTAAGTCCAATCTTGGAATTGAGGGACACATGGATCTTAGCAGTAATGACTCGTCCATGCGCCATTCTGATAGTATCTCTTTTTACCACTCCCATCATTCATATCATACCAGCCGTCGGGGACGACCGATGAACTCGCGATTGGCTTGCTAATTTCCGTCTTTATCATCATAAGCACCCTACTTAACTCACTAGCTTCCGGTGAGTTGGCGTCAATGTAACCATTTGTGAGCGGGAAGTATCTGTTGCTGGTGGTGTATTGGAGGATTTGGGCTTTGGTCCCTCTAATTGCAATTCCCCAGACGTCGTCTTTGGTGTATCTAACACACGCCTCACATGCTTGTTGTAGTTGGCTTTCAAGCTCGTCAATCGAGCCTGTGGCCTTCTTGATTTCGCAAATAGCGATAATTTGCAGCTTTTGATACTGATTGATGATGGAGACGTGGAAATCCACTCGTCTGAAAGCATCCTCGGCAAGTGGGGTGGGAGGGCTCTCTGTCGCAATCACGATGTCATCGCCCTGGAGGAACTTCGTTCGAATAAGGTGTGCCCAAAATGTCTTGGAATGATGCTCGTGGGCTCCCGGTTGGAGAATTTTATTGTATAAATAGACAAGCGCAGGTGAAGTGAGGAGACTCATTATGATGACAAAGAGGACTGAGATACTGCAGTTGTACTTTAGCTAGGCAGAACCCAAGAGTCGCGGGTTACGAGACTACTTATCCTTATTTAGACCTAGGAAGTATACATAGTACACTGTTGGACTGGGTTCCCTTTGCAGGGACATATGCGCATGCAGGTCTGCAAAGCAGGTATCCCACGCCGCAATAATAGTTCAACAAGGCTTGTAGTTGGCTGGGACACTGCCTTTGCGGGGGCTTATGCTTGGATTGTTCCTTTCGCTGGATATGTACACGCCGCTGCGTGCCTGTCGACATACGATCCCATGAGCACTTTGCTGTGATTGATGGAGCCTCTTCCTTATCGAGGCAAAACTCCACTTCAGAGTTGTTGGGGGCGCTTTTCCCAGACAAGTGCCGTCGGAAACAGTCAAAATAGCGTAAATCATATGCATTGTTTGATCAGGCCAACAGAGAAAGAAGTGTGATGATTGGTGAGGGCGTTCCGTAATCTGGCACTGTCTGTTCAGCGTTCACCGGTCACAAGCAACCATTTTTTGGTATCCACATCGAAATCCGGTGAGCCGACGGGCCAAGGGACAGATGTTATTGAGTAGGTACCAGATTGTGAGCAGTGTATGTCTGAGACTCCATGAATCCATGCACGCATTGTGACCTCTACACCTTGTACATATAGAGTCACCGACGATCCCGGCGTCGTTGCATTGAGGACACGCAGGGGGCATGTGTAGGCCAAGTATTCCGACGTGGTAATGAATAAAAGAAGATTTGTTCAAAGTTGAGTCGAGTGGCTCTTTGGCGTGGTGCGGTAACTAGAATTAATCTCTCCTCGTAAGCCGAACTGACAGGCATGAAAATTTCGACGCAGCATGGTTTGCCAGCCGACACTCCCGTGACGGTCATTTTGTGTATCCACTGGGTAGTGAATGTGTCGGGGTGGCCGACGCAGTGACGTGGGGTAGTTGTGCATGGACCACGTCACGCGTTGATGGTTCTGACATTGGACATTGCCTACGTGTTTTCGCTGCCACCCTCGCCAACACCTCGCCCATGCCTCCACCACGGCCCTTTGTCAACGACGCGCTGTGGCAGTGTCTGTGCCCGCGCTTCGCGCTCCAGGCCGCGCGCGCCGCTCCCATACATGCCCCTCCCCACGCATCCCGCCGTGCGTTGCGCCGCTACAACACGGGCGCCGCATTCCCCGCCAGTCACGTGCCCTCTCCAGCGTCTCCACCGCCGCCCTCCTTCGCGAGCCTCGATCCGCACTCGGAGGGACGACCGAATCGCCAAAGCCGGGACCGGCCGTCGCTCACGCTGCTGTCGACGCCCCTTCTTTATGACCACCTGCGCAGCGAAGGCGCCAAGGGCAACCACTTCGGGGTGCTGGATACGTGCCGCGTGCTCATCGAACAGCGCGGTGAAGCGCGCAATGCCGTCATGTACGCGGCCATACTGCACAGTTTCGTCAGCTGCACCAATGGCACTGCGGGCAAGGTGCGTGCCGTGCTCGAGGAGATGGGCTTCTGGGCCGAGGCCGGGCAGCGGCGGGTGGAGTTGGACGCGCATGGCTGCGAGTGCGTGCTCGAGGTGCTCGCCGTGCACCCGGACTACCTGCTGCGCGAGGAAGTGCTGGAGTACATGAGGATGCGCTGGTTCCCCCTGACCGACCGCGGCCGTAGCTTTGTCATCGCCGGCCTGCTGCGCGACCGCCACTTTGAGCTTGCGCTGGACATGCTCGAAGACATGGTGCGCAGTGCCACGCGGATCGAAGGCTGGCTGTTCGACAAGGCCATGTGGATGCTGCTTGAGTTTGACGAGGTGGAGGAGGCCTTCTATGTGCTCAGTCTGAAGGAGGCCCGTCGGCGCGCCAAGTCTCAGCGCTCCACCGCCACAAGCATCATCAGCGAAGCGCTTTGGGGTGCTCTGCTGGACGCGGCGGGGCGACAGCAGCTGGCCGAACACGCCTCCAAGGTCTGGATGGCGCAGGTGCAGCCCGGCCACCTGAAGCCCGCCACTGGCACCTGTCTGGCCGTCCTCGCCCTCGCCGCACATCATGGCCTCGTCCCGCTGGCCACCGATGTACTGCGCGTGCTGACGGAGCGTGCCACGCCTCTGACGACACACCACTACGAGCTGCTCCTTGCCACCTACCTCAATGCCAACGACCTGGACTCGGCCCTGTCCGTGCTGCTCATCATGGCCGAAGCCAGCCTCAAGGTCGACGAGGGGACTTGTAATCCTCTCTTTAAGTACCTCTGCGTCGAGCCAGACGCGGGCACCGAGCCGAGTCGCCCCATACATGCCTTTACGCTGCTGCGCGCCCTGGAAGCCTCAGGTCGCACCATCCCCACCGCTGTCGTCAACGCCTGCATCCAGGCCAGCATTTCCGTCTCGGGTCTCCATGACGCGCTCGAAATCTACAAGGAGCTGCACACCGTCGCGCGCGCCGGGCCCAACACTCAGACTTTCAATATCCTCTTCCGGGGCTGCTACCTTGTCGAGCGCAAGGAACTCGCCATGTTCCTCGTCAACGAGATGATCCAGCTGGGCCTCAAGCCCGATCGCATCACCTACGACCGCCTGATTCTTGTTTGTCTCAAGGTCGGCGACCTCGAAGACGCGCTATCCTACTACGAGGAGCTGGTCACGCAGCGCGTTGCCACAGGCAAAAAATGCAATACGCCAAGGCGGAAGACGTGGGAACTTCTGATTAGCAAGTGTGTGGATCAGGGAGATGGACGGGCGGTTGCGCTGCTCGCCGCGTATAAGAAGGGGGTCGATGAGCCGAGGAGAGACGTTGAGAGGGCTGTCGTGGGCCGGTTTCAGACCAAGGCTGCAGCAGCGAACCAGCCAGGCAGTGAAGGCACAGACATGGCGCCGACTCCCCGGGTGCAGTAGATAGCAGCAGACTGGCCTATGCGAAGAGTGCGATAGATTGTGCGCCGCGGTGAAGGGCGTACGGTTGTACCTGCGGCACGCCTCACCACTTGCTACCCAGTGGCACCATGCCACGGCACCTTGCTTGTGCCGTAAAGAAATCAACTGACGATGGTAGCGTCGAGTACTATCGGTATTGTGCGTGTACATGATGGGTCGTTATGAGAGGCATAATACCTACGTATCGACGGGCTACCGTGTACTTTGCGTATGGACGTACTGGTACGTGCTTGTTATCGCCAGTCTCTCCACATCCGCAACAACATCCGCGCTGGGCCAGCACGGCAGAGCGCGGGCCGTGTTGTTTTTCTTGACCATATATCGCGCAAGACTACCTATTCTCGTCCAAGTCTTGCTCCTACAAGGCGGACGGCGCACCATAAATGATCGCCGCACGCTTTTGGCCCCGCCGCACAGCGAATAAGCAAGGCGATGATCAAGGCCAAGCTCCACCGCCCCGGCTTGGAAAAAAGGCTTAACTAGGAGGCTAACGTCCAACACCTACCTACGCGATGCCAGAGAGCTCGTTTTCCGTCGGCCTAGGCTTCGCTGAGGGGGAGGGGACTTGTCTAGATTCACCCGCCGGCCTAGACTAGGTATCACCCAACCCTCAGCTCTCATACTGAACTCGCTTTTCTGCCGGTGTTGGGATTTTTTCTTCTTCTTCTTCTTCTTCCTTCTCCCCACAGACGGTATTTCTTGCTTGGGATGCCCCTGTTCACAAGCGACAGGGTGTTGAAATGCCCCAGGGAACAGCACCCCAGGGTACACCTGTCAGAGAAGGATCCAAGCTGGATCCACTGCTACCCGCCTACCCAACATGCACGCGCTCATTTCATTTTGCCTTGTGGGGAGGGTTAATGAAGTAGGTACTAAACCAGTACAAGTAGGTAAGCAGGCGTACGCTCGCTGTTCGCACTTTTCTGGCCCTCTCCTCCCCCAGACGGTCTCCCCCCGCCCCCGCCCCTCTCCCCCCCCAAACATTCCCCCCCCCCCCCCCCCCTCCCTCCCCCCACCTCCCCCTCCCCCCCCCACCCCC
>Ga0182211_1000147_pt1 | contig 20736 bp, 20 predicted proteins | sample G5R1MG_20_FD_129660 | JGI IMG/M metagenome (GOLD analysis project Ga0182211, IMG submission 129660) | Switchgrass phyllosphere microbial communities from Michigan, USA - G5R2_MAIN_03OCT2016_LD1 MG | ecosystem: Host-associated > Plants > Phyllosphere > Phylloplane/Leaf | place: USA: Michigan... | reverse complement strand
TAACTAGGGACATCTCTGCCGCTCGAGCCGCGGACACGAAATTGGAGTTGCCAGCGTCTCCTCCACTAACTCCATAGGCTTTCTCTGCGGCAAAATTCTCCTTGGGAGTGTAGGACATAAAGAAGTCGTTTTCACGCCAGCTATTCGGTGCACATTTCTTTGAAGAGGGCTGTGAGACTGACACCTCGAGTTCGTCAGAGTCGGAATCGTAATTGCCTGGAACGGTGGCATTTTCGTCGTCCGAGGCCATGTCGATATCATGCGATGCACTGGCAGGCTCCTCCTCTTTAAGTTGCTCGTCTGCTATCTTGTTCGCCGCTTGCTTGGTCTTCTGTTTTTCCACTTGATCCCGTCTCTTACGCATGATCTCAGCAGTCTCGCTACCGGTGCCTCGTTTTCCAATCTCGAATACTGTTTCGGCAGGCCTAAAGGACTGGATCCTTTCTAGCATCTTTTCCTTTTCTCTTAGTTCATCATGAAAATTGTCGCTGAAGAGCATGTGTGTCTCGGCGAAATTCGGCGAGGCCACCAGCTCCTTTGCACGATGCACACTCTGAGCGCTTGCTTGATTGCGCGTCCGCTGGTATTGCCTCTCACCCTTCTCCGCCACACTAAGGAGGAGGCTCAGGTCCTCATCGTCAGTGAGCTGTTTGTTAACGATTTCGACCGACGATTCCAGTTGATAGGGCGCTAAAGTGCCCACTACGAAGTCTTCGGCATAATTTGGTTCGGCATTGGATCGACCGACGATCAGTTGCTTGCCGAGAAAAAGTTGGAGATCAATGAGATATGGCAGGTCAACATGTCTACATAGACTGTATGCCCAGCCCTTCCGGCCGGCCCTTGCCGTTCGACCAACGCGATGGACAAAAATCTTTGGCTGTGAAGGAAAGTCATAGTTGATGACATGATTAATGTGAGGCATATCGACACCACGAGCAGCAACATCGGTAACTACGAGGATGCGTGTCAAACCGGTGCGAAAGTTTTGAATTTGCTCTTTTCGAGCAACCTGATCGAGGTTGCCGTAGACTTTGAAAAATCAGTAAACACCGAGTTTCAACATACCATGCAACATACCGTATGACACAGCATAGCCGGTGGCCCGGAGAAGAGTAGCCAGGTACTCGACCCTATGCTTTGTGGCAGCGAAAATAATAGTAGATTCTGCAATTGGAGCATCTTTGACAAAGCCATCGCTTCGCTTTCGCTTCTTATTGTTGGGGGCTTTCTCGCTGTCTATTCTGGCCTTCTGGGCAGCCTCTGTTTCGCCCACAGGCACTTGGATCACATTTTCCAGAAGATGTAGCAGAGCGCCATCACGATCGCCTGATTTGATAGTGAAGTAGGCGCTCTTGAGGTCTGGTGAGATTTTGCTTTCAGCATCAAGACGGATAAGCTTAGGCTCCTGTAGACCAGCCCTGGCAAATTCGACAAGTGATTTTGGTAGCGTTGCACTAAACAAGAGGGTCTGCCTGTTGGCCGGTAAAGCATGAAGAATTTCTGACAATTGAGCCGCAAACCCCATCTCAAACAGGCGATCTGCTTCATCGAAAACGATATATTTGACGGAGGAAAGGTCGAGACCCATCTCCACCTTGAGATGGAGGAACCGACCAGGAGTTGCGATGATGATGTCGGGGTTTGTAGTCATGGAGCTGAATTCTGCAGATCAGTTAGTAAAACGCTGTTTAAGGGAGGGGCTTCTAGAAGCACATGCGTTCTTCGAGACTGTCTCCACCAACCAGCAAGATGGTGCGTAAGTCAGTTCCACGCCCCAGTTCCTTGACAACCTTGAGTGTCTGAAGCGCAAGCTCACGTGAGGGCGACATGATAATTCCTCGTGCGCCGACCTTGGCCGAGTGCGCCTTGAGCTTCTGGATCATGGGGATAACGAAGGCGGCTGTCTTCCCTGAGCCTGTACGGGCCATTCCCACTACGTCTTCGCCTTGGAGCATGAGCGGTACAGCTTTGCGCTGAATCGGTGTGGGTATCTTGAAGCCCTTCTGCGCAATGGCTTTGAGAAGCAGAGCATTGAGACCCATGGCTTGGAAACCCCCACCCTTCTTGATCGATTTGCCTAGATTCGAAGCCTTTCGGTTTGAGGCAGCCTGTTTCGCGGCGATGAATGCCTCGTCATCGGATCCATCATCGCTCCCAATCGCAAGATCTACACCCAAATCGCCGGTCCTTGCCGCCTCATAGCTTGCCTCGTCGCCGCCAGCAAGAGCGTCGAAGATGTCGAACTCGGTTTCGGACAGCTCCGGGGAGCTCGCGCGAGGAGCCATGGTGTAGCGGCCGCTCGGTTTTGTGTAGGTGATATCGACCTCGATGAACCTGTCCTGCCTTCTGCCAGGCGGATGTATTTTCCTACTAGCGGGCCGCAAGGGGTCTTGGCGTGCAGGGGTCCGCCGGTGTGCTGGCCGCCACTCCTCCCACGTGCCCCGCGATGCGACCGGCGCGTCCGACGCGTCTTGCCCTTGTCGCGCTTTGCACCGCCTTGTTTAACCACACGGCGCCCAGATGAGTATGCAACCGAGGCCCATTTCTCGTCGGATTCCATTTCTGACGCATGCAGGCTACAACAACTACGAGTACACGTCATACGGGGCTGGTGGCGGTGCCGGTGGCGGCTTCATCCAGGGCGACGGCAGCCAACAGAGTCCTGGGGGTCGGCGAGAACACACTCAGGACTCGCTTCGTCCCGTAACCATCAAGCAGATATTGGAGGCACAGGTAGATGCGAGTAACAAGGACGAATTTAAGATCGACGGGGCCGTAGTAGCGCAGGTAAGAGCCCTTTGTGCTTCGCCTGGGCTGCCCCTATGCTAACACAGCATACAGCTTACCTTTGTGGGCCAAATACGCAATATATCTACGCAGACGACCAACACCACTTACCGCCTCGATGATGGCACTGGTAGCATAGAAGTCAAGCAATGGGTCGACTCCGACACTGTCGATCAAACCAATCCCACTAAAGCCAAACTTGTCGAGGGAGCCTACTGCAGAGCATGGGGAAAGCTAAAGAGCTTCAACGACCGACGCTCCATTGGTGCGCAGATCATCCGTCCTGTCGACGACATGAATGAGGTTTCATACCACCTGCTCGAGGCCACAGCGGTACATCTTTTCTTCACGCGTGGCCCTCCTGGCGCGGCAAATACTGGTACTGCCACAATAACCGGTGGTGCAGCACCACAACAAGCAACAGGTGGAGGTATCGGTGGCTGTGATCTCTCTAGCTACACTCCGACAGCGAAGAGAGTGTTCCAGTATCTGAGAGAGGCCCCTCAATCAAACGAAGGCCTAAACCAGCACGAGATTGCTGCTAAGCTTCGCATCGATACTGCAGATGTGGCTCGGGCTGGTGACGAACTCCTGGCAGGCGGTCTCATCTACACCACTGTTGATGACCAGACCTGGGCCATCCTGGAGGCTGATTGAGATTCCTTGAAACAGGACAGCTTTGCTGACGAGACATTGGGGTTGCAGAAACATGATTACTTCTCGTGGCTACCCTGGCATACGAGCTAGAAGACAATGAGACAACGCCTTATGCTATCAACGATGCACTATGCGATTCGAGAAGCACATTGATGCGGGACATCTACGGTCTTTTAGCGTTGATAGAGAGGAACAAAATACAAGCTACAACTATGGAGCTCGATACCACTGTAAAAACGACTTGGGTCTTCCATCCTGATTGAACCAATGCTTGTCGTTTGCTGTATCGTGACACTGTGTTAATGTAGTTCGAGAGCCCAGATACAAGACATGCTAATGAAAGGATCCAGAAAATCACGCCTAGTGGCAACGCGACCCTCCTCTCTATTCATTGTCAGTATTTCTTGACATTTTATCATGTAACAGTGAGCTTACCAAGAGCAGACGGCTCTGATTTCAAATGGAAAGACAGCACAATAGCAACCGCAACGATTGCCATGTATATGCTGAGTTTTAGCCAAGCAAGAAAGGCTGGGTGACGATCAGAGTTTGATTATGGCAACAAGCCTAAAGCACCTACTTCGCTCATTTGCTGCATGATCTCTTGCATCCGAAGATACGTTGTCGAAGAGTAGCACGCCGAGTAGCGGTCTTTCCCTGAATGGCGATCTTTCATAGTCATGACTCCTGCGCCCATTTCAGAGGACATTCCGACACAACTTTGAAATCCTTACTGCTTGATAAGTATTGGTGAAATCCGGAAGGGATTGTAGAACGGTCGATAGGGCTCTTCCAGGATAACGTCGTCCGAGTCGCCCATGCGATGCGAATCTCTAAAGTCCATAACTTTCTCTCGCCGTCCAGCGTATCGGGTACAGAGAGATGAGAGTGAATGGCGGGACCAATGGGGAATGTTCAACGTTTGCGTGACGTGTGGCACGGACCACATTGCGAGGGACGCGTGAGGTCATGGGGTCATTCGGGGCTCTTCAGGGATTCCCTGCTCGTCAACAGCATCCAAGGACTCACACTGCCACTCCCTTCAATTGAGCATCATGGGTAGAAACGCAGGGCTTGACGTTTTCGGTGGCAAGAAGTGAGTATTCCCTCGTCCCTATTATGTCACCCACGGCTGAACTAGCCGCAGGGGCTGGAAAGCCTCGGATTGGACTTCAAGTGATGACCGAGTGCGTGGCGGATCATCTCAGGTACATCATGAACATTCCAATCAGATCACAATTACAAGCCATCTCATTCATCTCCACAGTCCTATCTCGACGTGAAAGGCTCCTCAGCCTCCTTCCATGGTACCCTCGACATTAACACCCTAGGAGGCGCCGGCTTCGCCAGCCAACGCACGACGGGCGACACTCGCGTCTGGGATCTCTCTGGATATGACGGTCTTCACATTCAACTAGGCAAGCACGACGGCAAAAAGTACACGCTAACCCTGAAAGACCATCTCGTTATGACAGATGGCCGCGAACAATCGACCATTAGCTACGAATATGTGCTTAACACGGCGTCTGAGAACGGCCTGTTGTTTGTTCCGTGGCATGCATTCAAGCCCACATATCGTGGTAAGGAGAAAAAAGACGCGAAGCCGCTGAATACGAAGAATGTCAAGCGATGGAGTCTCATGATGAGGAGGTGAGGCTTGTGGCCCGAACGTGTACTCCAGGCGTGTGCTAATACCCTGGTAGCTTTTTTGGTAGCCAACAGGGTGACTTTTCGTTGGAAATCAAGTCAGTCAGAGCCGTCAAACAATCGGATGACCTTGAGAAAGGCGAGGTTGTCGGAGCTGGCGTAAGCTCGATAGTGCTTTGTTATAGTTGTTTGTAACTAACAGGATGCTACAGAAACCTTGGTCGTGGAAGAATTCCAATCTCGTTGGGCTGGCAGTCATCTTGTCCTCAACTTGGGCTCTCAGCTCAGCTTTCTGCTGGTGGAAGGGCTACGACATGGGTATTATGAGACTCGGAAGGTGGTGGTCCGTTGTGAAGCGATAATACGAACGAGATCTTTGTACACATAAAGTTGAACCTCTATACACAGAAATATTTCGGGACTATATTCAATGCGCTCTAGTTTATGGGAAGAGGAATTCCAGTGTGGATTAATGATACTCATTGCCTACCCACATTCCATTGCATTTCTAATACTGTCCGCATTACCTATTCCCACACCAGCTCCTCAATCGATCGCCGGATATGCTCCGCTCCCAACGCCTCGCAGATTCCCTCTCTCGCACATTTTCGGCCTCCCTTTAAATGCCCCATCTCCTCCTTCCACAAGTCGGGTTCCGCATGCCACCGTCTCTGCCTTTCCTCCGTCTCCGCCAGCAATTCCACAAGGGGTTTTGTATTACTACCTCCGCCCCACACCTCAGTTCTCAAGGCCGTTTTTACAATCTTGCTCCACTCCCGCGCCTCCAACTGGATATTAAACCCCATTGGGCAATCTGGGGTACCGGTGTGTAGATGGGCCAACGCGGCGCTGTTGTCTCCCACGCGAAACGGCTTCTTCTCGCTATTTTGCATGAGCCGGGTGGCCTCAGCGTCGACTTCGAGGAGGACTTTATTGAATCGCAAGACGAGGGCTTTAAAGAGAGATACGATGGATTGCAGGTTTTGTGTTGCGGAGAAGGGATCGAGCGGGCAGGTTGGGCAGTGGATGAGCGTGGAGAGCGTGGTGGTGGCTGTGCGGAGTGAGGGGACAATTTGCGGGAAGGAGAAGTCATTGAGTGTGTGGAGGGTATTTAGGGTTAGGTATGTGAGAGAGAGACAGGCACAGGGGAGAGGGGAGCTACCTGTCTGGTTGGGTGGAGTGGAGATTTGGGAAGGCCAGAAAGAGGGGTCAACGGGGGTTGTGAGGTCAAAACTTGATAAAGTCAGTGTGTGGTCGACAGCGTTGCTAGTGGATATATACTTTGGGTCAATCATGGCTGTATCGTTGATGTTAGTCAGAGGCATAACGTCGTGCCGCATGGGTGCCATGAGACCATCGGTGGAGCTGCCTGAGCGACGAATGTCGTGCAAAATTGGCTGAGGCGTGAGGTCAGGGTTGAAGCGTCCCATCATTTCTGGAGTAGCACTTCTGCTGCTGTGAATGGGGTTCTCTTGTGCTGGTGCATGCGATGGCCCATTTCCTTCTCCTTCCCGTCTCCTCTTCTTCGGTCGTCCCATCTGCTTCTGAGGCGAGTATACACATTCCATCCTCTCTCTTTCGCAGCGCACACATGTGGGTATGTCACCAGAGCATTTCAGCTTCCGCGAACCTTTGATAGATCAGTCATGGGTGACGAAGGGCTATAGCCAGGCGCAGAACACGTACGACATCCGTCACAGGCTGAATGGGCCTTTTGCGCCGTTGGGAAGTGCACCATTCACGGACTCTTTGTATCGTGCTTACTACAATATTACTCTGCAAGGGTGAAAATGTCGGGCAATAATTCCCTTTGGATATGTACGACTTTTCCAGTGTTGTGGAGCTGCACGTGTGGTGTAGGTGGTACTACGCTTGTGACGGTGATAAACTAGGGAGGCCTGAAACACGTGCGTGGCCATGTGTTATCTACATAGTAGGTGCTATGGTAATTCAAGCAATCAAATCAATGAACCTCTACTCTGAAAAATTCTGCAGCGGATTGGCAAAGAGGGAATCTTTCCAGGTTCCTCAAGCCTGGTAACTGTTTCCCAGGTCACATGCTGGCGCATCAGGCACGGGATGAAGCCAAGCCCAAGCCACGCTGTATGTAGGATGGATATACTATGTACCTCATTCACGGCATTGCCCCAAAACGATCAGCCTCTCACCGCTCCTCTGCGGCCTGAATCGCTTTCGAATGCACTGCGCTGGGCGTGGCGAGCGTCGATGTCGTTGCCAGCCAAAGCGCAGTGCACAGCCTAGATCCCCTGCGTTGCGTATCTGCGCATTGCAAAGGGCGGCGGTGCAGCGTCTGCGGCAGAAGGCCGAGCGTCCCAGCCCGCTTGGGCTAGTCTTCGTGTCCACGTCGACCGGCTACTGGCTACGGGTATACCAAGGCACATAGTAGGAGGTGCTGATGCCTGAAAGCTCGTAGGTAGTGCTGATGGCGTTGCGGCGTCGCTCCTGTCCTCCTCAGATTGGCGGGCAACCTCGAACCGGGCCGGGGTTGTGGCCAAGCCGCCAGCACTAGCGTCGCTGCACGTTTTGTGAGTCACAGATCCTCGGCCCTTCCTCACGCCGGCCTCGCTTTCGCCTGCTTTAAATCCCCCCACTCTCCTCGCTGCCTGATTTTCTCCTCCACCACCATCTGCCCACCACAACCACACACACACACCACAGGCAGTCCTTCACAATGGCTGCCGCTTAGCCACCGCGCCTCTCGCAACCCTGGATTTCACAATAAACACCCCAATTCCCCACTTCACCCGCCCCTCAGAGCCTTCCTTTTTGGAACCTCTGAACTCAAGTCCTGCCCTGCGCAACTTTAGTTCGCCGTCATCCACCCCGTTCGACTTCACGTCGTCCACCACGGCTTCCCAACCCGCACCATGGCTCTCTTCACCAGCTCCCCAAGCCCATCGGCAACCATCGGCAACTCCGCAACCCACATTCAATCTCCCACAGGAAGACTTTGTGCTCTTCGACCAATCCCAACGGCTTCTGCGAGCACCGAGCGCCCCTCAGCCCGCGCCTACGTTTAGCCACGGCCACCAATTTTACGCCAATTCTGCACCATCGTCCACGACAGAATTCAAGCAGCCTCGGTTACGACAACGCCCTCCGGTTCCTCTGTTTTCCCGCTCTAGCAACAACATCCCACACCTGCACAACATCGCAACTATGGCAGGTACGAAGCTTGCTCTCCATAGCAATGACGTTGAGCTCATCATGGGTGCAGACTTGAACAGCAACAACTCGTTCGACTCGGGCGTGAGCCTGTTGTCTGGCTTTCGCGCCACGGGAGGTATCTCCCTGGACGGAGTGAATGCCTTCACAGCCATCAACGATCCCTCCGTCGCCTCAGGCTCCACACGCACTGTGTCCCCCAAGGACATATTCAGTGATGGGTTCGGGTCCAACCCGCCATCCACGGCATTCACCAACTTGACCTCGCCCGATATCAACGGCACTCCCTACATGCACGATAGCTTCATATGCTCTCCTAGTTTTGAGGGCGATTTCCCCATGGCGTCAGACGAGACTTGTTGGCCTTCCTTGTTTCCCGAGGTGGACAACATCGTCCCGGAGCCTACATGTCAGCCTGCAGCCATCTCGCTGCCCATGGAACGCACTATCAGCAGCCAATCGAAGGAGCGGTCGGGCTCTTCAAGCGTCGGCTCCCCTCTTTTATTGGACAGCTCGCTCCGTCGAAAGTCGTCTGCCACCAATTCGCCTGCGACTAACGGCATCAGCAAGGCTCGTCGTCGTAAGGGGGACTTGCCTGCCATTACCGTCGATCCCAGCGACAAGGTTGCTTTAAAGCGGGCCCGCAATACCCTTGCCGCACGTGAGTCTCGGCAGAGGAAGTTTGATCATGTCAGCGACCTCGAGCGTCGTAACGCTCAGCTCCAAGCTGAGATCGAGAAGTGGAAGAAAATTGCGATTGCTCTCGGACACAGTGGGTCATGAAGACTCTGGTCTTGTGAACATGGTTCTCATGGTGTTTTGGGGAGCTGGTGAAAAGATCAGCTTCACCCTTGCGCAAAATTTTTCGTATTTCTAACGGTCTATTCTCCCGATGCCCTCGTTAAATTTCTGGTTCTGTCGTCTTTAGATGGTAGATGATGGGAATGTTTCATGGTCGCGAATACTTGTGTACGAACTGGTGTGCAGTCTCCCCTCGTGGTTGATTGACTCCGCCGGATTTATGTATTGTTTTCGTCTTATTTAAGAACTGATGAAACTTCAGTTCTGCTTTTTTAAGATAAATTTCTCTAAACATATACTCCCCAATGAATGACTTCTTGTACGTGATCATTTGTCGTGCTGTGAGTTGTAGTGGCGTGCTTACAATCATGTGGCCGTATTATGGCGACTCAATCCATATGCCCTCCCTAGATAGTCACCAGGCTAATCATGATTGTGACGACGACTTGTAATTGTCACTCACTTTCATTAATTCTGAGATCTCATATTACTGTCTTGATATTCATAGCCAGTCTCCGTAGTGCTCCAGAATCACCTGTTATTCGGAGGAGCTTGTTCATCGCGTCAGTTCCAACCTATTTTTTATCTACTATCTATAGAAATATAAATACTAGCATGAAAACAGCAACAAGCCACATGGAACAGCCCAGCATGTTTATAACTGAACCATGGGTTTTATGATCATGGTGTGTACTATGGGAGGGCACAAAGATTGGGGATACTACTGCCCCTCCCTTAGCGCTTCGGTATTGCTCACTCACCCCTACATATAACAGTGTACCGCATTTTCTATTATGGGTACAAATACATATATAGGTTAATTAATTTTAATTTTTATTATAAATCAACGCAACTAGGTCAGATGGCCGAGTGGTCTAAGGCGCTGTGTTTAGGTTCGCTCTAATCTAGACAACCCCCGCAGTCTTCACGGGCGTGGGTGTAAGTTTCTCTACACCCCCTACAGTTAGGTATCCAGTCCTAACATTACCCGCTAGTCGAATCCCACTCTGATCATCATTGAGTGTTTTTTTGCCTTTTTTTTGCTCCTGGATGATCAATATTTCACTTTTGTATCCACTTGGAAAGCCCAAGTTTTTCCAGGATTGAGCGGTATGGGTTGCTGTTATCTTCCCTGTTTTTTATCACAAGTATATCACGTGTTAGGATTGTCCTGCGCTGGTGCTATTAACAAGAGATATGGGCAGGTCACGCGCATGATCTCCCCGCACTCACTCGCCTGCACTCGCATGTATACGCAACTTCAATTAACAGTTATATCCTATAACTACAGACTGCCCCTTCACTAAAACATTGGCCCAGGAGAACTCAGTGTCGAACATAATCGAATACTTGCTCGGAAACATCGCAGCATGCCTGTCCAACATGACGATCTTTTGCTTTCTGTGAGTGGGCTCGCTTTATTAGTAATCCACCGAAACAATTCATGCGAGATCACGTCACACTGATGAAACGACTATTGTAGCTGCAAACATCGCTTCGCAATGCGCTGTCGACCTTTGGGCCGGATAGTGTCCAGTATCAGACTATTAAATTGATGGTCGATGAACACCTGGCAAATCTTGCCTTGGAAGGCCTTTCAATTACATCGGACAGCACGAGTCAAGCTATTGATAAGACAATGTAATGAGGTTACATAAGCTTTAGGTAGTTTGCATGCGTCCGTCATGGGGTTAGACTGTAGTCGCGAAAGGAAACAGATACACGATGTTTTTTCTAGGCTACAAATAATCTCCTGGGCGACCTTGGACGCAGCAATATGGCCCAGTCCCTGCAGTTACCCTGTTGCCATATGATGTCAACACATGGAGGTCACTAGCTTGCTTTGAAGTAGGAATGAGGGGTGATTATACAACTTCACCCTAAGACGTACACCCAAACCTCGACGCGATAACCTCGCCTTACAGGATTCAAGTTAGTCACGCCGAAATGGTATCTCAGTCTGGACCTGAACCGTATACGATAGCAGTGCCCCATTCCGCACTAGAGAAGCTGATAAGAAAACTTTCTGATACGTACTATCCCGATGAGCTCGATACCACCGATCAATGGCCCTATGGATCACCTCTATCAGACGTTAAACGCCTCGCGAAACACTGGGAGCTGTGCTTCGACTGGCGTAAAGCCGAGGCGAAACTGAATGAGCTCCCCAACTACCACAAGAAAGTTCAAGTTGAGGGATTTGGTGCTCTCGATATTCATTTCGTACACAAGGAGAGCTCGAACCCAAACGCGATACCGCTCCTCTTCTGTCATGGCTGGCCTGGGTCCTTTGTTGAAGTCACAAAATTGCTCCCACTGCTCACATCTGGTGAGGAAGAGGGGAAGCCAGCCTTCAACATTGTAGCACCTTCGCTCCCAAACTTTGGATTCAGCCAGAAAATTGACAAACCTGGGTTTGCGCTGTCGCAGTATGCAGAGACCTGCCATCGCTTGATGCAAGATTTGGGCTACGATAAATATGTCACTCAAGGAGGCGACTGGGGTTTTTACATTACCAGAATTATGGGCGTCCTGTACCCATCCCACGTACTCGCAAGCCACATCAATATGATCAGAGCTCATCCGCCAAAATTTGCGTCTCAGCCGGCAATCGCTCTAAAGCATGCTATAACGCCATACACCGAAGCAGAAGGCAAGGGTATCAAGCGAAGCGACTGGTTCCTGAATGAGGGCCAAGCGTATCGTCTACTACAGGCTACCAAGCCGCAGACTCTCTCGTATGCTTTCGCAGACAGTCCAGTTGCTCTACTTGCCTGGATCTATGAGAAGCTGATTGACTGGACGGATGAATATCAGTGGAATTTTGATGAAATTTTGACGTGGGTCAGCATTTACTGGTTCAGTACTGCAGGGTCAAACGCGCATATCCGAATATACTATGAAGCCGGACACAACCCTACAGCTCTGGTTCCGAGCCGAGATCGAGCCAGCGAATGGGTTGGGGAGGTGAAACTGGGAGTCGCGCATTTTCCTCGGGAGATAACCGTCGTACCGACAATCTGGGCAAAGACGTTGGGTAGGTTTTCCACTGTATTTTTCTGCCGGTATACCGCTGATGTGGTTTCAGGTCCACTCGTATACGAGAGCGTTAACGATAAAGGCGGGCATTTCGCCGCTTGGGAGAGACCAGATGTTATTGCTACGGACCTGCAGAAGATGTTTGGCAAGGGTGGAACATGCTATCATCTTGTACCAGGCCGATCTGGTTACTAACTAGTATCCACATGGAATACCTGGGCGCCTTTCAATGCCAAACCTTTGAATCTTGGCTGAAGTTATGTTGATTTGTGACACACGGACAGTCAATGTCCCAGAGATCGATCAAGATGGCTCGATCAAGCCACGCAACGTATCTTCTCCAGTGCATCAATAATTACATGGAGTGTATACACTTGCTGGATGTTTCTATCTTTACGTAGATCATGAACAGTGTCAGGCTTCCATATGCACTCACGCAGCTATCATTCAGTTGAATAGCGGAAGACAATGAGCATGCACTCCTCTAAGCCCCAGCCAGCTAAGCCGAACCTGGAAGGCACCAGATCAGCCTAGCATTTCGTTTCCCCGACGCCCAGAACTACGCACTGTACAAATTAACTTTGCTAACTGAGCGATCTCCAGAATCTGGGCGCCGATCTAACTGCCCCGAAAATAGCATGCGCGCACGGACTTCCCGGAGCGCAGGAGGGGCCGGAGAGTGTGCGGTCGCCTTGGATTCGCATTCCAGAGCCTGGACTCACTGGTTGCAGCGCTTGTCTCGCAGTCGACCTTCAGGCATGTCCGGATCAATACATATTGCCGTCGTCTGATGTACGCAATCTTCCTACAGGAATCTTGTGAATACGATGCTCCGTGCAACAACCAGGGCAGACTAGGAAGTCGCATGGCGCTCAGGGGTGCCGCAAACGGCTAAAGCCTATAGTTGCTCCAGCATCGAGCCATGCGTTGATGGTAAGTCTGGATCAATGACAATGAGTCTGGTATAAGACATTGGAGGGGCCCGAAGACTGACCCAGCGAGTACTTTTGTGATCTCTCACGCACCTTTGTTCCAGTGGTTTGCCCTACTCACATGGTACTCGTCGACACTCGGATTGTTGCGGCGAGAACTCAAAGGATACACCATGCGACTCTTCCCGCTACTTGCAGCGTCTTCTGTCGGGGCAGCTGTAGTGAGAGACCAACAGGTGCCACTGGTAGAGCACCCATTGAGCCCAGCTGCATCGGGTCGGCTGCTCACAGACGAGGAGGGGATTGATAAACCGAGCATTGGGGTGCATTTTACATCCTCAAATGCAGTTGCTGCAGCCCGCTATTCCAACGGCACCATTGTGGACTTGATGAAAGTTGAAGGGAACGCAGATTACATCGACCTCATGTCGAGATGGATGGGTAGCAGTCCCGAGTCCACTAGAAAAGCTGCATGGTACGCACGATTCCATGATTCCAGGATGACCTGGCTGACGAGATGATAGCAAGACTCAGGCCGGAAAGCATGCGACTGACAACCCGTGTACATTGGAGGGCCTTCGCCACCAGAAGCAGACCGATCTTGACACACCAGCAAACCGCGATGTAGCGATACTTTCCAAACTACTCAAAAAGGTCCGTACCTTAATTGAGACGGAACTCGACGTGCAAATCACCACCCTTGCGCCCGTCTTCTTCTCGCTAGACAAGGATCAGACGGAAAAAGTACAAGACGCGATGGAGTCTGTTGGGCTGAAATCTACGCACTCTGATGTCTTCACCAGAGGAGATGTAATAACTGACACAACCGCCGCCTACGCCGGAACCGGAGCTCTTCTGTGTAGAAGCTGGATGAATCTAAAAAGATGCAGATTGGAACGCTCGGCTGCGCATGACAGGACCGTACTTTTCCTTGGATTCCATGATCACTCCTTCAGCGCCAGCATCCAAAATATACACAGCGATGCCACATTCCATGCAATCGGTCCGCAGGTAAATTCTGCTGAACTAGGATGGTGGGATCTCCCAGTGTTTGAAGCCCCTCGAGCGAGATTCTGGGCACAAGTACAAGAGGCTATCGTAAGTGTAGTGAGTGCACTGGGGAGGGAATCGATTAGCAAGGTTGTGCTGATGGGAGAGCACGGGGCGAATGATGAGTTCAAGGATATCGCAGAGGCTGCTATTTGGGGCGCACTGGAGATTGATGTGGGACCGCTGCTGCACGTAGAAACAGTTGAAGGTACTGAGAGAATAGCAGCGAGGGGTGCAGCTGACATGGCGTGGCGGAAAGAGTATTGGAGAAGGAAGGCTGATGTGTTCACAGCGAATCATTGAGCCGAGGACGGAGACGGTAGCTCTTAGAGAAAAACCTACCATGTAGATACCCATAGATACCCATTATAATAATGAAGTTTTCAGAGGTTATTTTGAGCTCACTTTCAGACCCATCGGACAAGTGAGAAAGACTACAAGAGATATGGTATAAACTTTTGGAGTTTCGTACCCAAATACATTGATTATTCCAGTCAATTCCAGGCCTTGGATATTAATTGAATCCAGCGAAAAGAGGTATTTGAGGAGTTCACTGAATATAGCTACACCGGAAGATTAATTGCCAGCCCAATTATTGACCACCCTCGGGCAACTCCGACTAGATGTATCGAAACATGTTATTCTTGACACTTCGCTTCATTGAAACTGGCTTCCCATCCTCGTATTCAATGGCAGCTGCGCCTCCGTCGCCATCCAAGCCTTGCAGCTTGGCCAGCAGTTCTTTATCGAGTTGTGCTTGCGTCTTTTGCTTTTGCTTGACCTCCTCCACGGGGTTTTCTGTGGAGTCCTGTAGCACTCAGCCCGAGTATCACAGTAATATTTCGGAACTCCTAATACCAGTGAATCATCCTGTTTCCCAGTGGAGTCCGAATGCGCATCGGAGTACGCACGAAATGACATCAGTACTCGCTGCCGACATGCTCGGATGGTAGGAGCAAGGCGCGGATGTAGTATTCGTGAGGTTGGCAACTTGATGAAGAATTGTGTAGGGACCGCCATTATTTGGCCATGTTGATGATCATCTCACAGGTATGGAGCAATTGATGAGATCGAGCTGCACGTGAAGCGGTCGGGCGGCCAAGGCGCTAGTGGTTTCCTAGTGGTTTCCGCCGTCGTGAACTTTCAGTTTCGCGACTGACGGGCGTACCCGCAACGACTTCACACGCGCCTGATTATCCACTCTGTACATTTGATCAAACACGGTGCGCTACACTCACTTCTTTTTTTGCGCCAGCATCCGCTCCGGCCCGCACTCACGATGGTTGTGACCAAAGTCGGCCAGTGGTCCAACGTCGAGGACGAGGTGCTGAAGAGCGCTATCTCCAAATATGGCCTCAACCAGTGGGCGCGCTGTGCCTCTTTGCTCGCAAAGAAGACGGCCAAGCAGTGCAAATCGAGATGGCAGGAATGGCTCGATCCTGGCATCAAGAAGACGGAATGGTCGCGGGAAGACGACGAGAAGCTCCTGACCATGGCCAAGCTCCTACCCACGCAATGGCGCACCATCGCACCAATCGTCGGGCGCACCGCCACACAATGCCTCGAGCGATATCAGAAGCTTCTGGACGAGCAAGAGGCCCGGGAGAGCGGAGACCTGGGGCTGGCTGGACCTGAGGGCGGCGAGGCTGCCGCCCCCTCCGCAGAAGACGTCCGACGACTGCGGCCGGGCGAAGTTGATGCTTACGCTGAAAGCCGCCCGGCTCGACCCGATGCGATCGATATGGACGAGGAAGACAAGGAGATGCTGTCCGAGGCGCGCGCCCGTTTGGCCAACGTCAGTGGGAAGAAGGCGAAGCGAAAGGCACGGGAGAGGCAGTTGGAGGAGTCAAGAAGGCTTGCTTTACTCCAGAAGCGACGAGAGCTAAAGGCCGCCGGCATTAACATCAAGATCACTCCTAAGAAAGGCAACCACATCGATTACAACGCTGATGTGCCGCTCGAGAAAGAGGTCCCATCTGGCTTCTTCGACACCACAGAAGAGATCGAGAACAACGAGAAACAACGCGAAGGCTTCGATCCACGCAAGCAACAGTTAGCGAATAAGCGCAAGATGGACCAACAAGAAGGTGGTGGTGGAGATAGTAAGCGGAACAAGAAAGATGAGAAGTCAGGGGGTCTGGCAGCGTCGTACGCGAAAGCTGCTCAGATGCAGAGGATTCGCGAAGCAGAGCAAAACAGCAAGCGTCGTGCTCTTGTCCTTCCTTCACCACAAGTTGGAGAAGCCGAGCTCGAGGATATTGTCAAGATGGGCATGGTTGGTGAGCGTGCAAGAACGGCAGGTAGTAGTGACAATATCGCAACACAAGGCCTCGTAGGCAATTATTCTACCATAACAGGCAGCACACCAATTCGCACGCCTATGGCGCCAAAAGAAGAAGATTTCATTGCCAACGAAGTGCGTAATGCTCGATTACGCACCGAAACGCAATCAGCCCTGCTCGGCGGGGACAACCCAGACCTCGTTAACGATGAAACTCCAACCTCGCTCTCTGGTCCATCTGCCCGCCACCAGATCGTGACCCCTAACCCCATGGCTACACCCTTCCGACAAGCCAATGGACCAGGAGCTACGCCCATACGGCAAGGACCTGGCGCGACGCCGATGCGAACGCCCCGGGACACGTTGCGTCTGAACGGAGAAGAGAATGGTATGCAATTAGTAGCACAGACACCTCGCGATATCAAATTGCGGGAGAACGCAAAGCGACAAGATTTAAAGAACAAACTTGCAGCATTGCCAAAACCTAAGGAGGAGAGCTGGGAATTCGAGTTACCAGAAGAACAGGAAGATGGTATGGAGGTTGAAATCAGTGAAGAGGATGCTGCTGAGCGGGATCGTCGGGCTTTGGAGGCCCGTGAGGCGGCTGAGGCGGCGGACTTCCGCCGACAGACCCAAGTCGTACAAAAGTTTCTACCTAGGCCATCGCTAGTCGACATTGACGTGCTACTGAAGAGGGCACTGGACTTGTCTGATCCTGTCGAGAGAGACATAGAGACTGAAATGGCTTTGTTGATTGCCAACGATGTCAAGAATTTCGGTAACGGGCGTGTCACAGGAACCCTGAAGCCCATCGAAAGAATAAACGATGATGCCCTCCAAGCCGCCAAAATGGAATTGGCACTGGAACTCGCCATGTCATCCGACAAAGATAGGAAGGCATTCCATGGCGACTTCGCTACAACTTGGACTACTCTCCACAGCTCAGCAATCCTGCCTGGTATTGCTGGCTACGAGGAGGACGAGATCGATGAGCATCAACTGATGGTCGAAGCCTTTGACAACGCACAAGAGTCAATCATCGAGGCAGCTGAGCGCGCGAACAAGATTGAGAAGAAGCTCGCCGTCCATCACGCAGGTTACATCAAGCGTGCTGCTCTTCTGCGCGACAAGATTAGAGGTGCGTTTGGTGCACTAGAGAGAGCCAAGTACGATCTGGATACCGCCAGGACAGCGCAATACGCTGAACAAACGGCCATTAGTAGGCGACTGGCAAGTCTACGTGACGAGGTTCAGTTTGTCACCAAGAGAGAGAGAGAGGCTCAAGAGTTGTACAGGACCAGGAAGGATGAGCTCGACGGGCTACAGGAGCCTATTAATGGAGTACTTTAGGTATATTGAGGCATCTTCACACTTGTTCTTATTATCAATTTTTGTTAAGCCTTTCTCATAAACGGCGTTAGCAGGGAATTGCAGTCATCAGCTTGCAGGCGATGCTGTATGGGATTTGATACGGCGAAGGAGACTCGTCCGCGAAGCCTGCTCATGGTTTTCTCTTATAATTGCGTTCCCAACGGAGAAATGGGGTATGACGCAGTCTTCGCGCGTAGGATAGGATTAGCCGAAATTTGGCTCGTCATTGGGCCAAGAAAACCAAGCTGATACAGGCGCGAACTGCTCCACTTCATCAACCCTTGACAACGCCTATTTCACTACGCTTGACCAGTACTCCATCAATCTGGACCCAACTTGATTACTCGTCTTAGCGGGGGTATAATTTCTCAGCAGAAGTGTATCTGGCGGGTTCTGAAGTGGTTTCCCCAGCCCCTGCTTTCTAAATCCTGCAAATTACCCGGAACAGTGCTCGTCTATTCCCGGATATCCCCATATAGTAATCTTACCATGCGCCATTTAAGATGGCCATGATTACATGGAATTTCTGTTTTGTGAAACAACAGAAGGGCATGCTGTCATTATCACCATGCATCTTCCAGTCGTAGCACTGCTATCCCTTATCAGCACAGTACTCTCAGCAAATGTAACCAGACCGTTCTCAACATGGATGGCATCCTCCTTCCTATCTAAGGGACAACCAATCAATAACCACTACGTCGCATCCGTCGTCCACGAAGGTATTCAAAAAGCCGCTACCACCCAGAACGACACCGCACTCCTCGCCTACGTTTCGAGTGCTGTATCATCTGTCGTCAGCTCCAACGGTACCATAAAAGGCTGGCATTCAACATTCTACAGTCTCGACGATATCCGCCTCGGGAATAACATACTCTACTTTTGGGACTCTGGAGGCCGCAAAAATAATAAATACGTCGTTGCAGCCAAAGCTCTGAGGGACCAGCTTGATCGATGGCCGCGTACACCGACGGGAGGTTTCTGGCATCGTGCTCCAATTTACAAGAATCAGATGTGGCTCGATGGAATCTACATGGCCGATACTTTCTACGCAACATACACATCCTACTTTGAGCCTAATAACATCACTGCATGGAGCGATATTGCACTGCAATTCGATCTCGTTGAAGAGCACACTAGAAACCATACATCAAATTTGCTCAAGCACGGTTACAGCGAGGACGGAAGCACTGTGTGGGCGGACCCTGTAACTGGCGCCAGTCCCTACATCTGGGATCGCGCCGTGGGCTGGTATTTTGTTGCACTGGTTGAGGTGCTGGAAGTGTTTCCAAGTAGTCATCCTGCCTATAATCGGCTCTCAGAGTACCTCACCACTCTCGCCTCGGGCATCATGGAAGCACAGGATACCAATGGCGGCTGGTATCTCATCATGGATGAGCAGCTCATCGACGAACCACGCAACTACATCGAGTCGAGCGCCACCGCTATGTTCACGTACGCCTACCTTAAGGGAATCAGGCTCGGCTTTCTAGTGAAGGAATACCAGGAGACGGCGGCCAGGGCGTGGAATCTGCTGCTCACCGACTTTGTGCAGTATGAAAAAAATGGAACATTGAGCTTCACGGGGACGGCGGAGGTAGGCAGTCTGAGCGGCAATGCGTCGTATGAGTATTATGTTGGTGTCAAAAGGGCGACGAATGATGGAAAGGGTCTTGGGCCGTTTATGTATGCGGCAAGTGAGGTTGAGATGGCGGGGATATAGGGGAAACAATATCTGGTGAACCGCTATGCTATCCCCTTCACAAGCAGTCAGATCTCCTCAAAACAGGCGTTTCTGGCTAAATAGTATCGAGAAAACATCATTATCTATACACCTCAATCCTTTGTCAACACGATCATCATCCGGACCGTCGTAACCTTTTCTCATCGACATGGGCGCTGCTTGCAAGACAGTCGTGGATTATAGAATGACAAAAATGACATAAATACACGTATACGGAAACAGAGTCTCCTTGTACACTGTATCGGAACGAGCGTTCCTGCGCTGGACTATCCCTCGACTTATGTGCATGCATTGTATCCAATTCATTCGTATCAATTCAATTGCCCATCCCAGACGAGCACAACACACAGCTGCTGAGTTGCAAACCATCAAATCAGGTAGGACATCCATCACTATCCACGCCACAAAACGCCATGGCGATATGCTTCTCAAACTGCGAGTCTGCAATCGGGGCCTGCGTGCCGTTGAAATGCGACGGGTCGTTCAATGCATCCTTTGCCTGCTGTGTGAACTGGTCCCACGCAACCACGTCCCAGCGATCGCCCTGGGCAGTCGTGTCACCCTGGAGCCCAAGTCCGCCGTCGATTTGCGCGAGCTGAACGGCTGGCCTTGCCTTGTTGTCGCCGGAGCCAAAGCTGGCCTTGTTCGCAGTGATCATCCGGTAACCATTGGGCTGGCTGTACGATATCCGAGTAACGGTAGCATCAGAAGCATTTGATGAAAGCCATACAACAACTTGTTGCCAATCATACCTCTGCTTGTCCGCCCTGGGAAAGAACCAGGTGTACATTATAGCGTTACCGTAGGGTTGTACGTTATTGGTATTTGAGGTTCCTTGATTATCGGAAGATGTTTGTCCACCAGAGGATCCGGTCTGCCCGGATCCTTGACTTTGCGTAGAGCCTTGATTTTGCATAGAGCCTTGATTTTGTGTAGAACCTTGATTTTGCATAGAGCCTTGATTTTGTGTAGAACCTTGATTTTGCATAGAGCCTTGATTTTGCATAGAGGAGCCGGCCTGTGCAGAAAGCTGGGTTTGTCCGGAGACTTGGTTTTGCCCTGAGGATCCAGCTTGCCCAGAAATTTGGTTTTGCCCCGAGGGTGATGTTTGCTCGGATGTTCCAGTTTGTCCGGAGGCCTGCTGGTTGCCTCCAGAGGGTTCTGTTTGGTCCGAAGATTGGACTCCCACAGAGGACGATGTTCGCTGTGATGAGCTCGATCTCTTCACGGATGCCCTTCTC
>Ga0182211_1000146_pt1 | contig 20748 bp, 14 predicted proteins | sample G5R1MG_20_FD_129660 | JGI IMG/M metagenome (GOLD analysis project Ga0182211, IMG submission 129660) | Switchgrass phyllosphere microbial communities from Michigan, USA - G5R2_MAIN_03OCT2016_LD1 MG | ecosystem: Host-associated > Plants > Phyllosphere > Phylloplane/Leaf | place: USA: Michigan... | reverse complement strand
CGTGGCGCGCAGCCGGCTGCGCCGTCGGGGCAACAAGCAGCTCCCTCCCAGTCGATACCAGTACCGCTCTCCCAAATACTACCGCGGCCCACTGCACCCCCACCAGCCGCCGCCCGCGTCGGACCCCTCGTCGCGCCAGTTCCAGCCGGGCCCCTTCAGCCTGCCCCGGCTCGAACAGACGTACCAAAGCACCATCGCCTCCGACCTGCTCGCCCTCACCTACCAGCACACTCCGCCTAGATACCGTACCCCCGTGCCCGAACAACGCCTGCGCGAGTGGACCGGCGACTCACCCTACTACAAGAACCGCCCGCTACGCCCGCCGCGCGGCAAAGGCGAGGTCCTGCGCATGGTCACCCCGCCGCGCACCTTCCGGAACCTCCCCCGCATCACCAAGGTTACCGTTCACTCTATGGTTCCTGGGGCCCAGGAGAACAGCGCACACCTTCACGTCGCCGGCATGGTCCTGCAAGCCATCAGCAACATCCGTGCCGTCGCCCACAAGGCCCGCCACAACGTCACGGCATGGGGCCTGCGCGAGGGTCGCTATGTATCGGCCACGGTCACTATGGAGCGCGAAGACGCCCACGACTTCCTCGCCAAGTTAATCGACGTCGTCCTGCCCAGGATCAAGGAGTGGAAGGGCGTGTCAGGCTCGTCGGGCGACGGCCACGGCAACATGAGTTTCGGCCTCACCCCTGACCAACTCGCCCTCTTTCCCGAAATCGAGGTGAATTACGATGCGTGCGTAACCCCCAGCCGCCCCCGCCTGCCTCTCTGCTCGCTCCTTGCTAACATACGCCAGGTATCCCCCCAAGATGATTCCTGGTTGCCACGTAACCATTGGAACAGATGCCACCAATAACAAAGATGCGCGCCTGCTCCTTCAAGCTATTGGTATTCCCTTCTACGGGAAGCTCAACGATTAGATGCGCATGTCAACATGATGTCCCGCGAGGACTGCAACCCAACCTGTACCAAAACATTCATGTGCAGTCGGGCCCGCCCTGGGGCTCGACAAAAAAGCTCGCAAATTTGCCTCGATTGTCCTCATTGTTGTCTCTCTTGTTTTTGTGATATCCAACACATACATCTTACAAACGCCCATGGCTTTGTCATTGCCCAAACAAAGTGGCTGTTGTCTCAGTACATCTCGCGGCGCACTCAGCAGGGTGTATGCTCAGAAGAAAAAAGCTTTTTCTGCTTCCAAGCCGTTCCTCCCCACTCGGCCAAATCAAAGATTTATAACCCTTTTCCACCACGACTTGACCGTCTCTTCCTTGCCCTCATACACGCTCTCAAATCATGCCATCTGTCAAATCCAGCCATCAATCGCTTGAATCTGCAATCAGGCGTTCCTCAGCCGCGGACATCTCTGCGTACAGCGGCCCACGTTCAAATGTCAGAGGAACAAAATATCTAAAGTATTTTTGGTTTAAGTCTGCCAATGGCGTCTATCGTCTTGCAACGTCCTGCAAACCCTTCTGCAAAGCCCCCCGGTGTGTCAATGACTACACATTCAGTGCACACAGGTTTGCCAACCATCCATATCCTGCTACCTTTCCCAATGGCGGCCCTTGGCCACCCAGAACTGCACAGGATGTTCTACACGCAATTGAGCCCAACAATGATGATTGCGTTGGCAATCTCTGCTACACAGGCGACATCTGCAGAGATAAGAACTGTAGTCACACCTTTGAGAATTGGAAGCGAGTCACAGAGGACTGGCAGGACCATTTTGAGCTGCGGGAAACGGCTGACCGCGGAATCGGCGTCTACACGAAACAGACGTTCAAGCAAGATAGCACCCTCGGCTGGTACGCAGGCGAGATCATCCCCGGTGACACAGGCCATTACGAGAACGCCTATCTCATGGAGGTACCGATCGGGATACAACAGGGATATCCGGATTTAGAGAGCGACTATGCGTCCTCTTCATCTTCAGCCTCGTCTGCGTCGTCGTCATTGTTGTCGTCTCCGAGCTCATCAGGGACTGGCTCCTATGTACCAGGCGAGCAGACTATCCTGATTGACGGCGACAGGGTAGGCAACTGGACACGCTTCATAAACCACTGCTGCGAGCCTTATTGCGAATTTCAGATCCGTCGTGTCGGCAGGATGCGGATCATTGCAGTAGTAGCCACAATGGACATACCAGTAGGTGTCGAAGTCACCGTGAGCTATGGACCTTTGTATTGGAATTCAACACTGGGGAAAATATGTCGTTGCGGGGTCAGCAGCTGCGCAAGTAAGGCTGAGACCTAAGAGCAATCCTCAGGTGTAAAACTGCACACGGGTAGCACTGCTTTGATGGCCATGGGTGATTTGCTCACCGTGCTGGCCTCGTTGAAAGCCATGGCAACGATGTGAGGGCTCGTATTGCAGGCTACTGAGAGTTAGTGTCTTTCAACGTCGCCTCAATGACATGATCCGACACTGACGCGACTGCGAAAGGACTGGCATGAGAATCAAACAGGAATGCTTTCCAACGTTTGGGAGCGTACCGTACGAGATTCGCCATAGTAACCATGGATGTGTCTGTAGTAATTGAAATTGAGACTGCTCCCCGAACCCAGCTTAACAGACACTGAGATGACCAACATTCAAAATCCAGCGTTATGTGTCGGAATTCCCATCTTCTGATGATTGATTCAATACCCGGCATCCATTCACGAGCAGTTGCAATGGATCTTGGTGCAGGGTAATGCGGAGCGAGCCATTTTCGTGTGAAGTCGGGTGCGGACGGACGTTGTCCTGGGGGGTTGAGATTGGCCAAGCGCACCCGAAGAAGTCCCGCCATGTCGCAGCTTCCTGTGCGCTACAGCCAGTTCCTCGCACAACCCGCTCTACGACATACTCCGCCATATCTAGCTGTGCTTTCGTGGCCACCTCCTCGTCACGATGCAGGCAATCCGACAACCCATGCGCTCTGCGCTCGCCAAGGCCGCCACCAGGCAATATGCGACCAGCTCCTCGCAGTATGCGGAGACGATCAAGAACCTCCGCATCAATGGCGACACCAAGGTCCTGTTCCAGGGCTTCACCGGAAAGCAGGGAACGTGAGTGGGGACTGCAGTGCCGGACGGTTTGGGCGGGGCTAAAAAAGAGACAGCTTCCACGCACAACAAGCGATTGAATACGGTATGCGCCCAAGCACACAGCTTTGATGGTATGCGCGGGAAGAGGGGCTGACGGGGACTACAGGTACCAAGGTCGTCGGAGGCACGAACCCCAAAAAGGCTGGCACGCAGCATCTGAGTCTGCCCGTCTTCAAGAACGTCGCCGAGGCCGTCAAAGAGACCCAAGCCACGGCCACGGCCATTTTTGTCCCGTATGCTCCGCCCACGAGGACTTCAGAAGCCATATACATGAGTTGACCGTACACTAGCCCACCGGTTGCTGCGGCGAGCATTGAAGAGGCCATCGCTGCCGAAGTACCCTTGATTGTCACGTAGGTATGCATGCCGACCGCAAGGTGCTTGAACGCTCACATCTGGTAGTATCACCGAAGGTATCCCGCAACATGGTAAGAATCACAAGGCAAAGGTTGCGGATTTGGGCCCGAGACTGACTCACTGTAGACATGGTACGCATCACAGACATGCTCAAGTCGCAAAACAAGTCTCGCATGGTTGGACCCAACTGTCCTGGTATTATCGCTCCCGTATGTCCAAACTCGCGCCATGGATAACAATTTCTAAATACCACGCAGGGCCAATGCAAGATCGGCATCATGCCCGGCTTCATACACAAGCGCGGCCGTGTCGGTATCGTCTCCCGTTCCGGAACACTAACCTACGAGGCCGTCAACCAGACCACCCAAGCCGGTCTTGGTCAGTCGCTCGTCGTCGGAATTGGCGGTGACCCCTTCTCGGGAACCAACTTCATCGACTGCTTGAAGGTCTTCCTCCAGGACGAGGAGACTGACGGTATTATTATGATTGGAGAAATCGGTGGCTCTGCTGAGGAGGACGCCGCCGACTTCTTGAAGAAGTATAACACTGCCAATAAGCCCGTCGTCAGCTTCATTGCTGGAATCTCCGCCCCACCAGGTAGACGAATGGGACATGCTGGTGCTATTGTCAGCGGAGGAAAGGGTGATGCAAACTCGAAGATCAATGCTCTCGAGGCTGCTGGTGTCGTTGTTGAGCGCTCGCCTGCTAAGCTTGGATCGACTTTGTACGATCAATTCGTCAAGCGTGACTTGGTATAACTGCCGTCAGCGTAACTGAGTGGTACTGTATCGTTGATTGAACAAGCGGTGAAAGCATGCGTCTGCTTGGAGAAGATTGTAGCAGCAGTGTGCTGATGTTAACTATTGTATATTTGGTCACTTGGGAAGGATTTAGATCTGCAATCAACATTGTTCCCACAAGGCATATGTCTGATCACCCCCACCTCGGACTGAGAGTTCGACTTTTGCCATTTCTGCCATCCCTGCCAAACGGGTCCGAGCTCTTAACACAATTCAAAGAAGTTCCCCGCCAATCTCCGCTATCGTAGGTAGATAGATACATACACGCATCACCTCATGTCCAAGACCAAAACGAAACGAGCGCGCCGAGAACTGAAGCGCGAAGGCGATCGTAAGATTGCTGCGCGTCATCGCAAAGCGGCAAAGGCAGCCGAAGTAGCCTCTGCAGCACAACCATCCACTAAGCCCGGCGCAAAGAAACAAAAGACCGGCAGCGCACTGGATTCCAAGGCCAAAGTAACCGCCGCAACACCGAAACCGCATGTTCAAGCCTCACAGAAACATGCAGTGCCTTTTGGCGCCTATGATCACATTTTGTTGGTTGGCGAGGGCGATTTCAGCTTTACGCGGAGCTTAGTGCTCGAACATGGCTGTGCAAACGTCACGGCTACCAGTTTTGACACGGAAGAGGAGGTGCGGGCAAAATATCCACAATTCGATGGCACAGCCCGTGAGCTGGGAGAACTGACGCCGCCGGTTCCGCTACACCACGGCATCGATGCGACAAAACTCTGCTCGTACAAGACGCTACGATGCACGCGCGATGACGGTGACGATCACGACGACGAAGCACCGAAAGGCGGCGACGATGGCGCAATCGAGGGCGCAGCAAGAAAAGGACAAGGCTGGGACATGGTCGCCTTCCAATTTCCGCATACGGGCGGTCTATCAACCGATGTAAACCGCCAAGTTCGCGCCAACCAAGCCCTGCTTGTCGCCTTCTTCAAGGCCTGTCTCGACTGTCCAACACCCAAGAAACGCATCCAATTACTCCAAGCCCAAGCCAACCCCGCCCTACCGCGCACCCGACCGTTTTTGCGCATGGGCGGCAAGATCATCGTCACACTGTTTGAAGGCGAGCCGTACACGCTGTGGAATATTCGCGACTTGGCACGCCATGCTGGACTCAAGGTAGTGGAGAGCTGGAGATTTGATCCGAGTCAGTATCCTGGGTATGCCCATGTGCGGACCCTGGGTGCGATTGAAGGCGGAGGCGCGTGGAGGGGAGAGGATAGAGAGGCGCGGATGTATGTGTTTGAGAAGATTCCGCTCGTAGCGGACGACGAAGAGGAAAAGGAAATGCAAAGATTGGCACGGAATGCTCGGGGCGGCGCACTACCTTCGCAAAGGGTAGCAGCTAAGAGGGCGGGGGAAGAAGATGACCAAACTTGAGAGTGTTTTGGTGGAAAGAGTGATGAGCTACATTTCTATCCTCTAGGATGCCTCGAAGTTTTCCTTGGTATGCTATCGCGAGACCGAATCGATATCCCAAGATGCCTCCACCGGGCAGACACTACCTACACTCAATATCACGCCTAACACCACGCTAATGCCATACACGACCCAAAAAGAATGAGAAGCCAAGATACAGGTCGGGCCGGCATCTACATGACATAGACTTTACGCACGTCGCTCTCGTTCCACACGTCTCCGTTGATCCCACTCACGGGATCCCTCACATACCCCTTCTCCGTCCCGACCTTTTCGTTAAACACCCTGAGCCGCTCGCTACCGTATACCCGCCCATTTGGCAAGACAACAGGGTCATTTTCAACTATGCTCTTAGTGTGCAAGGCATAGGGAACATTGCGCGCGAGTTCGTTGAGCTCGGTGCTGCAGATTGGACAGACGGTGGTTGTGGATGACGATGCGTTGGCCGAGGAAGATGTAAACGCGGAATGGCAAGCTGGCGTCTTGAGGGCGGAGAGGCCGGCCGAGAGTGCGATGTGGAGGAGCGGTCGGGGCGGTAGCGAATATAAGTTGTGGTGTGTGGTCAGGAACAGCATGGCCAGATGGGTCCAGCGAGCAGGCGAGTAGAGCGACTGCACTCAGATTAGTACGCATGCTCTCAACATACAGATGAAGTAAATGAGAACATACCGCGTAAGGCTCCACTTCATCCCACGGCCTATACGCCAACAGTCCGGCTGCCCTCCGCAACAACTCAAAATCTCCACTTGCACTCAGATACTTCTTCGCATGTGCCCTTGCCTCCACCAGCTTCATCTCGCCCCCTCCGCCCCCAATACTCACCCCATGCATCCCGTCCTCCGTCTCTAAGCCATCCATACCAGTCAAGCCGGCCTCATGCCCCTGCCTCACGAGCTCGATATACTGCTGCAACCTCAGTTCAAACTCCAGCATATTCCCCCCTTTTTTCAACTCCTTGCTGTGTTCCTTGCACCACTCGAGTGCAAGACTCGTCGTCATCTCTTCTTTCAGACTGCGCTCCACCTTGTGGCACGCCACAAAGGGCTCCACATCCACAAGCTCGGTGATGCCCTTGCTCTGCGCAAGGTGCGTAGCAGACTCCACGTACCCTTCCCGCAACAAGTAGTCCACGAGCAGCCGTGAGAGACGCGTGCGACTCCACTCTTCATAGCGTACGTCGACGAGGCTTTGCACTTGGTACAGGTCCTGGAGATGTTGCACGCGCGCCTTGGCTGCGCGGTGGATCTTCTGCTCCTCGTCGTGAAGGGCCTCGAGTTTGCGCTTTAGCGTCTGCATCTTGCTGAGCATCGAGTCGAGCGCGTCGAGCGTGACGTCTGGGTCCGCGTTGGGCTTGGATGCTGCTTTGGTGCTGCCGCTGAGAGCGGTGGTGAGCGCTGTAGAGGTGTGTTCTATGACCCGCTGGGCGTTTTTGAAATTGCGCCGCGAGAGCTCGTACGGCATGCGGAGTAGGGGCTGGTCCTGAAGAAACCGTTATTACCAATAGATAGGAGGTGCGGGAAAAGTATGAGGCGTACAAGGAGTAGATACGACTCTACATTAAGCCGTGAGCTTGCGAGTTCTGCCATGACGGGGTAGCGTGCAAGATGCAGTATCGACAGGTATTCAGGAAGTATATGTAACTCATAAAGCGCATAAAGAGCGGGCGTGTAGAGTACTAGTCGCAAGTGAGCGAATGCCGAAGCACTTGGTGGTGATTGTGCCAGTACATCATAGCGGAATAAGCTAGAGTCATTCGTCACAGCTCCCCTCTTCCCCCGGCCCCGGTCGCGCTTAGCACGTGGGTGGGTTATCGGATCATTATGCATGTGCCAATATGGACATGCCGAAATCAATAGCTACACAGCACATCGATCGTCTACGCGTTATGTGATATCATTCTGGTCGTGACTCAAATCTAAAAACTCCGCTCTAAGACCCAATGCATCGTAATGCAAAATCCAGATGTCTCTACCTGTGCAGGGAAACACTGACGCAGGTCCTGCGGAGCTGCCAGCCTAATGTAGGTTTCCTAAACCCTACCTGTGAGGCCATTACTTTTGCTTCCGCTCACATCCCACAGCTCAGGACATGCGCACCATGCAATACGAAACCCCTAAAAAAATATCTAAGAAAGAACACCAGTCGATGTCATCTTCTTGCGGAGATGGTTCTTATATTCGCCAATGCTGCCATCCCATCGTCGGACAGTCTTGTGCTCGCACACCATGATGTCCTTTGCAATCTTGTCGAGCAATCTGGGATACGTCAGTACACGGTCAAGAGAATTTTATAGGGGTTGTACATACCGGAAGTCGTGGGACACAACAACGACACCACCGCTGAAAGCATTGATGGCATCCGCCAAACTATCAATGGTTGGAATATCGAGACCGTTGGTGGGCTCGTCGAGAAGCAACATGTTGGGTCCCTCGATGGCCAGCAAGGCGAAAACAATACGAGACTTCTGACCATCGGATAGGGTGGCCATCTTGGATGTTTGTGCCTCACCAGTCATACCATAGCGACCGAGTTGTTGACGCCAGTACTGCAGGTCCTGGCTGATATAGTGGAATTTATCACGGACAAAGTCGAGAGCAGACTTGGTCAGGTCGAGTTGCTCAGCAGAGTGCTGGCTATACACACCGAGCTTCAGGTGAGTATGGCGCGAGACGACACCAGATGTGGGGCTGAGCTTGCCAGTGAAGATGTTGAGCAGGGTTGACTTTCCAACACCGTTAGGTCCGACAAGTGCGGTTCTTGAGTCCATGTCGACACCAAAGTCGAGATTCTCATATAGGTTATCCTTGGCGTCACCAGAGTAGGAGAAGGTGACATTGTCAAGAGACAATACTGGAGGGGGCAGCTTCTCGACATCGGCGAAGCGGAAAGTAAAGATGCGGTCTTGGGCCACAGGCTCGATCAGACCGTCAGCCTCCATCTTGTCCAAAATTTTCTGACGAGACTTGGCCTGTCGAACCAAGTTGGCGTAGGTACCAGCGGAAGCGATGAACTTCTTGATGTGCTTGATTTCTTCTTGCTGCTTCTCGTAGGCCTTGGTCTGGTTGACCTCCTGCTCGTTACGGGTCTTGTGGTATGTATCGTAGTTACCTCCGTAGTAGAGGAGCTTCTTTTGACGCATGTCAATCATGTTGGTGCAGACACCGTTGAGGAAGTCCATGGAGTGAGAGACAAGGATGAGGGTGCGATCCCACTTCTTCATGTACTCCTCGAGCCAAACGCAGGCCTCGAGGTCCAAATGGGCGGTGGGATCGTCGAGTAAGAGGAGCGCAGGCTTGACGAACAAGGCCTTGCCGAGGGCGACACGCATGCGCCATCCTCCGGACATGTCCTTGGTCTTCTTGTGAATCGTGACCTTGTTAAATCCGAGACCGGTAAGAATGAGGGAAGCACGAGTGTGGAACGTGGACGGGTCCATGCTCTCTTGACGCTGTGAGATGTTAGCAGTAGCGGGAGCGCGCTGGAGGGGCAGGGCATACCTCATAGATGTCGTCTAGGAGTGGACTCTCGGGACCGTCGTTCTCGAGAATAGTCTCGGCAAGCTTTTCCAGGCGAGCCAGCTCGTTCTCAGCCTCGCGGACGACCCACTCCAAGGCACCCAGCTCAGTTTTGGGGGCACCCTGGTTCAGCAGGTAAATGTCGATGTGCTCAGGAAAGGGAAACTCGCGCGCATCAATGGCCTTGAGCAGTGTCGTCTTTCCACAGCCGTTTTCGCCCAACAAGCCGTATCGGCGGCCGTAGTTTACCTCGATGGTGGCGTCGTTGAAGAGGACCTTGCCGTGGAAGACGAGCGAGGACGAGATGATCTTGACATCGCGCGACTGCTCGAGCGACGCAAGCACACCAGTGGTGACACGGTCCGAAAGGCCGTGCTTGTCTTGCTGCAGTGTAAGGTTCTTGACCTCCTCGTTCAGCTCCAGATCCTCGGCAGCATCGCCGTTGACCGACGAGGTAGACGAAGCATTCTTCGAGTTGGCCTTTGACGAGAGCTTCGATGTGGCCGACTTCTTGGGCTTCGCGTTGGGATCGGCGGCGCGCTTGGCTTCACGAGCGGCTTTGGAGGCGGAAACCATGATGATCTGATGAAGGGGTGCGAGGGGTGGAGAGGGGAGCGAGGAATTTTTTGGGGGCGCGTTGGATGTCAGGCTTGACCCCGCTAAGCCCACTCGACTCTAATCGATAGCAGCGTACAGAGCCGCACTGCACTGGGACTGCGAAATAGGAAGACTGCAACACTCGAGACGGGCAAAAATTCGAGTGTATGTGATACAAAGGATGATTTGTGTTGAGAGGGCGACTGTCGGTAAGCAGGCGAGCTGATGGGGTCGGCAAACAATGAAAGCCCTAGTGACCGCTACCCCACGCATCACATGGCAGCCAAGAGTAAGACTTCTTCATGGTCGGCTGAGGCTTGAGTCGGTCAACCTGCGCTGCCTTTTCTAGATAGCATATAGGATAACGAACTCTCAAAATTCAGCTGTGTGCTGGAATATCACGTCTTGTCAGCCAGTATTCGTTGCATCACGCTGCATCACAGCAGCTTCAATTTGAATGGGCCAGCCAATCACAGGCCAGTGATATAATATATACTATAGTTACCATGTCAGCACTGAAAAACAACGACCACGACAGGTAAACATTGTCACGATCGTCAACTAGCTGTGCAAGAGTCTGCCAGACACAAATACATTCTCCAACGTCCCTACTGCTCCCACCTTGGCTCGGCACCATTTTGCCTCAGCCTGTCTCTCAACGCTTCCAGCACTTTTACTTCCTCTTCATTCAGACTCAAGTCATCCGGTAACATCACTCCTACACCGTTGATTTCGATTCTGACGCTATCTTGGTTGTGATACTGCTCACGCCGGCTTTTCCATCGTTTGGTTCCACCGCGTGCATCAGATATAGTCTCCTCGTCTCGACACTCTACCTTGCGCACATCGAGTTGGGTCCACCAATACATGGGGAACTGTCGCTGGATGTTATTGACGACGAGACCGACGGCTAACATCAATGTCGTGCCCCACACCACGAGTCCAACAAAGTACCAGCCCATAGCTGTGATGGCCGGTTCCGTTGCGGCTAGAACCGCAGATGCACCACCGGGTGGATGTACAGTGCCAGTCAAGAGCATGACGGCCGATGAGAGACCACAGGCTACAGCACCGGCAATCCATCTTATGGAGTCGCAATCGAAGTGCACTTGGAATAGTTTGGAGATACCAACGCCAATGAGTGCAGATATGCTATGTCCTAGAAGCGCATTGCGTGGTTGCCCGAGAGGTGATCGAATAGTATTATATTCCAGAACCGCCGAAGCACCCTATAACTTTGATCAGAGACAGCAAACGATATACATACGATTTTGGTATTGACTGACAAACGATGCAATCAATGCAGGAGGTTGGTGCCACTGGATACTCTCTGTGTTGTTGAACACCGCTGCAACTACGGCAAGCCCACAGAATGCGCCCACAAACGACCAGAACGCCCCACAAACATTTCCAACATCCTGTCCCGTCTCTTTTCTATAACCCAAGAACCTTGAAAATGGTGCAGGTAATCTGTGTAATGGTGAAGGAGGGATAGCGCGGTTGAGGTAGCAGTCAATATCGAAGTCCCATTCCCGGATGTTGTCGAGAAACCCCATCGTCGCTGAAGAGACAACAGGAGCCCATATATGAACACAAAAGAGACACAACAAGGCGGAAAAGGAAAACAAGGAATAATGCGTGCATGTATGTACAAAGAAGATACAAGCCCTTGCCGCCTCGGAGAGACAAATGTCGGCTTCAACGGTAACGGCCCTTTCTCTTTCCTTCTTTCCCTCGCGCATTACTTCATTGCGCCATCCGGCGCGGACTTGTCACAGAAACACGGCCCTATCCCCAAAACAAACATCTCTACCCTAGAGCACTAGAGTGCCCCTACTATCGTGATTGGTCCACACAGTTGTATCAGCGCAAAATAACATATGGCGATCTCCGATTAGCTTTACGTACAAACTACCAGCAATGGTACAGCATCTCCGCGGAAAAAGGCACGCTGTAAGTGTTCTTCGGAGATAGGAAGGTCGCCGTCTGTTTGCAGCATTCATGCTGAGAAATTTGCACACTTAGCTGGTGTGGGTATTATGTAGTGTACACTGCACTAAGAGTTCAAGTATTTAGTTATACCACAATATTTCTGCATATATTGCTGTTATTTATCCTATAGCAGGGATTCACAGGTTGAGCTACAGGTGCAGCAGGTTTTTCGAAAATAGCCTCAGGCCCTATATTATAATGCACTTTGCTATCTCTAGCTAATATATCATTTCACTATTATATGAACTGTACTTATATATATAATGTAGATATACTAACACATGCTTATTAATTAGATTAAGACCTTTAAGTACTTCTCTTGCACAGTTTACACTATCATTTCTTATTTATACTATTATCTGGATCAGATTACATCACTGACTATAACTTGGCAGAACATGTTCTATGCTCGATCCAAGTTTATGTATAGTGTTGGAGCTCTTTACAATTTATTTCTAGTAAGAGCCCTCTTCACCTCAATCCCAGTGATATGCCATGCCGATACACACCTAATTCCACGCCAATAATCCATATACGCTATAATCCCCCCGACTTTTACGTACCTCGGAATAAGAACTGCAAGTCCTCTGGACTTAACCGATCCATAGCAACCTTGTCATTATTGACGGTTCCAGCAATCATAGCGGCTTTCTTCTCTTGAAGCGCCACCATTCTGGACTCGACACTGTCTTCGATACAGAGACGGGTGATAACACAAGGTCGCTTCTGACCGATACGATGGCATCGATCGGCTGACTGCCACTCTGCAGCAGGGTTCCACCAGCTTAGAAATGGTTAGATATAAGGGGATATAATAAGAGAAGGATGGCAGACTTACGGGTCAACAATAAAGACTCGAGAGGCTTCAGTAAGGTTAAGAGCAACACCGCCTGCCTTAAGGGATACCAAGAACACTTCAACATCTGGGTTCGTCATAAAGTGATTAATACTCTTCTGTCGCTGAGCGGGCGACATACTTCCATCCAGCATAACTGTGTTGAAACCAGCTCGCCGGAGTCGCCACTCAATCAGCTGCAACATAGAAGTGAACTGACTAAATACTATTGACTTGAGCGTCTGCTTCTTGCTGCGTAGCTTATAGAGATCATAGACCAGCATCTCAATCTTTGTAGATGAGGTCCAGTTCTCCATCTTGATACGATTGATGATCGATGTCTTTTTCACAGAGTCTTCGTCCTGCTCAAGCTCCGGCTGCTCAAAGTCAATGGCTAGTGCTATGTGGCAGCGCGGGCAATCCGCTTCTGATCCAGAGGCTTTACATGTATCTATAAAGTCCTTAATACATGCTCGGCAGAACTCGTGACGGCAATGGGATCGCACAGCATCTTCTGCAGGTTCGTCGCAAACATTGCATACGTATACGCTCCCGCCACCCTCAGCAGCGTTCTTTTTAAGAATTAGATCCGGATGGTTCGCAACTTGACGCATCTGCATAATAAGACCGAAGATGTTGGCATAGTTATTGAGCATCACCCCCTGTGCGACATAGGTGTCGAACTTGCGGGCTGTGTTTGACATGATCGAAGTTGAGAAGTCGTGTTCAATATCACTGAAGAACTCATTATGAACAATGATATCCTTCATTGGAAGCTCCATCGAATTGGTGTAATCGCGCTTCATGCGGCGCAGCATAATGCGAGCCGTGATCAAGTGAAGCTTCGTCAAGGCTTCCTCACGGAGCGCAGGATCATCTCCAGTTATCGGATTGAGCAGCTCCTGGTTGAAAACTGAAATATGTTCAGATGCGCTATGGTTGCAGGTCAAGCACATGTGGTGGTCATCTAACGCCCAGTGTATCTTCTCACACTTACACGAACGGCAGAAATAGTCGGAAAATGGGCGAACTTGAAGAAATCGAAGGAGTGAAAAGAATTCTCCAATACGGTTCTGCACTGGTGTACCGGATAGACACCACTTATAGTTACTCGTTAGAGCAAAACAGGCCTTGGCCACACCAGTGCTGCGCGACTTGATGCTGTGCGCTTCGTCCAGAATAAGACGGTGGTAGTGGATGGCGTGTAGTGAGGAAGCCTCTTTGACAATATCCTCTCCACGTGACCAGCCTTTTGTCTCCTTGCGATAAAGCGACTCCAAGCTGTTGTACGAAACCATGATAACATCATACAACTGTAGTTCCTCCATCGACATTTTCTTGCACTTTGCATTGGTACCATGGTACACAAGAACCTTGAGTTTGTTGTCGGTGTACTCGCGAATTTCATTAGACCACTGCATGAGCGCCACGGGTGGAACGCAAACGAGCGTAGGCTGTTTTGCGGGATAGTCGGACATGATCAATGATACGGCTTGAATGGTTTTACCCATACCCATCTCATCGCCGAGGAGGCCGCCTTTATAGTCAGTCTTCTCCTGGCGCATCATCCAGCTCAGACCTTCCAACTGGAAAGGCTTCAGTCGTCGGTTGATAGACGCGGGCTGCTCTGCCTTCTGAGTCTCTAGCACGGGGACTTTCTTGAGCTCATCCCACATAGTTCGCAATTTAGGATGCTGCTTCTCAACCTTTGAGCGGTTCATTGCTCGCTTTCGCTCCCATTTGTCTTCAATGTGTGCGAACGCTGCGCGCCGCCGTTTGGCCTCGTTGCGCATCGAGCTTGTGGGCGCTTTCTTCAGCGGATGCTTTTTCGAACTCGCCGTTGCTGTCTCAACCGCTTCATTCAAGTGTGTAGATGCCTCTACAAGGGGCTCGTCTTCACTGTCGCTTGGAAAGTCCAACTCATCCACCATGAAATCCATATCATCTGTGTCGAGCGGTCCAGAATCCCCGCCATCAGACTCGTCGCCACCCAAGAAAGGCAGATCGTCTCTGAGTTCGATATCCCTTTGCGAACTTAAGCGACCAGGACGACTGCCAGTCTTGAAAGAAGTCCCAGTCTTGGCCTTGCTCTTGCCTTTGCTTGAATGCGAAGGTGACGATAGGTCCTCGAACAGCGAATCAGTATCTGAATCCGTGTCCTTGACCTCGGCCCTGGCTTTTCCTTTTCCTTTATATGAACTTGCCTTTTTCCTTGATACATACATCAAGGGCTCATCAATTGAGGACATATCCTCGTCTTCGGCTTCTATCTTCTGACGCTTTCGGCTAGGCACCATACCTTGCATTGCCTCTTCATCCTCCAACTGCATTTGTAGAGCAATCTCGGCGTCCATATCGAATTTCTTGTCCTCCAAGTCTGAATCTGAGGGTACAGCAATGTGGCTCAATTGCGTGTGTGCGATAGAAGCGCCCAGCGCCGGATTCACAGACTGACCGAGATCACTGCATGCGAATGGCTTGTTGTGATAGACAGATACGGCGGGTGTAGTGGAAATGCTGGTTGCCGGTGTCTCGTAGTCCGAGCCTTCGATAGAGAGAGACTCATAAGGGCTGGCATGCTTTGTGCGAAGCGCAGTCGCTCGAGCCGGTCTTCCACGAGTCATGGCCGCCTTTCCAGTGTCCATGACAGGAATGGTAACCGATTTGAGCACCCTTCGAGAAGGTGGTTGAGGTGCCTCATTTTTGACTGCGTCGTCTTCGTCGGAAGAGTCCGGCACGAAGGTGCGAGACGAGCGGGTGCGTTTTTGGGGGTGGCGAATGTCGATGAAGGGCGAATCTGGAAGGGTGCAAAGTCAGATGATTGCAAAGCCGATACAGAAGGGTATGCTGGTCAACGAGCGGGCAAAGAAAAACTTACCACTTCCTGCCGCTGGAGCCGTGCTTGAGGCGGTCTCATGGGATGCGCCCTGTGCCGACTTGCGACTCGATCGGCGTGGTGCCATTGTGAGTAGAGAAGCGACGAACAACGACGGGGATGGATGTGCTGCAAGACCGGGAAAGTGAGTTGCGCCACAGAAGCGATAAGGAAGCAGACAGAGAAGTCGCCGCAGGTGAGATACCTCTGAAGACTGCCGCAGTGAAGCAAAATGCACCCCTGACCCTCGCGTGCTGGGCGATGAATCGCGTCGAATCGATCGCGCCTGACGCCTCCAGTGGCAAATTTGAGATAGGGCAAGCAAGAAAAGGGGAGCGACCCAAGTGGCTCCCTGGTGGCGAAACTTTGGGGGAGGGACAGGCGAGCAATTAGCCAATTGATTGCGGGGTAGTCGGTTGACGCGTCGCCAGGCAGCAGCAGGCCGCGCACTCACGTGATGTGTTCACCGTGACGCGGCAACCATTGCACCCAGCTAACCGCATCGGGCTTCATCTCGGCACCCGTCGCCCCCTTACTCTGTATCGTCCAAATTTACCTGTCTGCATGGACACAGTTATCCAAAAGAACGATGCCCTCATAGCAGACACCTGCAAACGTTTACTATCCTCAACTTTTTAAGCAACAGAGATGAACCAAGGGTTGTCAGAGCTGCATGTCAGTGGCGCACGGACCTCAAGGCGGCCAGTCTGCCGGACGGCTAGGCATGACGATTCACCCGGCGCAGGCATATCATCCAATCCCCGGACCCCATCGCTGCCGCATCACCGCCGTCGATCCTCTTGTTATCGCACTCACCAACTCGTTAAGAGTCTCCCGTCGCTCACCAGTCTCTTCGCATCCACCACGCGTTTTCTGTAGAGGCCCGCTCGAAGCGCCGCGTCGCAGCCAACAAGTCATCTACCCGCCTCCGCGTTGTCCGGACAGCACCCGAGTTGCCCAACATGGTGAAGCCCGTAGTTTCCGCGATGAATGCCTGGACATGGTATGCGCAACGTAGCAGATGTGCTCAGAATAGAGAATCAGAAGCTAATGAAGCTATAGCATCGTCATGTCGCTGTTCGCCATCGTCATCCTCTCAACAATCGGCGCGTTGTTCAAGGTAAGGCGCCAATCTGCCATGAATTTCTCACGCATACACCCAATTCTATATTCATTATCAAGTATTTAGTACTAACGATATATATCAGAACAACAGCAACACCGTCATGGGTGGGGAAGAAGACCCAAAGGACGGTGGCGCAGTAGCCAGCGCCATCTTTGGTGCCGTCTTCATCTACATCGGTTTCTTCGTTTTTTGCGGGCTACAAGCACTTCTCCACATGCGCGAAAGCCGTCGCGGCGCAATAAGTCTTTCCTGAATAAGAAATGTGACCTGTAAATAGCGAGGGTGTAATGGGAATAGGAATTGGGGGACAGAAGGATGACACAGCTACTGCTATGTCGGAGTTTTTATCTCTATCAGGGAGTCGCGAAAGATGATTTGTTTACTGCGGGGATAACACATGGCGTTTAAAGGATGATTTACTGGTTTCAGAATAGTAGGTAGACCAGCAGATATAGGTAAACTATACAACACATACGTGCGCATAGTTGGTAGACACCAGTGCCATGATATCCATTCGTCATCTCAACACCACATAATACAATCGTCCTTCTCTTGGACCCCGGTCTTACCATTCCCTCTGCCATAGCGGCTCTAGCGTCTTGCTCATATAAGGCCCATCAAGCCAATAGCCCAGCTTTCCATAGTAACTCCTCACGCCGACACCCGAAATCACGCTAATCTTGCTGCTCCCATGCTCTTCCCTCGCAATTCGCTCTGCCTCTTCCATCAGCAGCGTTCCGTATCCCTGGTGCTGGAACTTCTTGGGATCCCGAGCATGAACCGGCACCGCCGAGCCGTACACATGCAATTCCCGCACCAGCGACGACGGCTGACTTGTCAGCTCAGGGCGGAAAGTATGCTCTTTCGAGCACTGCCGCAGGCGCAGCAGCGCAATAAGGATGTCCTGCTTTGGATCTTCGTAGGCAAGAAACGTCTCCCATCCCCCGTTGGCGGTGTAGTCTCGGCGCACAAGCTCGACTTGATCCGGGCGTATCTTGTGCTTGACCTCGTTGATGCCGACTTCGCGGGTGCGCACATCTCGGCACGATGTGCCAAAGTCCTTCATCCGCGCCAGCGCAAGTTCGCGCAGGTTGCCGTTCTCCACGCCTGATGTGACGAGTGGCATGGGGATGTCGCGCTGCACTCGGTAGATGCGCGTCCATGGCGGCACTAGAGCCAGGATACGGGCAACAATGTCGATGAGAGCATTGGGGGTGTAGTTTTTGTACCTGCCTGTCCGCCAGAGCTCGTACAGGCCTGTGCCGCGGATGACCAGGGTAGGGTAAATCTTGAGCCCATCGGTGCGGAAGTCTGGATTGGAAAAGTACTCGACGAATTGGTCAAGATCGCGTTCCATGCCTACGTTGGGCAGATCGGGCATCATGTGCGATACGACTTTGAACCCCGCGTCTTTGGAAAGACAGAATGTCTTTGCGACGGCTGCGACAGTGTGGCCGCGGTTGGTGTCGCGGGCTACGTCTTCGTAGAGCGACTGGACGCCAATTTCAAGACGGGTACAGCCGTATCGTAGCATAGATGATAGGTGCTGATCCAGACAATAGTCCGGTCTTGTTTCGATAGTGATGCCCACACATTTGATGTTGCTCATCTCCCCGGCTAGAACCGCCTCGTCGACGTCCTTGGTTTGGTATCCAGATAGCGCGTTGTGCAATTGGCTTATGAATTCATCTCGATAGGATTCTGGTAGTGACATGAATGTACCACCCATGATGATATACTCAACTTTGTCGACACTGTGGCCAAGCGACTTGATCTGGTCCACGCGTCCTCGGGCTTGTTCGTACGGGTCATACCTCGCGCGAATAGCGCGCATGGACGTTGGTTCATAGCCGGTATAGGACTGTGTGGAGTATTCAAAGTCTGAGTCTGGCCCTCCAGGACAGTAAACGCAGATATTGCCTGTGTAGGCAATGTGAGGACACCTGTGCGGTTTGCACATGACTGCCACTACTGCAATACCTGATGATGTTCCTGCAAGGAATTTAGCGCACAATTTGAATCAGCTTTTCGGTTGGTAACATACGGATTGGTTTTGCGATCAGCTTTGGCAAAATATATTTTTTATAGTGCTCTGGCACTGCGGCAATAATGGCTGTGAGTGGCGGCTGACTCTTCAAATAGTGCTTCTTCGACACTTCACCCCTCAACTTATTGAGATTCAAGTCTCTCTTCGGCTTGGAGCCATCCGCTTGTGCTTCATAGTCCTGGATGAGTGTGGAGGCGATATCTGCGCAAGCTCGCATATATCGCTCGTTCTCGGGCGGCAGTTTGACATCCTTGGGTAGTTTTCTCTTCTTGTGTGTCTCTGTCGCTGTCATTGTAGCCATTTTGGTAGTTGGAGTGTGAGATTGATTGGTGTTCCTGATGGCCGTACCTACCTCAGGCTCAAAGTATCGAGCCAGTCACGGGTGGGGTGTATTTTCGAGAGATGCTAAGCTTCTTATGCACTAGCGCTAATGCGGAGTGGTCTGGTATCAATGGGCAATATGAAAGCGAATCGACGACGGATAAGCACATTGTGACTTCGAGTGAGGTCCACCGTCGTTGGATATTCATCGACATAGCTATAGCGCTGCACACGATGGCGACTTAGTTTTCACGGGTAACATACTCTCTGAAAAGCGGATATAATATAACGACCGCCGCAATCAGACAGTAGACGTTGTATAGGTAATGACAAAAAAACGAGCTCTTTGAATGGTATCGCAATATACACAATAACAGAGTATTGCGCGAATAGAAAGTGAAGACCAAAAGATCATCCCGGGATAGTGTAGCAAGACTTGTATGGGCGCAAAAAAAGAACACAAAGGTCAATACGAGGCTCGAACTCGTGGCCTTGGCGTTTGATATGAGAGGACATATTAGCACCACGCTCTAACCAACTGAGCTAATCGACCGTACCAGGGTGTTGATGGGGATGGAGAAAATCATAACGAATATAAAGTGAGAGTGCTGCTGGCATGGTCATCTTTACTCTAGAGGATGTAGATTCTAGCGGCTAAAAGCGCTCCCCATGGCCGAGTGGAGCCTCCGGCGCACACGGTCTTAGTATGTCTCCCCAAGCCTTGAGCTCACGCAGTTTCAGAAGATCTAGCCACATGGTAGCAGGTTTCATGTGGTTCAGTGTACTTAGACAGCGAATTACAGCATCTCGCTTGCCAAATCCTCTGCCAGGCCCTCCAACTCCTCCCGTCGAAAGGGCACCACCAGCCGCTCGGTACCCATGGCATCCTTCCTACTCTCAATCATTTGATGGTCATGAAACTCCTTGAGCAAAGATCGGAAGCCAACTTCACTGGAACACACAAAGAGTTCTACTGCCTTGTGATACAACACCCTATATTCGACGCCTTGTGTTGCGTCTGCACCGGCGTTGCGTGCCGAGGCGGATTTGTGGGCGCCGGAAATCATGTCTTCTTCTTCGTCGTCATCGTCATCGAGGCCGGCGCTGCTTGGCATGGAGAGGGCGAGTTGCTCCATGACGAGTACTTGGAAGAGTTCTCGCGCTTTCTCAGGAAGCGAGCGCAAGACGAAGCCGATGCCGTCTCTACCGCCTACACGTCGGCCACTGCGGCCGAGGAGTTCATTGACCGTCTCGACGGCGTCTATCTCGGCGCGGTAGGGGGCGAATGTGGTGGCGTCGTGGAAGAGAAATTTGTACTGCGTCTTCAGCCCTACATCCCACAGGAGAGGAAAGTTGGGTGTATCGGCTGTACAGACTAGATGGATGTGAGGATGCGACGCCAATCTGGCAAGCATAGACGGCGTCGGTGATTTGCGGAGGTAGGGCGAGTCAATCGAGTTAAGTATAATGGGTACTGGATGGCTTGGAGGATGGCTTGAAAGTCGGTCTAGTATGACATGCAGCAATGCAGCAGGCTGGTTGGGTAGCTTGGTGTTTGATGGAAGTATCGTTGAGGCTATGGTGCTGAGAATTTCCTTCGTCGTCGTTCCGGCTGCGTAACCATTGATGACAACGATCTTGGGCGTTTTCTTTGTGCCTGGATAGGGTGCCTGCGCAAGCAAATCGTGGTAAAGAAGCGCAGTAAAGCGCTCGGTTATCATGCACTTGGAGCCATAGCCATATAGGCAGATATT
>Ga0182211_1000145_pt1 | contig 20751 bp, 21 predicted proteins | sample G5R1MG_20_FD_129660 | JGI IMG/M metagenome (GOLD analysis project Ga0182211, IMG submission 129660) | Switchgrass phyllosphere microbial communities from Michigan, USA - G5R2_MAIN_03OCT2016_LD1 MG | ecosystem: Host-associated > Plants > Phyllosphere > Phylloplane/Leaf | place: USA: Michigan... | reverse complement strand
GATTATCTCGAGGGAGGACTGCGTACCTTTACCCATATTTGCGGTGTTAACGACGGGTGTGACTGGGGATAGTGGGTGGTTAGTATCGCGAGACGGAGACGAGGTGAGCGTTGAAAATCAATGCGGCAGACCGCAGTGCGTCTCGCTAACGAGTCGCGAATGTGGCTTAGTCTCTATCTTATCGCTCGCCCGTGTCAATCGATCGCCAACACCAACATCCTGCGTGAATCAATGCCCAAAGAACATCCCATCCTCTAATTAAATCACAAAGTAGCCTTCTGGCATTGCGACATGACTAGTCGCACATAATTTGATTCAAGCCTACTTCTTTGGAGTCGTGGACCGCTCGCTAACCAAAATCCTATTGAACGCGTCCATGATGCAACTGTAGTCCACCGCGACCTTCCCTTTCTGTTCAGCACAGTATAGCTCTTGTACTGCACGCCTGCGCTATCAACTCTCCATCACCCTTGGTATCTATTTAATCATGGTCTCAACGGACAAGAAACTCTCAAAGACCCAGACTAACCGCTTGCCCGCCCCTGCGCTGTTCGTAGGCCCGCCCTCACACAACGCCTCCAACACGTCTCTGCTCCCACCCGGCGGCGACTCTAGAGATACAACGAGGGTTCCGATAGTTCGCCAGCGCTCTCTACTGTCTCCCGAGTCAAAACGTCCCTTGCTGCCGACCACAGGCAACCAGTACGATGGCGATAACCTAAGTCTCACCATGTCGAACCCTTCTCCTTCTGCACCCTTCCAACGGCGGCAACGAGCACAGAGTCAAGCAGCAGAAGCCGAAGCATCATCGCGGACCGAGGCAGTATGGGCGGAGATGCAAAATACCCTGGAGGAGGTTGAGCTGAGTGCGATCAAAGGACCTGGAATGTCCGTCTTTGGATCCGACCACTCGCACGCCTTGGATGAGCTGCGGAGAGCCCAGATAGAGTTAGCGAAAGCCTGGGCACGCTCAGAAGCCGAAGAGAACGAAGCGTCTGGGGTGCAGCAGAAGAAGACGCAAGACCTCACGGCCACTGATCTTGCATCTCCAGCATTGTCCAACAATCGTGACAAGACTGGTGCACCCAAGGGTGACAAGATGTTTGACAGAATCAAGCTGGAAGAGGAGACTGAGAAAGATATCGCGTTGAGTAGGAGACGCAGGGAAGAGAACGATCGGTACTTTGAGAAGGTTAACAAAGGCGTGCAAGAGGTGGTCGTGCGACTGGAAGAAGTCGCAAAAGCAATGAGGGGAGTCGAGAACGAGAGCAAAGAGATATGGGGGCATGGGAGCGTTGGCGCTGACACAGAGAGCCTGACCACGGTGCCCAGCAACACCTGAGATTAAGAGGAAACAAGAATTGGCAAATTTCAACCCCCGAGAATGCGGATTACTTCTTGCAGTGCTGTGTTGCATTAGGCAATTGCCTAGGGATCCGACGGTTCCAACCTGAGCCTATCGTACAGACGAGGTATCTCTCTCACACATATCAATATATTGCTTGTTGTATCCAAACGCTAAGCCATACATCAAACGTTACAACAGGTAACGGTAGTCCGGGCTGAGATCACCCAACTCGGTCTTCTCGTACGCCGTCAACCCGACATCTCTGGCGCTCTTTTCCCTCGCCTGGTTCTGCCACAAGCACATGAGGAAGTAGACGCAACAACTTAGAGCACTGAGGCAAACAAAGGCAATGCAAATCGAGTAACCTGGAATGTACTTGGGCTTGTCCTTGGCAAGGAAGGCAAACACGGCAATGATGCCTCCTATGTTCCCAAACCCAATCTGAAATGCAGACCCAACCGCGCGTCGGTGGTGTCCGCCAAGATTCATATTGAACCAGCATACTATGATTGGCATAGCAGAATATGCCCCTGATGTTACAAGAAACAGGGCGCCGTATTGAAGCTGGGTGTTGTTGTGTACGGAGATCAAAATGGCGAAACCGACTATGCAGACACAAATGGCGAATACGGCAAAGAAGAAGCGGTGCTTGAGCCTGTCGGACAACCAGGCCAAAATCATGGAGAATCCGAATGCGGCTGCCCAGGGTGGGACGGAATGCAACTGAGTCTGGATGGGGCTGTATCCGTAGCCCCGAATGATGGTTGGCGAGAAGTAAGCGTAGCCATATGCCGGAACGATGAGCCCAAAGTACATGAGACCGCCGACGAGTATCTTCACATCCCGGAATACATGTGCGATGTCGCGAGCCTTTATGGGGCGCTCACGGGCCGAGCTTCCTTGGTCGATTGCCAGTCGCGCTTTTACAAAGGTTCGCTCTTCCTCTGTCAGCCATTTGACTTCCTCTGGAAAGTTGGGCAGGAAGAAGAAAAAGAAGAAGGATAACAGGACAGTGAGCAGTCCTTCCAGGATAAATAGCCAGCGCCACCCTTTGTATCCGCGTATGCCGTCCATCTTCCCTATTGCTGATGCTAGCAATCCACCGAATGCGCCGGCAAGTGTCGTTGACGAGAAGAAGAAGGAGAAGCGCTTTTGCGCCTCCTGTCGACGGTACCACATGCTAATGAGGTAGAAGGCACCGGGGAACATGCCAGCTTCAAAGACGCCGAGCAGGAATCGGGTCGTGAGCAAGGAAGCATAGTTCCGGACGAAGCCCTGGCACATGGTCACAAGCCCAAAGCCACACATGCAGATGCTGAGCCAGACACGCGGCTTCATCTTCTTCAGCAGAAGATTCGAGGGGATCTCGAAGAGGATGTATGGGACGAAGAAGATGACAAGCGCTGTGTTGTAGCGGTTGGCGTGGAGCTTCAGCTCCTTGGAGAGGCCGAAGACATCGGCATTGGCGATGTTGACGCTGCATCGTGTGAGCCGGGCGACAGAGAGGGCGCGCGCGCGCAAGGGACAAGAAGAGTGCCTACCGGTCGAGGAAGGCTAGCAGATACATGATGCACAGAAACGGTATGACACGTAGATCAATTCTCCTCAGGAGCTTGGCCTCGGTGGTGTGCGGTGGGCATGCCACCGATTCTGGCGCATCCTGGTCGGCATTGGACGATGCGACCTCTGTGAAGGTCAGGCCTGGACGGCGTTGCAAGGGGCGCCGGTCCGCTTACGGCTTTCTTTGTGGGAAAACATGTCGAGGGCAATGAAATGGGATACCGTGGGGGCGCCGGGAGGTGGGCTCAACACAGGTAGTAAGTATAACGATCGTTTCGAAGCAGCCTGTAGGCAACCCTCGCCGCCAAGTACTACCCTATGCGTCCCGAACGATTCCGTCACTCGGTCCGTTGCCGGCTGACCTCCTGGCCGTGGGCTCAGACGGCACGTGACCCAAGGCTTCTACCTGCATAGTACTACCACCTCCTACTAATACTATGTAGTAGGATACTAGGATACATACCATACTGTGTACACACTACGCACACGGTATGCAATAGTAGATAGATGGTCGCACTATGCCCCGTGCGAACCAAACCTGACCACCCCAGGGCCGGCTGCGCTGCGTTGCCATAGGCGCAGTGCCCTCCCTGGTTACCTACCAGACCGAACTCCTCGCCATGTCCCTTTTGCGACTTGGCTGTTGCCGACGTCCACTTGACGTGCTTTTCGAGGCACTAAGAGTAGATTGCAATAAAGCCGGCCTCGCCTTGGTTCCTCCCCAATTCTCGATCCGAAGCCAATCGGTAAAGCTTGGTTCCGATTCACTTAAGCCTGGGCGCTCTCACCCGTGCGTGAGCCAGCGTCCGCCTTGCCTGCATTCCCTCTCTTCACTCCCTCCCCCCCCTCCACCCGCCCCCCCTCCCGCTTTGCCTTCTCCCGCGACCTTGGCTCCACGCCCGCCCCTCCCCTGCAACTGCTGCTGTCTGCGATCCGGGCCGATACCCCTCAGAGGCTGGCCTGCTGACCAGCCATGGTTAATGCAAAGAACTTCGCCTTCCAAGTCAACAAGCAGACGCCAATAGCCCAGGGCCCTGCCCAGGCCTACGGCACCGTCATCAACTGCCGGAAGCCGGCTGGGAAGCGTGCAGGCCATGTGCAGAAAGAGGTGCGGTCATATCATGTGCCTCTGTCCAACATCCCTGGAGCGCCCAAGCGCAAATGGGGCGAGGACGGCAATAGCGAAGCCGAACAGTTCATCTGCTGGACTGCGCAGCAAGGCACTAGCATAATGCCACCGCCAACCGCACTGGACCGCCCAATGCTCACGCAGTATTGGCAGCAGCGTAAGCCCACCAGGCTACGCAAGGGCAAGACCTTGTCCAAGGGCTTTGATTTGGATTGTTGGTTCGTCATTCTGTCGTTTACGGAGCCTGCTCAGTTGCTGGAGATGCGAGAGAAGATTGCCTCGTGCTATCGCTTTCTCCGAGACAATCCCATGCTGTGGAAGCACAGCCGAAATTACTACCATGGCAAGGACATGCCGGATCCGCCCTCTGAACTGACCGAATTCCAATACGCACACCTGCGACATGGTCATGGTTGCATGAGTTGTGGCGCAAAAAACACGCGCAAGACATACTGGGCCTTTCTGCGTCGCTGGTGCAAGGCATGCCTGCAGACCCGGTCATTGAAGGAACACGAGGCCTTGGCAATGATGAAGGATCAAAATGGCAAAGACATCTCTTTCCTCGCCAGGTGTCTGCCCTCGGGTATTTTCGATTCGTGGGGCAACTTTGTCGGCGCGGGGCCAGCCACCACACACTCCCTCAAGACATTCTACTCGCTGCCCGATGTCAAGGAGATTGTCGCTGAATACATCCTCGAAGCTGATAGGAGGTCGGCAGACCAGGCCGAGTGGCACACCTGGTACGTCACCTGGTACACCAACAAGATCAAAGTCATAGAAGAACGCAAGGCGTTTGCGAAGAAGATGGAGCTCTGGGAAGAGTCCACCCGGTTGAGTAAGACGTGCGACTATCAGGCCAAAAAGTCGGCTCGCAGGCTGTACTTTGTAGAGAAAGCAAAGCAGCTCACGCCACCGCTCGATCTGCGACAACTGGAGGCCTGCCCATCTTACCGTCGCGCAATCGTCATCCCCAAAGATCCGCACATCAGCTCCTGGAACCAGCTCCGGCCCAAAGTAGAGAAGGAAGCCGCGGCGCTGGCAGTGCAGATAGGACCACCGGAGCCGTGTTCGCTCGTCCCAGTGACGTTCGACAGCTCGACACAACTTAACAGCAACTCTGATCAACAGGCCTTTACGCATCCATTGTTTGGCGTCATGTTTGGGCAACTGCCGCGGTCATCTCACGCATACATGCTTTAGCTCTTTGGAGTAAGTTGAAAACGAAGTACGCTTCGAATGTTTGTTTCTACGCCGCACAGCATGGGTGTTTTGCGCTCTTGGTTTCTTGAAGCATGGCTTGCATATCTAGCATGGAGCAGGCGATAGTTGAACCTGGCGATGTAATTAATCGACGAGGTGTTTTTTGGGGGGATTTGAATTGTTTGAGTTTTTTTTTTTTTCCTCTTTCTCACCACACGAGACGATACGAATACCAATAGACTTAATGAACGCTGCACACTCCAGACTCAATCACCGCAGTCGGCGTTGCTGGCAAGGGCTTTTGAAGTCCGACGCGTGTACGGGTACAGAGTGACTTGGGTGTTCCAGAACATGGGGCACATGTCAGCATAGGAGAAGAACGGGTAAGGGTATCGTTGCAACTTACACCAGGGTAACGCTGATTAGAGAGAGACCTACAAGAAAGTATCGTATACGTATATGCTTCGAGAGTAATGAGCGACAGTGACGCACACGGGCGTAATGTCTTGTACACAACGACAGACTGTCCGCAGAGCCTCACACTACTATCGCCTCTAGCCAGGCCGCAGCAGCGAATCACAGGCGCTGGAGGTGCCGATGCCGACATCATGAGCGGCTCTCGTTGGCCGAGACATTGTGATACACGTGTTGTACGTACACGGTACTGGGTGGCTATGTTAGTAATACCATATCTGTGTGAATTCGCACGTTGGCTTTGGCTATTGTAAGCGCCCAAGTTCCAGACGGCATTTGGTATGCGCGTGTGTTGATTGGTCGAAGGCGCTATCAAAGTGGGTCTGCCCGTGATTCTGGCAGGCCGAAGAAGAACCATGGTTGTCATCGATCGAATGTAACGCCGTTCGCTATTAAATCCTTTGCCCGGCCGTCCTCGTGCCTTTGGGCACACGCGTATCCATCTCCTTCTACTTGCATAGTATTTGCTCCGCTTCTTCGGCAGGTCGCATACTGTTGTTGGGGCCGCCAACTGCCTCCTTGCTTCTCAACTCTGACTTGACCTTATAAATCCTTACCCCGGTCGACCACCAGGCGAGACAGCGCAACCAACCAGTCAGCACAATGGCATCAGCCTCACGTACATTCTCCCGCGCTCTACGCACAGCTGCTCCTTCCTCCCGAACCACCACCGCCACCACCACCACAGGCTCGTTTGTCCGCTTCGTCGCGCCTGCCCCGAACGCCTTTGGCAAGCGGTGGCAACGTGGCTATGCCACCGGCAAGGAAGACAGCCCGGACAAACACGAAGGAAATCCTGCAGGTCTGCTCTGGGGTGCTGGTGCCCTGATCGTGGGTGCGGCTGGCTACGGCCTGTACACCTGGCAGCCCGAGTTGTTTGGCCAGAAAAGCAACAAGGTGTTTGTGCCGCGGTTTGAAGACTACCAGAAGGTGTACAACAAGATTGCCAAGTTGCTTGAAGAGCACGACAACTACGATGATGGGAGCTATGGGCCTGTATTACTGCGTCTGGCCTGGCACGCCTCTGGAACGTACGCCTCACTCACCCACCCATCACCTTTTCAAGTGGCAGGGCTCCAGGCTGACCACACTACAGCTATGACAAACTCACCAACACTGGCGGCTCCAACGGCGCGACCATGCGCTTCGCCCCCGAAAGCGACCACGGCGCCAACGCTGGCCTCGCTGCTGCCCGCAACTTCCTCGAGCCTGTAAAGCAGCAGTTCCCCTGGATCACCTACTCGGACCTCTGGATCCTCGGCGGCGTGTGCGCTATCCAAGAGATGCAAGGACCCAAGATCCCCTACCGCGCCGGCCGCGCCGACCGTGACGTATCTTTCTGCACACCCGATGGCAGACTGCCCGATGCGAGCAAAGACCGATCGCACATCCGCGCCATCTTCGGCCGCATGGGCTTCGACGACCGCGCCATGGTTGCGCTGTCTGGTGCGCATGCGCTCGGCCGCTGCCACACGGATCGCTCGGGGTACGATGGACCGTGGACCTTCTCACCAACCACTCTGACAAACGACTACTTCAAGCTCCTCGTCGAGGAGAAGTGGCAGTACAAGAAGTGGAATGGTCCTAAGCAGTTTGAGGACGTCAAGACCAAGACGCTTATGATGCTGCCAACGGACATGGAAATTGTCAAAGACAAGAGCTTCAGGAAGTTTGCCGAGCTGTATGCAAAAGACAACGACGCCTTCTTCAAGGACTTTAGTGACGCCGTGGTTACGCTGTTTGAGCTGGGTGTGCCCTTCCAACAGCCAGAAGATCAAAGGTATACTTTCAAGAGTAGCTTTGATGCCTAGCGTAAAGTTGGGGGAGGAAAAATAAGAATAAACGAGGGCTGAAACAGGGCTTCCTGTGTGCTTATGGCGTTCGCTTCGAATCAGCGATATCCTGCCAGACTAACTAGACTTCTGCTTGCCATTTTTGGCCCATTGTAGATTGCTGACCTTCGCTCTACCTACTTTTGCAATGATATTCGTAACATCTTCCGTCTCCTTTCGATCATGACAATTAAGCATACGCCCTAGGCTTCCTATGCACATCCATGCCCGGAAAGACTCCCCCCAACCCCCCCCCAATGTTCCCGGGGAACTTCTGGGCATACTGTACTGTACTTGATTGTCTTCATATTTCGGCTCGGCTCTTCCACTCCTTTATTCTTCTGCCAGCGACTGCATGATAAGTTTCGTCTTCCTCTTCCAGAACTCCTGCTTCTCCTTCTCAATCTTCCTCAATTCCTCGACCTGCAACTTGCCCAGTTCCTTGATCTCCTTGGTTAGCTTTCTTGCTTCTTGCGTCGGTAGCAGCGGTGCCATCGGCAGGCTGTCTTTGGGGTACCGCGAAGGCTGGTCAAGAAAGGCCCGGTACTCGGTTGTCTGCGAGGGCGTGGCAGACACTTGAAACGTCACATGTTTCTTGCCGCGACCAGTGGCTCGTAGGGGCGTAGAGCTAGCGTGCTCGGGAACGAAGAGCGTCGAGTCTGCCTTTGTCATGTCAGATGGAAAGCCGGTAGTCAGCTGCCCGCCATCTTGGGCGAGCGAGAGTTGCTCCATGGTGTCTTGGCCTAGACAACTAACACCGAGCTTCCAGATCTCGCCGACAATCGTCTCCCACTGGTTCTGCAGCCGCGCTACGTCCTCAGTCTGTCGGGCAATGTGATCTTTGTAGTCTTGCATACGGAGGGCAAGCGTTGCCTCAACTCGTTGTCGCTCACCTTGGGCGTTGGTGCTATAGAGGCTAAGTCTATACTGGGAGAGTGGCTGATAGAGCTTTGCGGCCATGCGCTCATACTTCACTGGGGCTGTGAGTTGAAGTTGAGAGGCTTGGAGGTCATGTGGACTATCATGCGTCGATGCGAGCTGCAATGTACTCTCGTGGAGTTTGCGAAGAAGGGTTACGAGGGTTCGGTTGATCGTGTGGGAAGCAGTTGTGTAGAGATGGCGGCGGTAGTCCTCACTCGTGTCTGTGACGTGGGCATGTCAGTGGGGAGTGTTCGTTGCGGTATTCATAGAGCGTACCTTTGAATGCTGCCGTTATCGGATGTATGTCTGACCTCTTCTTCACAACTCTCTTCTCTATTTTGTGTGGACGACGCCAACTAGGTCCTAGCTCGGTGGCTGACGCATCCTCTAGGACTGCTTTGTCCTGTCTACCGTTTTCATAGGGCGTAAGCTTGGTTCTATTCGTCGTGCCCGTTGGTCTTTTGAATATGGAGGCTGCAGAAACAAATTTTTTAACTGTGGCTGGAGTGTTTCGCTTTGTAGTTGATGTCTTGTTGTCACGCATACGTGAAACACGATTAGCTGGTTCGACCTGCATATTCCCTGTATTTGCGAGAAGAAATACTGGTCTCAGAGAGATACGTGTGATAGAAAACTTGATCTCTGGCGAGAAGAGTTGCAAGGTGAAGTTAGATCGTCGGCCCTGCGAGTTGCCGATTCCGGTGAGGAAGGTGCATTGGAGCAGCCTACTACCACAGCTATGCAAGAGCACAGGTGTGGAAATGATGAGAATTGAATGAAAGAAGAAGATGGTATGAGTTCCAGCAGTCATTAAAGCGACGTAGCACAATTTCTGCAGGTAGATTGCTCCAGTGTTACAGCAATACTGCAAACATACGCTCTGGATGCTGTGCCCGTTTCATTAGTCTAAAATTACGCTCCAGGCTCAGCGGGCACTACAACACCCTTCTCCTCGAGCATCTTCGCTAGCGAGCCATCCTGATGCATTGTCATGAGAATATCGCAACCACCTATGAATTGTTGTTCCACATAAAGTTGAGGTATCGTAGGCCATTCGGAATATTCCTTGATACCTAGGAAATTATCAGCACGCGATCAATCATATGGACGCATCGCAGCATCCGCTGACTCTTGAGGGCGATTTTCATATACCTTGTCTCAAGTCCTCGTCCTCCAGTACATTGAAAGCCGTGAACTTCTCCGGATCCACGCCTTGCATGCCCAGGATCTGTATGCTAGCTCTCGAGAACCCGCACTGTGGTGTCTCTGGTGTCCCCTTCATGAACAAAACAACAGGCGCCGATGCCACAGCCTTGTCGATCGCAGTCCGGACTTCATCTGACAAGAATCGTGCTTGGAAGGGCGTGACAAACCGCGTTGGTGCGAAGACGCGGACTGCTGGGCGTGCACGAGTTGTAGCGCGAAAAGCCTGCGAATGTGTGAGAAACTGTTAGATATGGTGCTATAGAACTGATATCTTACCGAAGAAATTCCCCGTGTTGAAAACATGGTGTGCCTGTGTGTATTTATTTAGGTAGAGAGGGATTCGGTCAAGTGGTGATGAACACCTCCGTGGTTTGCCGCAACGGAATTTCACATGAGGTCAGATCATGCCAAGACCCAATCCCAGTACACTGTACTGTTATCACCTTAGCCCCATTCGCTGCGTGGTAACAAAGATTGTGCCATCACAGTCAAACATTCATTGCAATCCCAGATGTAGCCTTGAACTTTTGGTCTCTTACTACCTATTATTGTCGTCTTCCGAGCCTTCGGATTAACTCATATTGCCTGAATAGTTCAGAGGTGTGCTGCATCTATTGATGAGCATTCTGCATTCCAGCACTGTGTTGTGTGGGACAACCCTTCCCTCTTTTAGTGGTCGTTTATGAAGCGTATGTATTTCAATAAGAAGTTGAGTTGATAATATGGGTGATTTGAAGAATACCAACAATCCATCTATAAACACCAAAACCCACATATATATGGAACGTACCAGCTAAACTATAAAGCCCGCTGCGGAGCTTGTCTTAAGGATATTAATATATCATATAAACAGCGAAGAATGCCTGTCAACGGGAATTATATATAACCGACCATTTTGATCGTCAGCTCATACTGATTCGGTGGCTGACAATTGTACCCCTAGAGGATTTTATTGATTGGTTGAAATCATCCTGGAAAGATATTTCTGTAGACGTGTAAGGTTAGCTCAAAATAGCGGAGACGTCGTTGTCTCCTCAAACCTGTTTAAGGTGGACATTGTAAAATTTTGTGCCCCGTGCTATTCTGGAATTCTTGCAATAGTTTCCGTGAAGACTCAATTACAGTGTGATATGAATTTACTTCTCGCGAAAAAATCCGTCTTTTTTATCACAACCTGATGCCCTACAGGCTTGCCTGATAGCTATACATGGTTTGTTCACGATTATTGTTGATTCGATGACTTAGAAAAGGACATGTCTAAAGCAATAATAACACCCACGCAGAACATTTGATCTTACCAGGCCTATACCTTATCTGGTCTCCATCTCCAATTTAAGGTAAAGGAGATGTATCATGTAGGCAAGCCTTGAAGTCTCAGTTTGTGATGTTTCAACACTAGAGGAAGATCTATAGAAAGACTGAATTTCTGTATCCACTCACGTATGAGTGTTTATGCTCTCCGAGTCTTACGCGTTGTAATAGGAGGCATAAGCAGTGGCCTTTTGCAAGCTGTGTGGCCACTTAGCGCCGGGTACCTCCAGTCTAGCCACCAGTTCCACACTATGACTGAAGACGTACTTGAGGCCCAGTAAAGCAGTAATGCAGCCGGTAAGTCCTGGCATAGAGGGCCTACAAAGAGGGTGACGACAAGCAATGACCTATGAATTACGGAGGACCAATTGGCGTCATGGCCGACTGTGTTTTTTGTGAAATATATGTTGCAGAACATAAGTCCAGAAACTATAAATGGAAGAGTGCCAGTAGGATCCGGGAGAAGTAGGTCCTGGAACCAGAGAAAACCTTCATTGGCAAGAGATGGCTCAAACCATTGGCTATGCGTGACAGCATGTTCGCCAATATTCGATGCAAAGCTCGCGGTAAGTTCCTCGGGGCCTGAAGAAGAGGCAACAGCCAAATCGTCTAGTTTTGGCACAGAGTCAATATCAGATTCGCCCGCAGCATGCTCAGTTCGGAAGAGCGAAGTGCCTCTTTCGTACGGCGACGTAGCCAGTCCTAACAAGCCATCGCGAGCTCCACACTTTTGCCTGATAGTTTCAGCCATACCAAGGAAGATGGGTAACTGTAACAACGTCCAACTGATTTGTCCTTTGATCGAAACATTCCATCTCTTATCCAGTTCTGTGGTAATTTTTCTGACTTCCTGCTGAACCTGCAAGACTGCTTCTTTGGTTGTTCGAAAATTTCCTTTTTTCAATATCTCGTTTCGTTTCTGAACCCCGAGGGCTTGTCGCAGGGGATGTAGACCGATGTAGCGTGCCATAAGCGCTCGTGCATATGATCCAGCAGTCGCAACGAGGAGCCCACGCGTTATGAATGCCGTGAGGGGTATAACTGCGTACCATGGAACGTGGGCGTGGAGGAGAGACATCATCTCGTGTGGGACATAGAGAAAAGTGTCGAGTAGCGGTCCCTGTCGCGCCGCCGAAGCATGGAAGGCGCGTTTTGAAGGGCTCCATCCTGACTTTTGAGCGAGCAAGGCGCTTCTTGTGGCCCATTGGGCCGTGCGGTGCTGCAGAAGCTGAAGAGGCAGCATTGTGTGCTGGATTTGGAGTTGTTGCGGACATCGGACTTCCGGCGGAGAAGAGTGGTGTGACCAAGTTACCAAGGCGCCAGGGCCGGGGTCCCGCGTTTCTCGGGCCGGCGCAAGGCATCGTCATGCATGCCCTCTAGGACAGCTGTCAGGCACCCGCACACTGTGTTGTCTTCCTTTCCCTAATTCCCCCGCCACAAGCATGGCGTTCTTATTCATTTTTCTCTCACTGCTAGCCCCTGTTATCATTTCTCTTGTTTTCCTGCCCAAGATTGTGTGTATCCTCGTTCAATCTTTGGGCCAATATCTCCGCCGGCACTCTCGCACGAGACGCGGTCTGTTACTGACTAGAGTTGCGAACGAGATCAAGATACACGAAGCGACGCACACGAGTACCAAGAGCGAAGATGACGAATGGGAACAGATTGGCACAACAAGAGGCAACGTGGGAACCGGCCAAGAGACCGACTGCGAGTGGGATGGCATTGTCGGCTTCTTTCACCCGTTTTGGTACGAGGTCTGGTCCTAGCAAATCTATAGATTGCTGATCCAAGACCTCCAGTAATGCCGGTGGAGGAGGCGAGCGCGTCCTCTGGGCTGCAATTCGCGCGACTCAAAAGCGCTGGCCAAAAGCTGTATGCGTTATCTACACAGGCGACCACGATGTTGATAAGGAAGCGATGCTCAAGCGTGTCAAGGAGCGCTTTAACATTCACCTCTACCCACCGACCGTCCACTTTCTATACCTCTCCACGCGCAACTGGGTCCTTGCAAGCACATGGCCACGCTTCACATTACTAGGACAGTCGTTAGGCTCTTTGGTCTTAGCGTTCGATGCATTCACACTGCTTGTTCCCGATATCTTCATTGATACTATGGGCTATGCTTTTGCACTGGGTCTATCATCCTTACTCTTCCCGGCCGTGCCAACAGGGGCCTACGTCCACTATCCCACCATCTCGACCGACATGCTGGAATCACTACAAATTGGTGGTCAAGGCGGCAACGCAGGGTTAGGAGCGGGGTACCGAGGAGGAGCGAAGAAAAAGTACTGGCAGTTGTTTGCTCAACTCTACAGTAGAGTGGGGGGCTCCATCGATGTTGTCATGACAAACTCTACATGGACACAAGGCCACATTAAATCGCTTTGGGAACCCTACCGTATGAGGCGCCGTAAACCTACTGATAGCAACGTCGTCTTCCCGCCCGTTGCAGTCGAAGAAGTCGCAGAAGCAGTTCAAGTCTCACAAGATAGCGAGAAGCAGCGTGGCCCATACCTCCTCTACATCGCACAATTCCGACCCGAGAAGAACCATCAACTAATCCTGAAAGCATTTGCTTCGTTCCTGCACTCGAAACCAAAACTCACTGCTTACCACATTGATACACCAAAACTTGTTTTGATTGGCTCAGTGCGCGGATCGCACGATGACGCCAAACGCGTATACGAGCTGCGGCTTCTTGCGCGTGAACTGCACATCAAAGACAACGTAGAGTTTATCTGTGATGCACCATGGCCGCAAATGCTGGAGTGGATGAGAAAAGCAAGTGTAGGTGTCAACGGTATGTGGAACGAGCACTTCGGCATTGGAGTGGTCGAGTACCAGGCTGCGGGCTTAATTCCAGTGGTCAATAACTCGGGTGGACCGAAGCTGGATATTGTAGTGGACGTCAATGGGAAATCTACAGGTAAGCTGATACCCCATGAATATGCCTTGGATATATGTGCTGACCATACAAGGATTTCATGCCAGTACAAAGGACGAGTATGCAGAAGGGTTTCGCCAGGCATTGACGTTGTCGCCACACGAGACGTTGGAGATGAGGCAGCGTGCTCGCAAGTCTGCAGAGCGCTTCACAGACCGCGGATTTGCCGAACGTTGGCTGAAGAATATGGAGATTCTAGTTGCCTTGGAAGTACAACGGTCGAGGAAGTCAAATTGATGACAAATTAACCCATGATTAGTATGCAAGATTTCCATGGACTTTGTCGGTCAAGACCTTAGGCGCACTACTACACGAAGCTCCTTCAAGTTCGACCACTGGTCCGTCAATGATGTTTTATAATACGTCAGGAAGGTCAAGACCTCCAGGGACGTAAGGAGGTTGACTATTCACCTCGGGGCTCCTTTGTAACTTGCCTACTTTAGTCGACAATACCACGAAGGTCTGCTAACCTGATGTAATGTCGAAACCCAAGGTCGGTGGTGCTCACTCAATATATTGTAGCTGACGGATGGTGTCCTATAATGCTAGAAAGGTGTGCCTGTCCATTGCAGTATGTATTACAATCGGATGGCCACAACAAGCCTGGCATGCCCCTCCAGGTGAATCCGCGCTTCAGAACATCATTCACGCCATGTTCTTTGATTTGCACTTTTCGAAGTATTTCATTGACCTGTCGACCTTATACATATCTCATGACGCCGTCACTGTTGTCCCGGGAGGGCCCGTGTGCAAGCCGTGTCACTGACTGGTCGTGACTATTTCCACCCTAGCACTGGGAATATGCCCGCTGATCCGTTTTGCAACCCCGATGAAGGCAAATGTTGAAGAAAGTAGCGAAAGAAGATTCTTAGTCGAAGAGACCGAAGCCCATGTCGTCGTCGGACTCTTCCTTCTCTGGGCAACAACTTAGCATCTGAGCAGCATTGTCTACTTTGAATCTTAACGTACCCTCTACTTTCTCCTCTGCCGCAGGTGCGGCGTCACCACCGGCAGCAGGGGCACCAGCAGCGGCAGCGCCAGCAGCAGGCGCAGCACCACCGCCTGAGCCAACGTTCAGGAGCAAGTCCTTGACATCCTTGCCCTCAAGAGCCTGCTCACGTATCAGATACCAAATCCAACGACCTATCATATCCAGGAATGCGCACCTTAGCGAAAAGTGTGGTCCAGATGGGCTCGACGTCCTCGATATTTGCGGCCTTAATGAGCGATTGCAGCTTGTCGGCCTGTGACGAGATTGTCAGCAAATGTGCCCGTAGTGGCAGCGCGACAGCCGTACAGTGATGTCAACACCGTCATCGGCGAGGATGAGGGCCGCGTAGGAGGTTGCGAGCTCAGAGGTAGACATTGCGACGGTCGTGGATCGTGATACTTGTCGTGAGTCGAGATGCAGAAGAGTTTTGGAGTTTCGGAAATGCGTTCGTGCTGTTGCGTAAGCGAGCCGGATGGCGCTATGTCGGATTCGACTAGCTCGGTATCGGTGAGTCGCCGCTCGTCACCTTCCCCGCCATGTTGCCCAAATCGTCATTCGGTAACTTTGACCGCCTTCCTTGCGTTCCTCTACGACTCTTCAACTTACCGCAACACTATCCAAGGCCAGTGTAGTTGCTGAATATTGAAATCGGAGACGCAATCATGACCGATTCCCCCTTGCCACGGATCCCCTTGGATCCGAAGGAACAACCCATTCTGGATAAACTGCAATCGATACGGACCGAGCTGGAACTCTTGAAGCGCGATCGGTCAACTTATGTCAAGAGCCAGGACGTTCTCAAACTCTACGACCAGGTTATTGAACAAGTCATCATTTTGAACGAAATCCGGGTCACGAAACGCCACGAGCAAAATAAGGGTATGACTAGACATATGAATGCATTCACAAAAAGGCACTAATGGAGCACCCGCCCGATAGTTGACTATATGCTCGATGATTGTTTTCAACTCATCTCACTGGCGTACCTCACAGTTGGGAAGAACTATGAGCCACCAGCGGTGTAAGTCACAGTCGCCGTACCTTGTATTTGGATTACTGACACATACCCTAGGTATTCTGGTGTCTCAACTATCAAGGTATAAGTCAATGAGAATTATTTGTAGCTTTGTCTGACCTCATGGCGATACAGCGTCTGCTAGACCACCTTAAAGAAGCAACCTTTTATTCTTCCAAGGATCTCGAAGGTGTGGACAGAAACCTCCAAGATTGCCGCCGCTATGTCGAGAGAGGTCGAGAAGAATACAGTCCTCACCTACTTACTCTTCTTGATGCACGGATCGAGGTTTGCGCGGAGAGATTGACAGATCTGAGACTCAACCTATCCGGCCTCACTCCCGAGTTAACGCCGAAATGGGATAAGCTTGTGTCCATATTGCGATTGCTGGCTGGCTGCAACGCAAGGTCAAAGGTGAATGGATAGGCTCCCCGTGTAATATTTTCACTAAACCTGCTATAGTTTCCCAATGAAGAAGTAGACGAGTACCATGAGGATTTGAAGCAACTTCAAGAGGAGCTCAAGGAACATGGAATACTCGCCTACGAAAGCACAGGAACTACCGAAGAAAAGCTCGCTGAAATGGTCGATAAGATGCAACTCGCCAACTCGTATTCAGATCCTGCACCAGACGCCAAAGCCTTGATTGGTACACTACTGCGACGCAACCTACTCTGGGTGGCTTTAATCAAGCAAAAGTACGCTGTATGAACGGAACTCAAAGCACATGACTGATAATAAAATAGACAAGGTCGCATAGCACCAGAATTTCAAGACATCTACGAGAAGCTGCTGGCCATAAGAAATAAGCTCGAGAAGCTCACACTTACGCAAGCCTGGTCGCTGCGTGAAACGGATCTTTGGGATTACCAGCGTCAGCTCGATCGAATTGACGAAGCACGAGTAGACGGGAACTTCATAGATGCGCTGGGCAGACCTTCAGAAATCTACGAACAGAGAGTGAGTCTGTATGCACTACATCCAGAAAATTGCTGACGCCTTCTTCCAGACACTACTCTACTTACTACGGAAGAGTTATGCTCTAATCTACCAGTTGCTTCTAACTTCACAACCGGTGTCAGAAGCGCTGCTACCCATGTACAATCAGTTGACCACTCTTCGCAAGTGCTTGCTGGCTGTGAAGAAGCTAGGCGGTGTATCTTCGCCGAGAGAGCTGTACCCGTACAGCATGAAGGCCCGTACTCCCTCTTTTAATGTCGATCACACTTCGTTCTTGCTGACACCTCAAAGTTGAACTCGATCGACAATATGCGTGTGGATGGCAAATTCATGGTAGGCGATGAAATTCCTGACGGTCAAGGGCGCGTTACACAACTGCTTGAAGAGTGCTTTGACCTCGCCTACGAACTGCGCAACAATGCAGAGGACAATAGCTCAACCGAAGCAACTCCAAAGAGCGATACACCTAATGAGCCTCTCGCTGCATAATGACACGCTCTCTTGGCATATTAACAAGTAAAACGCTAATGTAAAGGGAATTATTGTATCAACAGAGGTGTCTCGTATTCAATAGGGCTCTATCATATGCAATTGTTCCAATTCGTCTTCTGGTAGCACTGTTTGTGGTTTGTCAGCATCCTCGAAGGTGAGGCGACTGCCATAGGAGATACCTGCCACGGTAAGCACGGTGCCGAAAACACTCTTCTAAGACCTACTTACAGAGTTCTTCGCCGGCTGGAATATCTCTCAACGCCCGATATACAACAACAAGACGTCTTGTATCACGAATCCAACCCACGTTCTGCTCTTGCGTTGAATGATTGAACATGCTACCTAGACCAAACACCACGGCCTGGACAGTTTTACTTTTCCCGCCCTCCTCGACGATGGACCAGTTATAAGTGTAGTGGTACAAGGATGTCTTTTTAATATGAGTCTCGTTTTCTTCCGCGCCAAGGGGCAGGACGGGGCATATATCTATGATGCTCCCGGATGGTATTAGCGAGGTGGAAAAGACTCCGCGGCCTGTGTGCAGTGAGTGTCACAAATCAAGGTAATATGTATCCAACGACGCAATGAACTACCTTTTGGAGTGTCACTTTTTATGACCAAGGTTTCACATCGGGTAAGCGGTACGTCGTTGGACGTGGATTCGATGTACATCACGCTCGAACCAGGCCAACCGGCAGTTCACCAGCTCAATGTAGGGCTTGTGCCAGAAATTCCGACAACGAGCTTCATTGAAGTTGTACTATGAATTTTTGATTCCGCCCGCTGCCCCTTTGAGCCTAGCGGAGGCACTTTGACGATACCTACCTAGTTCGATGATGATCTGCCCCACCCACACTGAGCTCCGCCATGCTTTCCGTGGTCATCGCTTTGAGGACATCACGCGGACATGGCTCATCACCGCAACCAATCTATGGGGGACTCCCTGAAGACGCCCCACTCGGTAAGCCTGAAGGTACTGCGGTAAGTCGGCTCTCACATCCCTCGAGATACTACTGTCTTGAAAACCATCGGTACGCACGACAGTCGCCCTGGCTACTGTCAATCCTGGGCTTGTCTTCAAAACGTGTGTTCCTTCAGATTAGTCGCGCGCCTCATAAATATGTCTCAGGCGCAACGTGTCACACTTGAGAAACCCTGCGTGCTGATCTGATTCCAGACTCTCCCGTCCGACACTGGCAACACAGCATCCAGTTCCGGACTCGCGTGATTTAGGCATTTCACCAAATGCCTCACTCGCCTACCCTCGGCGGAATGAGACGAAGGATGATTTTATCCTTAGCCCTGTACTGAACCTACCTGAAGCCTTTGGTAGTGCATATGTCGGCGAGACATTTGCCTGCACTCTCTGCGCGAACAATGAGATCGAACCGTCAGACCTTACCAGGACAGTGAGTGGGGTGAGAATCCAAGGCGATATGCAAACACCTTCAAATCCTACGGGATCACCATTGGATCTTGCTGGCTCACAAGACGATGGCGAAGGACTCTCGCTTGAGCCGGGTGAGTCGCTTCAGAGAATTCTAAGGTTTGAGCTCAAGGAAGAGGGAAACCATGTGCTGGCGGTCACAGTCTCCTACACGGAGACAATTCTGGGGGAAGGCAAAGCAGCCAGTGGAAGAGTGAGGACATTTCGCAAGCTCTACCAGTTTGTTGCACAACAGTTACTCAGTGTGAGAACCAAGGCTGGCGAAATGAAGCAGAAGAACGGGTGGTGTAGGTATCTTCTGGAGGCACAACTGGAGAATATGGGAGATACCGCGGTCTGTTTAGAGGTAGGACGATGCTTCTGCTCACCGAAAACACATTCCCCGATACCCCCACTATAGTCAGGGTTGACGTCTTGGTGTCCCGAGCCCGCAGTTGTTAAAGGATCTATCTTGATTATGCCGCGTTCTTCTTGGACAAGGGCTCCATTCAGTACCCAAGCGTTTCGTAACATTGACTAACGAGTGGTAGGCTGTTGACGTCCATCCAAAACCTCCATTGACATCGACATCGCTTAATAGGGATATGCATACAGGCCTACACAATGCGCCGATACTGAGTCCTCTTGATGTGCTGCAAGTGGCCTTTCTTCTCGAACGACGACCCGAAGACAGCAGCGAAAGCGATAATAATAACTCTGGTCCGATAGATAGTCGACCGACTATAGGGCAATTGGCGATTCAATGGCGAAGCGCTTTAGGTGACCGGGGGTCTCTCAGTACCGGTTGGCTCAGCGCGCGATCCTGAAGGTCTACCTCACGAAGAAGTCTGTATTAGCCCCAATGTTATGTCATGGACCATAGAAGTATCTGACTCCAGCCCAGGCTGGTGTCTCGGATTCTTTTTCAGGCATGAGATGTGCGTGCGACCAACGAACAAGTCGGGAATAATGCAATGGGTATATCAATAGACATGATGATTCATGACTCTTACCGACTATGTACTTCGTATGGGTATTATTAATGTACCCTATACTTGGGGGTTTGGAGTGTGCGGGATCGCAATGGCAAGGTATCCCATGCTGCATGTGACCCATAATACATACATCTAGGTATCGTAGTGGGCCTGAGACAGCAGCGAACATTGATCAGCCCATGACGAACCCTGAGAGGGTCCTCTCCTCACGATGGCCAAGATGCAGCGGTTCTGTTCCACCGAGCAATGTGAAGCTGGCGACTTGGGTGCTTCTACGCTCAAAAAGTGTGAATTGCATGGAGAGACCAGCACTAGCCTTTGTGTGATTCTCAGCATACAGTTCGTGAAGCGTACACCAAGACAAGCATTGCTAACCGACGATCGTCTCCTGTCAGTGTCTGTCCCCATGCTCCACATGCATGCAGGACAGGTCTCAAGGCAACGTAGTACATGAAGTTGCCGCGGGTGCCCAGGCACGCACCCGCTATTCGCACCGGAGGCGAGGCGCAGACATGCACATGCCTGGGCAACGAGCCGCGCGTAGGGGAGAGAGAGAGAGTGTGTGTGTGTGTGCGGGCGACTGCCGATTGTGTCTCGTGTCATGACACTCGGCACAAGGTGCTCGTTGTGATAGGTGGTACGCACGCAATCCAGGCTTTTCAGCGACTGCTATCCATGTCGTACTTGCAATGGCTAATTGAAAGACAGTATCGTATGCGTAGATTGGCACTAGTAGAGTAAGCCCTCTCTGGATGGGCGCCATGCCCCTGAAGCCGCAGGGCCAGCCACTCCCCACGGTGCTGCTAATGGCAATGTCCCTGTTCGATCGACACGGCGCACCCCTGCCCCTTCTTCCGTTTTTGGCGGCGAGACGTCAGGGCAGTGCGGGCGGATGGCAGAGGAGGAGGAGGAGGAGGAGGAGGAGGCGGCGGCGGCGGCGGCGG
>Ga0182211_1000144_pt1 | contig 20817 bp, 16 predicted proteins | sample G5R1MG_20_FD_129660 | JGI IMG/M metagenome (GOLD analysis project Ga0182211, IMG submission 129660) | Switchgrass phyllosphere microbial communities from Michigan, USA - G5R2_MAIN_03OCT2016_LD1 MG | ecosystem: Host-associated > Plants > Phyllosphere > Phylloplane/Leaf | place: USA: Michigan... | reverse complement strand
GGGCGGCGGCCCCTTGGCCGCGGAGGGGTTGGGGGGGCCGGGGGGGGGGGGGGGCGTTCTCTCCGGGGGGGCGGGGGGGGGGGGGGCCCGCCGGGGGGGGGGGGGGGGGGGCAGAGGGGGCAGAGGCCGATGGGGCCATGCCATGCTGGCCGACAGCCAGCGGATGCGATGGCAGCGCGGTGGTGGCGGCACGGTCACGTGAGCGCGCGTCCGGGGGTTTCTGCCGGCGGGCGGGCCAGGCGAGCGAGGGAAAGGGCAGATTGGCACAGCGCGGGCCCCGGGATGCTGGAATGACGCGGGCGCGGCGGGGCGCGGGCGCGGCGGAGACCTGGGCCGCGTTGCAGCGGAATTCGGTCGCCGCCGCGTCCCCTTTCGCGGCAGAGAGCGCTGGGCAGGCGGGCCGGGGTTCGTGACGGGGCGGTGGGCGATGACGTCGCCGGCCGCCGTTGCTGTGCAAAAGGAGGTCTGTGCGGCCGCCAGCACGCTTCGGGCGATCAGCAATTAGATAAACAATCACAACGCGAAGGAGGCCCGAGAGCAACTCGGTCCTTGGTAACGTACCTTTATCTTCGCGCCCCGGGCTGTTGTTGTCACCACCACGCTGCCCGCCGTCGGACGCCCTCTGCCCACCTATCTCATTGCCGCCAACTTAGATGGAGAGTTTCCTTATACCGGCCACTGACTTGTAACCACCCCTATCGAGCCGCAACGGTCGCTGTCTACCCCAACATCCCTTCCCCCTGCCCGGTGTCGCTGCGTACCGCGCGAGACCACCATGGACGCAAAAGTGAGTCGCGCCCCGCCTGGCCTCGTTCGCATGCCGCTGACAGACGTTGCTCGCAGCCACAGCGCCCGCTGCGCGCCCTGCGAGTACGCGACGAGAATGCTGTGCCGCAGCTGCCAGCCGGCAAGACGCTGCATGCCCGCACCAAGTCCACTCCCGCCCTTTCCACGCTGATGCAGGTCGGAGGCATCAAGGCCGCCGCCATGAAGCGTACCGTTTTCGGCGACGTCAGCAACACCACACGACCGCCGCTCGCCAAGGACGACCTACAGGCTCCCGCGAAGAAGAAGGACCTCCACCTCAAGGCCACAGCCGTCGAGACGGCAACCGAGGCCGCGCCCCTTGGCCCATTGCTCCGTCCGGCCCAGCGGCCTCTCGCGCCTGTGGCTGCGAAGGCGTGCGCGCCCATCAGCGTCGAACCGGTCGCGCTCGACAGTGCGCCTCACACAAGCAACATCCGCAAGCTCTTGTCCAAAAAGTCCACAACCGTCTTCAAAGAGCCGCTGGCAGAGCCCATCGCTGCACCGGTCCTCGCGTCCGTCCCGTCGCGTGACCCGCTGGCCGCCCAGCCTGGCTCATTTCCCAACGTGGACCGTGCATCAGCACAGTCCCGCGAAATCACGGCGACCGAAGCGAAGGCTACCGTCGTTCAAGCCAAGCCCGACGACAGATACCAGTACCTAGATGCCCTCGAGGAGCAAGCGCGTGTTCTCGAGCAAGAGCGCAACGACGAACTGGCCAAGACTACCAGTCTCAAGGGGCTCGACACGGATGAGTATTGGGACGAAGAGGAAGAAGAGGACGAGTACTACGATGCCGATGGCTACACCACCGCCCGGTCTCTGCGATCACGAGGCGATAACACCACCGGCGGCGTCACACTTGTCCTGGCCCCACGCACAACCCTCAAGACGCAGCGTGAACTGGAAGCTGCTCGGATATTCGTCGAGGCAAACCGGTCAGACGAGGATGTTGAAGACGAGTCGTGGGACACCTCCATGGTCGCCGAGTATGGTGAGGAGATTTTTGAATACATGCATGCCCTCGAGGAGCGCATGAAGCCCAACGCCTCGTACATGGATCACCAGGCAGAGATCCAATGGTCGATGCGATCAGTGCTTATGGACTGGATGGTCCAAGTCCACAACCGCTTCACGCTGCTCCCCGAGACGCTCTTCCTCGCTGTCAATTACGTCGATCGCTTCCTGTCGTGCAAGGTCGTTTCGCTGGGCAAACTCCAGCTTGTCGGTGCCACGGCTCTCTTTGTCGCTGCCAAGTATGAAGAGATCAACTGCCCCTCTGTGCAGGAGATTGTCTACATGGTTGACGGTGCCTACACTGCCGACGAGGTGCTCAAGGCTGAGCGCTTCATGCTCAGTATGCTCCAGTTCGAGCTTGGTTGGCCCGGCCCAATGAGCTTCCTGCGCCGCATCAGCAAAGCGGACGACTACGATCTGGAGACGCGAACCTTGTCCAAGTACTTTCTCGAGATCACCATCATGGACGAGCGCTTCGTCGGTTGCGCGCCCAGCTTTCTCTCTGCCGGCGCTCATTGCCTCGCCCGCTTCATGCTGAAGAAGGGGGACTGGGTAGGTTATATCTCATCGACCTCTACCTTCCTTCTGTTACTAACCATGCCTACTAGTCGCAAGCGCATGTTCACTACGCTGGATACACCCTCACCCAGCTCCGTCATCTGATTTCTGTCATGGTCGAATGCTGCGACAATCCTCAGAAGCATCATGCCGCCGTATACGAAAAGTACACCGACAAGCGCTACAAGCGTGCATCGATCTTCGTCGAGTCAGAGATTGCCAAAGGCTTCTCTCTCCCTTTTGTGTCTAGGGATAGCCTCGCGAGCCAGACCTGGAGGCGCAAGTGAATAAGCCACTTTGCCCTTCGTCATTCTTGCGTTGTCCATTCTGACAAGCTTGACAGGGGTCGAGTCGCAGCACACTTAACTCAGCCCACACATCAGTTTATGTCACTCAGGAGCCCGGCAGCGCGGCAAATGAGCTCGTATACTACGACCCAGCACCAATCACACCATCATGGTCATCATAGAAATCTTCTCCATTCTTGCTTATTGTTCTCCGACAACACTCGGCGCGTTGGCGACTTTTTGAAACAGGCTCAGCACGAACAGCAATCACAATCAGCACTTCCTCACTCTTCGTTCGGACAGGCGCACGGCGTCCATGGCTATCAGGCCTGATCAGATCATTTCCTTCCCAGATGCCCCCCCCAACGGGATGCTTTCACTTCCCGCTCTTCGTATCAACTTCCTGGATTCCCTAGACGCTTGAAGGAACACACGCAAACAATTTTTCCTTCGGCTGTAATTTCTTGCATTGGCGGCGTGGCTTTGGGGCATACTATCACGACGAAATGAAGCCATGAATCCTTCATACTAACTTAATTCGTCGTCACATGGCGCGCCCGGTATCCGGATTTTCTACCCCTTTCTTCATATGTTTATCTTGGGTGGGCTTGGTTGACTTTCCATGCACGGCGTTCATACTGGGCTTACTCGCTATGCGGGAGCTCCTGTCTGGTTTCGTTCTCCGACGCACACACGTCGCAGAGCCCGTATCTCGTTCACTTTCGTAGCAAAGAAAGGCGCTAAACGTTTGCATCTATCTGCTCGATACCTTTGCCTATGTCCATAACATCAACGTGAAAATGGCCTTGTGAAGACGCGTCGCGCTTGTCTTAGCGTAGTAGGCACTGGGCGTGTCGACCATTGAAACATAAGACCCAGTCCCAAGAAAGATAGTGTATTGGTTGGTGGCACGGCTTGTCTTGATTCGGTTCTAGAGATGATGAATATCCCATGAAGCTTAGGCAGCGCCTGGCTTGCTACACGCTTCTAGCAGCAACAGATCTGCGCTCTCCCGGTGCCACATTCTAGCAGCAACAGATCTGCGCTCTCCCGGTGCCACAATGTACCGATGACCTTCCGCCCCATTTCTATGCCTTCAGGCGTATGCTCTGTGCCCGTCCTTTGGATATCTCGGCCGTGATCATTGTTGTGGTTCTCTTCCTTGATCTTCCCTAGTCCACCAATTGCGTGCCTCTCTTCCACCAGGAACGTCCCTTGCAGATACAGCCCAAACCCACCAGAATCACTACGAAGTTCCTTCCGCCGGCGCGATCAAGACAACCGAATCACCTTCAAGAGTATTGTTAGCCCGTTCTTCTCCTATAACTCCCTGAATTGATGTAGGCATACCTCGTACAAACAGCATCTCACTCTGCTTTTTGACCGTCCGCACACGAGGCTCCTGGTCTTCCTCGTCCTCCTCTGCGACAAAGATAGTCTCCTCCACATCTCCAAGCACAAGGTTACAATGCGAATCGTATGCCTAGCGTCTTGGGTTCAGCTTCAATCACTGCGCGCCAGCGGTGCGCCGCTCGGGCCGCGAGGGCAAACATACATGCAGTCTTCCCTTTAGCTCGCGATCGCCGCGCAGTTTGACAATGACAATTTCGTCGATGCAGAGACGCACCAGATCGAGCGGCTCGTTGGTCTCTTCTTTCTCGTCCATCCTGGGCAACGTACAGAAGGAGTCGTTGGGGCGGCTGGCGCGAGAGGTATTGACGGAACTTTGGCGACAGCGGTCGCTTGGCGTCACAGCGGGGGAGCTAGCGAGCTAGCGGAAGCTAGGCGTCTTTCGACTTAGCGTAGGCTGTAGTTGCGTCAGCCCTGTTGATCCAGATCGGCTCCCAGTGTTTGCTCATCAATCCTCGGATTGTACCCTATACAATCTAACTTTCTGCAGTCATTGTCCTTGCTGTGTACAGCTGTTCAACTTCCAACCATGACCGAACGTCAGCATCAAGCGGACCTGGAAGACCATCCGTTTCTGGCGTCACGCCCCCCGGTCACAGACCCCATCACCTACCTCACCATCGTCGAGTATAACCTCTCAGAGGATAATTTGCCCGTTCTCCACCAAGTGCTTCAGGATACTGAGCTGAACCAAACTATTGGATGGGATCTAATTCATCTGCTACTTCCGCTTCTCCCTGCTTCTGAGGAGTGTCTGCAGGATATTGCGACGAAGGGAAACCCCAGGGAATGTGTACTCAAGGTCACTGAAGCGCTGCGTTTGCTTGATTTTGGGGGTCAGCAAGATGAGGACGAGGACGAGGAGGATGGTGAAGCCAGCGACCACCAGTCGAGGGTGTCAGACATTGGAATCGGCGAATCAAGTTCAAGTCCTGCATTCCAAAAAACGAACATACCCCCACTACCAATCCTGAAATTTGAAATCCTTCTGGATGTGCTGGCTACACTGCATCGCCGCATAAAAACAAAGTACCCCAGCCGCTTCCTCTCAACAAGCCTCCAAGCAGTGCTTGTTTCGTACAACAGATCCAACACGCACATCGAAGAGCTCACACTATCGGCTATCAAATTTGTCAAGACGATTTCAGGTACCAAGAGGCCACATCTTCCGTCAAGAAGGAGCAGTGGCAACATACTACGCACAGGAACAGGACATTCCGAACAAGACCCTGAAGCACAGAGCGAGGCGCCCAGTATTGAGGAGACAGAACTGGTCAATCGATTGCTGCAGTCATTCCTTACACATATCCTGGAAGACTATGTATTGTCCCTTAGCTCTGAAGATGATGTCCCTGGACTATCGTGGGCAAGCAGATTGATGGAGAAGTACGAGCCACAGCGGACACCGAACAAGCCCAACTACCAGACATATGCAGATCGGTTTGCAAAAGATGAGGACTTGAAATCGAGAAGTACAATCTTGGGACAAATTGTCGCATTGACAAGGGATCTGGGTTTGGATTACCGGGAGGTGTTGCAGACGTTGCTGGATCCAGAGGTTGAGAAGCGTGGTACACCGGGAACCGAAGATGATCCTCCAGCCTCTGCGAAGGATATTCCTTTGTCGAGAACAGGATCGCTCCTCTTGACCGCGGCCAAGACGGTGAAGCAAGAACTGTATGCTTCTGCTATTGACGATCCATCCTTGGCGATAGCCATTTTCCCCGAGCACGCAACTATACTTGCGAACTTTGTAGGCACATTGGGCCCGCAAACCGTCGGTCTAGAGCCCGAGGCTTTGCTGGATACCATCCTCGCCTTGGGGCTCGTCGCGCTCGAGAAGAACAACATAGGCGAGCCCAAAGACGACGAAAATTTTGCGCAATACCTCCAAACCCTTTCGCTCATTTCAGCGAACACCCCATCGCCTAGTCTCCGCGGCCATGCACACTACCTCACCACCACAGTCCTACGATCACACCCCCACGACCTCGTACGCCTCACCTTCATTCGCGACACACTCGAGCACTGCCCCTACGAGAACCTCAAAGTAAGCGCAGTGTCCTGGCTCAAAGGCGAGACCCTGGAAGCCAACGCATCACACCCAGCAGTCGACGAAGACGGGCCCACAAACATCTTCGCCACCCCCGTCGCTATTGCAACAGTCGCCCCGTACCTTTGGCCCGACCTCTCCAAACAATACGCGCTCGCTAACGACACAAGTCTCGAAAAAGCATGGATGCAATTTCGCCAAGAACTCGCCTTCCACGTTGCAGCGCTCAACTTCTACTACTTACTGCTGCAGGCGCGGCATCTCCATGATGCGTTGGGTATCAACGACGTGCGAGCTACCCACCAATTCCAAACGCAGTATATGGATGTGCTGAAGCACGCGGCGGTGCGGTTTCAAAAGGAATTGAATCACGGCGGCGGCGCGTTGGCAGAGAGCGCCGACGGCCTCAAGCAGGCAATGGCTGATGTGACGTTGTTGGAGACGGTGATTGCGTGGGTTGAAAAGGCGTCGAGACAGGCTTGATTGCGTGCGGACATTGGACAATGATAGTTACCGTAGCGCAGTATTAGGGGAAGAGGAGGAGGAAACAAGGTTAGCTACGGAGTTCATCATGTAACCAGCATATACTCTGTCCATCTTGCAACTTTTGCAACTTAACACGCCCCCTTCTCCCCATCTTCCTGCTTTCCACTCCGTTGTATCTTCCCCCTCTCCTTCCTTGTATATGGGTATACTCCGCGCTCAACGCTCCATTCGATTTGCATCCGACAGCCCGCTCGCCCGGAACTTACACGACGCAGTATCAGTGCTCCTCAGCATCTCCGTAGGAGTGATCCGCCTTCCTGTGGTCAAGATTCTGGCACAGTAGGTTATTCTAGCCCATTATGGACCACATTCAAGTCTTTCGGATTTTGATTTCTCCAGCATCACGGGTTCGTACATTACGGCAGTCGTGAATAGATGTACAAGCACTTGGTTGTTTTTCCTGATCCAATGTCCTATACCGTATTCTGTATTCATTCAGTCCAATAGAATAGTTCTGGTACTACAAGCCTGGCGTGGAGTCATGGTTGCATCGATACGCTTTCAGGGAAATGCTCTTCCATGTCAACTCGAAAATATATCGAGCGAAGTGTTACGATCAAATTTCAGAGGATTTAGATAACTAGTCATTGTGATGTCAACGTCTTATAACAAACTTTTAGATCTATTCTAAACCTTCGATAGCTTTCCGAGGTGAAGGCGCAGTGCTTGCGGACCTGGGCACCCTCACTCACTGCCGAAACTTTCAAGCAAACGCCCGCCTGGACTTTTCGTATAAATTCCATAAAGTAGAACTCTAAACACTGACACCAAGGTAACACGATGACTGACGACGCAGATATCCCTATGACGCCAAGTGAGTACCTGGCCTCGCGCAAGCTTCCAAAGATGAAGAAGGTTTAGTCAAAGCTGACGAAATCGATAGAGAACCACTTCTATGAGGTCCGCGAGCTCCCTGGAAAAGGCTATGGGTGCTTCGCGACCAAGGACCTCAAGCGTGGAACTCGTATCCTTGCCGACAGCCCACTGTTGATCGTGCCCATGGCCGACTACCTCCAAGAAGACATCCAGGCAGCTTTTGACAAATTGACTCCTCTTGATAAAGAGTTGTACTTCTCTCTGCACTCTGGCCACGGCCAGGACCCGAAACATTGGCCTTCCCAGATCCATCCGACAGTCGAAGGCAAAGAGCGCACACGCATCGAACAACAGCACGCAGCCAGGACCGGCAAAGAACCCTCGCTCATCAGCATCTTCCAGACCAACTGCATGGAAATGAATAAAGGCGCCGCAGTCTTCCCACACGCTGCCCGCTTCAACCACGCCTGTAGCCCGAATGCGTGCTTTACCTGGAACGCAGGCATCGGTAAGGAAACCATCCACATGATGAACGACGTCAAGGCAGGAGACGAAATCACCCTGTCCTACTGCGATATGCTGCACGATAAGGCGCTGCGGTCCTGGGAGCTCAAGCATTACGGCTTCTCGTGCGACTGTCCTGCCTGCACTGGGGACGACGACGACGTGAACACGTTTGCGCACCAGAGCGCCGAGCGACGCTTCAGGCTACAGGAGCTCGAGCGCGAGACCAAGCTTCTACGCGGACCATATCTCGGCGAGGGCGTGAAGATACCGGATTTCATTACCAAACTCATCCAGATGGCGGCACTGCATCAGCAGGAAGGGGACTTCTCGGCTAGGCTGGCCAGCGTGTGAGTGCCGTGTGACAGCGGCTCTTAGCCCAGGAGGCGATGCTCTGTTACCGAGTACCTACCGTGCCGTACTGACGAAAGTAGGTTTCTGGACATTGCGCTCGTGTGTGAGCACAAGAACGAGCTCCAGTTCGCCGGGAGGGCGGCTGCCAAGGCTGTCCAAACCAAGAAGGATTGCCAGGGGCAGGATTTCCCGGAGTTTGACAAGTATATGGAGGTATTGCGTCGTATTTCGACGAAGCTGGAGCCACTGCAGGCATGATGAGCATGTTGATGGCGTGTCAACTCCATGCACGTCGCCGCTTGTTTCCTGTAGCGACACAGCCGGCGTGCCATTGCCTGTATGTAGGACATGGATGATGATCAACACTACAAGACATGATTGAATGTGCAAATTTTGGCTGAATGATGGTAAACGCTACGTGTATGAATGCCCAGCGGCTAAGGAGATGATATCTTTAGCATAAAGTCTATGCGGCTACACAATTAAAGGCAAGATCTCCACAAGACCGTATCCGTGAACTACTATGTACTCTGCTATAACGCATAGTCGGAATTGAATGCGTTCCGCCAGGGCAGTAGTGTCCATGCAAAAATCCCCTAGGTCAGGCAGGTATCTTTGAAGTAAGGTAGTAATTTGCCAGTATGTATCGCGACCTGACAAAGTATGTGTGGGCAGGCCGTCGTAGGTTGTACATAGTACTTGTATAATGCGACACTGGGAGACACATGGTCTGATTGGCCAGCACAATCCTCCAGCACCCTGATGGCGCTGAAACCTGACCCGCATTGCCATGGTCAGCCACTGCAGCTTCAACATCCTCTCGCCATCAAGACGAAAGCAGCTGAGGCCTCATCGCTGGCCCAGTCATGCCCCATCTCGCCCCTGAACCAACAGACGGGCGATGACTCGTTGGACGCACCTGGGAGCCGCTGACGTCGTGTACGTCACACGTGTATCTGCGTCCCGCAATGCGTCGCCGGTCAGGGCCTGTCTCGCGACGTTGTTCGCAAAACCTCTCGACGGGGACGCTGGAAGCTATCGTCACTGGGCTCGTATGATCCATGTTCGCATCGACAACCAGTGTCGGGCGTTGATCACGCTCCTCAAAGATCGGCCTGGAACCAACCCTTTTGGCATCGGCTCAGCTGGCTTCCGACAGCCACGGCTATAACAGCAAGCTCAGCGCCCACAAGTCGTTGCGCACACCCAACCCTGCGAGATGGAGACACCGGCTGCGAAACCTGTCGTTGTAGACGTGCCACCGACGTCGATATATCAACTACCCTGGCCGCCGCTCTCGCAATCTGAATCCAGCTCAGAGCTGAAGCATTCACTGGAAGTGCCCGGTATCTTTACCCCGCCGTTGTCGCCATCGAGCCAGACGTCAGCCCTGCAGAAGGAACAGGAAGACTTCAAGGGCACCGTCAATGTCAACAATGACTTGATCACGGCAAAGGACTTGTCGCAGGTAGAAGACCTACTCGTACTAGATGCGCAAGGACAGAGCAGGCCATTCAAGGAGCTCTACCAGGCGCCGCATATTGCGCCCCGGCAACTGATCATCTTCATTCGACACTTCTTCTGCGGAGTGAGTTCCCCATCTCTTCTCCACCAGCGGGTGCTAACGTCGAAAGAACTGTCAAGAGTATCTGCGTACCATGTCTTCCTCGATCAAGCCAGAAGACCTCCTGGCGCTGCCAACTCCCACTTCCATTGCGGTCATCGGCTGCGGCCAGCCAGAGCTGATTCCCATGTACACGGATGCCACCTCTTGCCCTTTTCCCATCTACGCCGAGCCAACACGCAAACTGTACGACCAGCTCGGCATGACACGAACCTTGGAACTTGGCGACAAGCCCGCATACATGCAGACCAACATGTTCATCAATTCGGTGCAATCGATCTTCCAGGGACTGGGCTCGGGCAAGAAGGCTTGGAAGGGCGGCGACATGAAGCAAGTGGGCGGCGAGTTTTTGTTTGAGAACGGAGAATGCATGTTCGCGCATCGAATGAAGACCACACGAGACCACATGGAGGTCTCCGAGATTAGAGGATTGATTGGCCTTGATGGGACAAGGCCGCCTCCGAGGAAGCGATGGAGCCATGGGATCAAAGAGAAGGATCCGGCAAGGCGACGAAGCACGAGCTGGGGACTGGTGAGGAGCTTGAGCAAAGGCGTCAAGCATCGAGACGGGCGTGGACGGGTGACGGCGGAGAGTGTGGAAGAGGAAGACGCGAAGAATGATGTGCGATTGGTGTAGGACTGGGGAGTTGGGCCATATGCGATTGCCTGCGTGTGCGCTTTGGCACGATACCATCATCTACTCTTGTTCTCTGCTTCCTTTTACTCCTCCTGCACTACCACACGTCGCTCTACCATGGCCATCGCTTACGTCACCCAAAAGCGGCAAGTTTGTCCGCAACCTGTCGCAGCGGCCGACTGCCAAGACCACAGCATTTCTACCAAATCTCTGCGCAAGCCGTTCATGAGCCCCGCCTGCTCCTTGCTACATGGCAGAATGGCCCATCATATCCGACGCTTCCGGAATCACCACCCAGGCGAGGCAGGCATGAGCGTGAGCCTCCTACGCAAGCGTTGCGCAAGGCAGGCCGAATCTAGGCCGCGGATGAGGGGCCTGGGCATGCATCGAGGGGCAGATGACGGCGATGGCGGCGCAACCCCACACGCCCCCCAATAAAAGCTATCGCGCTCCATTTGGCCTCCTCTGTCCATAATACACACTCCCGTATACTTCGTTGACTTGACTCGGTCCAAAAGCACACCATGCCAGACACGACAGGAAAGGTCGGTTCAGCCTCCGCTACCATGGCATTGCACTGGCCGGCGCGTTAGACACGAGCTGACCATTCATCCGATTCACAGACCATCACATGCAAGGTAGGTACGTCCGCAGCCTTGGGTCTTCCTCCTCACCGCAGTGCCCCTGGACGAGCACAGCACGACTGACTTCATCATAGGCAGCCGTGGCCTGGGAAGCTGGCAAGGACCTCACCATTGAGGACGTCGAGGTCGCACCGCCCAAGGCAAACGAGGTTCGCATTCAGATTTACTACACTGGAGTTTGCCATACCGGTGCGTCCGCCTCTGCCCTATCCCTCCCGGCTTGTCTGAAGGAGGCGAGCAGCGTCGTTGGAAACCGAACCATCCAAAATCACGTACTGATGGCAAGCAGACGCCTACACTCTCTCTGGAAAGGATCCCGAAGGTGCTTTCCCCATTGTCCTTGGCCACGAGGGTGCCGGTATTGTCGAGTCAATTGGTGAGGGTGTTACCAACGTCAAGGTTGGCGATCATGTGGTTGCACTGTAGTACGTCCGCCATCTCACCCACCGTCCAACACCAGCTCACACTGCTCAGCACACCCGAATGCAAGGAGTGCAAGTTCTGCAAGTCTGGAAAGACCAATCTCTGCGGCAAGATCCGGGCTACCCAGGGTAAAGGTCTCATGCCCGATGGCACCTCGCGCTTCAAATGCAGGGGCCAGGACCTCCTCCACTTCATGGGCACATCTACCTTCTCTCAGTACACCGTCGTCGCCGACATCTCCGTCGTCGCCATCACTGAAAAAGCACCCATGGATCGCACCTGCCTGCTTGGCTGCGGTATCACGACCGGTTATGGGGCCGCCGTCATCACCGCCGGAAAGGGTGGTGTTGAGGAGGGTTCCAACGTTGCCGTCTTCGGCGCAGGCTGCGTCGGTCTGTCCGTCATCCAGGGCGCAGCCAAAAACAAGTCCGGCATGATCATAGCCGTCGACGTCAACGACGGCAAGGAGGAGTGGGCTAAGAAATTCGGCGCCACCCACTTCGTCAACCCCACCAAGCTCGGTGATCAGAGCATACAAGAGAAGCTCATCGAGATGACCGACGGCGGCTGTGACTACACCTTTGACTGCACAGGCAATGTAAACGTCATGCGTGCCGCGCTCGAAGCCTGCCACAAGGGCTGGGGAGAATCCATCGTCATCGGTGTCGCCGCGGCAGGCCAGGAGATTTCCACCCGCCCCTTCCAGCTTGTCACAGGCCGTGTATGGAAAGGCTGTGCGTTCGGTGGTGTCAAGGGCCGCACCCAGCTGCCTGGTCTCGTTAATGACTACCTGAACGGCGACCTCAAGGTTGACGAATTCATCACCCACCGTCAGCCGCTCGACAAGGTGAACCAGGCCTTCTCCGATATGAAGGCTGGAGACTGCATTCGTTGTGTTGTCAACATGCGCGAGTAGCTCCGTTCGGATCCCTGCGATCAAAATGCAAAAGCTAAGTTGTAGCTGTTTTGCCATTCAACCACGCGTGAATTTTCTTATTTATGTCGCTGGTACTGCGACGAGGTGCATGGCGAGGTGTGGAGTAAAATGCTTGATGGCGACAAGCATGTGTCGGCGTTGCTCTAGCAGTGAGTGGGGTGGGTGCCCAAGTACTTTTGTCGGTAATCAAAATGAAACTATGGCAAGTACAACTTTTGAAATCTCATGTGTTTGATAAATTCATGCGAATGACTGATACCTCTTTTTGGTGCATGAATTCACGCACACCATCAACGGAGCTACTGAGTCATGGTGCCTGTCTATATAAACTAGATACATCCCTCGCTTTCTCCTCTCGCTTCTACCCATACCAAAAAGCACTTTGCAAATCCCAAAACAAAAGGCTATCGTCTCCATGGACATGCTGTCCCAAAAATCCAAATCTGTCGAACAAATGCTCCCCTCCTCCAACTCTTGTGCATTCTCTTCGCCGAGTTGACATCTTCTCCGCCGAGATGGTCGGGCCAAAAAGACATGCTGAGCCATGTTACACGATGGGTGTATGAGTCCTGAAGGCCAACGCCCCCACACTTGCGCGAAAACACTCTATGAAGTGAGGGCTGTGAGCGACGTAACTACCATCTTCGAGCCTCGAACCCGCTCAATCCCGGTTCCATGGGGTACCGGCTTGATGTCGGACCTAGTGCTATACCAACGGATCTGACATACCCATGTTGTGCTGGAGCGGTTCCTGGAAGAGAAAAGTGATGCCCCCGCCCCTCGCAAGTCATGGGTTGGACTGGTGACGACGGCAATACGGCAAGGGAGAACTTCAAGAGACGGACAAGAAAAGATATGCTCAAAATGAGATGGGCCATGGAGGTGACGTTGTGGGCTACCGCAGAAATTGCAAGAAGAACAGCACAGCCCATGATTGTGGGGAAGGATGAGGATGGAAACGATATGACGGGTTGGCCAGCAGGATGTTGGTCAGCAAAAGATGCGGCAATGATAGTCGAAGACATGAAAATGGACCTCATAAACATCTTCGACGAAACAATGAAAGAACGCATTCCGGAAACGACAACCAAATCATGGGACAAGCTAGATATGGCTCTGACAAAGATGTATGAGGCACCAACAAGGGAAAAGACGTTCATGGAGTACTTGTTGGAAGACCCGCCGGCAACCGCGGACAATTTCACATTCGGCAACATGTTCAAGCAGCAATATTGATTTTCTGTACTGGGTGTATACAATAAAGTAGCTACCTGGCCTGGGACAATAGCTTATACACGATCATGTGATGCATGCCTGTCCTTCGCGTGCGCTGTCCACATCATAAATCATTCATGAAATAACTCACTGAGGGGCGTGATCAAGGCAATATCGCTTCATTCGAGTTAACAACATGGAGTCGATTTCTGGACACGCAAGTCATCTATTTTTGGCGCTTTCCTAAGAGCACATGGGAAACACAACTTGAGAATTTCTTTAGGAAGTAAGGGTCAAGTCTCTGCCGTGGTGCAATTCCTTGTTTCATATCTACAATGTCCCTTGTCCTTGACCGTGAATGAATCACATCGATCTGCAGGAACATGGCCGCATTTCGAACAACATATGGAAAACAGGCCTTCCGCGACACATCACAATGCATCTGGATGCGTCCAGCGCGCAACAAAAAAGCAATAATATCGATAGAACAAAAAGAATAATACCTTCCAAACAACTACCTATAGTTACAAATTTGCAAGCAACGCCTAATCCACAACTCCTAAATCCGGGAAACTATGACCTACACACGACCCATCTCCACAGCCTTATGACGAGCAGACGACTGACCAGAGTGTCAATTGCTCTCCAGACGGGCCACGCAGAGGTCCACATAACGTTCAGCGTCGGCGGCCGCCACGATTGCATTAGCAAGGCGACGGACTGCCACGCGGGTAGCTTCATCAGTAGGCGCATGTGTTTCAAGAACCGCACATGTCGTTCGAGCGTTCCGGAGGGAGTCTTGCGCACTAGACAGACACCGATACGCGGCAGCAAGATCTTCCTCTAGCAACTGCCGTTCTGGACTGGGCTGCCGCTGTGGGCCGGGCTCTCTATCTGCCAACGGTCCTGTCGGTCCACTCGTCCGACTAGCAGACAGACCAGATGGATCCCGGGAACGGACCAGACGGCCTCGAGCGCGACGCTCCGTGGGGAGAGGTGGTGCAGTACCTTCACGCTCCCGGGCCCCAGCAGCCACAGGGCGCGATGTGACAACGCTTGGGCGCCTGGCTTGCATAGGAGCGAGATGGTTTCTGCCATGTTGAGCAGGAGAAGGCCGCTGCGGAGTCGGAGCATGCGGACGGTCAGCCTCGCCCTCTCCACGACGCGCAGCAGGGGCCGCGTGCACGCATGTAGGGCGTAGGAAGAGCTCTTGACGACAGTAAGGACAGGTGCGGTTGTTAGCGCCCGAGTCCTGCAGCCATGGAAGTATACATGTAGTGTGGAACATGTGGCCACATGCAAGGATCTGGACTACATCGTGGGCGAGGGCATCGGTGCATATACCGCAGTCATCATCGTCATGCTGGGCGCCAACTGGGATCATGCCCGTGATGAAGAACTCTGCTTGCGGTCGCAGTGCGGAAGGGGACGAAGTAGCACGAACGAGAGAAGCTGTGGAGAGACTCACTGTACCTTCTTCACTCCGGGTGGCTGTAGTGGATTCTGGCGTCTCAGGGACCTGACCTTGACGCGGGTTCGAACTCGGCTGTTCCATGCTGGACATGATGTTGGAAGACGATATCCTGTATTCTTCCGGGTTATCTGTGAGCGTGTACGTTGCACTGCAAGTACCAGGGTTGTTGGAGGTGAAGATGTGAAGAAAGTATGGCTTCTTGGAACAGACGATCGATGATGATTATGTAGCTAGCATAGTTGAAATGTATTTCGACAATGGATGGCACGTTGGCACTTCACAATGTAGAGTGAAAAGAAAAACGAATAAACAGCTCGCATTGTGAAGCTTTGAGCGATGTGCCTGTAAGCGTTGATTACACATTGTCAACGCTGCTACGCTCGCCGAGTTAGGCGATAGGAAACAGATCAACCCGAAGACTATGTTCCCACAAGAAAGAAACACCAGCCTGACCCAAAGCAATGCCAATTCACACGACGAGCGGCCTGAATCCACGATCCACACACAAAGGAAAGAAAGCTCCAGCGATGTAGGTAACCTATAGCGCTAGCTAGGAGCTGTCATGAGCCGTCGCATCCGTCTCTGAGCTGTGGAAACGTAGCTGGTGCATCCGAAAGTCCTCCGAGAGGCGCCGGAGTCCTTGACGCATAGCCCTTCTGGAGACGGTCACCTGGCCAGCACTCTCAGACGCCGAGGAGACTGGCGGCGTACTGCTGGTAGCAAAGGAGTCACCCCCTGCCGATCCCTGGGAAAAAGAATCATTCTGGCGATGACTGGCAGTTGTGTTGTCGCGATTGTGACGCACGGAAACTGGCGCTGCTCCTTGGGGCTCCCTGGCTGAAATACGTGCATCATGTTCGTGAGTGAGAGCAGGAAAGCTGCGCATCGCAAGCGGCCCGTGAGTTTGGTTGTTTCGAGAGGGAGGGGAAAGATGGCTGTAGGGAGGTACTCTACCATCTCTACGAATGGGTTGGGATGCTGGTCCTCCACGAACCGGGCCGTTGTCCACCTCGTGGCCTTCAGGGCCGGGAGAGCGGGACATGGAAGCCGACCGAATCCGTGCATGCGCCCTAACCTGCGCCATGATCATCATTTCTGAAAAACGAGCGATTGGCCCCCCAATATCAGAGGTTGTTAGAGGTCGGCGTCGTCTAGGCTGCTGCCGAAGAACAGGGTGGCTCGAGTTTCGGGAAGATGCCAAGTGAGCCAAACCTCCCTCAGAAAGTGATGCTTCTTGCGCTCCAGGGTTATGCTGATGCTCTTCTCGGCCCTCCGAATACTCGTAGTTGTCGAGGATGTAGAGGTCGTCATCATAGTCGTAGTCGTCCTCAACCTGATCATCCTCGTCGTTCTCATAGAAGTTATGCTGCTCTTCATGCTCCTCGAAAGTCACTATCGACCCAGGAACTCCATCTTCCTCCGGCATCACCCTAGACAAATAGTCCGGCTCGTACAGCTCGCAACGACAGTTCGGACACGTTCCTCGGCGGATGCCAGAGCGCGGCGCGTTGGTGTCAAACCAAGAGATGATGCACAAAGTGTGAAACATGTGGTCGCAAGCATGAATGCGGATGACGTCTTCAGTGAGGCGCTCTAGACAGATGGTGCATTCCCCCGATGACATTGCCGCTGTAGATGGACCGTCAATAAGAGAGACGCCGGTCATGTAGAACTCTAGTTGCGAGCGAAGTGTGAATGGAGTAGTGGGACGCGTCGGCACAGGGAAGCCTCTGCCTGAGCTTTCCATGGCAGCGGATCGTTGTTGTGTGTAGTGAGATCTGCGTGAGTGGCCGTTACTGATAGTGACTCTGACAGAGGGCTATGTCTTGAGGTCTCGCTTGGAGCAGGCGTACTGCGAGAGAGTCCGGAGATCGGCAAGGATCGTTCGTAGGGCCGTGTAATGAGGTAAACAACGACTGCTGACCATATGTCTTTGATCCTTAATCCACGGCAAACGGTAGACGAGCACACAGACAAGGGCAAACAATGTGGGCCACGACGACCGTGCGACGAACTCGGGGATTGAGATTTCACTGCTGTACACGGATAACAAAGAGACCGACTGCAATAAGAAAAATAATGAATGAAGATCAAAAAGACCAGGAATAAGAACAGAAAACTGCTTACCCGCTTCATGCTCACGGGCGCTGGCCCAACCTTACGTGAACACCCTGAAAGTTGATCCGAGGATTCTATTTTGAGCTGTAAGAAGTTGTTATACGGAGAAGATACTCACCAAAACCACGATAGCCCCAGGATACACAGTCTTTCTTCTTTGCCAATGTCGCAACCAGATAGCAAGTCATGTACAACTACCCCCACCTCACAAACCTTAGACATAGACATGAAATTCCCCCAACGCCAATGAATGCTTAACCCCACATCATGCCACGCTTATTTTGGCTCGGCTAATCCCAGCTGGCCTTCTCTGTTGCTGGCGTACCCAGCACGCCCAAGTCCAACCCACGATTCTTCCTATTCTTGCCCTTCCTGCCTGCCATCTCAATGCCCCAGTCTGTCATCTGCCATGCCCAGCTACCCGCAACCATGACACCTGATATTACATTGACCAGTCTGACTATTAGTCGCCAATAGCCTCCCCACTCTTCTACCACACTCAGCATTATTGGTTCAATGTCAAATTTGACAAAAACACCAGGTACGTTATTCTCAGGCACTTCGTGCGACTGCGAAGTCACAGCGTATTGGTTAGTCTTGATGGCGTGTGCAGTGTGGAAGATAGTGGAGGCAGGGTGATCTTTGGGGTTGCGGTTAACCGCTTCGAGGAGCGGAATTAGCGAGGAGTCGTCGGTGTAGATAGTGGGAACGATGGAGACGTAGTATTGGAACTTGTAGAAGTGGTCGTTCGAGGTGGGGGTTACGGCGATGGTGTTGTCGAGGGGATTGGAGAGGGAGGGGTAGTAGGGGCCAAAGGACAGTTCGCGGATGATGTGGGAAAAGTTGAATGCTAGTTTACGGTCAGCATGAATGCTTCTGTGTCAATCTGGCGGTGGTGCAAATGGCAGAGAATGAGAAGGCTCGTACTGGAATGATCCAAGTGTTCCCCGAACTCCCGATACCCATGGCCTCTCGCTGTAATGTGAAAGTCTCCTTGGACCTTGTTCCCGTCCAGGCTCCCAAAAATTCTGCAACTGTCCGTCGCACCTCTCACCCAAGGCGACTTGGTAAACTTCCTCTTTCTCGCCTTACCCAGCTGCCCATGCACATCCCACAGTTCTTCCCAATCCAATGCACTGTCTTCTTTTTCCTGGCCCAGTTCATGAATGCCCCGCTCCAGGTTCTTACCCGTCCATTGGCTCCAGTTTGTAGGGTCTTTGCGCAGGAGGTCACCGGCAAGGGTGCGGTCGCCAGCGGCGTCTTGCATGTTGACGTGGAGATCAGCGCACCGCATGGCGACAACGATGTCAAGGTTGATCTGCATGTCGTGGGACACACCCTTCTCGACAGAAAAAGATTGCGAGGTGGACCCGGCGAACCAGCGCGTGATCTCGGACCAAGACAGGTAGAGACATGTCAGAATGAGTGTGGCTGTCCAGGCGGAGGAGTCACGGCCCCGGACCAAGTAGGTCTTCTTTGTCTTGGCTGTTCGAAGTAGTCAGCGTGAGGCCCGGCATGCGTCTCAAAAGAACCCCCCAAAAAAAAACTACTCACGAAAAGCATCAAAACTCGAGACGATGCCACCCTTTGCCGGCCCAAAAGCATCCTCGTGCTCTCCGAAACCGTTCATCTTGCAGCCTCACTCGAGTGGGTTGAGCCCTTGAGCCCAGTCACGACTCGCAAATGTGGAGGCTGGAACGGCGAAGATGAAGATGGTGGCGCGCGGCGTTAAAAGATAGTCTAGTTTGACAATTGCGATCGTCACCAAAGGCCACTTGGAGTTGCGGGAGGAGGGAGTCCGTGCCCGCGGAAGAGGCCCGTTTGGGATGCCACGTGCTTGTCCCAATCTCCTCTGCTGTGTTACTGTTCGCAGAGCAGTCTGTTACTGATAATAGAACGTATCCATTACTACATCCATCTGTTACTGACCACTACTACTACATCCATCTACGCAGCCTCGTCCCCCAGCCCACTAAACTTGCTATCCCCACCCTTTGCAATCCCCCCCTTGTCGCCACCCCCAACCGCACTCGCCTGCTTTGCAAACTCCTGTTCCGCCACGCGCGCAGGGTCGTTCCTTGTGCCGATTGCGCCAAACTTCCTGTCACCGTGTAGATTTGGGTCCTCGGTGAGGTTTTTACCCTTGGGCTTGTACACGCCTTCGTCCAGCTTGTGTCCCGCGTATGCCTCGACAGGCGCAATGTTGCCCTGCACACCGTCTGCGCCGATAGATGTGCCCGTCGATATGCCGCGCACATGGCCGTGTGAGTTGACTGCGGATCCGAGGTTATTGTACGTGGGGCCTATGCCGGATTCTCTACCCAAGCCTTTGGAAGAGCTGATGGTCTTCTCCTCGTTCCAGCCCTCCTGGGCCTCGCGGGCTTGTGCATCGACGGCTGGGTCGAGACGCGTGGCGTTGGAGATGTCGGTGTTATTAGTAGTGGTGGATGCTGAGGGTTGCTTGGACGCAGCGGCCTTGGGATTTCCTTCGCCAAACGAGCCGTGGCCTTGGAGGGACTCGGCCGCGAGGGAGTCAGAGGTTACGATGCCCACGCCTTCGTAGACGGGCTTTTGGTGAGATTCGGGGTCAGTTGTGACCTGATGGCTGTGTCAGCAGGTTGCCGACGGACAAGTGTTCATGATCGAATGCTGTCACTCCTGGACTTGCCTTTTGTCCGTGATGGGCCATATTTTTGTTTGTCCGATCAAATTTCCACCAAGTGTAGTGAATTGAGAGTAGCAATCGCAGTCAAGAGCGAGAAGACAAGGTGGAGCGAGTTTGGAGAAGTAAGCTCAAGTACAAATGGCTTCAGGCTTCACCCCTCAAATCCAAACAGGACTACCACTTGGCGTGCGTAGGCTTGCGTCATGCATAGGCACCCGTGAATTGACTTCCAATGACGTCAGGGATACTTCCAAACTGCCCCAAGATGGCAGAGCCCCGTCACATGGTAATCGAGTGTAGACTACCTAGGTATAGCAAGGACACTAGTCTACCCTGTGCATTTGAACTTGCTATGAGAAGTGATCGGTAACCTACGAGCGCATAATAAGAAAAATAACGACAACAACATCAACAGTAGATCCTAGTCTATGTAACTTTCAAAGCAACCGAGAGAGGCGCGATCTGCTGGATCACTAAAGGAGATAGAGGATGCGACTCACGGCACAGAAGCCCAATTTTGGAGGAACCAGTCTCTGAACCGCGTGGGCTGTATATCGGGAAAGAGACAATTGAGGTATGCAGGAAGCGCAAAGTCGTAGCGTCCTTCGGCCGTTGCAAGAAGTGTTGCGATGCGTCGCTGATTGGTAGTCTGTCGGTGGAGTTGCGCGACCCCCATTTGATATTGGAGGTCTGATATTCTTAGTACATACCTCCAGATGATTTCTGGGGAG
>Ga0182211_1000141_pt1 | contig 20857 bp, 13 predicted proteins | sample G5R1MG_20_FD_129660 | JGI IMG/M metagenome (GOLD analysis project Ga0182211, IMG submission 129660) | Switchgrass phyllosphere microbial communities from Michigan, USA - G5R2_MAIN_03OCT2016_LD1 MG | ecosystem: Host-associated > Plants > Phyllosphere > Phylloplane/Leaf | place: USA: Michigan... | reverse complement strand
TGATGGTGGTGGTGCAAAGGATCGACGACGTGCTTTCGGGTGTGGGCGGGGCGAGCGGGGAGGGGGCGTCGGATGCACGAACTGACGGCAGACGGCGGACGATAACGGGGCGGTGGGCGGCGGTGGGCGGCGGAGAGCGATGGATAGATGCCAAGGTAGAATGCTAGTCAACTGCTAGAATGCATGGTGCTGGGATGCGACGATGCGACGATGCGACGTCGATGGTTTGTTGGATAGCCACGGACGGGTAGCTGCTAGGTCTTTGCAGTGCCACACCACACCAAGCAAGTGACTGCCTACCACAGACCTCGTACATAGTCCCTCCTGCAACGCACATAGCCAGATGATCCACGCCTCAGCGCTGCCGCAGCGCGTCTTTGTGCTGGTTCCAGAAATTCCGGCACCCTCGATGCATGTTGACTTGGTCAATCCACCACGCTCCAAAGCTGTCGTCCGTGGCCAGGTCGGCCGCCGTCACTCTCTCCTCTCGCTTCAAGCCACACAGCATACATGGCTGGCGCGCTGGCATCCCTCCCTCGCACTGCTTCAACGTCCTGACCGGCATCACTTCCTGGACATCGGGCACTGGCCCCAGCGTGCCCGCTTTCCTCTGGTTGGCACCCGACACAACATGCCGGAGACGTCCAACGTGCTCCTTCCACAACCGCACCACATGGCCAACTTCGCTGTCTTCCTTGGTGCTCTCCCCCTTGTCAATCCCGGTGAGCTTCATGCCAGACGTCGCTCGAGACGAGGCCGGCCCGATTCTCATGCCCTGGGAAAGATGTTGGTCTCGCTTCCATCGCAGCTTGCGACCGGCGATGATGTGTGCCGCGACGTTGGCAAGGACGAGGTAGCCGGCCAGGTAGGCGATGGTGGCTGGTTCAGCCATGAGCCTGTTTCTCATGACCAACGGTTGCGCAGCCATCGGCTTGAACAGCTTTTCCTGGGCCTCGTGGATTATCGAGGGGATTAGCGACAGCAGGACGCCAGGAGGCGGAACATTGGTCGGCGGTAGCTCGTCCGGCCTGGGGTCCTCTGGGGTGGGAGACAAGATAGGGGCTGTGTCAGGAATGGACGGTTCCCAGTCGTCAAAAGCATCCCACGCAGCTTCGTCGGGATTTTGCTTGGCAGCAGGTGCTACCGCTGACAAGGAACGCTTCGACGGCTGACGTGGGTGGTGGTGGCCATGCTTGCTTTCCCTGGTGACAGATGGCATCGGCTGTGACACAGGTAGATCGCCTAGAAGATCAATCACCAAGGCTGAACTAGGCCCTGCGGATACATCGTTGTTCGTAACCGTACGCTCCTCGGTGCCCTCAAACTCTCCAAACTCATCATCATCACCAAAAACATCAACAACAACATCACGCCCAAGATGATCCTCTTCTGCGTCGAAGAGCACGCTTGAATCGGTAGACTTTTTGGCTTTGACAATGGGTGCTCTTTGCCATGAAGATGGGTCTAGCTGCGTTTGCTTGGGTGGGCCGAAGCCGAAACCGTAGGAATCGTCTTGCGAGCGCGCTGAGGCGAGAGACGCAACAGCAGCCGCAAAGGGAGCTTGTGGTGGAGGAGCAACAGGCGGTTCGGAGGATGAGCCGGCTTCTTCAAAGTCACCCCAATCATCAATGTCATCTTCCACCGCCTTTTGAGCTGGCGCCTGACGGGCGGTCCAAGCATCGGTGGCCGAGGAACACGATGCCGGTTGTTGTTGTTGTTGTTGTTGTTGTTGTTGTTGTTGTTGTTGTTGTTGTTGTTGTTGTTGTTGGGCGGGAGCCGCAGCACAGGTGGCGCTCCACCCATCGAAGAATGCATAGGAGGAGGTTTGCTGGATTCCAGGTCTTGCAGCCGGCTGGAGCGACTGTTGCTGGGCCTGGTGCCGAGTGGAATCTGCCTCTGCCCCGAACTCTGCGAACAGATCGGCAGACATGGCTTGGTCAAATGGTCAAATAGGTGAGGCGCATCGATTCGGGTCGATGACGGCTGCCTACCTAGTCTACTCAAGGCGCGACCTGCGCTAACCCCAAGGAGAAGACGTCACCTACTCGCTCGCTGTCCACAAAGCATCCATCTCGGTATACGCCGTGTGAGCATCACATGGGGATATCCATTGCAAGCCTCGTCCAGCATTTCCTTCATTCTGATCATTATGAAATCTACGAAGGACGACGCCACTTCACCCCAGACCGTAATGCATGACACATTTCAAGAACTCATCAAAGCTTTTCCTAAGCTACCACATGCCCAGAGGCAGGTATCTAGAGACAAAAGAAAAGAGACAAGCACCCTGGAAAAGGATCGCTTATTTCTTGATAGCCTTCTGGGCGGCCTTGGTGACCTTGCCAGCCTTGTCAGCCTTGGCGACAGACTTGATGACACCGACAGCAACGGTTTGACGCATGTCACGGACAGCGAAACGACCGAGAGGAGGGTAGTCGGTAAAAGCCTCAACACACATGGGCTTGGAGGGAACCATCTTGACGATGGCAGCGTCACCAGACTTGATGAACTTGGGGGAGTTTTCCACAGACTTTCCGGTACGGCGGTCGATCTTCTCGAGAAGCTCGGAGAACTTGCAGGCAATGTGGGCAGTGTGGCAGTCAAGGACGGGTGCGTAACCAGCACCGACCTGACCAGGGTGGTTGAGGACAATGACCTGGGCGTTGAAGGACTCGGCACCCTTGGGCGGGTCGTTCTTGGAGTCACCGGCAACGTTGCCACGACGGATCTCCTTGACGGAGACGTTCTTGACGTTGAAACCGACGTTGTCACCGGGGACACCCTCGGCAAGCTGCTCGTGGTGCATTTCGACGGACTTGACTTCCGTGGTCACACCGGCAGGGGCAAAGGTGACAACCATACCAGCCTTGATGACACCAGTCTCGACACGACCGACGGGGACCGTGCCAATGCCGCCAATCTTGTAGACATCCTGGAGGGGAAGGCGGAGGGGCTTGTCGGTGGGACGGGTGGGAGGGTCGATGGCGTCAATGGCCTCGAGGAGGGTCTTACCAGTGGACTTGGTCTTGGTCTCCTTCTCCCAACCCTTGTACCAGGGGCAGTTGGTCGAGACCTCGATCATGTTGTCACCGTTGAAACCGGAGATGGGCACGAAGGGAACCTGCTTGGGGTTGTATCCAACCTTCTTGATAAAGTTGGAGGTCTCCTTGATGATCTCCTGGTAACGGTCCTCAGACCACTTGGTGGTGTCCATCTTGTTGATGGCGACAATGAGCTGCTTGACACCAAGGGTGTAGGCGAGAAGTGCGTGCTCACGAGTCTGGCCATCCTTGGAGATACCAGCCTCGAACTCACCAGTACCAGCGGCAATGATGAGGATAGCGCAGTCAGCCTGGGAGGTACCCGTGATCATGTTCTTGATGAAGTCACGGTGACCGGGGGCGTCTAGCATCCTTGTTAGTGTACTGTATAGAAGAAGAGAGAGAGAGGGAGAGGCATACCAATGACGGTGACGTAGTACTTGGGCGTCTCGAACTTCCAGAGCGCAATGTCGATGGTGATACCACGCTCACGCTCGGCCTTCAACTTGTCAAGAACCCATGCGTACTTGAAGGAACCCTTGCCGAGTTCGGCGGCTTCCTGCGAAAGGGGTTAGCAAGCTGTGAACGTCTGCGCTGGACGCGAGCCATGTGCATCGTGGTGTTGCTGTTGGTTGGCGAACCCCGCGCTGGGCCTAGCGCGCAAAATCGCACAGGGCCATGCACCATGCAAATTGCCCCTCATCAGAAATGGACGCCACCGCGGCAGAGCGGCACAGGACAGCGACACGGACTCGCAACGAAAGGAGCGGAGGCCTACCTTCTCGAACTTCTCGATGGTACGCTTGTCAATACCACCGCACTTGTAGATCAAGTCTGCATGCCACGGTCAGCGGGAGAGGCACGGCAGGCGGCCGCGGGGAGGAGAGGGCTTACGGCCGGTGGTGGTCGACTTTCCGGAGTCAACGTGGCCGATGACGACCACGTTGATGTGCATCTTCTCTTTACTGCGTCCCAGTCAGCACGGCATGGCGGGAGCGAGGGCGGGGCAGCGAGCAGCGCAGCGACGGCGACAGCGACAGGCGGGCGGGGCAGCGGGCGGGGCGGACTTACCCCATGATGGCGGTGTTGTAGCGGGATGTCCTGTAGAAGGAGGGTGGAGGAAGAGGAGGCGAGGTTGAATGCTCAGAGGGTACAGCTAGTGTAGTGGTATGAGCGACGAGGGGGGAAAATTTTGAGGGCGGGCAGCAACGCTTATAACGGAGGGGAGGGGCAGGCGACGCACAGACGGAAAAAATCACCGTGGGCAAGTCAGGCAGCCAGCCCAAGCCGGCCAGCCAATCACGCGCCCCGCGTACAGCGTGCTCCTTCCTTCACCACTTGCCACACCCACACCCGCGCCCGCGCCCACACCCACACCCACATCCTCCACCTCACCTCGCACGCCCAATGCTCGTGCCGTCCCAGGCCATGCACCCCGCCGCATACCGCTGACACGCAGCCTCGCAGCCGTCGCCCCGGTTGTCCAGCCGTCGCCATGGCCTCCAGCCTCCTGCAGGGGAACCAGTGCAGCCCAACGCGACGGCTCTCTCCTTTCGTCCACGACACAGCCAACCAGCCCATCTTGGCACCGTGGGCCGGCATGCGGCTCATTACGAGATGATCGTTATCGCCGCATCTAATCAGATGGAATTTTCGGCGCTACTGGCATCCTAGCGCTTCACCCACTCCACCTTCCTGTTCCGCTTGACTCCCTTGGGCGATATGGACTTGATGCTTGCTCACAGCCAAGCACTGCCCGCGATCCCTGGACCGGCTTCGGCGCCTCCGAACTGCACAGGTGGTGTGACACTACTCTTGCACCTAAAAATACGGGTCGAATGCGGTGCCGCATGGGGTAGGGAAGCCAAGCGCAGAAAACGCACCAGACAGCGTACAAGTACTTAAGTCCCGGCCTTCGCCTCGTCTCTGTCGGCTTACATAGCTACCCTCGCTCGTTTTGCCAACAGCCTGCACCAATCCACCCACCATCATGGCATGGCTTGACAAGACCACGAGCGGGCCCAAGGAAGGCAAAGTACCTGCTCAATCCCAAACTCCAGCCATGAGAGATGCCGAGAAAGGTCCAGACGCCCAAGGACCCGCTGAACCGCCTATCGATGATGAGAGTCTCTCTGGCGAGGCTCAGGCTGGCGTCAAGGCAGTCCAAGCCGCCATCACCGTCTGGTCAAAATATCATCTCTGGGGTGCTTATGCCATGTACGTCCCAAGGACACCACCTAGCAAAGAGCCATTGGTTCCTGACCGAGTACCAGCATCTGGTGGATCTACTTCGTCGTAGCGCTTCAAGAGGTCGTCGTTCGCACCATGAACCCCTATGTTACCAGCGCCTTTCACCTGCACTCTCTCACGGCAGCAACTGGCATCATGTCCTCCATCATTGGAGGCCTTTCCAAGATTCCTCTGGCTAAGTTGCTTGATATGTGGGGACGTCCGCAGGGTCTGCTGCTATCACTGAGCGTGTGGGTACTCGGATACATCATGATGGCAACGTGTCAAAACGTGCAGACATATGCAGCAGCCCAAGTCTTCTCCTCGACAGGGTACGTCTGGAGACACAACCCCTTGATAACTTGGACTGATGTGCTCCCAGCTCTGCAGCTGTCTCGTACATTCTGACTGTCTTCATCGCCGATACCTCCACACTCAAGAATCGCGCCCTCATGCTGGCTTTTGCTACATCGCCATATGCCATCACAACCTGGGTCGGCGGGCCCGTGGCGCAATCGGTACTTGACGGCCCGGGATGGCGCTGGGTGTTCGGAATCTTCGCCATTGTCAACCCCGTCGTCGTTGTTCCCCTGGCCCTCTTGGTCGTCTACAATGATCGTAAAGCCCGCAAGCTGGGTCTTCTCGAACCGACAAAGATCGAGTGGAGTTTAGCGGCTATCAAGAAGTTCTGTATCGATATTGACCTGATTGGGATGCTCATTTTGATTGTGGGAATGGCCTTCTTCCTCTTGCCCTTCAGCCTTTGGTCCTACCAAGCTAAGAAGTGGGAGTCGCCCATGATCATCAGTATGCTCATCATAGGCTTCCTCTTTCTCCTAGTATTTCCCGTCTGGGAAAAGTACTATGCACCCGTCACCTTCATCCCATACTCACTGCTCCTCGACCGCACCGTCTTCTCGGGGGGCATCATGTTCACATTCGTCTTCTTCAACAGCGCAGTTTGGGGATCTTACTTTGGCTCTATGCTTCAAGTCGTGTGGAATCTGAACGTTACCAACTCGACCTACGTCTCCAACATCTATCGCGTCGTGTCCTGCTTCTGGAGCTTGGCTGCTGTTGGGCCGGCAATCAGGATCACAGGAAGATTCAAATGGACCGCGGTCTATTTTGCGATACCCCTTGACATCATCGCTACCGGCCTGATGATTTACTTCCGACAGGCTGGCACTAGTATTGGATTCATTGTCATGACCCAGGTCTTCGTGGCAATCTCTGGCGGTACCTTCGTCATCGCCGGCGAACTAGCCATGATGGCACCGTCGGATCAGGAGCACATGGCGGTTATCATCGCCGTTCTTAATTTGTTTTGCGCGGTTGGTAGCGCCATGGGCAGCACAGTCTCTGCCGCCATCTGGACAGGCACTTTCTACAAAAACCTTGCCAAACATGTACCCGCCGACATCAATATCCGCGAAATCTATCAATCACTACCGAAGCAGCTTTCGCACGAATGGGGCTCTCCAGCTCGGATGGGGATTGCCCAAGCCTATGGAGACTCGCAGAGACTCATGCTTATTACGAGCATCTGCTTGCTATTCTTTGCTTTGGTAGCGGCGTCCTTTTGGCGTGATATCAACGTCAAGAACATCAAGCAGAGCAAGGGTCGTGTGATTTAGAAAGGGATCAGCGCTTCCATATCAGCCATGTATCCTTGACATGGAATATGTTCAACCTCTACTACACTTCATGCTCAATATCCGCAACTCTAGGCACCTTGTGCAAACGTAGACCACAGAAGCTCGCAACATGCTCAATCTACATAGCATCAGTCCGAATACACTCGATCTTCTCATGCGCTTACACATTGCTGGATCGTCTCGACATCGTCCTGACTAACGCCAATGCGTCTCGTGCCTCGCAAATGCCAACCCGTCTCTCTCGGTAAGTTCTGAATCATGATGCCGGCGAGCACAGTAAGCTCCGTCTCGACGTCGTTGAGAATGCTGTGGTCTGAAAGGTAGAGGCCGTAGGTAATTTGCTTGCTGGTCCAGCCTAGCCATGATCAGTGAGCGACAAGACAGGGCCAGGGTTGGTTCGAGCCTCTCCTGAGCAGCTCCCCCACCCACCAAAGTCGCGCTGAGAAGCAAAAGTCTCATCAATCTTCTTGATATCATGCTGATACAAACGATTCAACCATTCCTCTCCGCGCTTCGCATTCGCCTCATCGCACTGCCACCCCTCTCTGCCGCAACACGTTAGTTTCCTCTCGCCCTATTTCCGCCACCCAGCATGGCATCCGCACCTCGAAAAGCTGTAGTCCTTGTCTTCCGCCCGGGTACTCGCGTCGATATCGAATATGGCATCTAGCGGCTTGCACACGCCCACAATCACAATGAGCTTGAACAGCGTTTCGCGGATCCGACGCATCAACGCTTGCCGCTGCGCGGGCGTGTGGTGCTCCGGGCGCGCGATCAGATGCTTGTACAGCAGCGGCGCGAAGCTGGATTGTCCGCCGCCCACGAGCGCGGCGAGCTGGCAGGTCGCGTAGGTAGGTGTCAATAGTGGATCTCTTTTTTTTTCCGTTCGGTTTTGGCTACTGGGCTTGGGCTTGGGCTTGGGCTTGGGCTACGTTACTTACCAGGAGGATGTACCACGTGTCGTTTCCGAGGGTGGTGGAGGGGAATTTCTCCTCAATGGCGGTGAAGAGCGCGAGGGCTTCGGTGTCGGTGGGCTCGTGGGGGGTTGGGATTGCATTGGTGGCCATGTTGTTGTTTTTTTCTCTCGAAAGAGGTAGATGGTATAGTGTCTTGGGAGAATTCGTTGCGTACCGGTACGTACCTGGGTGGCACGATCCCATGGATGTTTTCCGACCTGGGGCATGAGATTCGGGAAGGACCGAATCGCGGGTTACGTTTTGTTGGTCAACTCAGTAGGCAAAGCGGGGTCAATTGGTAAATTTCTCGCCGTGTTCCTTGTTTGCAATCCTGAAGCCTGCGGACGGCCTTCACCCAATGATAACGTTTATAAACATGTCTCATGCATTTCCTGTACATACGGTAGACAAAAATCACTCAGCTCTGTACTATGTAGGTAGACTCGGTAAAAGCGATAGTGGTTCTGAAGATCAAAGCGCCGTGATGATACAATAGTCATGGTACTTCCCCGTCCACTTAATCCAGTGTTGGTTCTCGACAACAATCATCTTTCCTACCTTTCTGGTACAGGCCTTGGGTATATTATAGCGTGACAAAGCGAACGAGGCAAAGTGTCGAGCATCCTCCGTCCTATATCAACAGCGATTCCTGTTCCTCCTTTGATATTCCAAACAGGTAGAGCAAATCAAGCATGCTCTTTGAGTTTAGGCGTGCAGGGGCTTGCATCTGCACCTTGGGCTTCGCATGGAAGGCGACGCCGAGACCAGCGACGCCCATCATGGGAAGATCGTTCGCACCGTCGCCAATACAGATGACTTGCTCGAGTAGAATGCCTTCTTTCTCGGCGATCTCGAGCACATGCTGCCGTTTCTTCTGCGCGTGGACAATCTCGCCGGTAAGTTCACCCGTGAGCGTAGCACCATCCTCGGAGACTACGAGGTGATTTGCAAAGGCGTAGTCCAAGCCGAGCTGTTGACCCATCCATGCAGTCAGCGGAGTGAAACCGCCACTCAACACCGCGGTCTTGAGCCCCAGTCTCTTCAGGGCGGATATAAGTTCCTTGACGCCTTCGTTCAGGGTGATCCTGGGCTTCAGCGTCTCGAAGACTGTACTGGGCACGCCCTTTAGTAACTTGCAGCGCGCCCGCAGGCTCGCCTCAAAGTCGAGCTCGCCGTTCATTGCCGCAGCGGTGATGGCTGAAACCTCCTTCTCCACCCCGATGAGTGAGGCGATTTCGTCAATGACTTCCTGCTGGATGAGGGTGCTGTCCATGTCGAAAACGGCCAATCTCTTGTACCGGCGATAGATTGTGTTGGATTGGAAGACGCATTCGACGTTCCACTCGCGCTCGTATCGCGACACCGCCTCATGTCTGCGCAGGGTCTCAAGCTCAATCGGAGAGGAGGATGGCAGGGGGAAGGTGACTTCAGCGACTCGGCAGAATTTGCTGGTTTCGAGGCGGTTGATTGTCATGGTGCTTTGTTGGAGTGCTGGTATCACGTCTGTGAGGGTACTGAAGAAGTCGGTGAGACAGCTCTGGCTGATGTAGCTTCCATAGAGGTTGTCGAGCGCGTTGGGGCCTGGTGTTGGCGGTTCGAGAGGATAGTCTTCAATGTTTTCGGTGGGCACGGCGCCATCCTTCAGCGAGCCCAGCGAGGCAGAAGGAATGGTGGCATTGGGGCTGCGCGGCGAGAGGTCCGGGTGGGGGAAGTAGTGGGGTGTATCCGCCTTGTAGAAGAGCGTTGCGACGATATGCGTGGGCGAGACATCGAGGGCGGGAGGCTTGGAAGCCATGTCTACGGACTGTGCGAGCACAGGGTGGTCTGGTCTGCGAGACGCGTCGGCTGGCACGGGACGAGGCCTGCAAAAATCGCTGAAGCAGCGGCGGGGTCAGGGTCAGGGTCCCTCTGCGCGCTAACCCTACTTTGACCCTCTTCTTTGCCATGGTTCTTCCCTGACTACGCTGGGCGCTTGGTGTTTGCCTCCCTTTCCTCGCCGGCTTCTGCTGGTTACGAGCGTGCTGTGTATGCAGGTTGGGCGCATTCTAGCGTCAATCCACTTCCATGCAGGCCTCCAGGGTATGCATGGTACACTATAATGCACCAGGACAAGATGGACAAGCTCGCTTGCCACAAACCTCGGTTCTCGCTCCCCAACTCGCCTCATCAGGCTCATCGTACGCCAGCCGAAGGTACTCCTGCTTCGCCTTTCTTCTCCTGCTGTCCTTCTTCTCCGCCTGGCCCTGGTTCCCATTGACGAGATGGACACTTACCAACGCCAGGGTGCCGCGATACTCCAATCGCCGCCTATCGACGTCAAGAAGCCGTACGATGCTGCCTGGGTCAAGGGCAAGGTAATCCTCATCACGGGAGGAGCGAGTGGCTTCGGCGCCGCCTTTGTGAGACACTGGGCAAAGCATGGCGCCACCGTCATCGTTGGAGACATCAACGTCGCGAAAGGAGACGCCATCTGCCGCGACATCAACAAGCAGAATACGGGCGGTAACAAGGTGCATTTTGTCTACTGCGACGTGACTAACTGGCAGTCCCAAGTCGACCTGTTCAAAAAAGCCGTTACACTGAGTCCACACGGTGGATTGGACGTCGTCGTGGCCAATGCGGGCATCGCAGGCCGAGATGTCCTACAGGAGCCTGCCAATCTCGATGCTGCGGCACCGCCGCCACCGGCCTTCACCATCATGGATGTCAATGTCACGGGCGTGTTCTTTACAACCCATCTGGCCTACTTCTGGCTGCCCAAGAATCCTGGCTCATCGGACAGCAGCATCACCTCAACGCCATCGGCTTCTCCGCGAGACCGCCATCTTCTGCTGCTGGGGTCGGTTGCCTCGCTGAGTCCCGTGGCGATCCAGCCACAATACTGTGCCGCAAAGCACGCTGTGCTTGGCCTGTTTCGCAGTCTCCGGTCTACCAGTGCACTGCAAGGCGTTCGCGTCAATCTACTGTGCCCATACTTCATCGACACGCCCATTGTGACAGCAGGCGCTCGCTTTGTGCTTGCCGGAGGGGCCATGGGCAAGGTCGAAGATGTCGTTGACGCAGCAACACGATTTGTGGCAGACGCAAGCATTTTGGGCCGAGCGCTTTGCATTGGGCCGAGGATGCATGTCGTTCAACGAGAGAGCGGCGAGTGGGAGCTGGTTGCCCCAGGGACACCAGGCAGCTCTGAAGAGGCCATCTTCGAGCCGTATGCGGACGACTGGGAGGACCAGGATGCGTGGAATCGCAACTTGGTGCGGCTATTGAATATGGTGCAGATGGGCAGAGGCTGGGCGGGATGGGCGCAGGATATTGTCAAGGCTGCTCTCTACACCATCGGCATCGGCCGCTGAGGGCTTGTGTCCGTTGCTAGACAGAAATTCCATGGCTTGATCCGTGCGTGCATCATCAGACCGGCGATAGTCATGGTCAATTGCAAATGCCATGTTGCCAACATGGACTTTGGGCCCCTGTCGAGTGAGGCGCCATGACATCATCTCCCCTGGGAACCGGGCATGTCGTGTCACAATAACTACCGTGACGCGGCTGCACACAACAGTGAATTCCGCGCAGGCAATCGTGCTCGCCGCAGTCGTCGCCATTGGCTGCTGGGCTCTTCTTCCACCAACATTCCCACGCTCGGCACCATGACGGATCACGCACGAGACAATCATGGCGTTGCGCCGACCGGCGTGGTCCTTCACGAGCCAAACTTTCCGGACATGGCCGGTATTGGCTCACCACCTGCCACCGAGCCGCAGAAGAAGCCCGAGCCCGCCCGTCCGATAAAACGAAGATATGCGACGGAGCGGCCAAAGCCCTCGGTTAGGCATTCGCTGCTCGGGAAAAGGCAGCATGGCCAACATAGCCAGCAGCCAAAACGGCCGGCGGCAGTGCAGAGGGGCACCACGGTCACGTTTGATCCCTACTCATCCGAAAGCGACCCTTCATCTTCTGAAGACGAGACGCCCTATCTGCAGAAGAGCCTCAGCCATGACGGCGACTTGATACAGCAAGAGAGCCAAAAGCGACGCCCCAGTCATGCCGGCCCCTTCTCGCGCCTCAAAATCACAAACGACCACTTTCGTACATCGGCAAAGGTTTCCAAAGCCGATGGACGGCTGAAGCTCAATATCCTGGAGAGAGACTTGGGCAGCGGCTACATTGCAAAAGCTCTGGGTGCCGTCCTGCACAAGCATACAAAAAACAGCGAGGCAGGCGTGGAGAGCTATGACGCGCGAGGCATCAAAGGCAGCAAGATTGCGCCTGAAGAGGATGAGATGGAGAATAATCCTTCGAGACGAGTGAAGCTCAACATTGTCATAATTATCATTGGATCTCGAGGAGATATCCAGCCATTCGTTCGAATTGCAAAGATCTTGAAAGACGACTACGGCCACCGCGTTCGTCTTGCCACGCATCCAGCATTCAAAGAATTTGTGGAAAAGGACTCAGGTTTGGAGTTCTTTTCGGTTGGCGGCAACCCTGCGGAACTCATGGCCTTCATGGTAAGCAGCCACGAGACGGGGCACGGTTGAGACGTTTGCTGATTCCGACGTCTTAGGTCAAGAATCCCGGACTCATCCCAAATATTGACACAATCAAGGGAGGCGAAATCGGTCGCCGCAGGGCGCAGATGTATGAGATGTTTCAGGGCATGTGGCGTGCTTGCATCAACGCCTCCGATGACGAGACTGATGAGCACAATGCAAAGATGAGTATGTGGGATATGTTTTTTAAGGGATGGTGCGTTGTTGGCTAATACAGTCCAGTGGGCGACAAGGATCCATTCGTGGCCGACGCCATCATTGCCAATCCTCCGAGCTTTGCACCGCAGCATATCGCTGAGAAATTGGGGATCCCCCTCCACATGATGTTCACGTGCGTATTATCCACAACTCAGGCCAAGCCGACAAACTCATGCCTGACCTGTATAGATTTCCTTACACCCCAACAGCCTACTTCCCCCATCCTCTGGCAAATATCAAGAGTACCAACGTCGAGGCCAGCTACGGTAATTTCATGTCGTACCCGCTTGTCGAAATGATGATGTGGCAAGGTCTTGGTGATCTCATCAATCGGTTCCGAACACACATCTTACATCTCGAAGAAGTCAGCACGCTGTGGGCACCTGGACAGCTTTATCGCATGAAAGTGCCATATACGTATATGTGGTCGCCAGGCCTCATACCAAAGCCAGAAGATTGGGGTCCGGAGATTGACGTTTCCGGCTTCGTGTTTTTGGACCTGGCCTCGTCATTCACACCGCCGGCCGACTTGGAGAAGTTCCTCGATAACGGCGAGCCGCCAGTATACATTGGGTTTGGTTCCATCGTCGTGGACGATCCTGATGAATTTACCAATCTCATATTTGACGCAGTAAAGATAGCTGGTTGTCGCGCCCTCGTCTCAAAGGGCTGGGGTGGTTTTGGATCAAATGCAGATTGTCCTGAGAACGTCTTCATGATCGACAATTGCCCTCACGACTGGCTCTTTCCACGCTGCGCTGCTGTCGTACATCACGGTGGTGCTGGAACGACCGCGATAGGTCTCAAATGCGCCATACCCACGATGATCGTGCCATTCTTTGGCGATCAGCCATTTTGGGGGAGCATGGTCAGTAAAGCAAAAGCGGGTGCCCACGAGTGCATTCCCTACAAGAAGCTAGATTCTGAAAGGTTAGCGGAGGGCATTAAGCAATGTCTTACAGAAGATGCAAAGGAAAATGTCAAGAAGATCGCAGAAAGTATTGATAAGGAAGGCGACGGCGCCCTCAACGCTGTACGCTCGTTCCACAGGTCATTGCCACTACGAGGCGACGATAGCATGCGTTGCGATTTCCTTGAAGATCGGGCAGCGGCTTGGAGAATCAAGAACACCAACCTTAAGCTTTCAGCACTCGCAGCAGAGATCCTGGTGGAAAAGAAGAAGCTCAAGTGGAGTGAACTTCGTTTAATCAGACACTTCGAGTGGAACGATTTTGGAGGACCCGGTGAACCCATCACGGGAGTGTGGGGCACATTGATGGCATCCGTGACTGATGCAGCTACAGGCGTTGGAGGCGTACCAGTTGAGATGGGTAGGAGCATCCGCAAGAGGGAAAAGATACGTGAGAAGAAATGCAAGGCCCGGGAAAGGCATGAGCATAAGAAGGCGACACTTGCGCGAGCGAACGCCGACCTTGCCAAGGATAACATCGAAGGAAGTGCCTCCAAAGAGAAAGAGGGGGGTAAACCAAACGGCAGCAAGAGACCGCAGCCCAGTCGCGAGGTGTCGATTCTTTCAAAAATTTCTGAGCCAGACGAGGCCCTTGCCGACGAATTTGGCCATGAAGCTGCTCATGGGTTTAGGAAGACTGGAGGCGCCCTTGCACGATTCCCCATGAACCTTACACTTGCGCTCACGCAGGGCTTTCACAACGCACCTCGTCTGTATGGCGATGAGACAGTACGTCGTCCACCGCGGGTCACAGGCATTCATTCCGGGCTCCGTGCAGGCCGTGACGAGCTGATCTACGGAGTTATGGATGGTGTTACTGGTGTTGTCACGCAGCCTATTCGGGGCGGAAAGAATCACGGCTTTATTGGCGCCGTAAAGGGTGTGGGCTACGGCATCGGCGGCTTCATTCTCAAAGATATCGCAGCGCTAATAGGGCCTTTAGCTTATGGTATGAAGGGGCTTAACGCAGAGTATATGAAACGCTACCAACCCACGGCTTATATCAGACGGGCTCGTATCACGCAGGGACAGCTAGAACTTGCGAGTCTCGAGAGAAAGTCTCGTGCATCACGAACCGAGGAGGAGAGTACTATGAAGAGAGATCAGATTGAACAGAACGTCAGTGCACGTTGGCAAGCTCTTCAAATGACGATAACAGAAGAGAAGAAGAATCACAAGAGTGGCCTTGTCGCTACTCTCATGGGTCATGGCGAGAAGAAGGAAGGTACACGTGTCGGCCGAAAGAGCACAGGGGCACCCAAAGAAGGGCGACGCTCGCATTCCAAGGCGCGGACTACACTCGTGGACGAAACTGACAAGAAGGTCAAGCCGACGGACAGTATGGCAAACAAGAATCAAGACGCTATCAAACACAGCAGCACACGCCAGAACATGGATAATTTTGCTACACGTTCTGCTATGCACCGGAGTACCACCACGCCCATCACGACACTAGAAATAGACGAGCATGGTGACGGAAACGCCCTCGAGCCCATGCCCATGTCGCCCCGTCACGAAGCTGCCAACTCTACGAAACCCATGAAAGGTGATGCACAAACACCGGGCACTGCGCATCTCATCGATGACGCAAAGAACGAATCAGATGTTGAATTTTTCGGCAGCCCAGCGGGCAATTACAATTCTGCGCACCTTTGCGTAAACATCCCAAGCGACCTGGAGCAAGCCTCTGTCGATGCTAATTCGGAGGATACAAGGGTCGAGAGCGAGTCGGCCGAATGGACTATTGCAGGGCGCAAAGCAGGGGAAAGTGGCGGTGGCGGTGGTGAAGACAAAAGGATGAGATTGTCAGAGGTTGGTGTGTAAGATTCCGCCGCGCTATGTTTCAGGCGTTTGGGAGAACGAATCATCTTTGCGTGATATGGGTTTCTTTTTAACTTTTATCGAGAGTCCCGACACCGCAGTCAGCAACTGTAGCTGGATCGATAATATTAATGGTTATTTTCATGTCAGCGTGTTTTGTTTTGCCTTGTTAGTAGTATTGCTACGTGATCATGTATTTTGTTGGTATGCTGGCTGTGCATTTCATCCAATTCTCTGCAATGCATTTAATGAGAACCAAAAAAGAGCGAGAAATCGAGCAAAACTTACACTATATTTTTCATAATATGGGATAACCAGCACATACGACCATAGGATCTTGAAAACTAGGCTTCCCGTCCGCTCAGCCATATATAAGCAGGATACCGGCGGATTAGTAGTTAGGTGGGTGACCACTAGCGAATCCCCGCTGTTGTATGTTTTTGTTTTTTTTCTCATTTAGTTCCTCCTGGCAATTTTCAGATGTTTGTCTGTACAATCAATCTAACCCAATAGTCCAGCAGGTGAAATGGTTCTGACTGTTGCATACGTTTTCATTTTTGAATGTCAGGTTTGACGACTATGATTCCTGATCCACTACCCTTCACGCCACACCCTCATCCGCTACCATGCCCTGTCCAGTGACAAATGTATTGCCAATAATACACTCAATCGCCTTTACCATAGTTCCACTTCCATCGCCAGTCTTGCTCTCGTTCGGGACATAGATTCATGCTGGGACGATCGCGTTGCGTTTACCCTGATCCTGTAGCGGTGACTGTAAGGCGTATGATTGAGTTGAACGATATATGCCCAGTGTGAGCCCCGGTAGGTTTTATCATGTGATAGATAACTGGTATCATATTTCCTCAGTGAGCGAGAGTATCTATTCTAAAATTCGAAAATCACGTAGAAGCTTCTGGTCCAGGTGATAGCAATAGCTCGCGTTGCTCACCTTCACTGCGACCACAGGCGCGGAGTATCGCAATTTCACTTTGTATTCGGAAATTTGCTGATACTGACCTACTCCAACGTCTTCCGACTGTCAGTATGGATACCACATGTATGGATCCCGCCACGGCGAAGGTCGCAATACAGATACTGCTTGCCGACACTGACGATCTCCTTGACGACCTCTACGATAACACTGAGCTTCCAGATGGCGACTCTCGCACCAGTTTTCAGGTGATGCGATCAGATCTGCAGCAACAACTTCAAGTACTAGAAAGTCAAGTTCTCGCGCTTACGCTTCTCAAGAATGAACACGACAATCGCATCGCGCTTTCGAAGCTCTTGCGGGAAGAGAGACAGGCGATTGATGACCACCGACTTGCCATGCGGCTCAAGGGTGTAACGCTCACAGACCCCGAAGTCGCCCGCTGCAACGATCATGAAGCCAGTCTTTGTAGTGAGTATGATTGCAGCAGCGATGTGCAATGGGACCCGGCGAAGGATCTTCACGCGTCTACTTTGGAGCCTGAGGTTGCAAATCGAGGAACGCTTGACGCTATCCGCGCCGCCTCATCGGCCGATGTATTGGATTCCCCGGCTTTGACCAAATGCGTCGTATGCATGGAAGTCGTACCAAGTAAGGATACTGTTACCCTCGCATGCAAGCCTGAAGCGCATACGTACTGTCGCGAGTGTCTTGGAGATCTTTTCCGGAGCTCCCTGATCAACACCACGCTGTTTCCACCAAGATGCTGTAAGCTTCCCATTCCGCTCGATATTTGTCGTGCCATGCTTCCAAAGGACCTCATAAAGGATTTCGACCTCAAAGTTGAAGAGCTTGCGACCCCCAATCCAACCTACTGCTCCAATGCAAATTGTTCCAGGTTTATTCGCCCAAAAGACGTCAAGGCTCAAGTTGGCCATTGTGTGTACTGCGAGGACAAAACCTGTGTTGCGTGCAAAGGTCCTGAGCATCAAGGCTTGTGCCCAAACGACCCGCATGTTCAACTCCTCATGGATGCAGCAAAACGAGGCAGATGGCAACAGTGCACACGGTGCAACAACATGGTCGAGCTGACCCAGGGATGCTTCCACATGACGTAAGTCGCAAATGCACGTGGGTTCATCTCGCTAATCGTTTCAGATGTCGATGCAAACACAACTTCTGTTATCTGTGCGGCGCGCAGTGGAAGACTTGCAAGTGCCCTCAATGGCAGGAAGACTATCTTACACGCCCTATTCAGACTGCGCCAGCCGTTGCAGGACCAGCCGTAACTGCAGTGCCTACGCTACTGTGGTAGAAATACATAGTATTAAGGCTTGAATATAGCCCGAAGCACAATCGCTAGAGGACACGTAACTAAAGGTTATATACTAGTAGTTATACATATAACCTATTATATATAATTAAAAGCTTACTAAAGCTTAATTAGTAGATAGATAGATAGAAAGTTAATACCTATATACGTATAAATAGACAATATACTATCTATTTTAACCTACCTAAATATAATAATAACTTAATAAGCCGAAGGCTTGTCGAGCGGCTGCTGAAGCTAACTGCGCCTGAGGATTTACCTCTACACTACCTGCTGACCGGGTGGTACATGACCATGTCTGGACCCGTGAATCAACAAGCGGTTGTTTGAGTCGATGTGAGGGTTGTAACGGCCGTCTCGCTTTCGTCATGCGCTGTCGCATTTGCAATGTGGTCAACTGCTGGCGTTGCATTCACAACCGCAATTAAGCCAATTCAGAGACTTCACTATATTCGAGGGCAAAGGCGAGGCAATTTGGATCATCAACGCATGGTTTGTGGTGTCTGTACTTCCAGAGGGAAGAATGAGCTCGCCTGTACTGGAATGTTGGGAACCGTTATAAAATCTCCGAAATGATACATGAAGTTTCGTCAGGTCCGTCATGCCACGTATCGTGATACCAAGTAGCCACAGCAGCCAGCCTATCTAGTTTATACTTGACCATTTCTATCCAGAAGTAGCAGGAAGTGGCACCCAAACCCAAGCCGAGGCGAAGTATATACTCTGTTTAGAAGAAATTTTGCTGCTTAGAAAATGAGCGTAGAGGCTAGAGGTCAATATCACACGCATGAAGGTTGCAATCTTGTTATGGGCGTTGAAGAAGCAGAGACCGCTCTACGTCCAGCCATGCGCAATCTTCATCTTTGGGTTGTGTCGGTCATTACCTTTTGTATCTTCATTTGTTGGACAGCGCTTCGGCTATCAGCATGTAGGTACATGTGACAGATAACAATCACAAGAATGTCGTGTGAAGTTCCCGGTTTGTGGCCGCTATAAGATCCCCCCAATCGACAACCTGCTCTCTCTCACCAACACCTTATTACCGGAAGTAACAACGATCAAAGCCGACAACATACCTATCTACTAAGCCAGTCTCTCAGATACTGAAGTACCAGTATGTCAGATTCTCCAACTACCAACGAATGCACAAATTCCACCACCACGGGCGATACAACGATGACACAAGCCATACCTTATCCCCAAGATCAGGGAGCCGTGGCAAACTTGCACTCACAAGACGGGACTGCAAAGCGTCATCGAAAAGAAGACCTGCAAGGAGAGGAGGGGAGAGTTGCAGAAAGGCGGAGGGAAGTGGCTGAGTACTTTGCCATGCTGTGGACGCTCTCTTAGTAGATACAGACTTTTAGCTACCTCAAAGAGACCCACGGTGGGAAAATTCCAGGGTTATCATCCATTTATGCTACCGTGTTCAAATCCGTCCGGCGCTGGCCATCCCGTTTTGCGGGCAACGTTGATGCATTCTTCAAATCCAATCGACTTCAAAGCCGGGGGGCAAATAGATGGAGTTGCCTGCACCCGCCCACGGCTCTCGGGTAGCAGCGCGCGGAAGTAATCGTCGCGTCGAATGACATTTACAGCCCAGTATTGTGAATTCGTGCCTGCAGGCAACGACACGACGATGTCATGCGACGGGCGTGCCGCCAGCCGGTTTTCCTCGTCCTGCAACGAGTCAGCAGCGATACAGAAGTAACTGCGCGTATACGCCATACGGTGATACAGAGGCTCCGCATAAACTGGCGGTTGTCGGCCTGTCCGGTAGGTAGGACTGCCAGCCTGTCGCCCGCGGCAGTAGTAGTGGTGGACGTGGGCCCGAAGGGGCCAGCATGGACGATGGCGTTGGCCATCGTGGTGGTGGTAACGGTGGGATTGTGGGGGACATGGTCTTGGAATCACATACGGGCAAGAATCTCCTCTGCTGCCATGATGCGATGAAGGAGTAGAAGTGGTGGTGGATGGATGGATGGATGGATGGACGGATGGATGTATTCAACACCATGACCGAGGAAGACGGCGAGTTTCTAAATGCTTACTCTACAGCACCGTAGACATAAACCTCAACCCTCAACATCCCCCAAGGCCGCTTCATCCAAGTTGTCTGGGAGGCATGTCAAGCGAGTGGTGAGTAAGAGAGCTGCACGATGACGTACTTGTACTACCTGCCTCCCATCGTATCACCCACCTTTGTCAAAATTTCCCAAGACGGGTCTCGATTGCGACCAAACCACCCGCTACGCCAGTGCATGCGCCGGCGCGAGACATGAACCATTGCCCACGTCGCACTGGGTTGCAAATGTGAATCACCCCGGGCGGAACATCACCAAGAAGCGGCCAAGTCAGTCGGTCCCACACCTCCCGTACGTCACCCATGGTGAAGTATAGGTAGGCATATACTTCCTAACCCACCAACCAGCCAACCAGAAGCCTTGCGGCATCCTCGTCCGCCTTCGCCTTCTTTGACGCCACGCCACTCGAATTTGACTCACATTGGACGATTCGGGACTCGGGCTCGCCGTCGGCCGGGGGGAGGGAGGAGGAGGAGGAGGAGGAGGAGGGGGTTTGAGTCTTTGTCAACCAACGACTCACATGACGCCTTGAGACTCCACCGCTATCCTTGTCTACCCAGGCAGGTCCACCACGTACGAGCTCAGCATGAGTAGGTCGACCCATTTCTATCCGCAGCCAGCGGCAGCAGGCGCCATGAGTCCTGCCCGCCCGTCAACGGCACGCTCCACCATCCGTGCCATCACGCCCTCACCTCCAGGTAGTTTTGACGATGCGCAGCCCTTGCAGCGTACAGCACCACCTTCATTGGCTTATAAAGATCTTCCCCCAGGTTCCCAGATGGCCGAACGAGATGACGCCAGGTCGATGGACATGTGCGGCGGGTCTTCAGCCAAGCATGTCAGCAACACGCAAGACGGCTTTGGTTCCATGGGCGCCTCTGTCAACCCCTCGGGTGCAGCACTGCGGCGCGGTATTGCAACTTCCAGGTGCTCGTCGCCGGTGAAGAAGCGCGCACGCTCGCACTCGCCTCAGAAACAACCTTTTTCTTTGCCTGCGCTGCGAACACGCACAGTACCTCAAGAGCAGAATTCAGAGGTGTCGTCGTCGTCGTGCTACAGTACAACGGAACACGATTTCAAAGA
>Ga0182211_1000139_pt1 | contig 20891 bp, 30 predicted proteins | sample G5R1MG_20_FD_129660 | JGI IMG/M metagenome (GOLD analysis project Ga0182211, IMG submission 129660) | Switchgrass phyllosphere microbial communities from Michigan, USA - G5R2_MAIN_03OCT2016_LD1 MG | ecosystem: Host-associated > Plants > Phyllosphere > Phylloplane/Leaf | place: USA: Michigan... | reverse complement strand
CTCCCCTCCGCCTCCTCTCCTCACTTGGCCGACACCGCCGCCATCCACTTTTGCTCGTCGCGCTTGTCAAAGTGCAGCAACATCGCCAGCACCGGAATCAGCTGCTGCTGGTGTTTCTTGTCCCGCTGCTCGAGAAACTGCAGGAGCACATTCTTCAAGTACACGTAGTCGACGACCTCGCCCACGGCGCCTCCGGGCCTAGGCGCTGGCGAAGACGCAATGCGCGAGCGGGACGACTCAATCGACGTCCGCGACGAGTGCGCATTCGACTCTGCGCCCCGGCCTTTGAGCGTGCCCAGCTCTTCCGACAGGGCCTGGTCGACATTAGCATCTCTCTAGCCACACGCGCGCGCGCACAACTCCCCATCCTACCTTGCTGGACTTTTGCACCTTTTCAAGCCGACTCTGCGTCTCGTCAAACGCGCGTCGAAGATCGCTCTTCTCCTTCTCCACCTCACGCGCTTGCCTCTCGCTCTCGTCGAGCGCATCGCGCAGCTGACCCATGGCCAGGCGTGCTTGGCCAGCCTCTTCCGCGGCTTGGGCTGCCTTCTTCTCCAACTCGTCCTTTTGCCGTCGGAGCGCCTGCGCCGTAGCAGCGACCTCGTCCTTGTCTTCTGTCGCTCGGGCCTGTGCACGTTCGGCATCACGCACTTTTTGCTTCAGTTCTTCCAGCTCACGAGCGCGTCGACGGCCAAATGTACTGGCTTGCTCCTCGGCCCGCTCTCGCTCCTCCACCGCCAGGTCTAGGCGCTCCTGCATCTCGCGCACGCGTCCATCAGCTCGGCCCTGCGCGTCGTTCAAGAGTCTCCTCATCGTCTCCGCCTCGCGTCCGCGTTCGCTCAACAGTCGATGTGCGTCCGCGAGTTCCTCTTCCAGACTCTCGCTTCTGTCGCGCACTTCCTTCATTTGCGTCCTCATCTCTTGCGTCTGGTCCTGCATGCTATTCATAAGATCCTGAGCGCTGCTGTACTGCGCCGACGTGAGCTGAATCTCATCTCGCAGCCTCTCGGCTTCACGCTTCAGCTTTGTCACCTCCTCTTCAAGCGTCTGCACGTTGCTGCGCGTCTTCTTAAGCTCCTCTTGTGCCTTACTTAAGTCCATTGTCAGCTTCTCTCGATTTTCCATGACGTCTTTGCGCTCCGACTCCGACGTTTGAAGGTCGCGTTGAATTTTCCGGTTGGTCTCCTCGAGTGCTCGCCTTTGCACTATTTCTTGCTTCATCTTCTCCTCCAGACTCTTCACGTCTTTCTCCTTATCGGACAGCTGAGCCTTATACGTAGCGACCTCAGACTTGAAGTCCTTTTCACGATTCTCGAGCTTTCTGACCTCCGCCGCCTTGATTGACAACTCATCCTTAGTCAATTTCAACGCAGCAGCCTCTTTGCGGAGCGAAGTCAACTCGGGTTGTGCCTTTTGCAGCACATCCCTCATATCACTGAGCTCCTTGAAGCGCGATGCCGCCAATTTCTCCGCCATCGAAAGATCCGTTTGCAAAGAATCTGCTTTGGACTTGAGCTGTTCCAACTCAGTAGTCAATGATCGTTGCGCTTGCTGCGAGCTTTCCTGCGCAGCTTTGCCAGACTTGAGTTCGGAAATGTCCGTCTCCAGTTTCGTTAGGCTATTCTGCAATGCAGACTTCTCGGCCTGTAGCTGTTTCACCTTGTCCTTGGCTTCCGTGTGCTCAAGGCCGAAGTCGAGGAGATCCTGTCGTAGGGTATCAATCTCCTCCTGCATACTGTCTTGGTCCTTCATTTTCTTTTTAAGTAGTTCCATCGACGACGCCTTCTCATCGACAATGGCTTGCAGAGCGTCGATGACGGCAATCTTTTCCTCTAGTTTAGACTTGAGCTCGGTAATCGTCTTCTGGGCGTCGTTGCTCTGAGAAGCCGAATTTGCTGCATCGCGAGGACTGAGCAAGCCACTGGCATCTCCCGCTTCGCTTGGTGTTGCCTCTGGGGTAGCCGGGCCAGTGTCTGGTCCCTTCCCACCCTTACCCTTTTTCTTGTTCCGCTTCTTCTGTGACGCAGACTGCGCGGGTTGGGCAGACGTGACTTGTGGTGTCGGCTGTGGCGGATGAACGGGCTTGGCGTTGTTCGCGGCGTCCAACTCAATCTTTGTTTTCTCAAGAGCTGCCAAGAAACTATCTCGCTTGGCTTCCGTCTCCTTGAGCTGCTCTCGTAGCTTCGAGAGTAGGCTATTCATGGTTTCGTTGCGCTTCTCAGCCTTGGCATGCGTTTCGCGCAGGCGGGTCAGCTCGGTCTCTGTGGCCTTGACCTGACGCTCCAAGGCATTCTTGTGGTCATCTTCGACAATCTTCTCCCCCTGTTCAGCGTGCAACTCTTCCAGCTCCTTGGTAGCAGCCGCAAGCTTTTCCTGTAGCTCCGCAATGGAAACCTCGTCGCGCTCGTGCTTGGATTTGTGTGTTTGCAGTTCTTGTTCGGCAGTTTCGACTCGCGAACTGAGCTCTGTGATGGTGGTGGTTAGATGCTTTTCCCGGTCTTCCGCTTCCTGCTGCAGCTGTTGATGCGTCTCTTTGAAGGAATTCAGGTCGTTTGTTGTGGTCTCGAGATTCTTCATGAAGGACTCTGCGGAGTCTTTTGCGGTGGATAGTTCACTCTTGAGGGATTCGTTTTCCCCTTGCAGCTTGCCAACCTTAGCTTCACTTTCGTGGAGCTGCGACTGTAAGCGGGGTAGTTCGCTGTCATACGAGAACAAGTCTTGGGTCTCGTCTGCTTGGTCCTTTTTCGTGGACGTAGCAGGCTGTGCAGATGGCACGACAGAGTCAGTGGACTCGGTCTGTGTTGTGGAGTCGCCGGGCACACCGTGGGGAGTAGTAGTCTGCTGCGTTTTGAGCGCTTCGACCTGTTCTGCTGCCGTCCTGGCCAGCCTGTCTGCTTGTTCGACATTCTTCTTGAGCTCGTCACGCTCCTTGGATACGCGCTTGAGCTCCTCCATGAGCATGTCGCTCTTGACGTTGAGCTGGCCGAGATATTCGACAAAGGCGGCTGTGTCGGCAATGGAAGTGAGTGGCGTGTATTCGCGCAGCGAGCTCTCAAACGCCTCAATTGCGCCAATGCGCGCGTGAGCGATGCGGTAAGACCGCAGCAGTTCTGCGCCGGGAGTCAGCCTGGAGGGCGAGGGAGGCACGCCTTAGCACGCACCCGTGTACTTCGGTTCAAGCTTGTCCAGCTTGCGCAGCCGCGTCTGGAGGTGTGGGGGGATTTCGGGAGGGCTTTCGACGTCGGTGGCGGGCGCAGTGCTAGGCGGGTCATCGCCATGGCGGGCAGGCAGGTCGGTCGGCGGCGCCTTCTCGTTGGGCCGGGGGGTGGCTGCACGGCTGGGTAGATCGTGGTCGTCGCCAATGACGAATTCAGGGTCGAATTCGGAGGGATCGGGGCCTTTTGACGCCGGAGCCGTGCTGCTGCCGTCGCCATTGCCGTCGCGGGGACTCGCGGCGCGCGTCGCGGGTGAGAGGGTGCGCGAGTGGGAGCGGCGAGGGGTGGAGCTGGAGCGCGCAGGCGGCGTTTGCTGCGTGGCCCGTTGGCGGGCCTGCTCGTCGGCAATGCGCTGGTCAATGGCGCCGCGGATGCGCTGTGGGGGGCATGGTCAGCCGTGTCTGGGACGTCGGGCGTGGGCAAGCCGGTTGAGCGTACCTGGAGGCCTTGGAACATGTCTGCGCGATAACAAGAAGGAAGACTGGTATTATGGTATTACATAAGGCGCATGCTCGAATTCCGGGGACGGGCATGTGCTATGGGGGCGAAGTATGGCCTAAGAGCATACTCTGTAGTTGTACTAGGCAATAGAGTAGAGCAAGTATCCGGAGACGTATAGCGTTGGATCGAATGGCCGAGGCACGGGCCACAGCGGCGTTCCTCGTTAGCGAAGCCTTGTGTCGACTCTTTTTTCCTTGGCCGCTTTCCTTTCCCCACCACCACCGCCGCCCACCGCACCATGGCCTCTGTCGACATCCCACTGCCGCTGCCCGTCCTGCCCGGCGGCTGGGCCGGCGATAAGGACTTCAAGGCCGTCGGCACCCTCAGCCCTGCCAACGACCGCAACATCGAGCCCGTGGGCCCACACTTCCTGGCCTATGCCCGCCGAGTGCGTTGCTGCCCTCTTTCCTCTTTCCCATGGCACATTTGCCCGCTGACCCGCCCTGTAGAAGCGCCATCAGCGCACCTTCTCCGAAGACGAGCGCATCCAGGCCCAGGCAAACGTCAAGCAAGTCGAGGACGAGGACCCTGACGACATCGACGAGCCCGAAGACCCTGTGCTGCTCCAGCGTGAGGCCAAGGACTGGAAGGTACCGTGGCACTCGCCGACGCATACCACGTGACCCCGCTGACGCTGCCTCAGTCACAAGACCACTATGCCGTACTCGGCATCACCCGCTACCGCTGGAGGGCCACAGAGGACCAGATCAAGCGCGCTCACCGCCGCAAGGTCCTCAAGCACCACCCTGACAAGCGCGCCGCCGCCGGGGGCACCGAGGACGACCAGTTCTTCAAGTGCATCCAAAAGGCCACCGAGGTCCTCTCCGACCCCGTCCGGCGGAGGCAATTCGACTCGGTCGACGAGGCCGCCGATGTCGAGCCCCCCACCAAGAAGCAGACCCAAGCCGGCAACTTCTACAAACTCTGGGGCAAAGTCTTCGAGGCCGAGGGCCGCTTCTCCAACAATCAGCCCGTACCCAAGCTCGGCAATGCCAAGTCAACCAAGGAAGAGGTTGAGCACTTCTACAACTTCTGGTACAACTTCGACAGCTGGCGGACGTTTGAGTACCTCGACGAGGACGTGCCTGACGACGGCGAGAGCCGCGACCAGAAGCGCCACGTAGAGCGCAAGAACGCAGCCGCTCGTCGCAAGAAGAAGACGGAAGACATCGCCCGTCTTCGCAAGCTCGTCGACGATGCCCTGGCCCTTGATGAGCGCATCAAGCTGTTCCGCCAAGCCGACAATGCGCAGAAGAACAAGCGTCGGCTCGAAAAAGAAGCCGCTCTCAAGCGCGAGGCCGAGGAGGCCGCCAAAAAGAAGGAGGATGAGGCCAAAGCAGCTGCGGAGAAGGAGGCTGCGGAGAAGGCAGCCAAGGCCGACAACAAAAAGGCAAAGGAGGCGGCCAAGAATGCCGCCAAGAAGAACAAGCGTGTTGTCCGCGGCGCCGTAAAGGAGGCAAACTACTTCCACGCCGCTGGCGACGCCCCTGCCGCCCAGATTGACGCCGCGCTCAACGACGTCGATGCCATCATCAGCAGGATCGACCACGAGGAGCTGGCGGAGCTCACGGGCAAGCTCAGCAGCGAAAAGGATGCTGCCAAAATTACGCAGATCTTCAAGGACGAGGCTCAACGCCTGATCAGTGCCGGCAAGGTGACGGCGGGCGAGGTCAAGTCTCTGGCGTGAGGCGCAAACACGCGCGGGGATGCAGGGATTGTAGGGACCAGATAGACTTGCACGCGAACCACGACATGACATGGATTGTGTGTTTTGGCCGTTTTTGCCGATGTGCTGCCCTGGCTGCGTTGTGATTGCCCAGGTAAATAGTTGGGGTTGTCTGCCATGCATGCTGCACCCTCCATCCATGTCGCCACTGCGAGTGCAACACCAGTGCTAGAGCACTCTCTCGGAGTCTCTCCTCGCCATCCTACCCCACCCATACATAGTATACCTGCCTAGTATACTGCCCGCCACCCCTCGCTACGCTAGACGCTTCGTGCATGCGCTTTTACTCCCCACGAACACACACACACGCTACCCCACCGCTCTCTCCCATCGCCCGCCCAGCATGAGCGGCTCCCCCACACCGACTGGGGCCCGCGCGCGCAAGTCGTCAGCGCCGTACAAGGTCAGCCCGCTGCTGCTGCCCACAGGCATCCGAGAGGCGGAGGAGCCGCGCCGGCCGTCGATCCAGTTCCTCGCCCACAGGAACAGCTCGCTGCCGCGGGGGAACCCGAAGCCGCGGGAGAAGAGGCGGCTGTCGAGCCCGCCACCGCCGCCGTACGTGGAGGGGCGCATCACGTGCACACTGCCGCTGCCTTGGGCTGACTCCACCGCCACAGCGTCTTCCAGCCCCGCGTTTCCTTTGACACGTTCGACAAGCCCGCCGACTTCATCGAGGAGAGCTCCTTCACGCTCATCGCCAAGCACAAGGACTACGAGTACACCAAGCGGTCGCGCACCTTTTTGTGTGGCTTCGACGAGAACGAGTACTCTGTCTACGCGCTCCAATGGCTCATCAACGAGCTCGTCGACGACGGCGATGAAATAGTGTGTCTGCGCGTCGTGGAGAAGGAGGATGCCATTGCTGGCGATCGCAGCGTCGAGACGGGCCGCTACCGCACCGAGGCCGAGTCGACCATGAGGGACATACAGAGTCGCAACCACGACAACAAGGCCATCAACTTGATTCTCGAGTTCTCCATAGGCAAGGTCAACAAGGTCATCGATGACATGGTACTGCGCCGCCCCTACATCCCCGTCCCCAATACGCATGTCAACCCACCCAGCCACTGACCCCTTTCGCACTAGATCAACCTCTACGAGCCCGCCATCCTGGTCGTCGGCACACGAGGCAAGAGTCTCGGAGGCTTCCAGGGCCTCCTCCCCGGCAGCGTGTCCAAGTACTGTCTTCAGCACTCGCCCGTCCCCGTCATCGTCGTGCGCCCCACCACCAAGCGCGACAAGGCCCGCAGCAAGCGCGCCAACGATCCCGACCGCCAAGGCTACCGTGACATCCTCGCCAAGAGCGAATCTCTCATCGACGTCGACAGTCCGCGAAACAGCTTCTTCGCAAACGACCAAGAGGCCTTGGCTATGCTGGGCGCCAAGACGATCCCACCAAAGCCGCTTGCGCTTGCACCCTCGGATCCCCACCCCCTGGCCCAGGTTGAACATGCAGAGACCAAGCGCCACGACGGCGATAGTGATGATGACGATGCACAGGGAGACACGAGTGCGAATATGCTCCCCGAAGACCCACGCAGCCCTGGCCTCCTAATGAAGAGTCCGCATTTGCAGAATCTGGATAGCCCGGACCTGAGCGATGCGTCGAGCAGTAGTGACGAAGAGGATGTCCAGGGTGGGCGTGGTCGGGGATGAATTGGTGTCGTGCTTGGGGTACTCGCACTCTCTCACTGATGGCACTTTTGAACCAAAAAAAAAAACAAAGAAAAGGTGGGCAATGAAGGGCTGCATTATCAACTACACTGGCCCAATGGACTATGTCCTTTTTTTTTCTTTATCGTCTTCATCATCGTCTTCATCGTCACCATCACCTCTGCTGCATTCCCCCCCAGCCCTCACTTCTTACTCGTCACCTCCCGCGCATGCTCCTCCAACACATGCTTCGGATTGCTCGGCAGCCCGCTCTTGGTCTTGTCGCTGCTCTTCTCGGCGCCCTCAGCAGGGCCTCCGCCCTGGCCTGCCACCTTGTTCGCCGCTGCGCCCGCCTGCGCGTCTGACTGGTGCGCCGGCTCGGGCGACTGGCGACCGGGGTTTGGGGCCGACATTTCTTTCTTTGTTCCGCTGGGGTCGGGTTGGCGGCGTGGGGGTGGATTGGCTTGTGGTGTATTGTATTGCAGATGCTGGGCGAGTCGTGTCAGCGTCTTTTTCACTTGGGCACGCGCGTTCCTTGTTTCGAGAACGGTGGTCGGCGTGGCGGAGAGGAAGGAGGTGTTGGGTATCGTGGACGTACTGTGATGGAGAGCAGGTCGGATGGATTGCTTGCTTGCTTGGTGCGGGCGGGTGTGGTGGTTGGGCTGTGGTGTAGATGTTGAGTGCATTGCCCTTTTATGACGGCCCCGCTGACGTCACTGCATCGCAACGCAAGCCTGGCGCGGCCGGATTGGGCGAGTGCGAGCGGTCACATCATGCATACCGGCTGTCGATACATAGGAAATGGTATCTGCATACAGCAGGTTTGCCAGTATGAGTGTGTGGTGGGGTCAGGACGTGATTTGGTCGTCATGTGGACTGAAGTTGGTGGCGATGATAATGATGATTCCCATTATCTTTGGTTATGCTTGTGGCCAAAGTGGATATTGAGATAGTAGCAGTGTACGTCTTCGAATAGTAAGGGAACATCAATCGACTTTTCAACTCTGCTTGCCCAGCTCCACATCACTGTCCCCGAGCTCCTCATCATCGTCTCCCCTCATCCGTCGTCCCACCCACAACCCCACAACCGTGCTTGCACAGCTTGCCAAAAACCACCCCTCGAACCACTTCTCCGTGAAGCCCGACTCGAGCGGCGCCCCGAGTGCATCGCCGATTTTGCTCTTCATCTCAGGCGGAAGATTACTCCTGAGGAGCAGCGCCGAGCTAATCACGTACGTTGCCGCAATCTGCGAGATGAGGAGCGCGAAGTTGGTCTTGGTGTGCTGCAGGAGGCCGGGAACAATGTGGGCGAAGAGGTAGAAGGTCTGCAGCACGCTGTTGAAAGATAGCAGGAGCATCACACCAGAGAGCAGAAAGGAGATTGTCCGTGACCAGGCTTCGCGATCGATGGTCGGGTCCCAGTGTTTGGCCAAGAGTGCGAGGAAGTTGTTGATGGGGTCGCTGGACGAGAAGGTTGTGGCTGGCGAGGAGAATCGGCGTACAGACGAGACGGCCGTGGCCCCAATACGGTATGCGCAGTACATGGCAAAAATGTAAGACGTCATATTAAGCACGCGGCCACGGAGGGTATGGGCACGTTGCTGAGATTGACGCCGATTTCGCAGTACAGTCAGGGAATTTTGCAAGGTACTGCGCATGGTCAGGAGGCCTCGTATCTCGAGCTGCAGCGTATTGCGTTCTTGAACGTCCGGATTGCCGCGAACTGTGCCCACCATGCGGCCCATGAAGCCTTGTTGAGGATTGTCGGAGAGCTTGTGCTCAACAGCACGGAGACGGCTTTCTTTGGTAAGAAGCATATCATTCGTTGCTTGTATACCTGCTTGCCTGCGTGCTATATCTGAATCAGTGACCTGCCGCGGTTAGTGTGCTACAGTGCGATAGGGAGTAGGGTCAACCACTCACAGGACGATACTTGACCCCAAATGTCTGCCACAGCGAGGATATGGCGGCAAATCCAGCAAGAGAAGCCATCAGGCTGATGCCGATGACGCCTATTCTCTCGAGGCAGCCTTCTCTGAAGGTGTGTTCACGCAGATACACCCCCTCGTGGATATAGGATCCCAGGAATCCTCGTCCCAGATACCAGAAGCTGGTGAGCCAGGCTCCTAGTCCACATAGCTCTAGCACCCACGCTACCCTGCGACGACCTCTCTGTGCATCCCGCGCGTTCAGTCCCGTGCCTACTACGACCGAATGAATCTCGAATGCAGGCGTTGCTATGATGAGCAGAAAAAGCAACAGAGGCAATGTGATCTTGAGAGCCAGTGATCGGGTAGCGCGATTTGCAGTGTTGGAGATCTCGCAGAAGATGAGCTCGGCCAGAACAGCGGAGAGTCCAATGTTGGTCGAGAAGATGAGGCTCGCGAGCGATTGCCTATCCGGCTGGACGATGTACTTCCACGCCGAAGCTTTTGATCGCGCCACAGCTCCTGGAGAGAGAGTACCAGGCTGGTGTGCTTCGGGCTTCCCGTGGCCGGACAAGACGGGAAACAGCTTCTGCGAGACGACGAAAGCAATAACCAAGAAGGTGAGGAGGAAGGGCAACGCGGACACCGCTACGGTCACCGGGCTCCGCCGCGGGTATTGGAACACACACTCATCGCAGTCGTCGGCCAGTGGAAGAACCATGGGGCGTGGTTTGGAGGCTGGGGGGGCTGTGTATGGATCTTCACTCCATCGACTGCCGCGGTGGGTTGTGGATACATACGTTGGTGCATGTGGCTTGTGGTACGTAACCAAAGTGAGGGATGCCAATCGCATCCGCCGGCGAGGCCAGGAACGCAGGACGTACCGAGGGTGACGTCATTGTCGGTTAGTTAACAACGCCGTCCAGCAATCTCCCCGCATCTGGCTACTACTATGGTACTTACAATGTATAGGCATTCACCCACACAACTCACTGCCAGGTCCGGCCACTCTCCAGTCCAGCCATCCCCGCTTCCCCGGCTCGATACGCCTCCCTAGCAGGATAACGCTTTCTTCGACGCGTGCACACTTGACGCCGACCCCGGTGTTCACTCTGGCGCGTTTCAGAGAGTGTGATGAGGCTGACATGCTCCCCCTCAGCCACCTGATCTGGTCACGTGGCCGGCTGACTTGGGCTTAGCGCACGGCCTCGACAACCACCGCCGTGGCTGTGCATGTGGTATCGGCTGTGCCATGTACGGGACCGCTCGGGGATTGCCCATCGCGTTATGGCGTTGCCGCCTCGCCTAGATTCCATCTTCCCCTGGTCGAATACCTACAGTATTACCTCTTCCTCGTACTTCGTATTCCAAGCCTGAGGCACACACAAATGACCGCTATAGTGCCGAAGCAAGCGCCGCCCCCCAACCCGTGGGCGCAGCACCTCGATCAGCACTCGTGAGAACATTGAGTCGCAGAACATCAGTTTCCGCTCAACAAATACGATCCGTCTTCGTCTTTACCGAGCCAACATAACTATGAACCTGCTGCTTACGCTTGCAGCTCTTCTTGCGTCGGCTCCCTTTTGTTTCTCTGCATCTTCCATGGCTCCAACTACAGCGAGTCCTTCTGTAGCAGCTACGCCAAGTCCGCAAGATCCTTACTACCTCATCGTTTCCGAGCTGATGGAAACATCACCTGCTATGCTACACGACTACACACAGTCTTCAGAAGCCTTGCGCGCGGCCGCATTGCCTTCCGTGTACCGCCATCTTCGCTTGGAGCGTGGCGACAAAAGCTCGCGAAAGCGTGAGGCTTATCGTGCCCTGATTGCAAACCTCCGCGATAATCAAGAAGGGGGGGGGATTGCGAAGCATGTTCGTAGCATCACAGTTAAGGAAGAAATTCCCGCGGAGGACTTGATGTTGATGTTGGAAAGAATCTCTGAGCATGGAACCCTTAACGACCTTAGGTACGCCGCATCACTACCATTTCAAGAGCAGCGACTGATTACGATAGCTGGAACACTGCCGCACACATGTCCAAAGGCGTGTATAACAAACTACATTCGACATGGCCCGACCTGGAGATTTCCGTTACGGTTGTTGACCGACAGAATGTCGGGAATGCTGCGCACCGTCAAATGGACATGCAACTGCTTTCTTCTCCGCTCCTGCGTCAACTTACCTATGTCGTGTACAATCAAGGCTACCAGGCCGCACAACCATCACGTTCCGAATGGCCAAAGCTCACCCAGGCCCTAGTCGAGGGCGGAAATCTCCGCGTGCTACGTGTTCAGACCCAAAGTGACGGCCGAGAAATCGATGGATATGTCTCGGAATATGACGGAGTTCAGGTTATCCAAAATTCAGAGCCAGAGAAGCTAGCGCGTCTCGATATTTCGGACCACACACGCCTGCCTCAACTCGAAGAGCTTAGTATCAATACTCAGCGGCATTGGGGATGCTCCTCGTATCTATGGGACAATGAACATTGCCTTCTACTCCGTAACGCCATGGACTGGTCACGCTTACGCAAGCTCGACTTTGGTAGTGATAATCCTCATACTTTCTTCACTACCTTCACTGGGCTGCTTCCCAACCTTAAGGCTCTACGCTTCGAGGTGATGGACGGATCTGCCGCAGCAGCCAAAACGTTCATCGAGTCTCTCAATTCTCTGGAGAGTTTGTACGTTGGTCAAGCTCAGGCAGGTCTAGATGAACTGTGGCCTGCGATTATGCAGCACAAGACCTCGTTGAAAGAATTGATTCTTGGTCCCGCCCTGGGTAGCTACTACAGTACCCAATACTCTGATCGTAGCCGCCTGAAGGAAGTTGCCGATCAGTTGCCAGCGCTTGAGCGTCTAGGCTGGGATATCCCATGTACGAAAAATGTAAGTGCATAATAGCAACCTATATACTGAAATAACTAACAGTGTTGATCAGGTTGATGAAGAGCATCTCGAAATCATTTCCACTATGAACCTGAAGAAACTTGATATATTCCTACGGATTCCAGACGCTGCTTCCGACTATAGTGACGCGATTATATTTGATTTCTTCGGCAGTACCCCGGCTCCTCCGCTTGACAAGGAAAAATCGAAGAAAGCTGCCATCGAAATCGCTGAGCGGATCTCAGAGAAACAGAAGAATCCTCTTCACTGGCTCACTCTTCACATTTCCCGTGTAGGGTATCAGGATCGAGCGGAGACGTACTTGATGCAGGCTAAATTGCAGTTGAGGCGCACCGAGGATGCAAGGGCAGAAGAAAAGTATAAGATCCGTGGCTCCATGCAGTGGTATGGTCTTTTGTCACTGGAAGAAGAACTCTCGCTTGAGTAAGCCATAGGGTATAAGGCTATGAGCTCAAGCCCTCTTTAAGTTCATCTGCCGTGGCGTCACCTGCTCTGAACATCTTTTGCCTAGCCGTGGTATTTGACCGAGCGACGCTCGCCAGCATACGGTACTCTGCGTTGCAGGTGATAGACAACAAACAAATCACCACCGTATAACAGCAATCGCGACAAATGAGTTATGAGTAAAGGCCATGCCTTATATAACGTCGCTCATTAACTATAACTTACCATCTACGCTTGTTCTGTAATTCCTTTGTCAGAGATTACTCATTACTATCCTCCGACTGTTCTTCCGCACGATCCCCGCAACAGCCGCTTTTTCAGAGCGCATCCGACAACAGCCCTAAAGGCTTCATGCGACAACCGCTTAGTAGCAGGAGCACTAGTTAAACGTTCCAATTGGCTGTTTGCATATATACCCTCTACAACGCCATCTACAACTTCATACCTTATAATATCCAACAAATAATCGTTGGCTATATTGACAGTGACAAGAACGCCCAGTTGGGTAAGGCCTAGATCAACAAGCTCAGAAATATCAGCGCTGATATCACCTGCAGCAACAGCCCCCAGGAGCTACAATTCCATTAGCTGTGTGACTAGCATGTTATAAGGGTCCACTGGGATCTGGAAGACCAACAGACCACTGGACGAGGCTTCCATGGGGAACAGACGTTGCATCATCTTCGCCACGACTGCTAACCGAAGCACTGGTCGACTACTTCAGCTGACCATTTGCATACGTACCCTCTGCGACACCGTCTATAACACCCTGTCGTACGAGATCCAACAAATGATCTTCGGTTACATTAACAGTGATAAGTATGCCCAGCTAGGCAAAGACTTGATCGACAAGCCCCGTAACGCCATTGCCGGTTCTATCTGCGGCAACAGCCCGCGGGAGCGATGAGTTTACTGGCTCCGTCACCAGCATATCATAGGAGTGTACTGGGACAAGGAAGACCGGCAAATCGCTGGACCGGGCTTCTATCGAGAGTAGGTTCTCCATTATCTACGCCACGACTGATACCACGTATCTAACCCATTGGAGAGCCTACTATACTTGTCACTCGAGGACCCTTAGGGTCTTAGGATACTGCCTGTTAATATACTACGATATGTCACGGTCACTACGCGGCTAAGCAAGCCAGATAGCATCGGCATGAACCCAATTGCATCAGCAAAATGGGTAAAGGCCGTGGCCATGCTGGGGTTGCTGACGCCGAGGCGGACGTATTAAGTGATTTGCTTTACGGCCGGGGAAGATGCGGAGTTACAGCCTGGTGGGGTTAACAGAATTGGAGACGCGCTGTTGGCGAAGATGCTGCGTACGTGGCAGCGTCGTCCGCCTCCTGGCATTTGGGCAACTATCCTCCGGGTAGAGATGGACGAAATCTTCCGCAATACGAACGGCTTCGTTATTGTGAAGCGGACGGCAGAAGGCACTTTGGGTGTCGCCCTGGCGAAGCGGGTCTAGAATAAAGACCAGAGGAGAACAGGGAGGAAACAAGGGAATTTATGCAGCGGCGGCGACGACGACAACAATCGTTGCGACGACGGCCCTTCGAAAGCTTGTTCTGCCGAGGGCGGTAATACGGCTTTCGAGCGGTTATACTTACAAAATCCACTTGAAATTAAAATCCAAGTTGGCTTTGGAGTACAAATATAAGAGCTTGTTAAGCAATAACCGCAACTGGTGTGCTCCGTATGACTTGGCCGACCTGTTTGATGACGCTGTGCTTGGAAAGGCACAAAACACTAAAGATAAGGCTTCTCTGAAGCCACCAGTAAGCCAGTGCATCTAAGAGTGGCGTATATTCCTTGCAGTATCCTTTGCTAATCTCTTGTTAGTCAAGCACTAGCGTAGAGATATTTTAATCGTAATAACCCTCCTCGCCTCTACTTCTTCTCACCACGATGGCTGTAAGCCTGCTCTGAGTTCTTTTCCGAGTTGCTTTTCGACCTTGTTCCTGCTCCCTTCTTCAGGTCGTCCCACGCCACTCCCCGACGTGAACACGCCCAGCAATCATGGAATCCTGGTCATCACTCACCGCAGCGCGTGCTCAGCACCCCGAGCATCCATCTATCATGACTTGATTTCCAAGATAAAGATTTGTATACCCAAAGAATCCTGCTCAATAACATTACATTTCAAAGCCAGAAGGATAGACCGCAGTACTGTAAAATGATATCCACGGCGATACAACAGCTTGGAAGCTTAGCCAAGCCGTCAAATATGTGACAGGACGTTCTTAACAGCCAGGATAACGCACTAAGATACGTGAAAAGCCTTAGTATAAGTTTCTGCTCTTGTAGAACAGCCACCCGGAAACCTACAACAAGGGCAAAAGAAATCCGTCCCTATCCACTGTTTTCCATCGTCCCCAATGGATTCATCTTTCTTTACTCTAGGGCCCTGGGTGATACAATGATCAAGGTGGTGATACCTACCTAGGAGTCTGTTTATCCGTTCCTCCATGTGTGTATACATGAATTCCACATTGATATATGATTGAATCCGCCCCAAGAATGTTGAATGCCTCATTGGAATGTATTGCGAACAGAAGGAAGAGGGAGGAGTTGTGCAAAAGTGTCATATAATTCAGCCAGCGATAAAACTATCTCGGCAGTTGAGGAATAGTGATTTTGAGCAGCCAACTTATTTTTTCCTTCCATTCTTTGCTATGCTGTCCCGTTGTCTAGGATCCATGTAGAAAAACCAACTTTCCTTATCGCTCAAGACCAACCGCTTCGCATAGTCTCTACTGGCCGTTTATTTATCCTTCCTCCTCCGCCCCTGCACTCTGCCTCTCTCGCCTCACCGCCTCGCGGTCAACTCTCGGATCCAGCAAGTTCAGAAAATCACTCTTGTGCGTATTCGTGATTACCCTCGCCAACCCCGCTTCCTTGCCTTTGGAGCTTGAACCCCAACGTAAAACCTCGTGTTTCGGTACCGATGCTGTGCGTCGTTTGTCGGGTCGCTTGTCAGTTGCTGGGGGTGGGTTTGAAGAATCTGCGTATGTGTGGTCAGGAAGGATTTGGTATGATTATGAAGCGTACATGCAATCAATGGCTGTTCATGCTGGACAAAATCCATGGGGAAGAAATAAAAGGAACAAGGGCTTACAAGACAATCTCCGCGCAGCAAACTCGGGTTGAACTAACATGGCATTATTGTATGTATCAGGCACCTCCTGCTTTTGATAGCGATCGTCATATTGCGGGATAGTATGCGTCACAGATCCATGACGTTCCGCTTCGTCGCTCTCAGGAAAATTGATCTCGGTATCAATATTCAATACATCACGTACGGAGGTGGGCCGCGGTGGCGCGGCCTTGGTCTGGGTGCAGCTAGGGCTGTGAACCTTTTCGGGAGGGTCGAGCTTCTCAGCGGGTCGGAGGCCTGATGAACCGCCGATGGAACCGCGGTGCTGGTGGATGTTGGTGAGACCGGCGTAGTGCATCGATTCTCCGCCGGTTTCATAGAGGGGGTCAAATTTGTGAGCCGCTTCTAGACCGGTATCTCCGCCGATCGAGCCACGGTGCTCGTGTTGGGGCCAGTGAGCCGGCTGGGGTTGCTCGCCTGATGGATCATGTCAGTTTGCCAGAGGGTCAAGCAATGAAATGACAAGAAGCAGAAGATTTTAAAGCCTTACCAACACCATCAGTCTGTGCGGATTGCAGAGGGATGAGGGTAGCTAACTCATCAGTACAAATACACAGCTCAAGGGAGAGTGGACGAGCTGCAGCGTATAAGGGTGCGGGTATATTTATATTGATATGCAGAGCGTTCTTTCTACTAACGAGCAGTGTAAACTGTACCGCATACACTGCGCAGTGGATTGGCGCGGTGGTCCGCATCTGAATTGAACCTGGGTTTGAGCTTGCTGACAGTCGTGCTATGCAGGCCATGGTTGGTAGACGTCGACTGCGCAGTATTGGTACGCTCCACACGTGCATTCGTAGGCGCAACTCCCGTCTGATCCTGGTGTTCTTCCAGGTTCCCATGCCGAAACTCATCAATGCCCTTGTTGACAACCGCCTCGTTCTTTGCTACAGCCGCGTGATCTCCGTTGGCTTGGTCGAGCGCGGATAGCGTTATTCCGCGGATGGCTTCGCCGGTACCCTGTGAGGAGTGTTAAGTAGGAATGAATGACATGTGCACAAAACCTTGTGTGTGATGGATGGGATGGGAGTACGTACATGGACTTTACCGACAACATTGCGAATTCCCTCGCCAAGTCCATCTCCTCCTCCAGAAGTGTGAGTCATTGGTTGGTTCTAGATACTGTATTCGAGGCTATGAAAATAGGTCTTAGGTAGCGGGTCAAAGGTACGGTTGCGACTCAATCGCAAAGAAGAAGAACAATAAGAATGAAGCGGGAAGGAGAGCAGTGATGGCACACACGATGTAGGCGGGTCGACAGGAATAAGTATAAGTTACTCAGCTTGGAAGGCAGTCCCGGTCGTCACTCACGTGCCGGGCGCAAATATGCGTTGCGTTACCATGCTTTTCACGGGTCTTGCCGGTGTGGAAGGAGCATGGTTGTGCCCGGTTCATTTTGGTAGATTGGGTCATGTTCATATTTGAATTCGTGAGTGTGATTTGCATCCACACTGACTTTCATACTACTACATTCTTATATTGTTCGCCGCCATGACAATATATCACTCCTAGGAACATGGTGAATGTCCTGGGGAGTTCACGAGGTGTCTTCAGGCCTTGCCCGAGGCGTTAAAGTCGTTCAGACCAGTCTGGACACGCTTGGACATGGAGACTTCACCAGCACGAACCCAGACACGAGGGTCGTAGTACTTCTTGTTCGGCTTGTCTTCGCCGTCTGGGTTACCGACCTGGCTCTGTAGGTATCCAGATTTGCTTTGTACGTAGTCACGAACACCAGCAAGGTATGCGTATTGCATGTCAGTATCGAGGTTGACCTTGACGACACCGTAGGAGATGGCCTCCCTGAAGTCTTCAACAGAGCTTCCGGAGCCACCGTGGAAAACAAAGAACTACAACCTGTGTCAGCGAATAATACCGTTTTCCATGAGTGCAGGAATGGTTTGTACCACTGGCTTGTCATGCTTTGCGTTGATCTTCTCCTTGACGAAAATCTGGTGCTTCTTGAGGAGAGCGGGCTGAAGCTTGACGTTTCCGGGCTTGTATCTAACGAAGAAGTCAGTACCTATAGAATTGGGTCGAGTCGAGCTACGCATACACTCCGTGGACATTGCCAAACCCTGCGGCAATGCTGAAGAAGGGCGAAACCTCGCTCAATGCCTGGTAGATGTCGTAGATATCCTCTGGCTGGGTGTAGAGACTGTTGTTGTCAACATCTTCGTTGTTGACGCCGTCCTCTTCACCACCCGTGATTCCAATCTCCATCTCGAGCCACTGCTTCATGGGAGCAGCGCGCTGGAGGTACTTCTTTGTGGTGGCAATGTTGTAGTCCTTGTCTTCTTCTGACAGATCAATCATGTGGGAGCTGAAGAGGGGTTCGCCGGTCTCCTTGAAGGACTCTGCATCATGTGAGCATGTGGTTTTTGTTGTGCTCATGGGAAAGGAACGTACTCTCGTCTGCATCGAGCATGCCATCGAGCCATGGGAGGAGCTTCTTGGCGCAGTGGTCTTATTTCGATTAGTATGGGCTGAAGCTATTGCTTACGTGAGACTACGCGTACCAGTGTGTAGAACGACGGGGACCTATGATTTGTTAGTAATTGTATGGATTTGATCCTGTGGTCTCGACTTGACATACGCCATAGATGGGAGCGATGCTGCGGATGTAGCTGTGAAAAAGGTTCTGTCAGTGCCTGACAGGTAAGGGGGGTGTTTCTGTCGGCACTTACTGTGCAGCTGCGACAGCTCCCTAGCAACGAGTTAGTGAACAGCGCATGGATGGCGCAGAATGTGGGACTCACAGCAATGGAAGCCTCCTGATTCTTGTTGTCAACTGTGGTCCATCAGCCGTCATCCTATCTCTTTAGTCCTATGCAGGAGACTGACCGCCCTTTCCGGCGAAGTACGCGGCGCCACCCTGGGAGGTCTGCAGAATGATAGGAGCCTTAGCATCGCGGGCAGCCTCGAGCGCTAGATACAGTCAATTACGACAGCAAAGGCCGGGGGTGGAGGACAGTACCGGCGACGACGGTGGAGGAGGAGGTGACCTGTGTGATGTCAGTCAAGGACCATGCCTGGTATATCTGGGGCACTGACGTTGATGGCTGGGATCGCGTAGCCGTCTGGGGTGGGCGCATGAAGTCAGTGCGGTGCTTCTCCATGGATTTACTCTCGGCCAGACATACTGTCACGGGCGTGCTCTGGGAGGGGAGGGTCAGCGAATGCCTCAATTGGAACCGGGGCCGGAGACGCACCGAACAGCTTCATCACATCATCGCCATAAAGGACACCAGCCCTGTTCTTTGGTCAGCTGTCCATGCCTCTGCGATGCGCCGGCAGGGCCATGTTGCGTACTTGCGGGAGAGAACCTCGGAAGCTTGGACCATGGTTGCGGTGGGTGGGATAGGGGGGGGGCGAGTGGTGTAGGTCGGTTCTGGTGGGAGAGGTGAGTCAATGGAGTGGGCGTGTGAAGAGATGTGTGTAAGTGAGGGAGAGGGAGAGGGAGAGGGAGACAGAGACAAACAGGGGCTGGTGGGTGATGGAGGAGGGGTAGGGAAAGGGTCCTCCTATCCAAGCCTCAACGACCCCGCTATTCCGACGCAACATTGACGAGGAGAACGTGGCAGCATCCTGACGATCCGTATTCGTGTGGTTGAAAAGGCAGACAGACGTACCTGGTGGAATGAGCAATGGACGGCAATGCGAGCGTGGTCTGCGGTCTGCGGGGGGGCAGCGCGTGGTTTTCTACCGCTGTCCTGCCTTCACGGCCGCGCGCTCCTGTGTCTCCGCGGGGTCATGGTCACGTGTTCACGAATTCGCCCCGAGTCTCGCCGCAAACCGTCAAGGCCAGTCATCACGCCAACCGGGTCATGCGCATGTACACTTTGTGGCTTCTGCCGACACGAGCCGGTGCAGCGCTATCTAGGGCCGTGTGGATGCTAACTAGTACATACCATAGTACATACACACATAGTACATACACACATAGTACAGCTTGGTACAGGCACATGTGACTGCGCCTCTAGAGCTCCGACTGCTTTTCTCGGATGCGGATCGTCCTCGTCAGCGCTGTCTCGGCACCCGGCAACTGGATTTCGGCCTTGAACACCCCCAGCCGCTTCACACGGGACGGGTCGCTCTCGTCATGTCCCGTGACAAACTTGACATCGGCCTCGTTGAGAATGACGCGAGCCGCCTCGTCGTTGTGGGCCATGGCCGCACGGATCGTCTGGACCAGGTCGGCCGTCGAGACGGAGCCGTGGATGGCGTCGGCGTGGGCTTTTGCTCGGCTGCCCATGGCCGCTGCCGTCAGGATGTCGGCCGCCCCCGACGCCGCGTAGCGTGGCCGCGGTTGGCTTTCCTGCTCGATGCGCTGGCGGTAAAAGTCGATGGTGTTGGGGACAAAGGCATGGATGAGGTCCATGGACCGCTGGGGCTGACACAGTGTTAGCAGCGAGCACACGACGCCTGCCCGGCCTGGGCCTGGGCTGGGCGCAGGGGAGGGTGACGCACGCTGAGCACCTCGATTTCAATCGGCCGCACCTGGTGCTTGGGCGCGCCGTGGCCTTCCCCGTCCGCCTCGTCCGCCTCGTTCTCTTGCTCCTCTTCCAGGTTAAGGCGCACGCCGTAGGCAACGTCGCGTGCCATGTCGACCTTGCTGGCCTTGAGCTGCTTCAGCTGGGGGGCGGGCACGTAGTTGGCGACCCGGGCCGGGAACCAGCGGTTGCGCATGAGCGATGGGTTGATGGGCACATAGGCGCCGGCGCGCCCGTAGCTGGGCATGTCCTTGAGCAGCTGCACCACGATGTTGCGCTCATCCTCCTTGGCCTTTTTCGAGAGGCTGCGTGTCGACTGCCACGCCCACAGGCCCGGTGGCGAGAGGCGCGCCAGGCGGCGGACACAGGCGGTGCATGCGGGCAGCAGCGCCGAGGAGCGCAGCGGCGTGGCCATGGGATGTGGTGTGGAGATTGCTATGATGGAGGTTGCTATTGAAGTCTGCTAGTGGGCAGTTGTATAATACATTACGTAAGCTTCACGTACCCAATCGAACATGGTATCAGCACCAATTTTCCTCCAAGGAGAGCCGGCGGGCTGATAGTGCACCGACAAAACGATGGAGAGTGTGTATTAAAACTGAGGTAGTACCGGCGATGATGACAGCAGTATTCGCTCAACAACTACAAAGCTTCCAGCGGCATGCAGGTATGTCTGTGTGATGTGATTAGCTGGGATAAGGCACGGTAATAAAATTCCTTACACATAGCTTACGAGAGGCAAGCGGAAGCCAGTCCCACGGCAGTGCCGCAAGGCTGCGAAGAGAGGCCCTGTCCGCCTATGGCCGCCGCCGGCCATGCCTGAGAAGCCCCTCACCGTCGCGACATATGCCGCCGG
>Ga0182211_1000138_pt1 | contig 20894 bp, 16 predicted proteins | sample G5R1MG_20_FD_129660 | JGI IMG/M metagenome (GOLD analysis project Ga0182211, IMG submission 129660) | Switchgrass phyllosphere microbial communities from Michigan, USA - G5R2_MAIN_03OCT2016_LD1 MG | ecosystem: Host-associated > Plants > Phyllosphere > Phylloplane/Leaf | place: USA: Michigan... | reverse complement strand
GCGTGCAGGTTGAAGCTGGCGTGGGGGAAGTGCGCGTTACGAAATGGAAGGGAACACGCCCATGGCGCGATTTTGTGGCCGGCCCGTGTCGAAGGCAGCAAACCGGATAAAACACCAGCAATCGATGGGTGAGAGGCGTGAAGCGTGAAGCGTGAAGCGTGAGGCACGGAGTCGGTGGTTTGTCTGCTGCAGCCCACCCTGGCCCATGTTAGGCAGCGACCCCCGCCTAGCCGACCCCGCCACCGACGGTGTGGGCACTTGGGCAGCCGCGACCCGCACAATTTCTCGCTTTTCGCCGACGACTTCGCCCCCAACGGCCGCCCCGTAACTATCCGACTCTCTCGTCACGTCTGCATCGCCTCCATCATCTGCGAGCGAGCTCTTGCCGCATTTCTCGCGACGAAAGCGCCCTCTCCATCGCTTTGACGCGCCACACCGCACGCCAGACAGACCCCGCCAACATGGCCGACAACTGGGAAGAAGAAGAGGAGAAGCTCGCACAACAGGCACAGGGCCTGAATCTCAACAGTGCCGCCGCCGCCAGTTTTACTCCCGGCGCAGCCACGTTCACACCGGGCGCGTCGGCCTTTGTCCCGGGCCAGTACGGCGGCTACAACCAGGGATACGGCCAGTACCAGCAGTACGGGGGCTATGGCCAGCAGCAATACGGCGGCCAACAATACGGCTACCAGCAGCAGCAAGGCTATCCACAGTACGGACAACAGCAGCCGCAGGGAGGCTACCCAAACTACGGTCAACAAACCGGCTACAACAATCAGTATGCAGGCTACCAGCAGCAACAGGGAGGCAACTTCCAATCTCAGCAGCAGCAGCAGGCACCTGTGAAGATTGCCAAGCGAGGGGACACAGATGTGGCGGGCACGGAAAGCGCAGCGGCCGCACCCAAGGCGAAGGTGCTATCTATTGGTGGCGACAGCGCCCCCAAGGCAAAGGTCCTGTCTGTCGGAGGAGACGCCCCTGCACCAAAGGTAGAGAAGCCGGCCGGGGGTGCAAAAGTCTTGTCGCTCGGAACACCTGCGGCAGCCCCGTCGGCCGCCAAGGATAAGGCGGATAAGACAGCCCCTGACGCCGGGGCCAAGGTCACTGCTGCAAAAGCCATTGAAAAGACTGGCGAGCCCACTGCGTCGTCGGGAGGATCCGGAAGAACATCGCCCACGCCATCGTCTGGTCGCAACAGCCCAACACCACCAAAGGACAAGCCTGCTGCCAAGGCCGTTGTCGATATCGATGCCGAGCAGGCTGAAGTAGTCGACGAGGCAACACTGGCAGAGATATACGGCAAGGAACATGTAAACATCATTTTCTTGGGCCACGTCGATGCCGGCAAGTCAACGCTTGGTGGAAGCATTCTCATCTCTACCGGTATGGTCGACGAGCGGACGCTCGACAAGTACAAGCGAGAAGCCAAGGATGCCGGCCGAGAAACATGGTACATTTCATGGGCGCTCGACCTGAACAAAGAAGAGCGACAACAGGGCAAGACCATCGAGGTCGGCCGTGGCTTCTTTGAGACCGAAAAGCGGAGATATTCCATTCTGGACGCCCCAGGCCACAAGACATACGTTCCCAACATGATTAGTGGTGCCTCACAGGCCGACGTTGGCCTTCTTGTCATCTCTGCCCGTAAGGGAGAATACGAGACAGGATTCGAAAAGGGTGGTCAGACGCGAGAGCATGCAATGCTGGCCAAGACACAGGGGGTTAACAAAATCCTTATTGTTGTGAACAAGATGGATGATCCCACTGTCGAATGGTCAGAGGACCGATACAAGGAGTGCACCACCAAGGTTGTGCAGTTCTTGAAAGGTGTAGGCTATAACCCTAAGACTGACATTTCCATGATGCCTGTCAGTGCCCAGACATTTACTGGTATCAAAAACCGTGTGCCCAAGGCCTTGGCACCGTGGTACGACGGGCCATCTCTACTAGAGTACCTGGACAACATGCAAGCACTTGAGCGCAAGCTCAATGCCCCTTTCATGATGCCCATCGCTGCCAAGTACAAAGACATGGGTACCATGATAGAGGGAAAGATTGAATCCGGTAGGCAGATAATTCGTTATCATTGCACTCAAATGCGTACTAACAATGACAGGTATTATCAAAAAGGAGAACAAGTACTTGATGATGCCTAATCGTCAAACGGTTCACATTTCTGCGCTTTTTGGAGAACAAGAAGAAGAAATCCCTGGCGCGACATGCGGTGATCAAGTTCGTATCCGCATCAGAGGTGTAGAGGAAGAAGACATTCTGCCCGGTTATGTCCTATGTTCGCCAAAACGACCCGTCCACTGCGTCTCAACCTTTGAGGCTCAAGTTGTCCTTCTAGACCTGAAATCGATCATGACCGCTGGCTTTAACTGCGTACTGCACGTTCATGCAGCGCAAGAAGAGGTCACCATTACAGCTCTTTTACACAAACTGGAAAAGGGTACCGGGCGTAAGAGTAAGAAGGCGCCAGGCTTTGCTACAAAAGGCATGAGCATCATTGCGAGGTTGCAAATTACAGGCACAGCTGGATCTATTTGCGTAGAACGTTTTGAGGACTATCCGCAACTTGGTCGCTTCACACTACGGTAAGCCTTCTATCAAACCTTGGTTGTCTATCCATGCATTTGCTAATGCACATCACAGAGACCAAGGTCAAACCATCGCTATCGGGAAGATCACCAAGCTCATCACCGACGAGGCCTAGACTCCTGCGTAGGCCATGAGAACAATGGAGCGGTGGAAAAGCGTTGGGGCATCATTGGGCTTGTGATAAAAATTTGATTTCTTCGCCGACAGCTTGAGGCATTGGTGTGGATTCGATATGAATAAAAGCATCCTAAACTCCATGGCCCCATATAAGATCCATGGTTTCCATCAAAACAATCTATGATTGGTGTATACTGGGCTGTTTTACAAAGCTTAATCTTATTGCATTTGACACTGGCTCCGCGACGACCAAAAGAAGTACGGTGATGACGTCACGTCATTCGTGGGAGAGTAACGTAGTCGATGTGTGTGTACGTGCACGTGGCTCAGGGTCCGCGGTCCACCAACGCTCCCGCACTCCCGCGGCCAACCCTTTGCACGTCAATGGACAATTTGCCAAAACCCGCAACACCAAAATTCATCTCACAACACCTTCAGCGCAAGCAGCGCTTCTCTTCCTTTACCATTCTTTCAACATGCAGGGCTTCAACATGGGACGCTACTACCCTCCCGACGCCTCTAATCCTCCAGCCTTCAACACCACGCACCCCCTCGGTGCCCGCGCCAGTAAAATTTCCCAAGGCATCCTCACCGTACGCTTCGAGCTCCCCTTCGCGGTATGGTGCACGCACTGCAAGCCCGAAGCCATCGTCGGCCAGGGCGTACGCTTCAACGCCGCAAAGAAAAAAGTAGGAAACTACTACAGCACGCCCGTCTGGAGTTTTCGCATGAAGCACAGTGCGTGTGGCGGGGAATGGGAAATACGGACGGACCCTGCCAAGAGTGAGTATGTGGTGACCGAAGGGTGTCGGCGGCGCGAATATGGGACTGTGGAAGCGGGAGAGGGCGAGACGAAATTTTTGACGCAGGAAGAGCGGGAAAAGAGGAGGGAGGACGCGTTTGCGGGGTTGGAAGGAAAGATGGAGCAGAAGGGGGAGGACAACCGGAATAAGGAGAGGGTGGAAGCGTTGTACGAAAAAAGCGAATGTTGGCGCGACCCTTACGATGTCAATGCGAAAATGAGGCAGGTGCTTCGGGCGAAGAGGAAGATTTGGAAAATGGAAGACAAGTATAAAGAGGGGATGCAGGATAAGTTCAGCTTGGGAATGGATATAGCGGATGAGAGTGAAAGCGATCGTGTAAGGGCGAAGCTAGTGGAATTTGGTGCTGGAGATGGTGAGAATAGTGGAACGTGGAAACCGCTCTTCAAAATCCCACCAACGGAGACGGTAGCCGCCATGCCAAAGACGAAGAAAACAAAGTCTGTTCTCGCAGCGGAGAAGAGTCGCCAGAGCTTGCAGCACACGCTTGTTGGCAATACGAGGGCGGCAGTGGATCCCTTCCTTGTCAAGGATACGTCTACATCTCAAAAAGTCAACCTCGGCTTGCTGAAACGAAAGAGGCCAACTGAAGCAGAAAAAGCGACCGCGACGCCTGGCAAGCCGGAATCTTCTTCTCCTGGGCCTGCACAACAAAAGATGCCCCTGAAATCGGCGTTGGTAGACTACGAGTCGGACTGAGAATGCCTACAAAGTTTTCGACAGAAGCCTCTTACTCGTTCTACCGACACGACAATGGCGTTTCTTGCTTTGTGATACCCTGTTTCGTTTCCTATCTAACGATTTACAGAATTGGCTGAAATGAGGGATAGTATATGACACGATACGCACTTCTTGATGGATGGAGAAGACGTCTGTGCCTAGTTGATCCAGAGGCACTGACCCGTAGGTTGAAATCTATTCAACAATATTTCAAGCCATGAATAGTGTTGAAGTAGGGAGTGGGCTGTTACCGGTAGGATATCCGATACCATACACAGTGCAGACACCGGTTGCCATGACGTCATCTCCAGGGACGGTGGGCCCCTGCATTTCCCCAGCTCTGCGCCCTCACGCAGCGATGCACTCGAATCCGGGGCTTGCTGCACGTGCAAATGCCCCTGAATCCCCCGTGTTTCTGTCCGCCTCCGTTGCGACGTATTTTCCAGCTGTAACGCAATTTCCGTCTCGTCCGGTACAGTCGCGTGACCTCTTGGACCCACCTGTGGAGACTGTCTCAGCCACGAGGCTACGATGCCCGTCACGACTATTTCTGTGGGCGCTGCGGTCACACCCACAGTCATCCAGACGTATCTGCTGCATTATCTCAGACGCAAAGACCTGCATCAGAAACCCACAGCACACATTTCCTACCACGAAGGCCTCGAGCTCATCCGCCGCTTCCTCCTCTACGCGTCGTTGCACACGGTCGACGAGTTACAAGCCTTCACCTCGCAATGGGTACCCGTGCCACGTTGGGTTCACGCCAAAGAAGTGGAAATACCTGCGGCGCAGCTCCAGCGGTCGGCGCAATGCATCAACGCACAGCTCGGACCGCGGGGTATCGAGACCGTGGGCGGAGCAACGTGGTGGCAGTGGCGCAGAGAAGGAACTCCGTTGAAGGCCGAATGGATTGAGATGCGAAAGGACCATGACGCTCGAAAGCAGCTGAACATCGCCAAGGGTGACCGCATCATGCTCTACGTACACGGCGGCGCCTATTTCTTCGGCAGCGTCGACGAACACCGCTACCAGATGCAGCGGCATGCGCGCAAGCTCAAGGCCAGGGTGCTCGCTCCCAAATACAGACTTGCGCCCCAGTTTCCGTTCCCCTGTGGACTCCATGATTGTAAGTACCCGGGCAACTGTACCAGGCACGGCACTCATCTCCGTAGGCCTTGCCGCCTATCTACATCTTCTTGAAGAACAGCATGACCCGTCCACAATTATTCTCGCTGGGGACTCGGCGGGTGGTGGCATGGTCCTAAGCATGCTAGTCACACTTCGGGATCAAGGTATTCCGCTCCCAGCTGGTGCCATCCTGATCAGCCCTTGGGTGGATCTAACCCACAGCTTTCCAAGCCTTGGAGGCGACGGCAAGCTCGACTATATCCCGTCGCATGGCTTCATCCATAAGCCGAGCATGAGTTGGCGTAAGTCAAGACAGCGATGCACCCGGATCTTGCACTGACAGGCACAGCACCACCAAACACCGATGACCTGCTTGAGATCGAACGCTACCACCAAGACTCACGGCATCCAAAAGTACCCTCTCCTCGAACATCGACATCGAAACCCAGCAAAGAGGAACGTGCAGCCCAAAAAGAGGCCAAGGCCGAGCGTGTCAGGGGATACTCGGTCCGATCCTCAGACCAGCCGGACTTGAGCGAAGTCCTGGATCCAGCTCTGGCAGATCAGAGGAAAGATGTATGGGTCTCTGAAGATGGAAAATACAGCGTTGGGCCGAAAAGCATGCTCTCTGTGCAGCTCGACCATAACATGCGCGTCGAGATCAAGGACCAAATCCAAATGTACGCGGCAAATCATCTCTTGACACATCCCCTAGTATCACCAGCCTTGCAACCTACGTTAGGCGGCCTCCCTCCTTTACTCATTCAAACTGGCGGCGGCGAACTTCTGCGAGACGAGCAAATATACATCGCGCACAAAGCGGCACAGCCACTGTCGTATCTCCCGCCGCCATCAAACAACCAAACTGAGGACGAGATTCAGTCTCAAGCTGCGAGGTATCGGCCGACAAATGTGCAACTTCAAGTGTGGGACGATCTGTGCCACGTCTGCCCCACGCTTAGTTTCACACGCCCTGCAAAGCACATGTACCGCAGCATTTCGCAATTTGGGGCTTGGACACTTGCTCGAGCTCAGAACAAGTCAATCGATATCCTTGATGACGACGATATCTCATTCATGAGTACGGACTCGAGTGTGTCATCCAGTTCCGAAAATATGGGCTCTAGCTCGTCTTCTGATGATGCAACCCTTTCTCAGGCTGAAAAACAGGAGATGCCAAACCAGAAAAATGGCCAGAAGAAAGGGGCCATGGAAAAACGAGTCGGCAAAGCGGGTGATGCACTTCCCCCCTTTGAGCGCCACATGATCCGTCAACGCATCGACCGACATGGATACATTTATCCGCTGCCACCGAAGGAGGAGCTGGTGGCACTCAATCTTCCGGTCGCTGATGTGGGCGTACCCAAGATTGGTCCAGTCAGTGAGTGGATGAAGGCACAACAGGAATGGAACAGCAAGTTTTCAAAGCAGAAAATCAAGATACAAAAGCAGCGAATAAAGGACCTTAAGAAGGGCTTTGAAGGGTTTCCAGGAGAGACCCCACCACCGACAGCGCTTGCAGGTCGGAGACTCAAGGATATGAAGGCCGAGAAGGCGAAGAAGAGGAGTTGGGGCATGTCCATGTGGAGTGGCTGGGGAAGCCAGCACGACAGAGCGACTGTGAGCAAATCGAGACTAGTACATTCAGTGGCGCAAGACTGACAGGGTGTAGATTGTGCGAGAAGAGAAGGCAGATAATGCTGATGAGCAAGCCCCAGAACAACTCTCAATGGACGGCACAGTGGGAAGCAAGCTAGGAGCGAAGCCGAAGCGTAGTCGTGATACTAATCTTAGTGCTCCTCGTACAGCTCGGTCGCGCTCGCGCTCACGACATCACCCTGTTACCGATAAAGGGCAAATTGGGACTTCGATGGAAGATTTGTCCCATGCTGCACCACCTATTCCTACTACCATTAGTACCGACTCTGCATCGATCCAAAAGGCTATGCCTCAGCCACTTCCAACCAATGAAGCGACCGGACTCTTGAGCGAGAATTCTGGCATTATCGTCTCAGATAACCCTCAGTCTCCCGCTACCATCATTCCAGTCACCGATGGGTCAAGTACAAGACCTTTCAAGGGCGGCATCGCATACCCGTTCAGTTTGAAAGTCAATAGTGCAACCGGCAAAGAGGTCAACGCGAGCACCCTAACCCTTCAGAGCATGAATATCACTACTCCCTCAGCTGTGGAATACGTGCATCAAGAATCAGAGCTTGGTGCTGGAGGTAAAACTGTCGAGCCAACTGACGACCAAGTTTCCAAGGAAAGGCCAGGGGTAGAGCGATTCTTCACCACTGTGCCTGGTGCCGAAATTTCCAGCGGTCAGGATCAAGGTGCGGATCCTCATGGTCAGACGACAGATAGGCCTCCTGTTGAAAGATTTGAGACTGCGCAGGAAGACCTGACCACGCTCGCCACTAGCATGGAGAAGAACTAGAATAGCAACACTGTTAGGGAGAGCGCCAGGACATCGTACGGCCTTTGAGACTCTTAAAATACTCATTCATTTCAGCATTCTGTACCAGAAATCCATAGTCAACAACACAACTGCATTACTATTGCATGAAATCCATTCATCAAAAACTTTGCTTCGCCATCCACTCCTCCGCCTCATCCTTGTACTCGGGCCTCCACCTTGTCAATGGCGGTCTCTCATTTACAACATCGCCCACAGCCCATAGCATGCGCTTCTTATCCGTTTCCTCGCTGACATCGTTGTCAGGACAAATGATGTAGAATTTCTTGTCCAGCATTTTCTGATACATGAAGTCGGCGACTTGCTTGGGGGACCATGCACCGTCTGGTTTGCTTGCAGATGTGCCTGGTGTGTTTCCAGCCTGGTTTTCCGTCAGTTATGGAAGTGGGACAGTAGTTGGGTATATGGTAGGGAGGTAGGTAGGTAGGTAGGTAGGCAAGTCAGTGGCCGGACAGGCAATGAAAAGAAACACACGCCATAGAACTCACCAGTCCCGTGAACGTCCACCCCGGAACCAACAAATGCACGCCAACACCGCTGTCTTTCAAATCATAGCTCAGATGCTCCGCTAACGCCTTAACCGCCGCTTTACTGGCATTATAAGCCGGGTTTCCAGGGGGGTTGGTAATCCCCTGTTTACTCCCCGTGATGACAATCGCCCTAGGAGCCTCTTCGCCTGCCCGCTTCTCCAAGAACGCCGGCACAAACGCATTCAACCCCGCGACCACGCCGCCCAGGTTCGTCGCCAGAATGGCATCAAAGTAGTCCGCATCGCCCCACGTACCCTTGCGCATGATGCCCGCGTTCAGCATGAGAAAGTCCACGGGACCGACTTGCTCGCGCAGCGCAGACCAGGCGGACGCGCTGCTCACGTCGCTGTTTAGAAAGGCAATGTCTCCTGTCAGGGTTTGGGACGCGTGGGACAGCGCGGCTGAGGAGGCGTCGACAATGGTGACGTGCATGGAGTGGGCGAGGCAGAGTTGCGCGACGGCATAGCCTATCCCGGATGCGCCGCCTGTAATGAGGGCGCGAGCGGAGGGCCGGAACACGGACATTGCCACGGGCTTTTCGGGGGGAAAATGGCTGCAGAAGGAATTTGGTTTGCTTGGTTTCGAGGCGGGGTGGGAAGACGAGGAGCGATGACGTTTTATTTCCATTGCCATCGGAATTCCGCTGGTTTATCTCCGAAGCGTCCATTGAGGTGCTATGCAGGTAATCGGTGTAGTCTCCCTTCAAACCGTAGCGGTTTCTTGGTACGATCGCAACACCGTTTCATCGTCTGGCGAGTAGCTTGGATTGTCTACTGCGTGTGAATTGCCGAGTGAACCATGAAACGCTAGGAAAAGGTTATCGTATAGGGGACATGCTTGGGTAAAGTAGGATCAGGTGACTAGGGGGAGACTCCAAGGCTTCCTAAGAACGTCACATTCCATCATTATTCTGAAACATTTTGATTGCAAAGCTACTGGATAGAAACCGGTTCCCTTATATTCCTCATGAAATAACTGCTAGTACCACGCACAGCCCTCCAGATCGCGCTGAATTACTTATGAGCCTCTTCTCCCCACCCAACGGTCTCGTACTTCAATCGCTTTGCTTTAAAATACATTGTTTGTACGCTCGTTTAGGAGTTGGCAGTGATGAAAGACAAAACGCTGCCAACGCGGGTGTATACACCGGGCTTGCCAGCGGCCGCGCAACCCTCGCCCCACGATACGATACCGATGAGCTTGTTGCTGGAGTCCACGAGGGGGCCACCGCTGTCACCCTGGCAGGAGTCCTTGCCGCCAGATGCAACACCAGCGCAGATCATTTTGTCGGTAATGGTCGACTCGCCGTAGTTGGAGCGGCAAGTGCTGCGCGAAACGATAGGCACAGACACCTTCCGGAGCTCAGTCGGTGTTGTGGTGGCTCCGGATGAGAGAGTCCCCCTGAAGGACATGTCAGCCACGGAATTGTGCAGTGGAATCTTGGGGGGCTTGGAAAAACGTACCAGCCGGCTACGGTAGATGTGGATCCACCGGCAGGGTCAGAGCCGGCAGCGGCCAAAGTTACGCGCTTGAGATTTGTGGTCTCTGTGAATGCAGAGCTGAGCTTCATAATGGCAACATCGCCATCGTAGGCATTCGCATCGTAGTTGGGGTTGACCACGATAGACTTGACCTGTCTGCTTTCACCCGTTGTGCGGTTCTTCGGGCCAAGTTAGCGGTGGGATACATATTACGGAGCCGTCAACATACGATTGTTCCCGCGCGGATGGTGAGGCTCCTGGCATCTTGGTTGACAGCGCAATGAGCAGCTGTGACAATGGTGGTCGGATTCACGAGTGTGCCACCGCAGAAGTGGCGTCCGTTGTCCTGAATGGAGACGATGAATGGGAATTCACCAAGGGCAGCTGCTGTTCCACCGACGATGTCGTTGCCATTGTCAGGAAATTGAGGCTCAACGGGGTCCTGGGGGGTAGGGATGGCTGCCGCGATGCAGATGGCGGGAGCTGCAAGGGTAGTGAAGAGGTCTTTGATCTGCATGATTTTTTTTCTCTCTTCAGCTAGCAGCAAATGGCCGAAATCGAAGGATGGAGGAGTGAGGTAACTAAGTGAATTGAGGGACTGACTGACTGTCTAGGAGGGCCCAAGTCTCCCTATTTGTAGTCAAGTTGTGATGACCAGCACCATCACCATTGCAACCTCGCAATGGTGGTTGGACCAGGGCTGCCGAGGGCCTTCTTCATTGGGACTCTGCTCCATCCTTGGCATACATTACTGCTAGACTATTAAGGTAGGTAGTCATAGAGTGCTCAAGTCAGTCGATCTCTTGTACCTTGGAGCTAAGCTTTGCCATGCTATGCTGCTTTCATCTCCCACAAGACTAGCCTTTCCACCCCGAGCCCCAGTAAACGTGCTGTATTCACCAGAATGGATCGTGAATCATGTGCTGATCTTGCATCCATGCAACCAACCGAAGCCCGTGGCTCGAATACGAATATCATCATGGCTAAGACTGGCGGTTTCGTGAACCATGGTGTATTGAGCGAGCATGGACCCCCGGGTAATTATATTCGACACACCATCATTGTTGAGCCCCGGTTGGAAACTGATTTGGCCATATCTCAAAAATGTACATTCACGTGACAAGCGGGAGTTTGTCTTTGGTATGGCAACGGCCAGGACCGAGGCAGACGTCCGGACCTCCATGAGACGCTGGCCCAGGGTCAGTAGATCTATTCCACATTGCTCTTTATCTTTGTACAGAGCTGGCCCAGGGCCTTATCTTGCCCTCGAATTATATCCCCGATAGGATCATCCTAACGGGCGGTAGCTACTCCTGAGTCGGAATGGCGCTCTCGGGGACCTTCCTAACTGCCAATCGCTGGAGTCTTGGCTGGGCGGAATCATGCTTCAATCGATCGCTTCGATGGTCCTTTCAGGGGTCCAATTTGCCGGGAGTCTTGTGACGCATTTGCCATGGTCTGGTGCATATACGTAGCGCCCTCTCGCTGCCAAACGGCTTTGCAGCTTCCTAAAGTGCCATGTTCCCGATCATACCAACGGATCATCAGCACACCTGTGGCGCGTGTGCCTGACGTGTCCTATTTTATTTCTACTGGGAACGACACACGCTGAGATGTCTTGAGCGCCAGCGGAAAGGCTTCTAACTGGAATAGGAAGTCAAGACTTCCCGCACTGCCATCTCCGACAGACTTTCCCACGTGAGGCCAAGATCGTCGTTGATCATCAGAGCGACTGGATGTTTTGCGTACTGACCGCATAGTACACTTTCGGTTGTGCTCTTACTTCTTGATGTTGTTGTTAGCAAGTCAATGGCACGGGTATTGCTTCCCACAAGGGGTAGGTGATAAGGCTTTCCTAGGCCCACAGCGTTCTCGTTCTCGTTCTTCTCAGGCTGAAACGTCATTGCTCTGCGTGGGGTTGCCTGTCTATTCTTGCGTTACCTGAGGAACCTCCCCGAGCTCATCGAGAGGTCCCTAGGGATTGAGTCGCTTTGGCTTCCTGGGATTTCCAATCCACCTCCACGCATGCCTGCTGCATCTCGTTGTCTTCCCTTATCTCTGTGGGTTGCCAGCCTATTCCTTTTCTTCTTACGATACTCTAGCCCTATCCTATCGAACGCCATGGAGAGCCTGGATTTCTCGTTCAAGATCGAGGTAGATGGTCACGCTATCGCCAAGGCCGACGAAGGAGACCAAGGCCCAACGCAAGCCGTCCTAGGAGACAACGCGGCCATTTTCACACTCCACAATAGCATCCTGAGGTCGGGAGACTGGATCCTCGCACGAAACAAAACCGAGAATCGCAGCCTCTTACCCAAGAAGGTCTTATGGTTCAAATCGGGGACCGAGAACGAGGAATACGCGCAACCTGTTTCCGCGGAACCCCATGGGAGTAGTTACCAGATCAAGTTTTCTGGTACGTGTAGGGAATCTGTAGCTCGGGTGCGTCGTAGGAAAACGGACTCACTGTGAATGAAAGGGGCAAGTTTAGTGGCCGAGAATGGCGGGGTCTTTGCAGAGCTTATGGGTGGTGAGTTAGTTCCCCTAGCATCCGGCGAAATAGCTACTGACACCTCAAGACGGCCGACCTAATACGGTAGTGAAAGTATTGTAGAGGTGTTTTCCCTCAGGCACAGTTAGCTTCGGCAGCTGCCCGATAAGCCTCCGGCTCGACGGGTTATCGTTGTTTTGAGTGGGTTGAGATGGATTGTATTGTCTATTTTCGTATGGCGGTCCGCCTGCCGATAGAGCTTCGGTAAGCCACACAACTATATACTTTCAGTCACATGATACCCGGCACGTGATTGAAGGTCACGTGATATCCAACGAATGTGCTTCGGGTTGTATTGAGCCACAACACCACGTATTTCCACCACAGTATGAGCCATTGGGACCATAGCGAGCTTTGATGCCCGTTGTGTGATACGACCTGTGGGGTCGCTCGGTACACGATGGTGCTCTATAGCTATCAGTCTAGACACGTATACTTTGGACGATTCTAAAGAAATCCTTATGGATTATTATTTTCGTTGTTGCGGCCCGAAACAATCCTAGAATGACTTGCTCGACTTGGAGCTTCAAACATGGGCGTAGATTCTGTATTTGATATAGATCACCTTGTCTATCTCGTGTGCCGGGCACCGCTCGTTTCATGCCTGGTTGTAACATGAGGATGACCTCTCACAGGAGCCATGTTTTCTGTCACTCGGCAATTGATCGCGTCGGCATTAGGACGAGCGGCATCACGGTTCTGTTTCCGGGCCAGAAGAAGCTAGCAATAGTGGGGGTAACCCCACGCGAATACCTGGCTCAACGGACATTAAGAGACCCATAAATCCTAGCAGAAGCACTTCTATTCCTACAATACCAATTCAATCCTCCCGAGAAGCAAAAATGGAGGTGAACCGACGATTCACTTCAGTCGAACTCAAGACTGGTTGGACTTTCAAGCAGGGCGATCGGGCATCAGCGCATGGGTATGCAGAGGCAGGCGATCTACCAACTGAAATATATCGCGACCTCCTTAAGAATGAAAAGATTGCCGACCCCTTTATCGATCTCAATGAGCTCTCTGTCCGCTGGGTTGGCGACGAGACATGGACATACCGAGCCACTTTTGCAGCACCCTCTGATTTCGACAAGCCGGGCGTTCGAACGGTACTTAGATTTGATGGCCTTGACACTTTCGCCTCGGTTTACCTTAACGCCGGACTGATCTTGGTCTCTGACAACATGTTTGTCGGACACCGCGTTGATGTCACTGGGAAGCTCCAGGACAAGGAGAACGTGTTGGAAATCGTATTCGAGTCGGCACAAAAGAAGGGCGCAAAATGGGTTGAGGAGCACAGCGAGCATCGATCCATTGTACATCAAACCGACACGTCGAGAGCACCAGTTCGCAAAGCGCAGTACCACTGGGGCTGGGATTGGGGTCCGATCTTGCTGACTTGTGGGCCCTGGAAGCCAATATACATCGAGTCTTCTACCGCGAGACTCTCTGAGCTTTGGCTGCAATATGACCTTGCAGCAGATCTGAAGTCTGCGACTGTCAAACTTAGTGCGCAATATGAAGGGAATCCCCGGGCAGTGTCGTTCAGCATCGTGGATCCGATTACTGGGAAGAACGTGCTGCAGTCCGTCGTGAAAGTCGAAAGTGCAAGAGAGTCCGACAAGGCAGAAGTCACATTGCATGTCGACAGCCTTGAACTCTGGTGGCCACGCGGCTATGGAGGCCAGAAACTCTATACCGTCCAGGCGGAAGCGTTTCTTGCAACCGAGTCATCGCCTGTGCACACAATCCGCCAGAAGGTGGGCTTTCGAAAGACTGAGCTCATCAAAGAACCCGATCGTCACGGCACATCTTTCTATCTTCGCATCAATCACGTCGACATCTTTTGTGGCGGCTCCTGTTGGATCCCGGCCGACTCTTTCTTGACCCGTCCAACGCCACAGGACTATCGAGCCTGGGTTGAACTCGCCGCAAATGGAAACCAAAACATGGTTCGCGTCTGGGGTGGCGGCATCTACGAGGCGGATGCGCTTTATGATGCGGCCGACGAATTCGGCGTGCTCATGTGGCAAGACTTTGGATTTGCGTGCGCAAATTACCCGGGCCACCCAGAGTATGTAAAGAGCGTTGAAACAGAAGCCACACAGAACGTACGCAGGCTGCGAAATCACCCCAGCTTGGTCTTGTGGGCCGGCGACAACGAAGACTACCAACTTGTGGAGAAGTACGGCCTGGAATACGACGTTGAAAACACCGACGTGCAGTCATGGCTCAAGACAGATTTCCCCGCCCGATACTTCTTCGAGCATCTTTTGCCAGAGATCATCAGGAAGGAATCGCCCAATGTGCCATACCATCCCAGCTCACCGTTTGGGAATGGCAAGTCGAGCGTGCTCCAAGTCGATGCCACGATTGGCGATATACACCAGTGGAACATGTGGGGTGCCTTGGACCCTTACCAACGACTCCCAGAGATGGGCGGACGCTTTGTCTCTGAGTTTGGAATGGAGGCCTATCCTCACATATCCACCCTGGAGGGCTGCATAACCCAGGAAAGCGATCGGCAGCCAGGCTCCATGGTCATGGAATTCCGCAACAAAGCGGTCATGCACGAGCGGCGTCTCCTGGCTTATGTGGCAGAGAACTTCCGCGTGCGGTATGATCTCGAGGGGTTCGCGCATCTGTCGCAAGTCATGCAAGCCGATGCCATGTCCTGGGCGTACCAGTCCTGGCGCAGGCAGTGGGGATCAGCGGGTGGTCGGCAGTGCGGTGGTGCGTTGGTCTGGCAGCTCAACGACTGCTGGCCGACCATCTCGTGGGCGGTCGTCGACTACCACCGCGTTCCCAAGCCATCCTACTATGCCATCAAGCGTGCGATGGATCCGGTGACCGTCAGCGTGCAACGCAAGTACAAGCGTTGGACCATGCGGCCCGCAGATGCGCTGTGGCAACGCGACACTGGCCACATCCAAATGGACCAGCTATGGGCCAACATTGAATACGCCGTCTGGGTGTCCAACAGCACGCTGAGCACGGAAAGCGGAGAAGTGGTTCTCAGGTTCATCTCCATCAACACCGGACAGGAATGCTTCCAGACCAAGAAAATGACCGTGACCATCGCTGCCAACGGCACAACGGAGCTTCTCCAGGACTCGATTGTGGCTGCTGATGCGCAAAGCGCGAAAGACCGCTTGGGTCGGAACGAGGCTTTCGTGATCCATGCATCGCTCTTCGTGCAAGAAAAATGCATTGCAAGCGATGCGGCTTGGCCTGATCCCATCAAGTACCTCACATTCGACGACCGGGGTGTGAAAGTGTCCTACTCAGAGGACAACTCGCACGCATATGTGTCTGCTGCCAAGCCGGTCAAGGCCTTCGTGTTTGCCGAAAGGAAAGGTGTGCAGTTGAGCGACAACGGCTTTGACATCCTTCCCGGCGAGGTGAAGGCGGTGCACGTTGTAGGATGTGGGGCGAATGCGTTGAAGTGGCGGTACGTCGAGATGTAAATTCAGCAGCACCAAAAGAAGGGCCCTCTATCGGATCAGTTGAAATTGTAGCGTTCGTGGTGTGACAGCTCTGCTGTTACATGGGGCAAATTGTATATAGATTCAAATCTTCACGGTGGCCGTCTGGCATTTGCGTCAAAGATGCCAGTTTCCTTCTTCCTCCGAATCCTCGCCACACGCATGGTCTGCATTCTTATCGCAGATCTTCCAAAACGCAGTCGGACCAGCCGGACCATGTGGGTCATAGTCTTTGTCAAACCAAGTCCCTACAACACCCCGTTTCGACCTCACGCCTCCGACTTGGACACCTTCGCTACGCCAGCGCTCCTCCCCGCTACCAAGGGTTAGTGGCAATCGATGCCATGATTTCAAGTCTGAAGTAACGGAACCACTTACCTGTAAAACACCGAGATGGTCTTCCATCGGACTTGGCCATCGGGCGTTAGCCTCACGGATCCACGGATCTTCGAGTTCGCATTTGGATCCCAGTGCACGTCCACTGAGCGGGATTTTCCCGTAAATTCGACAATGGGGAGTTCTGGGTTGTCAGATTGCCGTGGCTCGAGTATCGCACTGACGTTGAGATCCATGATGATGTGCCGAGTAGCTTCTTCTGTGTTGAGCGCCGCTCGGAGCTCGTCAGAAGGCACGGCTAGCGCCGCGGCGCTGAAGTTGAAATTGTGCAGGTCGTTGTAGTCTAAAAAGCATACAATCTACCGTGGTATTAGTTGCATGTAAACCTTGGGTGTAAAATGGACATACTCGTGACCATAACCCAGATACGTTGTAGGGATCTCTAAGCTGCAAAGGGAGATCTGGCTCCTTAAGTAGCTTTGGCGCGTGCTCAGGCATCACGCCCTCCAGAGCTTCAGACCACGGTGGTCGGAACCGGTGTAGAAATCTTCGGCAACACAGACCAGAATTGTAGCTAAGTACAATCATCAAGCTCTCTATCATTTCCCAGTCGACCCTCATACTTCCATCTTCACGGAAAGGCCCCCATGCGGTCTTACTTGTATAGTTCCGCAAGTCATAGACACGCGATCTGGCATGTGGGTGTGTTTGAAGCACTCTTCTGCCCGCGTTCGTCGCTGGAATACCGAATAAACAGTGTAACTTTGCGCTTAGCTGCCGACCCTCTTCATCCTCAATCACTTTCTGTTTCCACTTCTCGACACGACCGAATAGTGATGATCGACACATGAATGCGTCGTGATTCTGCTGAATGTGTTGAAATAGCTGTGCAACCATCTCTCGGTTTTGCGATTCGCCAAATTTGTCCGTTGAACCCGATGCGATGAGGTTGTCAACTGTCGTAGCAACAAACCTAAACTCAACACGCTGAACTTGTCAGTAATAGACACACGTTTCAATGTGAGCACGTACCTTGACATCGTTATTTGCACTTTCCAGTATCTTCCGGCATCTGACAAGCCGTTGTAACTCGGTCACCCAGTCAGGCTCCGTATCTCCTCGTCTTCGTCGTGGATCATCCTACTAGAATATCAGCGTCATTCCCTACCCTACGATAAAGTCCAGCATACAAAGTCTCTGAGGTAATGCAATTTGTAAAGCCTGGTGTTGTTCCGGATGAACTCGTTGAGGCCCTTGGACGTCTGCGCACATGCCGCTACGTCTTCGGGTCTGATCTCTTCAAGAATCCGAATCAGAACATCATAGCAAAGATCAAGAAGCTCTGTCATTTTTTCTGCAGATGCAATTCATCAGTGGCATGAGATGCAAGGATGTCAAGTCGCAGTGCGTTGATGTCATGATCAGAGAAGGTGGGGCGCTGGGGCTCGGCGTTAAGCCAACTCGTTATCACCGGTCCGGTGGAGGATGATCGGGTTCAACGGATAACGCACACCACGTCGACAAGAAAGAATTGGAATGCCTACGATTTGCAGAATTCATACATACGAGCAGGAACGGAGGGAAATGGATTCTCGGCTGCAGGCATAAGATGTGGACGTAACGAAGCGAATCCAGGAATACCACGTGATGCCGGTCCGATGCAGAAAGGTTAATCACGAGTTGAACCCATTCCTACACGCGGCACAGGGGCAGTAAGCAGAATGGATCGCCGGCCACTCCAACGTTGTGCGATGATGTACCATTCAATGCGTCATCAGGATTAGGCCGAGATAGCTGGCGTTACTTGTCCAATTAATAACGAAACTGTGGGTGAAGGATCCCCGACAAGCGAGACAGGGATTGTCACCCCAGGCAGACAGACGCATACATAGTACGTATGTACGTATGTACATAGTACATATGTTCAAACGGAAGAGCATAAGATCCGTTAGGAAGCTTCGTGTTATGAAACGGAATCCTGGATCTGGGATGGAAGTTTCCTGGCACTGCGACCTAGGGATGTTCGGATCGACGGATGATGGAGCCGTGCGGTTGACCTTTCTTTTTCCCATCCCTTTTGCGCCGTCAAACCTGTCGATCCAGCCTAGAGAGGTCTAACGGTTTTTCCACGCGGAACGAAATACGGGCGCGCATTCTCATGCTGCATCAAAATCAGTTCTATGGACACAAGAGAGTAGTCAATGTGTTTGTGCAGCTACGCGGCAAAACGCGCGAGTGGTTTCCTCGACAGATCCTTCACCGGCAGCGCCCTTGACAGAGTCATGACCACCTTGTTTAGACTCGCTGCCGATGAGCGAGTGCAAAAGTCAGGCGGAAGTCGTTCGTGTTTCGATGCGGATCCAGACAAAGTAGGTACCTATGTAGACTAACAATGGCGGATGCAGGGTACGAGGGGTGGAACTACCAGTTTTGGCATAGCTGTGGTGGTCATGATGATCATTAATTAGCCGCAGTTGATACGGATACGAGGTTGGGAGTACATTATTAGAGTGGCTCAATTGAAGTCGGGTACAATGCCTCCTAGTTTGCGGCAAGCCAAAGTTATGTTGGTATCTTTGTACATCATCAAGGGAAAGAAAATCGTCAAGGATGGTGAATGATCAAAAGTGACAATGCTCGCTCAAACTGTTTCAACGTAGTTACTGCCGTAATTAGTACACACCATGGACAATGTGGAATCACGTACCTTGGAAATATACCCTCCCGGTCACCCACCCGGCCCGTCCACCAATCTGTCTCGTTGTCTGTTCTCCTAAGGATGGTGATAACTTCGCCCTTTTTAAACGCAAGATCGCCTGGTTGATCAGCTTCAAATGTAAACTTGGCTATGGCCTGATCTGAGTGCAGGCCAGCCTTCTTTTGGCCAAACATGGGCTTTGGCGCCAAAGGACGTCCTGGCTTGGAACGGTCACTATAGCTGGGATGGTCGTTAAAGGTCGAAGCCCGGCCCCTGTTCTGGGGGTTATCAAAGGCCTCGGTGGGGGCTGCGCGGGTGGAGAAGGAGCGGTTGAGGTTCCCGGCAGATGAGGGCTGTCTGTCATAGACATCGTCGGCCCATGTGGCACGCGTGGGGTTGTCGCTGTACTGATAGTCCCCTTGCTCACGGCTATTTCTATAGTTGCCCTGGCCCAGGGAGCCTGTCCTGTCCCGGCGCATGCCCTCGCCCAGTGCGTCGCCTTGGCGACCTTGCCAAACGACATTGTCGTGAGAATTGTCATAGACGGGTATGTCATTGTACATGGCGTCGTTGGTGACATTGGCTGCGCCTCCAATGCCGGAAAAGACGCGCGAGTTGAGGATGGTAAGCAATGGCGCGGCGGCAGGTGGTGGAGGGACTTGGCCGCTCAGCAGCTCGCGTGCAGTCCAGCGGCGGCCATAGAGCTTCTCGTTTGCGTCGCGGCGCTCGATGATGCCGCTGCCCTCAAGGCTAACGCCGGCGAATAGACCCTTGGTCTTGCTGTAGCTGAAGATGCCCGCCACGCTCTTCAAGCTGGCGGCGCCAGCAGCTTCGGCATTGCGCCCGACCGGCCCCGCTGCAATGGACACGTTACCTCCCAGCGTAAGAGAACCAGCCTGGGCAAATGTGCGAACAGCTGAGTCGTCGTTGAGGATGAAGACAAAGTCGGTCAGCTCGAAGCCAATCTGTCCGCCGAAGCCGCCGCCAATGGTGCCAATGGCAGAAGGCGCGGACCACGAGCCATCGGCGAGGCGGGCGACGACGACGCCGGAGCCAAAGCGTGCAGTGCCGAGGAAGCCTGCCTTGAAGACGGTGAGGATGGCGAGACCCTGAGGCGGGGCTGGTTAGCATGGCTGGCTCAGTACGAGTGGCGCATAGGCGGTCGCAGGTAGACGCACCTTTGCATTGGCGAGGATACTGGGCGGAATGATCTTGTCGGGTCCAAACGCCTGTCGAGGGTCGACGAATGAGGCCAGGATCTTGCCCGTTTTTTTGCATTCGCCTGCCAGTGCTGTCAGCTACGTCACTGTGCCACCACGCCACGAGGAAGCCGCCATACTGCTCATCGACGAGGGTAGCGGGTTGTTGAGGCTGAGCCCCATGGTGACCAAGGCAGTGTGCGAGGTTGCACGCAAGGAAGAGGACGAGTTTCGACAGTATAGTCTGCTGGTCAAGGCGGAGGGTCGCTATGCGCCCACCTTGCCCGGCGGCTGGCGGCTATGCCGTGGAGCTTGGCGGTCAGGCGGCCCCGGTCGTGATGCTTACATAAACTGTCACCCGTCATGTGACTCCCCTTTCCCCCGCTCTGGCGACGATCAAGACGCCAGCAAGTGCAAGGCATATGAAGCCGTCGCAATGGGCATCACTGTAAGACCCAGCGTTACCCCATCAACCCACATTGTCTATACGCCGAGAAGGTACATAGTCGTCATGTACTGTAGAGGTGTATCCTCAGGCTCAGTTAGCTTCAGCAGCTGCCCGACGAGCCTTCGGCTTGTCGGGTTATCGTTGTAGTTAGGTGGATTAAGATAGATAGTGTATTGTCTATTTGCGCGCGTGTACAGGCGTTAACTTTCTGCCTATCTATCTACTAATTAAGCTTTAGTAAGCTTTTAACTATATATATTAGGTTATATAACTACTAGTATATAACCTTTAGTTATATATCCT